>ENA-UOOK01000906-UOOK01000906.1-fermentation-metagenome-genome-assembly--contig:-NODE-906-length-39788-cov-6.231118_pt1 | contig 39788 bp, 36 predicted proteins | sample MGYA00245777_ERZ724023 | MGnify/ENA primary metagenome ERZ724023 (study PRJEB28704, sample SAMN03018312) | fermentation metagenome | biome: anthropogenic terrestrial biome; feature: soil; material...
GGATTGCGGTGTGGACTAAGTGGTGATCCAGTTTTACCGTAGGCGACTCGGTAAGGCGCTCGTAAAGGGAAACCGCCTAAGCGGTAACGCGTGGGAGAGCGTCGGGAAAACCTACTGGACCTTAAGCCACAATGTTTACTCAATAGTTGACCATCTTCTACTTTACATAGGTGATCTTACATAGTGGAGGAATATTTTTGGGCGGTAGTACAAAACGCGCGTTTCGAGTCGGGATGCTGACTTTTTTTTTGTCTATTTCGATTTCGCTTTTATTTCAACTTACCCAAACTCGGACAACATATTGGGTGTCAGTCTTTGTTCTGCTGGCCGTGATTTTTTTAGGAATCATCTTTGACCTCATTGGGACGGCGACCACCGCTGCTTCCGAAAAACCTTTCCATGCGATGGCCAGTGACCGGGTGGACGGTGCCAAAAAAGCCATTGAGTTAGTGCGTAAAGCGGATCAGGTGGCTAATTTCTGTAATGATGTAGTTGGAGACATCTGTGGGACCGTGAGTGGCTCCATTAGCGCTGCTTTGGTGATTGATTTTGCAATCAACAATAAACTGGTTTCCTATCAGGATTTAATGTCTCTACTGGTTGTGGGTTTAGTTTCCGCGGTTACGGTCGGCGGTAAAGCGGCCAGTAAATCCCTGGCGATCAAAAAATCGTCGGTAATCGTGTTGAAGACTGCTTTTCTGATGGAGAAATTTGAACATTATTTTGGTTGGAAGCGACAACCGGGGTCAGGGAAGGATAAAAGGTAAAGACCAAAAGTTTAGATAAGAGTGGGGTTTAGCCAAGATGTTAGCTGATCTGAAACTACCTGAGGATTTAAAGAAATTAACCTTTGCTGAGCTGGAAGTCTTAGCAAAGGAGATTCGAGAATTCCTGATTGAAACCATTTCCACCCATGGCGGCCATCTTGCCCCGAACTTGGGCGTGGTCGAGCTGACGATTGCGCTTCATAAGGTCTTTAATAGTCCCGTTGACAAAATTATCTGGGATGTGGGCCATCAATCTTATGTTCACAAAATCTTGACCGGACGCTTGGAGAAATTCAACACCCTACGGCAACGGGGCGGACTGAGTGGGTTTCCGAAGCCGGAAGAAAGTCCCCACGATGTATTTGCCACCGGTCACAGCAGCACGTCGATCTCGGTCGGACTCGGGCTGGCTATCGCCCGAGAATTGCGGGGAGAGCACCATAAAGTTATTTCAGTGATTGGTGATGGTTCGCTCACCGGCGGACTCGCCTTTGAGGCGCTGAACAATGCGGGTCATTTAAAAACCAACCTTATTGTGGTGTTAAATGATAATGAGATGTCAATCGCGCCGAATGTGGGTGCCCTTTCTACCCATTTAAGTCGGGCTCGAATCAACCCTACATTGTATAAGATGAAAGAAGATTTTGAACAATTCATCCAGAAAATACCGAAAGTTGGGGAAACCACCTTTCGTTACTTGGATAAAATTAAGGATAGCTTGAAGTATTTAGTGATTCCAGGGATTCTCTTTGAAGAACTGGGCTTTACTTACGTGGGGCCAGTGGATGGGCATAACTTACGACAACTCACCCAAACTCTGGTTGAAGCCACCAGACACCAGGGACCGATTTTGATCCATGTCTTAACCAAAAAGGGCAAGGGTTACCGGCCGGCTGAAGATAATCCCTGTAAATATCATGGCGTTCCCAAATTTGAGGTCAGTACCGGCCAGCTTCAAATTACCCCCGGACCCCCTACTTATACAGAAGTGTTTGGGGCGACTTTAACGGAGGCCGCCGCCGCCGATCAACGGATCGTGGCGATTACCGCTGCGATGACTCAAGGGACCGGCCTCAAGGGTTTTGCCCAGGCCTATCCCGAACGATTTTTTGATGTGGGGATCGCAGAGGGACATGCCGTAACCTTAGCCGGAGGGCTGGCCCGTGCCGGTCTGAAACCGGTCGTGGCGATTTATTCCACTTTCCTGCAGCGCGCCTTCGATCAGATCATCCATGACGTTTGTTTACAGGGTCTCCCGGTTATTTTTGCGGTGGACCGGGCCGGGGTGGTTGGTGAAGATGGTCCAACCCACCATGGTGTCTTTGACCTTGCTTATCTCCGGATGATGCCTGGGCTGACAATTATGGTTCCTCGCGACGAAAATGAACTACGTCAAATGTTCCTTTTGGCCTTGCAGATGGACAAACCCGTAGCGATCCGGTATCCCCGTGGGCATGGGACCGGCCGGAAACTCACGACAGTGGAAGCGTTTAACTTGGGGGAAGCAGAGGTCTTGCGGACCGGTGAACATGCAGCCATCCTGGCTCTGGGTCCGCTGGTGCAAAGGGCGGAAGAGGCTGCTGATCGTTTGCAGGCAGCCGGAATCCATAGTGCGGTGATTAACCCCCGTTTTGTAAAGCCTTTGGACAAAAAGACCATTCTCCATTGGGCGCGGCGGGTACCGCATCTAATCACCGTCGAGGACCATGTCTTAACTGGGGGTTTTAGTTCCGCCGTCCTGGAATTGTTGGCGGATGAAGGCATCCGTAAAGTACAAATCTCACGGTTAGGGTATCCTGATCGCTTTATTGAAACCGGAACCATTCCGGAACTGCACAGTGTTTATGATTTAACCGCCGAAGGGATCTACCGCTCCGTTACAGGTCGTCCTTTGACTTTAGTCGGCGGTGATAAATGGAAATAAATCCGCAATTAAAAGTTGCGGATTTTTATTATTGCAGGAATTAATCTCCAACCGTCGAATACCTTTAGATAAATGGCCATTTTTTTGATTTTTTAGTTTATATTTTCCGGTTTTATTAAGATTCATTGTTAAGGGAGGGTACCCTCGGTTTATTTGTTCGTTTCTATTGGGTTTGGCCCGCCGCTTCTGAAAAAGCTCAGGTTTCGAACTCAAAACTAACCGTTCGTCTGTGAAAATACAAACGATTAAGATTATAAACAAGGTATTAATTATGAAAAACTTAGGACGTACTAACCGACTAACTTATTGATAGGAATGGACAACTAATGAAAAACATACGATTGGCTTCGGAACTGACATTAATTTCAGGCACCTACTTCTTAGGGGCATATTTCTTGTATCGAAAGGTTAGTTTGCGAATTAGCATTTCGGAACGGGAAATTCTAATCTACAGTGGATTAGTTGTGGCGGTCTGGGTTTTATATTTAGTTTTTAGTGGGTACCATTTTTTAAATTTAGGGAAGCAACTGCGGGTGAAAACTAAGCGTGAGAAAGAAGCGGCAAAGAGATTGAATCAAGCATGCCAAGGTACCATTAAGGCGCTGATTTCCGCACTGGATTGTCGGGATCACGCCACCTGGGTTCATTCGACCCGGGTTGTCGGTTATGCGATGGCGATTGCCGCCCAAATGGGGTTAGACGAAGAGGAACAGCATAAATTGGCTTTGGCCGGCTATCTTCATGATATTGGGAAAATCGGGGTTCCCGATCATATTCTTTTAAAGAAGTCAAAACTATTGCCGGAGGAATGGGAAGCCATTAAGCGCCATCCGAAGATTGGTTACGAAATAATTCACCAGCTCGATTTCGTCAACAACACCGCCGATATTATCCTGCTTCATCATGAACATTACGACGGCGGCGGTTATCCCTTCGGCTTGAAAGGTGAGAAAATTCCGCTTACCGCCCGAATTTTTGCAGTAGCCGATGCTTTAGATGCGATCACCAGTGATCGTCCCTACCGTCCTGCCCGTTCCATGGAATACGCCGTCCAAGAAGTATGCAGTTTATCCGGTCAACAGTTTTGTCCGCAATGCGTGAAGTGTGTCGAAGCGTTAGGTGTCGAGCACTTGACCCAAATTGAGCAAGATGTGAAGCAGCCGGACAAGCTTAAATTCAAACCCGAGGAATTGATTTACGGTGGGGTTTAGCCTTGAAAAGAAAACATGGATTAATGGTGATTTTGGCGTTGCTCATTATTGGCATCACCGCGCTTGTTTTCCAACAACGGCGTCAGGTGCCGGTGGAAGAGAGACGTTTTCTGTTTGGAACTCTAATTCGGATCACCGCTTATGGGCCAGGTGCTTCGGCAGCGGTTGAATCAGCCCTTGGGGAAATGGAGCGGATCCATAGTTTGACTTCACAAACTGATGGATCTGTGGCGCGTATTAATGAACAAGCAGGTAAAACCCCGGTGCACGTAGAGCCAGAATTATTTGCCTTTTTACAAAAGGTGTTTCGCCTGGCGGAAGATAGTGGCGGGTATTTTAACCCGATGATCGGTGCCTTAGTTGAACTTTGGGATTTTGATTATGAAGGAAAAGGGCGGATCCCGTCGGCTGCTGAAATCAGGCAAATATTACCCTTGACCGATCAGAAACAGGTAGCTTTGGATGAGAAAATGCAGACGGTTTTTCTGAAAGAATCAGGGATGAAAATCGACTTAAGTGGCGTGGCTAAGGGTTATGCGATTGACCGAGCTTGGGAAATTTTGGAAAACAAGGGGATGACCGGGGCGTTAATCGACGGCGGGGAAAGCAGTATTCGGGTTTTAGGGGAAAGACCGGGTGGGGGACCTTGGCGGATCGCCGTTTCCCATCCCCGCCAAAGTGAATGGATCGGCATCGTACAGCTGACTTCCGGTCAAGCCCTGGGTACCTCCGCAGATACCGAACATTATATCGAAAGCAACGGTCGACGTTATTCTCATCTCCTTAATCCTTTTACCGGGTATCCGCCGGAAGATCTGTTGGCGGTCACGATTATGGCGGACTCAGCGCTCATAGCCGATCTGTATTCGACGGCTGTATTTGTGGCGGCTGCTGCTGACCGGGGAGAGTTGGTTGCCAGTCACGGACTGGAAGCATTGATGGTAGACAGCCGGCTAAAGGTGGTCACGACCCCAGGGATGGAGGCTATCCTCAAAACAGAACAGGCCGATTAAACCTTGTCAAAGGGTTTGAACTATGGTACACTAGAGCTATCAGATGAAGTACTGGAAAAGGAGTGGGTTTTCAACCCACTTTTTCTCTTGATGTCCTTTAACACTATTTGCAAAAAGTCTGGAAAACTAAGAAAAAGGGGAGTACATATGGGTAAAAGTGTTAAAAACATCCTTTGGGACTTGGTGGAACAAGTCGGTGCCGCATTAAATTATGAAGTAGTGGATGTCGTGCTGACTAAAGAAGGGCCCCAACGGGTTTTAAGGGTGTTTATCGACCGCCCGGAAGGGATTGGCGTTGAGGACTGCGAAGCCTTTAGTCAGCAGCTAAGTACGGTTTTAGATGAGCAAGATCCGATTTCCACCGCCTATCTGTTGGAAGTATCTTCTCCCGGTTTAGAGCGGCCGTTGACCAAGCCCGAGCATTTTCAGCGGTTTGTCGGTCAAGGAGTTGAACTTAAGCTTTTCGCACCAGTGCAAGGACGGAAGAAATTAAAGGGTAGACTAAAGGGATGGTCCGATCAGGCTGAGGGCGTTGTTATCCTAGAAATGGACGGTGCGATTCTGGATATTCCCTGGAAGACGATTTCAAAAGCTCGTTTACAGTTTATTGATTAAGGACGAGTTAAGGGAGGACTTTTCGGATGAACCGAGAGTTAATAGAAGCATTAGTTATGGTTGAGAAGGAGAAAGGAATTGCCAAAGATGTTTTGATCGAGGCAATCCAATCCGCAATCTCATCGGCCTATAAAAAGGACCAAGGAAAAAACTCAAATTTAAAGGTAGTGTTGGATCCGGAAACCGGTGAATTTCATATTTACACCTATAAAGAAGTTGTGATGGAAGTTGAAGATGAAAACACCGAGATCAACTTAGCCGAAGCTAAATCCATCGACCCCAGTTATCAGCTGGAAGATCAGGTGGAATTTGAAATTCGTCCGAAAGAGTTTGGTCGCATTGCCGCGCAGACCGCCAAACAGATTATTGTCCAACGGATCCGGGAAGCGGAGCGTAGTTTAATCTATGATGAATATTCTTCGCGGCTGGATGATCTGATTACCGGAACGGTTCGCCGTTTCGAGCAGAGAACGGTCTATGTTGATTTAGGTAAGACCGAAGCGATTTTACCGTCCCATGAACAAATCCCAGGTGAACGTTTTGAACACGGTAACCGGATCAAAGCTTATCTGGCGGAAGTGAAAAAAGGCTCGAAAGGCCCCCAAATTATTCTTTCCCGAGCGCGGAACGGCTTTTTGAAACGGTTACTCGAATTTGAAGTCCCTGAGATCCAAGAGGGAATTGTCGAAATTAAAAATGTGGCCCGGGAGCCGGGAGCCCGTTCGAAAGTGGCGGTTTACAGTAAGTTTGATCATGTGGATCCGGTGGGGGCTTGTGTGGGGGCGAAAGGATCGCGGGTTCAGATGATCGTTCGTGAGTTAAAGGGGGAAAAAATCGATCTTATTTTATGGGATGAAGATCCGGAACGTTATATTACCAGAGCGCTTAGTCCGGCGAAAGTCAGTGAAGTTGTCTTATTTGCCAGTAAGAAAAGCTCGATTGTGGTTGTTCCGGATAATCAATTATCCTTAGCCATTGGTAAAGAGGGGCAGAATGCCCGCTTGGCAGCCAGGCTCACCGGATGGAAGATTGATATTAAAAGTGAGACCCAAGCTGAAGAAGGCCGGGCTGAGATTGAAGCTTTGCTGGAGGAAGAGGAAAACCTTAAACCCCAGACCTATGCTTGGGAAGATGTGCTTGGCGGCGAAGAAGAAGTCCTCGCACCAGTGGAGGCCGACCTTACCACCGATGAGCGTGAAGATGTAGAAGAGGAAGAAGAGTCCTGGGCGGAGGAAACCTTCTCCGACGAGGAATTTGAAGAAGAAGAGATCTTTGTCCCGGAGAGTACCGAGGAGGAAGTGTTCCCTGAAGAGGAAGGGACGAATAAAAAGACGAAAAAACGGTCGAAAAAGCGGGTTAAAGAGTTGTTTGATGAAGTGGAAGAGGGCATCGATCTTTTCATCGACACCAGTTCTGCTCCGGAAACAGAACAACCGGAAACGGCCATCGAAGAAGATACGGAGCTTGTTTTTCAGGAAGATGAGGGGTCCGGATTTACCATCGGGCAACTCCTGTCTGAGGAATTAAAAAAGAAATTCAGTGTCAACGAAGATGAAAAAAAGAAAGGTAAGGATCGTCAGACGAAACGAGGGAAAAAGTGATGCCGGTACGGAGGCGTAAAATCCCGCAACGGACTTGTATTGGGTGTACTGAAGTGAAGAATAAAAAAGAATTAATTCGGATTGTCCGAACACCGGAAAGTGAAGTTATAGTCGACTTTACCGGTAAAAAGGCAGGCCGAGGTTGTTATATTTGCCCGTCTTTATCCTGTTTGGAGCGGGCCTTTCGGGGGAATCTGTTGGAAAAGAAACTGGACGCAAAAATTGATTATGAACTGAAAGAGAAATTAAAAAACGAGCTAATGACGGGGATTATTCATGAATAATCTCCTGAATTTCCTAGGTATTGCGCGTAAAGCCGGTAAATTGGCTCTTGGTTATACCGCTACTTCCCTGGCCCTAAAGAAAGGAGCGGTTACCATTGTGATTTTAGCGACGGATCTTTCACCGCATACAAAAGAAAAAATTGAGCGGCTCTGTCGCAAGGATCAGATACGCCTATACTCTGTTGCAAAGCAGGAAGAATTAGGTCGGGCTGTGGGAAAAACATCCCAAGCTGTCATCGGTGTACTTTCGCCGGAAATCGCGAAGGCCATTGAAAATCAGCTGGTTCAGGCCCGAACGGAATAATCGGAGGTGGTTCTATGGCCAAAATACGTGTTTATGAACTTAGTAAGGAATTGGGGATCCAAAGCAAGGATCTACTGATTATCCTTAATGAAATGGGGGCCAATGTTAAAAATCACATGAGTACGCTGGAGGATGAGTATGTAGCGAAGGTACGGGCTTCCTTTAATACCGGTGGTGGGACGAAGAAAAAAGGTTCGGCCCCAGTCCAAGGCTCCGCTCCCCGGCAGCAACCCAAAGGGGATGCTGCTCCGGTCCGAAAACCGGATCCTTCTAGAACTGAGAAGGCAAACAAAGAAAGCAAACCAGCGGTGAAACCAGCAGCGAAACCAGAAGTAAAGCCCGCTGTCCCAACTAAAGCAGCTCCTTCCCAACGACCGCAGCCCAAAGCGGCTACTCCAACCGGCGGCCGTCCTGTTGGGACTAGGCCTGCTGCCCCCACCGGATCTCGCCCCCCGCAGAAAGCGGACGGTAACAAGGGGACACGACCACCCATTAATAAAAGTAATAAGGCTCCTGAAAGGCCGGGTAGTCCTGGCGCTACTCCAAGTAATGCCGGAAAAGGAAGACCGGCGCCCGCCAACGCGTCATCTTCTTCCTTCAGTGGGCGACCAAATCGCCCGTCGACCACCGGTGGTGGGCAAAGAAGAAACCAACCGGGAGCAGCCAAGGGGAGATTCAACTCGCGGCCGCCAAGAAGGAGACCAACCGGGAAAAGGCCGGCGCCTACCCATCCAACCACCAATGTTAAGTCCGTGCAGATTCCTGAAAGCATAACCGTAAAAGAGTTTGCGCAGGCTATTGAAGTTTCTGCCTCTGATGTAATTAAGAAGTTGATTGCCTTGGGCGTCATGGCTTCGATCAACCAGGAGATCGATCTTGACACGGCGACACTGGTCGGAGCGGAATTCGGAGTGAAGGTGGAAGCAGCGCCGACCGCGGAAGAGACACTACTGCTGGAAGAGATTGAAGATCGTCCGGAATCACTGAAACCCCGTTGGCCGGTGGTGACGATCATGGGTCACGTGGATCATGGTAAAACGTCCTTACTGGATGCGATCCGGCAAACCAATGTAATTGCGTCCGAAGCCGGAGGTATTACGCAGCATATTGGGGCTTATCAGGTTGATGTTGGTGAAAAAAAGATTACCTTTTTAGATACTCCCGGCCACGAAGCTTTTACTGCCATGCGGGCACGGGGGGCACAAATTACGGATATTGCGATCTTAGTTGTCGCGGCCGACGATGGAGTAATGCCGCAAACCATCGAAGCAATTAACCATGGTAAAGCCGCAAATGTTCCCATCATTGTGGCGATTAATAAGATCGACAAACCGGTGGCCAATCCTGACCGGGTGAAGCAAGAGCTTACCCAGTATGGTTTAGTCCCTGAAGACTGGGGCGGAGATACAATCTGCGTTGGAGTTTCTGCTTTAAAAAGAGAGGGGATTGATGACCTTCTCGAGATGATTACCCTTGTTGCTGACATGAAAGAGTTGAATGCCAATCCGAACCGAGCGGCGAAAGGGACTGTGATTGAAGCCAAATTGGATAAAGGACGCGGACCGGTTGCCACCGTTTTGGTGCAAAACGGTACGCTGAACCAAGGTGATACGGTAATTGCCGGCGATGTTTCAGGTAAAATCCGGGTATTGGTTAATGATAAAGGTAAAAATGTGGTCAAGGCTGGACCGTCAGAACCGGTGGAAATTGTGGGGTTTGACGATCTGCCCGAGGCTGGCGATATCTTCTATGTAACTGACGAGAAGACCGCGCGGCAATTGGCCGGAAAACGCCATGAATTCCGGCGGGAACAGGAATTACGGAAAGATCAACGGTTTAAATTGGAGGACCTCTTCGCCCGGATCAAAGAAGGGGAAATCAAAGAGCTGAATATTGTGCTTAAAGCCGATGTCCATGGCTCGATCGAAGCAATTCAGAATTCTCTGGAACGGCTCTCCAATGACGAAGTACGCGTTAAAGTGATTCATAGCGGGGTTGGCGCCATCAGTGAAAGCGATGTCATGTTAGCTTCGGCGTCCGGTGCGATTATTGTTGGCTTTAACGTGCGTCCCGATCCCATTGCCAAACGCCAGGCGGAGCGGGAAGAGGTTGATCTACGGCTCTATCGCATCATCTATAATATCATCGATGATGTGAAAAAGGCCATGGAAGGCCTGCTCGAACCGGAATATCGAGAAGTGGTTCTGGGCCGGGCTGAAGTGCGAGCCACTTTTAAAGTGCCTAAAGTGGGCGTGGTAGCCGGGTCCTACGTTACCGAAGGAAAGATCACGAGAAACAGCGAAGTACGGGTGATCCGGGACAATGTGGTGATCTTTGAGGGAAAAATCGAGAGCCTTAAGCGGTTTAAGGATGATGTACGCGAAGTACTAACCGACTTTGAATGCGGAATTGGAATTGAAAGGTATAATGATCTCAAAGAGGGAGATGTCATTGAAGCCTTCACCAATGAGCAGATCAAAAAGACTACGACATCAGATTCGGTAGGATAAAAGGAGGGTCAAGCTATGTCCGAATTTCGGGCGGAGCGCCTTGCGGTTTTAATCAAAGAAGAACTTGGTCAAATACTGCAAAAAGAACTCAAAGACCCAAGAATCGGTTTTGCCTCGATTACGAATGTCCGGGTCTCACGTGACCTTAGCCATGCCAGAGTTTTTGTTAGTGTATTTGGGGAGAAGTCTCAGCAAGAGACAACAATGGAAGGTTTAGAGCGGGCAAAAGGTTTTATCCGGACCGAACTTGGTAAAAGAATCAGACTACGGCATACACCGGAGATTCATTTTAGCATCGATGATTCGCTGGAAGAAGGGGCTAAAGTCATCTCTCTAATCAACCAAATCCAAAAAGAAGGAAGGGATGATTGACTTTGAATGCTCCTTCTTGGGAAAAAGTCATCGCAATTCTCAAAGAATATCAACGTTTTGCCCTCGGCTGTCATCTGCACCCCGATGGTGATGGAATCGGCTCTGTACTGGCCTTGGGCTTGTCTTTGCAAAAGTTGGGTAAACAGGTAGATATGATTTTACCCGAAGGGATTCCCGTTACTTTTGGTTTTTTGCCGGAGATTAACCAGACGGTAACCTATCCAACCCTCCAACCGGAAGTGGTCATAAGTTTGGATTGTGCGGAAAGGGACCGTCTCCAGCTCCCGGACGAATTATTCCGGACCGATCCGCTCCTAGTGAACATCGATCATCATATTTCCAACGACGGTTTCGGCCAGGTTAATTTGGTATTACCCGCTGCGGCAGCCACTGGGCAGATTGTTTATCAGCTGTTAAAAAAAGCGAGCTTGCCGATGGATTCCCCGATCGCCACCGCCCTTTATACCGCGATTGCCACTGATACCGGTTTCTTTCGCTACGCCAACACCACGGGGGAAGTGCTTTCCGCTGCGGCTCAGTTAGTCGCAGATTATCAAATCTCTCCCTCGCTGATTGCGGAACGGGTTTATGAGGAAAGGAGCTTTGCTTCTCTTCGCCTTTTAGCAGAAGTACTCGCTACTTTACAAGTAGCAGATAATACGCGGTATGCGTGGATGTATCTAAATCAGGAAATGGCGAGAAAGTATGAAGTTGAGCTGGAAGAGATCGAAAACTATGTTAATTACACCAGTTCGATCCGGGGGATTGAAGTTGGTTTGTTTTTTAAGGAAACCAATCCTGGTGAAGTGAAGATTAGTTGGCGTTCGAAGGCTAGTGTAGACGTGAGTCGCTTGGCGTCGCATTTCGGCGGTGGGGGGCACGCCCGGGCAGCCGGCTGTTCAATCAACGGTTCTTTGACGACAGTGATGGCTGAGGTCCTTGCTTATTTACAAAATTACTTTGAGGCAAATAAGGAAGAAAAGGCTGATCTTTTGGCATGAGCATTTCCGGATTTTTAGTGGTTAATAAACCCCCCGGTTACACCTCCCACCAAGTAGTCGCCGCCGCCCGGAAGATTCTCGCCCAGCGTCAAATCGGGCATACCGGAACATTGGACCCGATGGCCACGGGAGTGCTGGTGCTGGCGATCGGCGCGGCCACGAAACTCATTTCTTTTTTGGATGAAGGGAAAAAGATCTACCGGGCCCGTCTGGTTTTGGGTCTGACCACTGACACACAGGATTTAAGCGGTCAGGTGATCAGCGCCAAAACAGAAACGCAAATTACCGGAGCGAAGTTAGCTGACGCCCTCACTTATTTTACCGGGGAGCAAGAACAAACGCCGCCGATGTATTCGGCGATCAAAGTAAAAGGTGAACCCTTGTACAAATTGGCTCGGGCAGGAAAGGAAATCGACCGGGCGAAAAGAAAGATCACCATTTATTGTCTGCAAGTCGATGAACCACTGCTTCCGGTGTATGGGTTTAAAGAAGGGCCTGCGCTCTGCATTGAGTGTTCGCGGGGGACCTATATTCGGACTTTATGCCATGAGCTGGGAGCGTATCTTGGCTGTGGCGGATGTATGGGGGATTTAGTCCGCCTGGCATCCGGTCCCTTCCGTCTGCAGGAAGCTTGCTCCCTGCAAGAGTTGGCGCAGGCGGTGACCGAACAGAAACTGGCGGAACTCTTAATTTCGCCGGTGGATGCTTTACAGCATTTGCCCATGCTTTCCCTAAGTGAAACCCAAGCCGAAAAGGTACGGCATGGGGGTAAGCTTTTGGCGATGGAATTTGGCCCACCGCCGGCCAGAGAAAATGACCAAACCCCGCCGCTAGGCCGGGGCGTATCCGGTGACGGTCGTTTAGTGGCCATTTTAAAATACCAAGCAGGATCAACGGCATATTGGCAACCGATTAGAGTTCTCGCTTGAATAATGGAGCAAGGCAGGGAGGATCAGGATGAAGCGTTGGACTTCCTTTACGATGATGGAAGAAGAGCTAATCAAGAACGCCGTTTCAGGCTTCGTCGTAACGATTGGTAACTTTGATGGAGTCCACCGCGGACACCAAAAGATTCTTAAGCGGGTTAAAAAAATCAGTCATGAGCATGGGTGGCTTGCGTTAGTAATTACTTTCCAGGAACACACTTTCAAGGTTTTGCGGACCCAGGTGCCCCCACTCATTATGTCCGTCGATGAACGTTGCCACTTCTTTAAGGAGAGCGGGCTTGACGGTACTTTACTGCTGGAATTCACTGCCGAGCTGGCGCAGTTAACGGCGGAGCAGTTTTTAGACCAACTAATTGCCCTGGGTATGAAGGCGTTAGTCGTCGGTCATGATTTCACCTTTGGTGCCGGTGGTACCGGTGATACCAATTTAGTTTTAACCTATATGAAAAAGCGCGGTCTCTATGGGGAAGTGGTTCCCCCGGTAAAGTTTCAGGGCAAGACCGTCAGTAGTTCTCAGATTAGAGCTTTGTTAATAGACGGCCAAGTAGCGGCAGCCAATGGGATGTTAAACCGGCCATTCCGGTTGGGCGAAATTGTCCGCAGCGGCCAGGGGCGGGGTAAACATTTGGGGTTTCCCACCGCCAATTTAGTTTTTCATCCCAACCGTTTACTACCGAAATTTGGGGCTTATTTAGTACGAGTGCTGATCGGCGGGGAAGCATACCACGGTCTGGCGAATGTGGGCTGTAAACCGACTTTTAACGGGACCTCACCGGTGGTTGAAGTATTTATCTATGACTTCTCGCGGCAGATTTACGGTGAATATTTGGAAGTGGAGTTCTTGAAATTTCTCCGCGACGAACGCAAATTTGCTTCACCGGAAGAATTAAAAGCCCAGTTGGAGCAGGATTTAAGACAAGGGGAAGAAATGTGGGAGAACCAATCAAAGAAAGCGTGCTTTTAAGGATAAAACCTTAGGAGATAGCGCTTTAATTTTCACTATTTTTCTCCCAGGTAGGAAAGATCGGCCAGCTGTAGACCGTATTTTTGCCTTATTTCCTCAACCGCTGTGATTTCGCCTACATCCGCCGGTTGATGTGCGTCGGAATTAACGACAACCCTGACTCCGGGGTAAGTAGCGGCCAATTCCCAAAAGGGCGCCAAGGGGTAGGGGGGACGGGGTCCTGCTTTTGTTATTAGTGGCTCTTTCCGCAAACCATAAGCATTGATCTCCAGAGGAACATGGTAGGCGACGGCGGCGTCCAGAATCAACTTCGTACATTCGATAGTATGTTCATCCCATAACTCGTAGGAGTTACCGAACAAATCAGGATGGGCGATGAAGGCGAAGACCCCGGTTGCCATGGCGGCAACGGTGTGTTCAGCGAAGGCAATGAGATCTTTCCTTCCTTTTATATGGGAATGGGCTCCAATCCATTTACGACCGGAGGGAAAAAAGTGGTTACCGAGGATCAAATAGTCAAACTTCCTTTTGGCCAACAGTTCTTCCCGGTAAAACGGGAGTAATTCAGCGCTGTATTCACATTCCATTCCTTTTAGGATTTTCAGTTCCGGATAGGCTAGGCGGGCGTTTTCGATCGCTTGGTCGTAGCTGTCCAGTTCGGACAGGCCCATGCGGATCATCATCCACCGTGAATTAGGGAACGGCTGGGGTAGGGGCGTATGGTCAGTTACGCCTAGAACATGCAACCCTTTTTGGGCAGCGACAGCCGCATAATCCATCACATCGCCCTGCGCATGTTGACAACGGAAGGTATGGGTATGATAATCTTGGCGCATGAACAATCCTCCATTAAACTCTTTTCTGTAATACTAATTTCCTTTATTGATGATAATTTCCTACCCAAGTGGCCTCTAATTAAACTAAACTTAATCTCAAACCAGGTTTTTAAGGAGGTAATTGTAAAATGAACCATTATCGAGCGGCGATCATCGGTTACGGAAACATTGGTCGGTTTTTAGTAGAGGCGATTCAGGCGTCGCCCGATCTTCAACTGGCTGGGGTCGTACGGAGACCGGAATCGGTAAACAATCTACCCGCTCAATTAAAAGAAATTCCGGTGGTCACCGCTTTATCAGCGTTGAACCAAGTGGATGTGGCTTTTCTTGCCCTACCGACCCGTTTGGTTCCCCAGTATGCCGAGGAGGTTCTGGCCAGCGGCATCAATACGGTGGACAGTTACGATCTCCATGGTGAACTTGTCAATTACCGGCGGCGTTTAGACCAAATTGCCAAAGCCCACGGAAAAACCGCGGTGATCTCAGCCGGCTGGGATCCGGGAACCGACTCGATGATCCGTTGCCTTTTTCAATTGATGGCACCGCAGGGCATTACCTACACCAATTTTGGTCCCGGCATGTCGATGGGACACACGGTGGCGGTGAAAGCGATTTCCGGAGTTCAAAACGGCCTGTCGTTAACAATTCCAGTCGGGACCGGTTTACACCGGAGGATGGTCTATGTGGAATTGGAGGAAGGCGCGGACCCGTCCGCTGTGGAGCAGGCGATCAAGGCAGATCCCTATTTCAGCCATGATGAAACCCATGTTACTTTCGTGCCACAGGTGCAGGATTTGCTTGATACTGGTCATGGTGTTTTGTTAGAAAGAAAAGGGGTCTCCGGTCTAACCCATAACCAGTTGTTCAAGTTTGAGATGCGTGTCAATAATCCAGCCTTGACCGCACAGGTGATGGTGGCGGCAGCCCGTGCCGGTTTTAGACAAAAACCGGGATGCTATACCATGATCGAGCTTCCGGTCATTGATTATCTCTTTGGAGAAAGAGAAGCCATTATCGAAAAGATGGTCTAAACCTGCCTTTGGGGCAGGTTTAGTGCTACATATTGGCGGCGGGTAATAAAGCTTTTTGTAAGGGGCGCAATCAATGGAAAAAAAGAATAAAACAGAAGATCCACTCTGGCGTGAACAGGAAGGCAAAAGGCTCGAGGCCATGTTTCAGCTGGAAAGTGAATTGTTAGCGGCGGGTTACAGGGTGATTGCTGGGGTTGATGAGGTCGGTAGAGGACCTTTAGCCGGTCCAGTGGTGGCGGCCGCTGCGATCATCCCGCCGGGCACCTTCATTGCCAAGCTTGATGATTCGAAGAAGCTAACGGCAAAGCAACGGGATGCTGTCTATGGGCAAATTCTGGATCTTAAAATCCCTTATGGTTTGGGACAAGCTTCCGTGCAGGAGATCGACCAGTTAAATATCTTAAAGGCTTCGCGACTCGCGATGATGCGGGCGGTGCAGAATCTTCCCGATGAGCCCGATTATTTATTGCTTGATGGTCATGCGTGGCCGGGGATCAAGCTTCAACACCGGGGAGTGGTTGGCGGCGACGCGCTTTCGCTTTCGATTGCTGCCGCCTCGGTCATCGCCAAGGTGACCCGCGACCGCTTGATGGTGGATTTGGATCAGGCCTTTCCCGGTTATGGTTTTGCCAAACATAAAGGGTATCCCACTCCTCAGCATTATGCTGCCCTAGCTCGTTATGGTCCTTCCCTCTTACACCGGCAGAGTTTCAACCTCCATCTCCCGTCTGCCATTGGCCAAGCGGTTGGTACGGAAGAGAAGTGAAAGGAGCAAAGCTATGAACCCCGGTTATTTATCCGCCCTTCCTTTACACGGCAAAGGTTTTATTAAAGGAAGATTGGAACAAACCCAAGAGGGGCAAGTGGTCCTCACAACTAGCCAGGGGGTTATTCCCGTTAAACTAGACGGGGAGTCAGCTCCTTTCGGGCAAGAGACGGTTTTTCGCCTCCTCCGTGAGGAGCCGGGGCTGATTGTGCTTGCCCCCTACCGTTTAGAAACCATCGGGGAAGCGCTGCCCTTTTTTAAACAACTATTTGCCGGTGATGAAGCCTTCGGTCATAAGCTGCTTATGGCTGCTGTGCAAGAAAGTTTACCTTTGACCCGGGAAGTATTATTAACGCTTAAAAAGGGACTAATCACCGCTGAGCGGCAATGGGGCGTCCAAGTCCACCCCCGTGCCATTGCTTTCTTACAGGCCAGAGCAATTCCGTTGACACCCCAATCGCTCCTCTCGGCCCTCTATACCTTATTTCCGTCGGTACAAAAAATGTTCTGGCACAAGTCGGGGCGTGGCGGTCTGGACGCCGTCTTTCGGGAGGCAATTGCCTTTCTTCAGCGTGAAGCCGAGCGGGACCCGACTTTACCCCATTTTATTTTCTACTTTTACCCTGCTGAGCAAAGGGAAGCACGCTGGGAGGGTCGGTATTTTACTGACTCGGAGACAAGCGGTGAGAAACTGGAAGGAGTGGGATCGGGGCGGAGCTATGCTTTTCGGCTTGAGTACCAATCACCATGCTTGGGGCAACTTGAGGTTATCGGGGTGAGCAACCAATCCGGGTTGAACCTGACGGTCAAAGCTGACCGTTCGGTGCTGGACAGTAATTTATTCGCTGGTTTACGGTCCCATCTAGAAGAAAAGGGCTGGCCGATCCAGGCGGTTCAATTTGAAGAATCCCAGGCGGAGGAAGACGTGGATTTTCATCCCCTACGGATTGATGGCTGGTTATAAAGATGGAAAAAAAGATGATGAAAGCAATTGCCCTCCGCTACCGACAAACCGAAGACGAAGCGCCGGTCGTCTTGGCCAAAGGCCAAGGCTTGGTGGCCGAAGCCATTTTAGAACTGGCCAGAGCGGCCCAGATCCCTACCGTGGCCGACGGGGAACTGACTCAACTCTTGGATGGGGTGGAAGTTGGCGGCTCGATTCCCCCCGAAGCTTACCAGTTAACGGCGGAGATTTTAGCGTTTATTTGGAAATTGGAAGGAATAGTTAATGCTGATTAGGGTACTAAATTCCTTCCAGTTACCATAAAAAGAGAGGGGGAAACCCCTTTTTTTATGTTGCGGCGGCATAATCCCTTTTTTATCTTTGTCATTCACTCTCCGAAAGAGATCAGGATATAATGTTGAAGAGTTGACTAATTAAGGAATGATGGTAATGCCTAAAACTGATAAAATCCCGAGGTCGGAGCTTAAAAGAGTCAAAATCGAAGCGTCATTACTCATCCCGAAAACAATGAATACCACAGCCTTGTTTGCTGAATTCACAAAGGCTTTTAACAAAATTCCGGATAAAGAAAGAATAGTGATTGAAAAAATAAAATATGATCCTGTAGAATAAAAAAAATTGTTACGTGAAAAGGTCGGGAATTCCCGGCCTTTTTTTGTTAATATACCTATAAGATAAAAAGTTGTTTAATTTAGGGGACAAAATAAGACTTTGTAGAAAAAAGTAGCCAAGCTCATTATTCTGTATTTTTAGGGGAGCGTAATTATTACTTTCCAAATTGATGAGACGATTTATCTAGAGCCGTACAAAAGTATAAAAGTACTTTTAAAGCATATCTTTATATAAAAAAAGAGGTGGGAGGAATGAAAGCAAAAGAGCTTATTGATGCTTTATCTACGCTAGGCGAAGAAAAGGCAGTATTTATTGAGGATAATCAAGGGAACTACTATGATATCCTTACTAAAAATATTGAGACAACCGATAATGTAATCCGCATTTTAATTGATATAGACCCAGCGAATTAAAAGGCCTCCCGACCAAGGGAGGTTTTTGTTCGGGCAATATGGAGCCTTGTACTAAATTCCTCCCAGTTACCATAAAAGGGGCAAAGAATTGAAGGATTACTAAAAGGAAAACCGAAGTTCTTCTCATAAGGTAAAAAAGGGTGGTAGCGATGGAACGTCGGCGGTTGGGGAATTACGGAGAGCTGATTGCCCGCCGGATCCTGGAAGACCGGGGGTACCTGATCCTTCACCACAAGTATTACACCCGTTACGGCGAGCTTGACCTGGTGGCTAAAGAAGGTAACGAGCTTGTCTTTATTGAGGTAAAAACCCGCATCGATCGGTCCTACGGCTCGGGGCTGGAGGCGATTACAAAAAAGAAAAGAGCCCATCTGATTCGCACGGCCTTTTGTTATTTACAACAACATCACGATCAGGATCTGCCTTGCCGTTTTGATATTATTGCGCTAAAGTTGGATCAACGGGGACAACTGCTGGATTACCAACTGATCAAGGATGCTTTTGGGGTGGAAGGAGGCAATTACTACTGATGTTTGCCAAGGTTGCCAGTGGAACCGTCATCGGGATTGATGGTTTTCCGGTTGAGGTCGAAGTTGATCTTTCCTCAGGACTTCCTTCCTTTGATTTAGTGGGACTGGCAGATACAGCCGTTAAAGAAGCGAAGGAACGGGTGCGGGCGGCCATTAAAAACTCGGGTTTTAGTTTCCCCGGCCACCGGATTGTGGTTAATTTAGCCCCCGCTGATTTACGGAAAGAGGGGAGTGGGTTTGATCTCCCGATTGCCCTCGGGATCCTTTGCGCCCAGGGTAGTTTTGCCCCCACCGCGCTTACCGGTGGAGTAGCCGTAGGGGAATTGGCTCTTGACGGTTCAATCCGGACGATCCACGGGGTATTATCCATCGCGATTCAGGCCAGACAGGAAGGAAAGGAGTTTCTACTCCTACCGGCCGGTAATTACCGAGAAGCCTGCGCCGTTCAAGGAGTAAAATTGGTCCCCGTTCAACATTTACGGGAAGTCGTTGATTATCTCCAAACGGGAAACGAGCCGCCGGCAGTGGCTAGCGCTGATGAAGAAATAGCGGTCAGTTCCTACCGGGAGGATTTTGCCGAGGTTAAAGGACAAGAGACCGCAAAACGAGCCCTGGAGATTGCGGCCGCCGGTGGTCACAATATTATGTTGACCGGTCCGCCGGGTTCGGGCAAAACGATGCTGGCTAGAAGGTTGCCTTCCATTTTGCCTGAGTTAAACCGGGAAGAAGCCTTGGAACTAACGAAGATTTATAGTATTTGCGGGTTGTTACCACGCGGGGCATCGCTAATGCGACGCCGACCCTTTCGCAGTCCCCATCACACCGCGACCAAAGCGGCGTTAATCGGCGGCGGACTTTACCCCCGGCCGGGAGAGGTGACCCTGGCCCATCACGGAGTATTATTCTTGGACGAATTACCCGAATTTTACCGGGAAGTATTGGAAGTATTACGCCAACCGCTGGAGGATGGGAAGGTAACGCTCGCCCGGACTACCAATTCGATTGTATATCCCAGTCGCTTTATGCTGGTGGCAGCGATGAATCCTTGTCCCTGTGGTTATTTCCGCGATCCATTGCAAGCCTGTGAGTGCACACCGACCCAGATCCAAAGATATACGGCGCGGATTTCCGGTCCGCTCCTCGATCGGATCGATTTTATGGTGGAGGCTCCGCGGCTGCAATACGAAGAGATGGCGGCAACCGGTACGGGTGAAACCTCGTTACAAATTCGTTCCCGGGTTACCAGGGCGCGCCGTCGGCAAGAAGCGCGGTTTACCGGGAAAGGGTTGTACACCAATGCCCAGATGGGATTGGAAGAGATCAAGGCCTTTTGTGCACTGGACAAGGAAGGAAAAAGGCTAATGGCTGCTGCCGTCCGGAATTTTGCCATCTCGGCCCGGGGTTACGCCCGCTTGCTCCGGGTGGCGCGCACGATTGCCGATCTCGACGAAAAAAGGAACATCGAACCGGCGCATCTGGCGGAAGCCATCCAGTACCGTCGGCTTGAAAGATAGCTTCGTAGCATGGGGAAGGCGAGGGGATTGCCATAAATCTTTCGGTTGCAAATAGTAGCTGATTTGGGTAATATATAATAATAGGGGTGCGAAAAGTATTTTCAAACTACATAAGAGTTTTTTGCGTCGTCATCTGAACGTAAAAAGCTTAAAAAGGGAGAACTTGATGCAGAAGAATAGTTATCTTGATTATAAGAGAATCATTGCCCAATTGGTAAGTGGGGTTTTGGCGGAAACCAACATTGACGCCGAAATGATCTATGGATTGCTGGAATATCCGCCTAATCAGGAGTTAGGCGACCTAGCTCTACCTTGTTTTCAGCTAAGTAAGGTTTTAAAAAAGGCGCCGCCTTTAATTGCCGCGCAATTACAAACCCAAATCGACCCTGCCCCTTATTTTGCTGAAGTGCAGACGGCTGGGGCGTATTTGAATTTTCGGTTGGCACCAGAGCCGTTGATTACCAATGTTCTTGGTAAGATTCTGGAGTGCGGTTCCAGTTACGGCGCTCAAAACCTTGGCGATGGAGAAAAGATCGTGATTGATTATTCTGCCCCCAATATTGCCAAGCCTTTCCATGTCGGTCACTTAAGCAGTACGGTGATTGGCAACGTTTTATATAATATCTTTAATTTCCTGGGCTTTATCTCTGTGGGGATTAACTATCTGGGTGATTGGGGAACTCAGTTTGGCAAATTAATTACCGCCTATAAAAAGTGGGGATCAGAAGCTGAGGTTAAACAAGGTTTAATCAAAGAATTGACCCGTTTATACGTGAAGTTTCATACCGAAGCGGAAGCAGATCCAACCTTAGACGAAGAAGCCCGGGAATGGTTCCGGAAAATTGAAAATGGGGATGAAGAAGCTCTAAAACTATGGAAGTGGTTTAAGGAAATCAGCTTAGAAGAGTTTCAACGGGTCTACGACATACTGGGGATCTCTTTTGATTCAATGGCAGGTGAAAGTTTCTATAATGATAAAATCAAGGCCGTTGTCGATGAACTAAAAGAAAAGAACCTCTTAGAAGAAAGTGACGGCGCTTCGATCGTTGATTTAGAACTCTATGGGATGCCCCCCTGTCTGATTCTGAAGAAAGACGGTAGTTCTCTGTACGCCACCCGCGATATTGCGGCAGCGCTTTACCGTAAGAAGACCTATCAGTTTAGCAAAGCTTTGTATGTAACCGGTATGGCACAAAGTCTCCATTTTCAGCAGTGGTTTAAAGTTGTGGAATTAATGGGTTACGACTGGGCGAAGGATTTGGTGCATGTTCCCTTCGGTCTTGTTAACCTCAAAGGAGAAAAATTATCGACCCGAACAGGCCGGGTTGTTTTATTGGAGGACCTACTGACCACAGCGATTCAAAAAACTCTGGAAATTATTGAGGAGAAAAACCCCGATTTGCCTCAGAAAGCCCAGATTGCGCAGGACGTTGGGGTCGGGGCTGTTGTTTTCGGCGCTTTGAGTGTGAATCGCATTAAAGATGTGACTTTTTCCTGGGAAGAAGCTTTGAATTTTGACGGAGAAACCGGGCCTTATCTCCAATATACCCACGCCCGGGCTTGTAGTATCTTGCGTAAAGCCGACTTTCAAGGAGAAACGGGGATTAATTTCGAACCGGAAAAACTGAATGAGCCGGCCGCGCTAAAAGTAGTAAAGACTTTATATTTGTTTCCGGAAAGAATCATTGCTGCTGCCACTGAATACGAGCCTTCCATCATCTGTCGATACCTAATCGATCTCGCGCAGGATTTCAACTGGTTCTACCATGAATGCCAAGTCTTAGTGGCGGACCAAGACCTATCGCGTGCCCGTTTAGTTTTGGTTTCGGCTGTTAAAACCCTATTAGCAACTGGCCTTGGCTTGCTGGGGATCAAAGCGCCGGAACAAATGTAACAATAGAAAGTTGTTACCTTCCAACGTATAGTTGGGTGGAAGGATTGTGTTACGATGAAGGGATTTATCCAAATCTTATCATTCTTTCTACTAATAACGGTTTTACTATCCGGTTGTAGACAGGAGCAAGAATCCTTTACTTATCAGGGAATTCTTTTTGAAGGTTTTGATCCGGCAAAACACCAACCATCCTCCGAGTTTCGTAAGTATGTCGAGCCGACTAAGGTGTTACTGTCCAGACGGGAAACCCAAGCCCTGAAAAAATGTGTCGACCACTTAACGGAACACAACTTACTGTATTTGCTGGAGTATGCCGACCGTTTTGTGATCGTGAAAGCGCCCTATTCTTTTGCCGATAAACCGCAGATGATTGTCTATCTTGACCAGGAAAAACTAACCCTGAATTTTTCGATCGGCGATGATTGGGAAAACAAATTGCTCAACTCAAATCTGGGTTTAATGGAAAGCAGCACCCAATTTTACTTTAAGGGGACGCCGGAATTACCGAACTTGCTCCGGATCATCCTTCATGAAATCGGGCATTTGGTCGAGTATGAACAGCTAAAATTTAATTGGACAGGAAAGTTTGTTGCCAATCCTTTGAACACAGATTTTGTGAAGATCTCATGGGATAAAAACCGCTATTGGCAAGATAAAGAAGGATTTTCCGAAAGGCTCCAATCGATTCAATCCCTCGAGGGACTGGTCCTCTTTCTGCAGTGGTTTAAAGCAGAATCTTCCTTTTTCAGCTTTAGCAGCGGTATGGGGATGAACGAAGATTTTTCCGAAGCCTTTGTTTACTATTATTTGAAGAAATACTTTGATTATGAGCTTAGTTTCGTTTTTCAAGGCCGTGTTTTGATCGATAACGTGCAAAACCTGAACCCTTACCGCAGGCAAAAGCTGGAGTTTATCGCTGAACTGATCAAGAATGGATTTCACGAGGAGGAAGAATAATGCTTCGAAAAGTCGCCGGTGTTTTCTTGATTCTCATCATGATGGTTATTACAGCTGTACCCGGACGCGCTGAGAGCAGAAATACGCTGCAGTTGACGGCAGCTACTGCTCATCCAGCCACTGAGGTGGAAGCGGTTGTCCTTGCCGAATTCAAGCGCCGGGTCGAAGAACGCACCAAAGGTTATATTCGAGTTCAGCTTTACACCGATGGACAGCTGGGTAGTGACGAACAATTGATTAGAGGGTTACAACAGGGAACGGTGGATTTGATCACCTGTGCTTCATTTAAATATGCTGATTATGTGCCGGAGTTTAGCGTCTTGGATTTGCCCTTTCTCTTTTTCTCCACGGAGCACCTGAGTGCAACCTTAGATGGGAAATTGGGGCAGATCTTAACAACTAAAGCCCAGGAAAGCAGGGGCGAGCATGTTTTAGGGTATATCACTGATGGTCCGGTAAATATCGTTAGTAACAGGGCTTTAGCCTATATATCCCAGGGGAAGGGGCTACGCTTTCGCACCATGTTGCTGCCGACCCACCGTCAGACCTGGACAAATCTGGGGATTGCCCCGGTAACTTTGGCTTTTTCCGAATTGAAAATTGGGTTACAGGTCGGGATGGTGGATGCGGTTGAGACCAATTATCTCGACTATAAAGAACTACGGGTTTACGATACCGCCCGTTTTATTCTCCAAAGCGAGCATTACTTCCCCCTCAGTCTGCTGCTGCTGAGTAAATCCGCTTGGTCCCGGATTCCCGCTTCCTATCGGGAGCTGGTCCGCCAGTGCGCCGTCGACGCTATTCAGTACGGCAGTAATGAGCTGATCCAGCAGAATAAAGAGGCAGCCCGGGAATTGACGGGAAAATATGGCGTAAAAATAACCGAGCTTAATTTGGCCGAGAAAAGGACCAATCGCCAAAAACTCCAGACTTATCAAGAAAAAATGTTCAGCACCTATGGCCTGACCGAAGCCTGGCAGGAACTGAGTAAAACCTATGTCGAGTTTGAAACGGCCTTAGCAGCAGAATTAGAGCGGATTATCCAAAACCAGGGTGAATAAGAGCATAGAGACTATTAAAAAAACCCTTTCTTTAATTAGCAAAGAAAGGGTTTTTTCTTGATTGGCTTACCTTTTTGAAGGATCTTTTAAACCATAGCGGGCTAAAACTTGGGGATCCGGATCAATGATTATGGTTTGATACTGTTCGTAAAGGACAAAGCCCGGCGGCGCGCCGGTGGGTTTCCGGAGGTGGCGTTTTTCGGTGTAATCAACCGGGACTTTACTTGAACCACAGGCTTTACTGAAGTAAACAGCCAGGTTAGCAGCTTCCAGTAAAACCGCGGAGGGGACCGGGCGCCCCTGGGTGCGAATGATGACATGGCTGCCGGGAATTTTCTGGGTATGTAACCAAAGGTCATGGGCTGCAGCTGTCTTCATCGTCAGTTGATCATTTTGTTTGTTATTCCGCCCGACCAGAATCTCCCAATCATCATCGGCCTTAAAGAGCGATGGTTGGTTTTTTGGTTTGGCTGATGACAGTTTTTTATGCTTTTGGGTGCTTTTTAGAAGCCCGGCTTCAACCATTTCGGTTTCGATCTCCATCAGATCAGCCCAGGAAGAAAGGTTTTCCAGGGCATTGTCCAAGGAGGCGTAGTAATCCAATTCCATGGCAGTGCGTTCAAGTTGGGCACGGATTTTTGTCTGCCCTTTTTTCGCCTTATGATATTTCTTGTAGTAAAGTTGGGAGTTTTCCACTGGACTCAAGGCAGAGTCCAAAGCAATCGTAACGGCGGCACTGTGGGGATCGTAATAATTTACGGCGACAAGCTGGGTTTGGCCCCGTTTAATTGTACTAAGGTGCACCGAGATTAATTCCCCATATAAACGGTAAGTGTCGGCGTCATCGGCTCCGGCCAGTTCCTGCCGTTGTTTACTCTGTTTTTTTTCGGCTTTTTTAGTTGCTTTCCGGAGGACCATTTTAAGCTGTTCCGCCTTCTGCTGACGAAGGGCAAGCTGACTTTGCTCATGCAGGGTCAAAACAATGGCGCTGTTCAGATCGGGAACAGACCGTAAACTTTCCGCCGGAAGACTAGGTTGATACGGGAAAAAGTCCTGTGGGCAGTCACTAGGATCCAGCTGAATAAAGGGAAAGGCCTTACCCGTCGTCTGTTTGTTCAAAGCGTCGATTTCAGCATAAAGTTGGCGGAGTAGATCTGGAGTTACTTCCTTTACGGTCAGGGTCTCCGGGACCCCGGCCTTTTTTAGGATCTCCTGCTGCAACGGGCGGGAAAGACCAAAAAGTTCTCTAGACAGTACCATGGTTACATGGTGTGTACTGGGGGAAAGCTGAAAAATCCTTTCCAGCGCCGTCAAGGTAATGTTGCCGGGATGATACAAACCAGGCACAGGCGGCGGAGTGTAGGGTTTGCCCGGGATTATTTCCCGTTCCCGGCGGGGGGTAGCGGGTAACCGTTTGAGCGCATCGAGAATCATCCCTTCCCCGTTTACCAATAGCAGGTTACTACTGCGACCCATCGCTTCAAAGACTAAAGCATAAGTCGTTAAGCCTTCTTCTGTATCATAAACTTCAATTTGAAAGTTGATCATCCGTTCCCAGGAAGGTTGTTCTAGCCGCAGAATCCTTCCCCCCTGTAAGTATTTCCGAAGTAACATACAGAAAGCGGGGGGCTGGAGGGGGTTACCCGGCCTTTCCGTCACCAGATGGGTACGGAAAAAGCGGGGGTGAACAGAAATTAACAGGTTAAGCTCACGTCGGGGAAAGGGATGGAAAACGGTGATGATCACCGTTTCTTGATCGGGCTGAAAGATCTTGCCGATGCGGCCGTTCGCTAAATTATCATTTAACTCCCTAGTGAGGAGGGAGATGGAAAAAGCGTCAAAAGGCATCCTGATTCCTCCGTTTCGTGATTCAGTATAACATCCTTGCCGAAGCTACGCAAGGAAATTAGGGACATAAAAGCTTTTTCACTCCGCATAGGTATAGAGGAGATCAACATCTGATGGGGTGAAAACTGTGTCTAAAAACTGCTGGCAAATGACACCGGGGGAAATGGTGTCTTCGCTGCGGACTGATCTCCAGAGCGGGCTAAAAGATGCCGAAGCCCGGAAGCGGTTAGAGGAATATGGGGAAAACCGGTTAGAAACCAAGAGCCGACTTTCGCCTTGGAAGTTATTCTTTTCGGGATTTGCTGATTTTATGGTTTTGGTGCTTTTAGGGGCGGTAGTCATCTCGGTGGCATTGGGCGAATGGCATGACGCTGTTACCATCCTGGCGATTGTCTTTCTGAATTCAATTTTGGGTTTTATCCAAGAATACCGCGCGGAACGCTCTTTAGAAGCTTTACGTGAATTATCGGCGCCCCAGGCCCATGTGATTAGAGGAGGCAAAGCCCTAACCATTCCGGCTTGGCAAGTGGTACCTGGCGATCTGATCCGGGTCGCCCCGGGTGATCGGATCCCGGCTGACTTACGTCTGGTCGAAGTTACCGGGTTAGAAGCGGATGAATCCCCCCTTACCGGTGAATCAATCCCCGTTCCCAAAAGCAAAGAGGCAATTAATCGGCCCCAGTTGGAACTGGGGGACCGGAAGAATATCCTTTTTGCCGGAACCACGGTGACGAGGGGGCGGGCTACCGGAGTGGTGGTGGCAAGCGGAATGAGCACTGAGTTAGGAAAAATCGCCGGGATGCTGGCGAGTAGTGAAGCCGGCTCGACTCCGCTGCAACAACGTTTAGATCATCTGGGGAAAATCCTAGTTGGGATCTGTGTCGGCATCTGCGTATTGGTGGGGATGATTGGTTTGGCCCGCGGTGAAGATTTTCGGTTGATGTTTCTCTCGGCCGTGAGTTTGGCGGTGGCTGCGATTCCTGAAGGCTTACCGGCTATTGTCACCATCGCGCTGGCTTTAGGGGTACAACGGATGATCAAACGGTCGGTGATTATCCGACGTTTACCGGCGGTCGAAACTTTGGGGTGCGCGACCGTAATCTGTTCGGATAAAACAGGGACGTTAACCCAGAACCAAATGATGGTTACAACCTGTTATCTAAGTGGAGAGGAGATTGAAGTCTCCGGTCATGGGTATAACCCCAGCGGTCAATTTATTTGGCGCGGGAAAGAAATTAAGCCGACAGCTAAAGACTCAGGTTTTCCTGATGCTCAGGGCTTGGAGATGCTCCTAGCCGCCGGGTTTTACTGTAATAATTCGGATTTAGGGTTGGAACTCAAGACCAAACAGTGGCGACTAACCGGCGATCCGACCGAAGGGGCTCTGCTTGCTTTAGGTTTGAAAGCAGGTCTCAAAAAGGGCGTCGTTCAGCGCCTGGCGGAAATTGATTTTACTTCCGAGCGGAAACGGATGAGTGTGTTGGTTGAGGAGGAAGGAAACCGTCTTCTCTACATAAAAGGCGCTGCCGATCTGGTCCTAGCTCTGTCGACCAAGATCCAGTGGGCGGGGAAAGTAATTCCGCTCCAAAACCGGGAAAGACATAAGCTTAACCAGGTAATGGACGTAATGGCACGCCGTTCGTTACGGATTTTAGCGCTGGCTTACCGTCCGCTGGCCCCAGGAACGGATCAGCTCCGGGAGGAAGATGAGCAGGGACTGGTCTTTTTAGGATTAGTCGGGATTAAGGATCCGGTACGGCTGGGCGTAAAAGAAGCAATCAGTCAGTGTCACCAGGCTGGGATCCGGACCGCAATGATCACTGGAGATTTTCCGGCAACGGCCCGGGCCATCGGCCAAGAGTTAGGGATCATTCGTCGGGATGGTATGGTGCTGACTGGCGCTGAACTTGATGCTTTGCCTGCAGACGAATTGACCAGAATCATTAGTAAAGTAGACATCTTTGCCCGGGTTAATCCCTATCATAAACTAAAAATCGTCAAGGCGCTTAAAGCCCAAGGTGAAGTGGTCGCCATGACCGGGGACGGTGTGAACGATGCGCCAGCAGTAAAAGAAGCAGATATCGGGATCGCGATGGGGATTAGTGGTACTGATGTGACTAAAGAAGCATCTGCGATGGTGATCACCGATGATAATTTTGCCAGTATTGTGGCGGCGATTGAAGAAGGACGGGGCATCTACAGTAACATTAGAAAGTTTATCCGCTATCTACTGGGTTGTAATATTGGGGAAATTCTCACGATGTTCCTGGCGATTGTAGCCGGAATTCCCTTGCCACTCCTGCCAATTCAGATTCTCTGGATCAACTTGGTAACCGATGGACTCCCCGCGGTTGCCCTTGGGGTAGAACCAGCCGAGCAAGAACTGATGAACGAGCCACCGCGACCTCCCAAGGAAGGAATTTTCAGTCGGGGTTTGGGTTATAAAGTACTGATTCAAGGGATCAGTATTGGTCTGATTACGATTGGCGTTTTTAATTTCGCGAATTCAGTGGGGGCTAATTTGGTCATCGCCCGTACCATGGCTTTTTGCACCTTGGTCTTCTCTCAACTAAGTTATGTCTTTGCCTGTCGTTCTGAGACTCGGCCTTTTCTGAAGGTACCTTTGGGCAATAACCCTTATCTCCTCGGCGCGGTCGCCATTTCCGGTTTGATGCAGTTTATGGTTGTTTCGCATCCCTTCACCCGCAATATCTTCCAGACCGCGGCCCTCCCGCTAGCCGCGTGGGGGATTGTTTTCCTGGGCGCCTTCAGTTCGGTGGTGATCGCTGAAACCGTGGCCTGGGTTGGGCGGTTTATGAAAAGAAAATTGGCATAAATTAAATAACAATGTAAAAGCGTGATATAAAAAGCATAGTTTCCCGGGTGACGGTGGCAAACTATTCCCAAGTTACAAAGAGGTGGAATAGTTTTGACCTCATTTTTCTCGATTATTGTCATCCTATTGCTTGGTCTGCTCCCGGTTGCTTTTCATCTACACTACCACCGACGGGGAAAAGATGATTGTTTCTTTCTTGAATTGCGCATCCTTAACTTTTGTCTCTGGCGCTATCAAATTCCCGATTGGCAAAGGGAGGCGTTAACCAACACGGAAGCAGAAAAAGAGCCTGAAGGCCAGGGAAAGGCGGAGACCTATCTTGCTAATCTGTTTGAGCTTGGCACCGTCTTAAACAAATATGGTCTGGGGGGAACTTTCTTTTATTTATTCCTGCCGGTAAAATACCGAAAGTGGGTTACCGTGACGGAAGAAATGGAAATAAAAGGATGCTTTAAGCGGTTCGTCTGGCGTACCGCCATTGCCGGTTTGGAGCCGGCTTTGCTCGGGCCTATGGTGGGATTGGTGTGGAGCGCAAAAGGGGTGATTATGGGGTTTTTGACCGGTGAATATATTTTCAAAAAAAACCCCCGCATCATGGTTGTTCCTTGTTTTACGGGGACAAGCTTGGAAACAATGTTTGACTGCATATTTGAAATTAAGTTAGGACATATTATTTTTACCGGGATCAGGGATTATTTAAGCCAAGTAGTAGGAGGTAAAAAGCATGCAGGGACACCCGATTGAGGGATTAATGAAGACAGCAATGGAGAGTATAAAAGATATGGTGGATGTGAACACCATTCTTGGCGATCCGGTAGAAACTCTGGACGGAAGTGTGATTATCCCCGTATCGAGAGTCTCATTCGGTTTTGCGGCCGGAGGTAGTGAATTTTCCAGTCAACAAAAGGTGGACGCAAAAAGTAATGACCAGGGGGAGAGTGGAGGCTTGCCTTTTGGAGGTGGAAGTGGAGCTGGCATCACGCTAAATCCCGTGGCCTTTCTCGTGGTCGGCAAAGAACAAACCAGGTTGTTACCGGTGGAAAGTAATGTGATGGTCGATCGGCTGCTCGATGCTGCGCCTCAAATCATCGATAAAGTACAGAATTTAATGAGCAAACCCCAAACCAAAAAATATGAGGAAGAAATGTTTGTTACCCAATAACCTTAATCCAACATCAAGTAGCGGGGGTATTGATGGATCACGTTTGTACCAAGGAGCATCCTGTTGACAATCGTCTGGACCTGTTCTTTCCGGAAAGGTTTGACCAAAAACTCTTTAGCTCCAGTTTTGAGGGCACGGGAAATAAAGAATTTTTGTTGTAAGGAAGAACAGATCACAATATTAGTCTTCGGATCATAGTTCAGGAGCTTTTCCATCGTAGCGAACCCGTCCATCATCGGCATCACTAGGTCGAGCAGGACAACCGTTGGTTTTAATTGGGCATAGAGTTCTAATGCTTCCAAGCCATTGGTCGCTTGGCCCAGGATGGGAATCCTTGCGTCATTGAGGATGGACGTTAAAATTAAACGCATTATCCGCTGATCATCAACGATGAGCACACCACGGTTTTTCGGTTGATTCAGATCATTGAAAGGTGAAATCGTACCCAAAATGAATCCTCCTAACTTTCCCCCTAATAACTACCATAGTAGGATAAGAGGGTGATCATCTGAAGACGAAAGTAGAACCGGATCTCTGTATTGCGTGCGGGTTATGTATTAGTAGCTGCCCGGAAATTTATACCTGGGACGATGACGGAAAAGCTGTTGCCGTCCAGGCCCAGGTTCCAGAAGGACAGGAAACTTGTGCGGAGGAAGCTGCGGATAACTGTCCAACCGATGCGATCATCACTGATTAATCCTGCCGCCTTTTAATTTCAAAATAGGGAGTGGAGGTGAGCGGGTTAGGAAAAAGCTCAAGCACTCCATTTTTAAATTTAACGACAAAACGATATTGTAAAGCACAATCAGGTAAAACTTGTGAGCCGGAAAGGATGGTTCTATAAGGATCATCGGCATGTTCCCGCTCCAACCTTACCTGATTTATTCTATTTTCCCAATTATTTCTGTAATAAAGCGTAACCGTGTCAACTTCAGCGGTGGGATGAATCGTGCATTGCAGCGTTACGCTGTCATCTTCTGCTCTGAGGTTGGGGGTAAAGTGAAAAAAAGCAGGGATATAATCACCGGCTTTGAGTACGGTGACGGTTAAAGGCGTTTCAAAGCTACCTAAGGATCCTTCTTTCCCTTGATTATCCAAGGCCGTAATATAATAATTGATCATCCGTCCTTGTTCTAAATAAGCGGTCGGAATCGTGGCGACGTAGGTATTGGCGACAGTTGAATTCATCATTAACATATGGTACCCGCGCTCGTTTTCTGATTGGTAATAGAGGATTACTTGTCCGATGGGATTGACCCCGGTGACGGTAGCGCGGATGGCTAAAGGCTTTTCCCGGACCCAGGTGGTAACAGGAGTGTGGGTAATCAGCGGTACGACCGGATGAATCGTCAGCGCGGAAATAAACCAATCCTGATTCGGCGGACAGGAGAAGTTGAAGTTTAATTTCCCGTCGCGAGTTTCTACGGTTTCCTGTAAGTCAAGGCGTTTGCCTGGAGGAACAATTAGTTCTTCGGTGATTACTTGCTCATTAATGCTAATGCTCATCGGCCCGTGGCGACGGGCTTGCGGAGAACGATCACACAGGGTTAGTTTGGCCTGGTAAAAACCGGGGGTTAGATCCACCTGAAACGACGCCGGCTTTCGGGACCAGACCATCTTATTCAGGAGCTGATTTTCGTAAGGCAATAAAGCAGCAGTATCCGCTGCTGGTGTCGGAAGCAAATCATCCTCCGAAAGACGCACTGGCGGGGCTGGGGTTGCCTTTAATTCAGTGGTATTCAGCCAACCGTAACCGATGTCTGGGTTATAAGTAATAAGGTGATCAACAAAGGTAAAACCTTCTTCGATGTAGTAATCAGGAAAAATATCCGACTTTGCTTTGTTGTGCGGCAGGGAGGTAGGTACGGTCCCAAAATCAAAGCCGATCAGAAAAGCGTCGCGGGTCCGGTACTCGTCAAGTAAGATTTGGAGCCGTTTTTCATCTTCCAAGATCAACAGGCGACCTTCGAACCGGTGGACAAAGTCCAACTTCTCCCAGTACAAGCGGGCTTTTTTCAAATAGCTCAGCGCCTGCTCTAAACAAAACAGATCTTTGGTTTCCATAAAGAAGGCGAGTTCGGTTGCTGCTCGTAGTTTTGCACTGTGGAAAAGGGCAAAATGACCCAGGTTTTCCGCCTCCGTGAGGGTTTGTTCCCACTCGAGTTCAAAAAACTGGTCGCTACGGGAGGTCTCCTCCTGAAGCTGTTGCACTCTTTGAAGGATCTCCGTCCCCCACTGGTGGAATTGGTCAGCGACCGCCGGTGGGGTAACCTTGGGTAGTTCGGTCCGGTTTAAAGTAGCCTGGACGTATTCGCGACAGTCGGCAAAATAGGTAGGATCGCAGCTTGGTGTCCGCAGATAAAAGGGGAGGAGGCCGCCGGTGTTTAGTTTCTGGCGGGTCCCTTGTCCAGCTTGCACCCAGTTATAAAGCGGAATGACCTTTGAACGTAAATGGTAAAGATCGGCTAACTCATTTCCGCTTTTTCCAAAGCGGCGGTGGAAATCGCGGATTAAAACATCAGGAGTGGTCCCTGGGTGGTAAGCGAGGCGACCGTAGAGGTGAAACTGATACCAATGCCGCTCATATTCACCTTGGGTGTCTAGATCCGGGAGAATTAAAGAAAGACGATCGTAACCGGTTGATTTGAGCAGAGGAAGTAACCGGTAAAGGTAATCGGGATCACCCCAGGGGAAAACAGTTGAAGTAGTTAATTGAAACCCGCTGCTTTCTCCGTCCTCCGGAAGATAGGGCAGGCCCAGTTTCCCACCCCAAGATTCCTTTGTTAGCTGGGCTTTAATCTCATTAATGGTCAACAGATCGACAATCTCCGGCGTCATTTGGTCGGTGTAAAAGTTTAAGCTAGTTTTGTTTCCCGTGTCTAACACAGCTTGAATGAGTGTATTCAAACAAAAATCCGGCATGAGCGGCAGCGACTGAAATTTAAATTCAAGGCCACTGATCTCTGGACAAGCAAACAGGATTTGTTTTAAAGCAAGGTAAAGATAGGAATCGAGGTTATCCCCATTTAATCCCTGAACTTGGAAAGCAGGCCTTAGCTGACCTGCGTAAAAATCCCAAAAACCAAGTTGAAAGTCTAACCCGGATTCCACCGTCAGCGTTGCAAATTCCTTTAAGGTTTCTAAATTGGTAGCGCGCAGGTCTTCCGGGAAATGAAAGGGTTTGACTTCAGGGTACTCTGGAACAGAAAATAAATAGGGGAAGATTGGTGCGCCTGACGGAGAGGGTAACACCAAAGTGAAGCCATTGAAACGGTTTTGGATTAGCATTTCAAAATAGGAACGCCAGTAGGAGCGGGGAAACGCCTCTCCTTTTTTGATCGCCTCAAACGGCAAAAAATGCAAAACACTACGGGATTTAAACGCTGGTTTTTCCACCGCCGGTTTATATAAAGCCGGGATCGATTGGGCGTTGATCCGTTCCGCTAACTCGTAAAGGACATAGAGTAAACCGCGGGAATCATAGGCACAAGCCCAGAGCGCGGTATGATCGTCGAGGGTCAGTTCCTTAATGATGATGGCTTCAGGGGACAGGTCGAGGGGTACCTGTTCTGTCTCGACCAGTTCCTTTAAAATTAGACTTTTCTCGTAGGTTCCGATCAGCAGATCAGCTTTTGGTATTTGCTCCGAATATAAACATAGATGCACCTTAATATTTTGGTTAGCAAAGGCGCTAACCAAAGCATCTAAAGCTGTTTGGAGGCTGGATTCTAAGCCATTTGGATTAATGATCCCTATTTTGATGCCCACGTGTTGCACCTCTCAAAACAATAGTTAAATTAAGATTAATTTCGATTTTAACTGTTGTTTTCCTCTTTAGTTAGTAATATTTATCATAATTTAAGGAATTGAGGGAATCGCCTAATTACCAAAAGCCAGCGGAGGGTAATCCTGCATGCGGCTTGTTCTATAAATTAAGGAATTCCCATATATCTGTGGTAAAGGAAAAAACGAGGGAGAGAACCATGGAACGGTGCGAAGAAAGGGATCACCAAATTGAGCTTGAAGTTGAACCCGTTGAACATCTAGACCAGTCGTCGTCTGCGGGGGATGGAGCAAGCTCCGCTTTTCTGCAAAAGCGGAGCCCCTTCGCCCACTGGGAAACGGTCATTTTAAAACAGATTATGGTTTGTATTTTAATCATCTTCATTTTATGGGCCCTCGGAAAAGTACCCCGGATCGGTACGGGGCTGGTCGACCGTTTCCGTTATGTCTTACAGTATGGTGCCTCAAAAGAAACCGAAGAAAAACTGAGGGCTTTTGCCCATAAGCAGTGGCAGCGGGTTTATGATGAGGTTTCTTCTTGGTTTACCCTCGAGATCCAGCCGGTGCTGGCGCCGTCCAGTCGGGGAATCCAACTGGCTGCGCCGGTTTATTATTTCGAGCGTCGTGAAGTTTCTCCCCAGCGGATCCGTTTTCTTTTGACCTCCGGTTCCTCAGTGTATGCCTCAGCATCCGGGGTAGTTACGGAGCTTACCGCCGCCGAAAAAGGGGGGTGGAAGCTCCAGTTAGACCATGGCAGCGGATGGCAAAGTATCTATTATCCCTGTCCCGAGGTTTATATTAAGCTTGGACAATGGGTTAATCCGGGACAGGAGATCGCCAAAACCGGGCGGGAACTATTTTGGGAAATCACCAATGGCGGTTACCCGGTGGATCCGCGAAGTTTCATTGACGATCAGGGCTTGTGGCGCTAATGTTCAACCTTAAAATCAACCCTTTTCTCTACTTCCTTTTTTTCCTCGCTGGTTTAACCGGCGAAATAACCACGCTCGCCTTCTCCTTTTGTTCCGTTTTACTTCATGAAACAGCCCATGTCGTAACCGCCTTCGGTTTCGGTTATCAGACCTTCAGCATTGAACTCTTTCCCTTCGGCGGGGTCGCGCGGATGGAAGCGTCGCTGTTTAATGATCCGCTGGCCGAGGCGGTTACAGCCCTGGCCGGACCCTTGGAAAGCATCATTCTGGCTCTCCTCCTCGGCACCGTCTCTCCGCTCCTCCATTTGCCGGCTTTAACGGAAGATTTAGCCCGAATCAATTTGGGATTGGGTTTTTTCAATCTCTTACCCCTTTACCCCCTCGACGGGGGAAGGGTCCTTCTTTCTTTTTTAGCCCACCGCAACGGTTATAAAAAAGCAGCCCAAGCCACAATTAAATGGACAAGGATAATCGCATTTAGCGCAGGTATCCCCCTGACTTGGCTGGCGCTACAGAAAACTATCCCTTTTCACCTTCCCATCCTGCTTTTTTCCCTCATGATCTCGACACAGAAAAATAATTATCTCTATTCCTACTGGGCGCAACAAACAAGGAAAACGACTCTGCTAGCGGAGGAAGGGTTACTTCCATCTCAGGTTTGGGTCGTGGAAGCCAAACGGAAAGTCGGTGAAGTTTTACCTTTTTTAACCGGTAAAAACTATCATCTCTTCTTTTTAATTGATAAACATGGTAAAATCTTAGGTGAAGTAACCGAAGAACAATTATTCGGTATGATAAACCAGGATAATATGTTTAACCTAAATATTGAACAAATCTGGGCACATGGTAACAAGGGTCCAAAGCAAGTAGGAGGGAATACAGATTAACATTTACGAAGAACTACTGGAAAGGGTAGAAAAACCGGCGCGTTACACCGGCGGGGAGTTAAACGCGGTGATTAAACCCTGGGATCAGGTTCGCCTTCGTGTGGTGCTCGCTTTTCCCGATCTCTATGAGATCGGCTTCTCCCATCTTGGCCTCCGTTTGTTATACCAATATATTAATAAAGAGCATTATCTGGCGGAACGGGTATATGCTCCTGCCGCCGATCTGGAACAGGAATTAAGAAAAGCAGGGTTGCCTCTTTTTTCGGTGGAAACCCGGCATAGTTTAGCCCAGTTTGACGTGGTGGGCTTCACTTTACAATATGAATTAAGCTATACGAATATCTTGAATATGATGAATCTGGCGGGAATACCAATCAAAAGAGAGGATCGGGGCGAAACGGATCCGCTGATCATTGGCGGCGGTCCTGGTAGTTTTAATCCGGAACCAATCAGTGCGTTTTTTGATCTGTTTTTGTTAGGGGAAGGGGAAGAAGCGATCCTTGAGATTTTGGCAATTATTGCCGACGGAAAAGAAAAGGGCAAAACAAAAGCAGGGATTAAACAGGACCTCTTAAAAGTGGAAGGCGTATATCTACCCGAATTTTACCGTGTTGAGTATACGGATGACGGGAAAATTGCGGCCTTGCACCCGGTGGCATCGGCACCGCCGGTGGTCCAGAAAAGAATCCTCCGTAATTTTACCGCGTTTCCGCTCCCTACTGCGGATTTGGTTCCGTGGATCGAACCCATCCACGACCGGGCGATGGTTGAATTATTCCGGGGCTGTACCAGAGGCTGCCGTTTTTGTCAAGCGGGGATGATCTACCGGCCGGTCCGCGAGCGTTCCCCGGCGACCATCGAAGCTTATTTGCAAAACGTGATCGCCCACACGGGTTACGAGGAGATCTCGCTTACTTCTTTAAGCAGCGCCGATTATACGAAAATCCAGGAACTTTTCAATAATCTGACGGCTTGTTTTTCCGACCAAAACATCAAACTATCATTACCCTCGTTACGGGTGGATTCTTTCTCCCCGGAATTGGCTGCCCGTTTTCAAAGCGGACGGAAGGGGGGGCTGACGTTTGCCCCGGAGGCTGGTACGGAACGCTTACGACAAGTTATAAATAAAAACCTTTCCGAAGAACAGATTTTGACTACGGCTCAAGAAGCCTTTGCGGCTGGGTGGCAACGGCTGAAGTTGTATTTTATGATCGGGTTACCAACGGAGACCGACGAAGACCTGGAAGGGATTGTGCGTCTCGCCAAGGAGATTTTGGCGCTTGGCCGCCGGTTGCATGGACCGAAAGCTGGGCGGGTGCAGGTTACGGTAAGCGCTTCGACCTTTGTCCCAAAACCGCATACGCCTTTCCAGTGGCGTCCCCAAATTTCCCTAACGGAAACCGAACGCCGCCAAAAGTTCCTCAAGGACCGACTGGTCGGGCGGGGACTGCAGTTTTCCTGGCATGATCCTTCTTTAAGCCAGTTGGAAGGGGTGTTCGCCCGAGGTGATCGCCGTTTAGGAAAAACCTTGGTCAAAGCTTGGGAGCTTGGGTGTACTTTCGATTCTTGGCCCGATCAATTTCATTGGGATCGCTGGGTGGAAGCGCTGGAGGCCACTGATGTGCAGGTGGACGCCTATCTTCGGCCTCGGGCTTATGATGAAATTCTACCCTGGGATCACCTGAGCGCCGGTCTCACAAAAACGTATTTACGGGATGAAGACCAAAGGGCGGAGCAGGGCCAAATCACCTTGGACTGTCGAGCTCAGCGTGGCTGTTCCACCTGTGGAGTTTGTTCAACGCTAGGAGCAGCTCCTGAACGGGCAGGAGGTGAAAACGATTAAATATCGAATAAGATACAGTAAAACAGGTGCCGCCCGCTTTACTTCACATTTAGATGTCCTTCGTGCTTTGACGCGAACCTTACGGCGAGCCGGTTTACCGGTGGCCTTTTCGGCTGGCTTTAACCCCAAACCGCAGCTATCATTTGGCCCGCCCCTTCCATTAGGAGTGGAAAGTAGCGCCGAGTATTTTGATCTGGAGCTAAACGTGCCCTTAACTGAAGCAGAAGTGATGTTTGCTTTAAAGCAACATCTACCCCCCGGCTTGGAAGTGATCGCCCTTCATCAGCTGGACCCTAAGGCGCCTTCCTTAATGGCGGACGCCATTAGTATTTATTACCAGTTTACTTTAGAGCGAAAAAACCCTGTTCCCGATCGGCAAGTGGAGGAAGAATTTGCGGCGTTATGGGCAAGCCCCGAACTAATCATTACGAAAAAAACGAAACAGGGTGAGAAAAAGGTCAATATCCGACCGCTCTGGAAAAGTTATGATCTATCTTTTACCGTCGACGGTGGAATTGACTTCCAGATTGAAGTGGCGTTCGGACCCCAGGGCACAATTCGCCCTGATGATTTTGGTTCCTTCTTGGTTGCTGCTTTCCGGATTGAAAAGATCAGACGGACGGAAATCCGTTTTAAGGGTGGGGAAAGGCGCCAAAAGGTTCTTTAGGAAGTGCTTTGATGGAGAAAGAATTTTTAATTAATGTCAGTCCTAGTGAGACGAGGATGGCTGTTTTAGAGGATGGTAAGCTGGTTGAGCTTTCGATTGAAAGTTTTGCGGCGCAGCGCCTGATCGGCAATATCTATCGGGGTAAAGTTGAAAACGTGCTGCCCGGGATGCAAGCGGCGTTTATTGATATCGGTATGGAGAAGAATGCCTTTCTCTTTATTGATGACTTACAACAAGACCGGGGCGAGGACGGCCCGGCTTCGATCAGTGAACTCCTCCGGGAAGGACAGGAGATTATCGTCCAGTTAGTAAAAGAACCGATGGGGAACAAAGGCGCGCGCGTGGTGACGAGCTTAACGATCCCAGGACGATATTTGGTCTTAATGCCCACGGTTGATTATATTGGGATCTCTCGCCGGATCGAAGACGAAAAGGAACGCGAACGGCTGAAGAAGATTGCGACGCACTTAAAACCAAAGGGGATGGGGATGATTATCCGGACGGCCGCCGAAGGTTTATCCGAGGAAGATCTAGCCGCCGACCGGGATTTTCTCTTTAATTTGTGGCAAAAAATACTAAAGAAAACCAAGAAAGGTCCCACTCCGGCTTTACTCTTTCATGATCATGATCTGCTGTATCGAATCCTTAGGGATCTTTTCACCAAAGAGGTTGATCGGTTGGTCATTGATGATCGATCCACCTATGAAAAGGCTTTAGAGTTACTTAATGTTTTGGGACCCCATTTACGTAGTAAGGTCAAATTATCCACGGAAAACTCTATATTCTCCTTTTACGGTGTAGAACACCAAATCGAACAGGCGCTGCAGCGCAAAATTTGGCTTGAATCTGGCGCGTACTTAGTTTTTGATCAAACCGAAGCGTTAACAGTAGTCGATGTGAATACCGGAAAATATACCGGATCCACTTGTTTAGAGGACACGGTTTTTCATACGAACTTAGCGGCGGCTAAAGAGATCGCCCGCCAAATTCGGTTGCGTAATATCGGTGGCATTATCGTCATCGACTTTATCGATATGTGTGATGAGGAAAGCCGTAAGCAAGTCTTGGAAAGTCTCTCCCAGGAACTGCAGAAGGATAAAGTCAAAACAAATATTCTCGGGTTTACTTCCTTAGGGTTATTGGAAATGACCAGAAAAAAGACTCGGCCCAGTCTACGGGAACAGTTGCAGCAGGCCTGTTCTTGTTGTGAAGGAACGGGTTACAAATATTCTTTAGATACCCAAACGGCCCGGGCCGAACGGCGTATTATGGAGTTAGGTGCCGATCAGCCTAGGGATGAAGCCCTTTTGATCGGCGTTAATCCGGCGATTGCCGCTTTGCTCATCGGTCCCGGCGGCACCCGCTTGAGTACGCTTGAAAAAATGATGAAAAAAATGATTTTCATCAGAGGTAAAGACGAAATACCCCTGGCCGAAGCCCGGGTAATTGCTGCTGGCGATCGGGACTACATCCAAGCCTTGGCTTTGCCGGTAAAAGAAGGAGAGGTTTTAGAAGTAGAAGTGGCTGAGCCTCACCTGAATAACCCCATCGACGGGATTGCCCGTCTTGAAGGGTATATAATTGATATTGAAAACGGCGGCCATCTGGTTGGCAAAAGGATAAAAGTAAGAATTGGGAAGTTGTTTAAAACTTACGCCAAAGCAGTGGTCTGTGATTAAACTACCTAGAAAATACTAGTCTGTCGATTCTCACGGCTTAAATATCTGTAATGCAACTCC
>ENA-UOOK01000907-UOOK01000907.1-fermentation-metagenome-genome-assembly--contig:-NODE-907-length-39777-cov-6.032627_pt1 | contig 39777 bp, 45 predicted proteins | sample MGYA00245777_ERZ724023 | MGnify/ENA primary metagenome ERZ724023 (study PRJEB28704, sample SAMN03018312) | fermentation metagenome | biome: anthropogenic terrestrial biome; feature: soil; material...
GGCTATCAATATATTGTATTGGGATAGTTGAATCAAACAACAACGCAAAAAGCCCAATCAAGAAATAAAACGAAGAGACCGGAGTCTCCTCATCCTAACGGGTTTTAAAGTTTATAGTTCCCCTTCACTGCAAATAAAGATCAACAACTAATTGAACTTCCCCTTGACCTTTTTCGATTTGGCGGGCGATCTCCTGCACCGAAAGGCCCTTTTCATACAGTTCAATAATCTGCTGATGCCATTCGGGAAGCTTTTGCGGGTTCACAGAACCTCCCTTTTTACCTTTAGGATGTTTGGTACCTTGGTCGCTGGGCAAAGCAGCAGGGGGTAATAATTCGGCCTGGGCTAACTGCTCAGAATCGGCCTTTGGCAACTCTGCTGCTCTGATCTGTGGTAGCGGCAATTCTATCGTCTGGTTTGCCCCATCTTCCGTCTGGTCTCCCCCTTCTTCCTCGGCAGGCAACTGTGCTGTTTCCACCACCGGAAGTAGCATTTCTTCCCCGCTCTCTTCTTCAACTAAGGAGCAGACTTCCAACAATAATTCTTCAACCTGAGAAAGGCGGGAATTTAATTCAGCTAGCTTCAGCGCATACTTTTTCCAAGCCCGTCGGCCTAGTACGATGATTACCAGCATAAAAAGTAAGCACCATCCAAACATCAGCGGCTGAATCTCCTCTCTCTGGCTAAAGCTCTAGATCAATAAAACGTCCACGCCATTCGTTCCGATCCTGATTTGGTCCGCTTTTCTTGGTAACCTCAGCTTTGTTAACGTTGGTTTTGGTTTTCCCTTCTTTACTCTGGGGGGGATTACCTTCCCCGCGTTTGTCTTGATCCATAATTTTTCCCGGTACAATTTCACTTTTCCGTTGTACCTTTTGTTCTTCAGCGATCACCTGTTTAGCGACGCGTTCCTTTTGGCTTTGTTCCTCGTCTTCCAAAACCTGAGTAACATTGCCTTGAATCTTTTGGACGTCTAAAGTTCGACTTACCAATACTTGCGTATCTAAGGGCCTAATCATCCTTTACCCTCCCTTAGCGGTATGGTTGAATCGATACTTCTCCTTCTTCATAGGTCAGAAGGGCAAAATTTAAATCATCCTTAAAAATTCGTACCGCTTTTCCAATAATAACCTTAACCCCAGGGTGGATGGTCTGTCGGACCTTAATGCAACCCCGTTCCAATTGACGTTCATTAATCAAATACGTAATCTCCTCACGCCGATTGTCTAGTTTGCGTTTCTCGGCCTTTAAGACAAAAGAGGTCCGGATTAGTTTTGCTTTTAGTTCCTCGCGTTTCGACGACAGTTCCTCCTTTTTTTCCAAAAGAACCAGCGCCTTGTCGACCATATCCAATTCCTTCTCGAGGCTCGGCAACCTTTTCTCAATATCATTAATTTCCCGGCGAAATCCAGGGTTAATTCCAACTTCCACTTCGGTCTGGGTCCCCATTTTTGACCCTAGATGCTGTACATCAATTAAATCAGCAGCTCGCACCACTCCACCCATGATCAACCCTTTTTTCGTCCCTAAAATGATTTTTTGACCGGAGTTGACCACGCTATGTAGGATCGCATCGCGAACTTTGATTTCTCCTTCCACGTCAACTAGGGCGTGGTCAATATAACGGGCATAAAGATTCCCATTACATTTAATCTTCGTTTTATCCTGGCCAATAATTCCACCATTAATCGTGACATTCCCTTCGGCTTCGATGATTCCACCTTCAACATTGCCCGTGATCACGACATCGCCGCTGGCTTTAACGGTAAACCCGTTTTCCACATCGCCGCGGATATGGACGGAACCTACAAAATCAATGTTACCGGTTTTATAGCCAACATTATCCCTGATCTCATGAACCACTTGAATGGTTACCTTATTTCCGATCTTCGTTGGCTCCCCATCGCAAGTAGCAATGATCCGGTTTTCCTCCCAGGCCACATTCTTGCCGAGCAGGACATTAACTTCTTTCCCCGGAATGGCTTTAACTTCTTCGCCTTTAACACTTGTACCAGGCAACCCAAGGGTAGCAGGTTTTTTTTCCACTAAAGTTTGGCCCTTCTGCACATTCTGGACCAAAGATAACTCCCGATGGTCAACCCGCCCGTTTTCCAGCTCTTTCGGGAACAGACGAACACGGTCTGTTTCAAAAAAATACTTCAGACTAGCGTCCTCACCCTTAATTGGGTATACTCCCTCCGCAATCAAGGTGAGTTTACCTGACTTTTCTTCCAAGACGCGATGGATTACTTCTTCTTTTAAACCAAATACGACGCCTTCTTCTTTTAATTTAGTACGGACTTCCTCGTAAGTAGGCCAAGCCATTCCCTCGGGTGGTGGGTCGAGCCGTAAATAACCTTGCATTTGATCGGAGGTTATCTCAACTTTAACCTGTTCCAAGCCCAACAATAAACACCTCCGTTATAAAACTCCAATTGTATTACTCCAACGGGCAAGTCTTCCCTGTAAACGAAAGATCGCTTTAGTATGGATCTGCGAAACTCGTGATTCAGAAATACTTAACGTTTCTCCGATTTCCTTAAGGGTTAGGCCTTCATAATAATAAAGGGTAATCACGTACTTCTCCCGTTCAGAAAGGCCATCGATGGCTTTTGCCAGTGCAACTTTGAGTTCGGAGATCTCAACCAACTGTTCGGGATCTGAGCTATCTTCGTTCTCAATCAAGTCTAAAACTCGGACATTATCATCATCCGGCTTTCTCGTTAGCCAGATTTCGTCTAACGAACTTAACGTGGTACAGCTAACTTCATTTAACATCCGGTAAAATTCCTCTAGTGACACCTGTAATGAAGCACTAATCTCCTGGTCGGTCGCGTATCTTCCCAACCGGTTTTCCAAGTCATTACAGGCTTTTTCTAAATCCTTGGCTTTTTGCCGCACCGAGCGGGGAACCCAGTCGTTGTTACGCAAGCCATCCATGATGGCTCCTCTAATCCGCGCAATGGCGTAGGTTTCGAATTTAATACCCCGGTCTAGATCGAACTTATCAATGGCATCCATCAACCCGAAGATTCCGTAACTAACTAAATCATCAAACTCAACGTTCGGTGGAAGCCCGATTGCCACCCGACCGGCTACATATTTAACAAGGGGAGAATACCCCACGATCAATTGTTCACGGGCGACGTCGGAGCCTCCGTGATGATAATCTTTCCATAGTTGTGCTTCCTGCCCTTTGTCGACCATTATATACCCTTCCCCCTTTAAGGTATATATTTCCTATACAGCTCCCTTTCTTCTTCGACATTACCCGAATAATTCCTTTTATAAAATAAGATCGGGGGAGTTTAACATCTTTACTTTGATCGCACCTGTGGCCAGTTCCATAAAAACTGAACGGCCAATATTCCCGCCCACACTACGCTTGGAGATTTTTAGACCTGCTTGGGCCAAGTTTTCTTCCACGGCATTAATGTTTCTCATTCCAATTTGGATCTTTTGGTCTAGCCCTTGGTAAGAAAACATTTGAGCGCCTCCGGCAATTTTCACTACCAGACGCTCCTTTAAGGTACCCTTTTGCTGCATGGTAGTAAGGAGAGTGGAGATCGCTGTATCGGCAAACTTTCCGGGAGTAGTTACTTCTTTTGCCAGAGAACTATCGGGAAGCATGACATGGGCCATTCCACCCACTTTTAAAAAAAAATCATACACACAAACTGCCACGCAAGAACCAAGTCCCAAGGTAACCAGAACATCCGGGGCTTCGGCGACTACGATTTGGGACATTCCGACCCGGATTGTTTCTGACATCCGTTCTTCACTCCCAACGCCTCTAAGATTGTCGACAAGGAGCCATGATCGGGCACTAAAAAGAAGTGACCGTCAATGCTTTCATCGCAAGCTGTCAACTTTGTTTCGATAATCACGGCATAGTCACCCATTTCGCCCAAATCAGATAAGACCGTGTTTAAAATGGCGCCTACCATATCAAAGGCTAATGCCGGCACGGAAGAAAACATGTCAATTCCGGTAAAGTTCGAAAAGGCATAGACATACGCCCCGGTTAGAATATTCCCGATCTCTTTCAGCGCCGATATTTCCAATTCCCCTAAAATATTACGACACTTCTCGGGATCATTAATCAAAAGATTAGCGACAAAGAGGGCGTTATCTTCTGGGAAAAGATAAAGGATCTTACTGGGCGCGCCCCCGAAAACCCGTAAATAAACCCCGACCATCGGCTGTTCCGCTCCGCCGACAACATCACAGGCTTCCGCCAATGGTAAGATGCTGACCTCAGGAACAGACATCAAAACCCTCTTGTCTAAGAGCTGGGAAAGAACGGTTGCCGCATGCCCAGCGCCGATATTACCGACTTCACGCATGGCATCAAGCTGAAGGGGATTTAAATTACCATTCATAACTCATCACCCAGTTCCACTTCACTCAATTCCTTTTCCTCTTCCGGGCTCAGTGTACGCTCTAAGTTAAGCAAGACAATCAGTCGTTCGTCGATATTAACCACTCCGGCCAGGAAATAGGAGTCCACCCCTTTGGTGATCGTCGGTGCCGATTCGATTGCCGAGACCGGAACACGCAACACTTCAACTACCGCATCAACCAGCATTCCAACTTGGGCTTCCCCCACTTCGACAATGATCACGCGCGAATTGAGTCCTAATTCCGGTAAGGTCAACCCAAAGCGTGCCCTCAGATCAACGATGGGGATGATCTCACCACGCAAATTAATAATCCCTTCCACAAAGTGGGGGGCCCTTGGAACCCTAGTGATCCCTTGATCCAATTTTTCAATCTCCCGCACTTGCAGAATATTAACCCCAAACTCTTCTTCTCCAAGTTTGAAAATGATGATCTGGGTCGTTTCCTCTTGTCGCTCTTTATTATCCTTCATTTTTATATCCCCCCTTCAAATAACGAGTTATGCTACGGAACGAAGATCCAAGATTAAAGCGATCTTACCATTTCCTAAAATGGTCGCCCCGGCGATCCCGGGGATATTCCCTAGATAGGTCCCTAAGGATTTAATCACCACATCCTGTTGGCGCACGAGCGTATCAACGATAAAACCAACCCGGCGTTCTCCGTTACTAATCACCACCACGTCTAGTTCATCTAAATCAGCATTTTTCGCTTCTTTTACCTCCAAGAATTCCTGAAGCCGGACGAGAGGGAGAACTTCCCCTCGATACACGGTAACCTCCCGACCGCGCAGTCTTTTAATATCCTTTTTATCCACGCTAATCGTCTGGTCAATCAATGTTGATGGGATCGCGAATACGTCATTACCCAGTTGGACGATGAGGGTTTGGATAATAGCTAAAGTAAGCGGAAGCCGGATGGTGAATTTTGTTCCTTCACCTTCCACGCTACTCATTTCGACAATGCCGCCTAGGTTAGTGATCTGCGTTTTTACCACATCCATCCCCACTCCGCGGCCGGAAATATCCGTCACCTTTTCGGAAGTGGAAAGCCCCGGGAGAAAAATCAAGTTCATGATATCATCATCATCCATGTTGTCTATGTCCTCGGAGGTTACTATCCCCCGCTCAATGGCTTTGGCTTTTATTTTCCGCGTATCGATTCCGGCGCCATCATCGAAGATCTCAATCACCACACTATTGCCGGCTTGGTAGGCTTTAAGTTCTACGGTTCCCGGCAGTGTCTTCCCCGCGGCGGTTCGTACTTCGGGTGTTTCAATTCCATGATCCACACTATTCCTAATAATATGAACCAAAGGATCGGCAATCTCATCAATTACAGTACGGTCCAATTCGGTTTCAGCACCGCTAATCTCTAACTGGATTTCCTTCCTGGTTTCTTTAGCCAAATCCCGAACCAAACGGGGAAAACGGGAGAAAACGTGATCCACAGGAACCATTCTTGTTTTCAACACCTGATCCCGTAAATCCATGGTTAAACGGGAAAGCTGTTCAACGGTTTCAACCATGTTCTGGTCTTCCTGCTCCCAGCTTAACTGTTCTAAACGGGATCTGGTAATAACTATTTCACCCACAAGGTTCATTAATTCATCTAGCTTACGGATATCCACCCGTACCGTCGGCGACACATTGGATGTAGCTTTCGTGTGACTCGTCTTTTGCTGGTCAACGTCCGACGCTACGGCCTGTGCCCCGTCTCCCCGCCGTTCAACGAGGAGCGCTTCGGGATCATTTACTTCTCCTTCAACCTTTTGAACATCAAGCATTTTCTCCAGAAAACGCGTCAGAAACTCCAACGGCTTCTTACTTAAGATCCCAATAATGAAATCATCCTCAAATTGCTCATCTTCCAGTTCCTTGGCCGTGGGGATTGTTCGGACGATATCACCGTGGGTTTCCAACTCCCGTAAAATCATAAAAGCGCGGGCACCCTTCAGTAAACAATCTTCCTGCAAATGAACATGAAGATGATTAAGGTTGGAACCATCGGCCACCGCGCTTTTAATTTGTTCGATCTCCAGTGGGAGGTAACGTAACTCAAGGCTTTGACGGCGCTCACTTTTCTGCCCCGGTTCAGTCTTTGGCCCTGGTTCGCTTTTCAACTCTTTCGCCACGAATTTTTGCAAGCTCTGGATAACTCCGGTGGTTTCAACGTCTTCTTCCCGTCCTTCGGTAATACCCTGGGCTAAAACTTCTAATAAATCTAAAGCCGCAAATAAAACATTGATCAGTTCAGCAGATACTTCCAGTTCGTTCTGGCGCAGCAAACTTAAGACATCTTCCATTGCATGCGTAACGTTGGACATTTTGTTAAAGCCCATAGTGGCCGACGCACCCTTTAAAGTATGGGCGGCCCGGAAAATAGCATTAAGAATTTCCATATTATCCGGTTCTTGTTCCAGCACTAGCAAAGATTGGTTCAGAGACTGCAAATGTTCCTGACATTCATCCATAAACACATTTAGATACTGAGAAACATCCATCGCTTTCACCTCCTGGATCTATTAAGAAAGAGCTTAAAATCCTCTATCTATACCAAGCAAAATCCGAGCGATTACCGGGAAAATAATTTATGGAAAAAGCTTGTTAACCCCCTTGACGGATGCTGCGGTAACGCCAGTAGATACTGGGCCATTTGTTTAATACTCTGTGACGCTTTTGAGTTAGGATGAGTCAGAGAGAAAGGTTGTTGTTGCTTTACCGCTTTAGGGACATTGCTGTCATATTGAATATATCCTAAGGGTTCCAAGGGAAAATGTAAAAATTTCTCCGCAACCATCTGGAGACGTTCCACAACCTGCTCGCCTTCTTCATCGTTTCGGACCATATTAACGGCAACATAAATCTTGGCGTTGGGGTTATCCTTCGAGATGATTTTGATCACCCCGTAAGCATCAGCAATGGAAGTAGGTTCCGGAATCGTGACCACGATGATTTCTTCGGCCGCGAGTAGAAAGCGCACCACTTTGTTGGAAATCCCCGCGCCGGTATCGAAAATGATAAAATCATTGTTTTCTTCTAAAGTAATCAACCGATTGATGCAACTGTCTAATTGCCAAGAACTGAGATCAGCCAACACTTGCAAACCAGAACCACCCGCAATGATCTTTACTCCGGCCGGACCATCCATAATCACATCAGCCAACTCCTGTTCTCCAGAGAAAACATGACCCAGATGATACTGGGGGATAATCCCCAACATCAAGTCAATATTGGCCAAGCCCAAGTCGGTATCGATCAGGGTAACATTTTGGCCCATTTTGGAAAGGCAAATCGAAAGGTTAACTGATAAATTGGTTTTGCCCACTCCGCCTTTACCGCTAGTTACGGCAATGATCCGCGCTTTATGGGGATTACCCTTTTGATTCTGGCTGTTCACCAGTTCCCTTAGGCGTTCCGCTTGATCACGCATTAATGTTCTCCTTACCCGCATACCTCTTAATAACATCGAAGGTTGCTACTTCAATATCTTCGGGAACACTCTGTCCTGTCGTCACGTAAGACAAGGGAATACGAACCTTTCCTGCTAATTCGATTAAATTACTAAGACTGTTGGTTTCATCCAATTTGGTAAATATTAAGCGGTTAATATCAAGTTCGTTAAAGGATTCGGCTGTTTCCAGCAGATCCTCCAGTTTGGTGTTGGCGCTGATCACAAGGTGGGTTTCGTCTAAACGCCGACCATTAAAGAAGTGTTTTAACTCCCTGATTTGCTGCTTGTTTTTTTGGCTGCGTCCGGCGGTATCGATCAGAATCAATTGTTTATTGGCCAGCTTTTGAAGGGCGCGTTTAAAGTCAGCAGCTGTATATACTACTTCAATCGGCAAGTTTATGATTTCTGAATAGGTTTTTAATTGTTCAACCGCCGCAATCCGATAAGTATCAATCGTCACTAAGCCGACGGATTTACCCTCAAATAAGGCAAAATTAGCTGCCAGCTTGGCAATGGTAGTGGTCTTTCCAACCCCGGTAGGACCGACTAAGGCAACCAAAGTTGGCTTGTTGCTTAAGCGAATCGGATAAGTTTGGATCAAAACTTCCTGTAATTCCTTGAGCGATTCCGACTTTAACGCCGATTCTAGCGCGGGCTTAGTCTCCGGCTTTGGTACTTGCCCCGCCGGTTTCGGCGTAACCTTCACCTGTTCGGAAACTCCTTCAATCGCCATTCGGATCTCAGACAATTCCTTTTTTACTTTTTCCAATTCCGGCAGGATCGGAGCCTGTTCCACCTTAGGTAATTCCGGCGCTTTCTCCTCAACCTTCGCCATCGGTCTCTTCGAGGTGGCCGCTGGCATCTTCACGGTCTCCTTGCTGTTGTCGACCGCCGCTAGCACCTCGTATCTTTTGGTGGCAAAAAGGCCTAAAAAGCCCCCTTCCTTAATGGGACGGGAGTGCAAGATTAGGGCATCATCACCTAACTCCCTTTTAACACGGGCAATTGCTTGTTGCGCAGTATCAGCCACAAATCTTTTTACCCTCATTCACCAGCACCTACCATTCCTAATGAATGTACTTCTATTTCTGGAATCAATTCCTGATAAGAAACGACAAATATTTTCGGTGAAACGCGCTCCGTGATACTTCGTACATAGCGTCGGATGGCGGGCGCTACCAGAATCACCGGGTTACGTCCTTCCTGAATAATCGGGCGAATTTGCCGATTCAAAGAAGCATAGAACTGATTCAACCAAGTTGGCGATAAAGGTTCACCCTCCTGCTCCTGGGCCTGAATAATCTTCTCTTCCGCTTGGGGCGAGATCGTCAGGACCTGTATTTTTCCATCTTCGCCAACTAGCATCTTCGAAATTTGGCGTTTCAAAGCCACGCGCACGTATTCACCTAATAGATTCAGGTCTTTGGTCATCGGTGCATAATCAGCCAGCGTCTCCAGGATGGTCACTAGATTACGTAAGGGGATACCTTCCTTGAGTAGTTGCGCAAAGATCTTCTGTACTTCGCCGATGGACATTAAATTAGGAATTAATTCCTCCACCACCACCGGATAATCGGTTTTCAGGTAATCCAGCATGGCCTGAACTTCCTGCCGACCCAATAACTCATAGGCGTAAGTCCGGATAATCTCGGTGAGATGAGTGGCCAGAACGGAGGGACAATCAACAACCGTATAACCAGACATTTCCGCTTTTTCCCGCTGGTCGGCGGTGATCCACAGGGCGGGCAGGCCGAAAGCCGGTTCTTTCGTGGCGATCCCTTTCACCTTTTCCGTCACGGCCCCGGCATCCATCGCTAAAAATGATTGGGTAATCAGTTCTCCCCCTGCAACTTCCACCCCTTTAATTTTGATCACATATTGATTCGGTGAAAGCTGCATATTATCGCGAATACGGATTGCCGGTAGGATAATCCCCAGTTCCAAGGCAACTTGTCTCCGAATTAAACTAACCCGTTCAAAGAGGTCGCCGCCCTGGCTTTTATCGACCAACGGAATCAAACTATAGCCAATCTCCACTTCCATGGGGTCAACCGCCAATAAAGAGAGGACATTCTCGGGCTTATAGCCCACCGCTGCTTCCTGGTCGGCCGCTTGTTCAACCGCCACCGTTTCCTTTTTCTTTTTCTGCTCCTGGCGGAGAAAGGTATTCAAACCCCACAGGATGAGCGCGATCAACAGGAAAGGAATGGTTGGCATCCCTGGAACCAAGCCGAAGAGGGTAATCACCCCCGCTGTCAGCCCGATGATCTGGGGATAATTCAAAAGTTGAGTGGTTAAATCAGTTCCCAGGTCATTCTCAGAAGCCGATCTGGTCACCAAGATACCAGTAGCGGACGAGATCAGCAAGGCCGGAACCTGCGAAACCAAGCCATCCCCCACCGTGAGTAGAGCATATTTCTCCAGGGCGGTCATGAAATCAAGTCCCTGTTGCCACATGCCGAGGATCCCGCCGCCTAGGAGATTAATCCCCGTAATAATCAGGCCGGCAATGGCGTCGCCTTTCACGAATTTGCTCGCACCATCCATTGAACCATAGAAATCAGCTTCCCGTTCAACTTCGCGGCGTCTGCTCCGTGCCTGTTCCTCAGTGATCATCCCAGCGTTGAGATCCGCATCAATACTCATCTGTTTACCTGGCATGGCATCTAACGTGAATCTGGCCGCTACCTCGGCTACCCGTTCCGAGCCCTTGGTAATCACAAGAAAGTTAATTAAGGTTAAGATAATAAAGATGATAAAACCAACCACCGGGTTGCCCCCGGCGACAAAATTGCCAAAAGCATCGATTACTTTTCCAGCAAAACCTTGTAGTAAGATTGCCCGGGTGGATGAAACATTAAGCGCTAACCGGAAAAGCGTAGTTAGCAGTAAGAGCGAAGGAAAAACGGAAAACTCCAACGTCTTACGGACATTCATCGTCAACAGTAAAATCAAAAAGGAGAGCGCGATATTGATCGAAAAAAACAAATCCAGGATAAACGTGGGCAAAGGGATAAAAAACATCGCAAGAATAACCACTAGCAATATTACAACAACGATTTCACCAGTGTGCACAATTCGTGATAGGAAACCTTTTTCTACTGTATTATCCGGCATGTTATTCACCATTCAAATTATACATTTTTCAAATCATTCTTTCATAAATATTTATCGTTTCTGCCGCAACTTGTAGACAAAGGCTAAAACTTCTGCCACCGCTTGATAAAGGTTAGGCGGAATAAATTCGCCGATCTCTACGGTCTGATAGATCGTCCGGGCCAACGGTTTGTTTTCCACTAGTGTAATCTGATGTTCAGTGGCAATTTCCTTAATTTTGGCGGCAATATAGCCTTCTCCCTTCGCCAGAACCTGTGGTGCCGCCATCTGCTTGGCTTCATACTTAATCGCAATGGCTAAGTGGGTTGGGTTGGTAATCACCACATCAGCCTTGGGTACATCCTGCATCATCCGCCGCATGGAAAATTGTCGCTGTTTTTGACGGATACGACTCTTGACCTTGGGATCGCCTTCCGTTTGCTTGTGTTCGTCTTGTACTTCTTTCTTCGTCATTTTTAAACTTTTTTTGTATTGATAACGTTGGTAGTAAAAATCAAAAACCGCTAAAGCCAAGAGCAACATTACAATCCGGAGCACAATGGTAAACATCAACTGCCAAATTAGCGCCGCCAATTGAATGGGGGGATGGAGCACACCCTGTTCGGCCAGGGGAAAGATTTGCCCCTTAAACGTATTCCAAACAATAAGGCCAACTCCAACTATTTTAAAAACCGCTTTAAACAAATCCACAAGCTTCTGCGCCGAAAACATTCTTTTCAAACCCTGAAGCGGATTAATCCGGTCCAGTTTTACCTTGAGCGGCTCTAGGGTGAAAACCCCTCCGGTTTGTAGGTAATTAACCAGGAACCCCACGACAAGTATGGCGAGGCCAATCGGGATAAAAATGCTGACAATCGTCAGTAAAGTGTGATTTATGATCTGACTCAGACTGACCTCATCCAACACCGTATGTAAACGGTCACTGGAAAAACTATATTTAAAAAATGAATAAAGTTTCTCCAGTACATAGGAACCGCCTGCTTTCAAAGCCATAAAACCCGTCAGGAGAGTAACCACCGTACTCAGTTCGTTACTACGCGCAACTTGTCCTTTCTTCCGCGCTTGTTGTAGTTTCCGGGGGGTGGCGTCTTCAGTTTTCTCTTCACCGGCAAAAAACTGAAGATTCCAGCGGTAAAGAGTATCATCGAACTGTTCGCCCTTGCTAACGGAGGGTTTTAAGCAAACGCAATAACTCAGTCCAAACACTCCCCTCCGTCGAATAATTCCCCGCCAGCCAACGAACAAAGACCGGCAGTGACAAGATAAGGAGCGTCAACCCGAGAGAAACTTTGAGGGGAAAACCGAGAAAGAACACATTAATCTGGGGGACTAATTTGGCGAGTACCCCCAGGGACACATCGGTCAGGAACAGAACACCAAGAATGGGTAGAGCTGCTTGCACAGCCAGTAAAAACATGCCGGAAAAGGCCTTAATGATATAGGGTAATCCTTTGGTGAAAAAGATCGGTTCTCCCACCGGGAGGAGCCGGTAACTTTGAGCCAAAATATTGAGCAAGGTATGGTCCCCTTTGACCAGGATGAAGATCCAAAGGCCCACGATAAAATAGAGCTGACCGATGAGGGGCATCTGGTTGCCGCTATAGGGATCCAGCACATTCAGCATCCCAAAACCCATCGGCACTTCCACTAATTGGCCCGCCACTTGTAATCCAGCAAACGTCAGATACAAAACATAGCCCATCAAAATGCCTAAAGCAAACTCCTGTAACAGCGCGAAAACTACTAACCAGAGATTATTCAGGAGATTCGGCGAAAGACCGCCTCGTGTTTCGATCAGCGGAACAAAAATAAAAGATAATAAGAGGGCAATACTAACCCGAACCATCCCTGGTAAATTCCGGCTTTGAAACAGCGGCGCGCCAATCAGCAGCCCGATATTCCGGAAGAACACCAACATAAAAAGGGCTATTTTCATCTCCGACCAACGCGCTAGATCCAATTACCACCCTCACCATCTGCTAATTTGAGTAAGGAAAGAAAAGAGTTCAGTTGTGAAATCCACCAAGACCCTTAACATCCAGGGTCCGATAATCACCAAGGTGGCAAAAATACCTAATAATTTCGGGATAAAGGTTAAGGTCTGTTCTTGAATCTGGGTCGTGGCCTGAAAGATACTGACCAAGAGACCAATGATCATGCCCACCCCGAGCATCGGTCCGGCAACAACGAGTACCGTTGTAATCCCTTGCCGTATGATGGCAACTACCGTTACGTCATCCACAATTACTCACCACCAACTACTAGAAAATACTCACTTGGCTCCAATTTAAATCACTTCGTGATGTCTAGAAGTAGCCAGCGTGAGCGACTACCTAATAACCAGTTATAATACTTCTTACTACTAAATTCCAACCATCTACCATTACAAAGAGTAAGATTTTAAAAGGCATCGAGATCATGATCGGTGGAAGCATCATCATCCCCATGGACATCAACGTACTGGCCACAACCATATCAACCACTAAGAAAGGGACGTATAAAATAAAACCCATCATAAAAGCTGTTTTTAATTCACTGATGATAAAAGCCGGCGCCACAATATGTAAAGGAATCTCCTCATAATTTGCCGGTCTGGTTGTTTCCTCGCCAATTTTCATAAATAAACGGAGATCTTCATTCCTAGAATGTTTCCCCATAAAGTTCTTCACCGGTTTTTCGGTGGCCGCCACAGCTGCTTCTATCGAAATCTCCCCGGCAAAAAAGGGGGTCAACGCATTTTCACGAACTTCCGACCAAGTCGGCGCCATTACGTAGAAGGTGAGAAAAAGGGCAAGCCCGATCATGACCTGGTTAGATGGGGATTGCTGAAGGCCTATGGCGCTCCTGGTGAAAGAAAGAACCACCACAATCCGGGTAAATGCCGTTGTCATGATTAAAATAGCCGGCGCCAAGGAAAGAATGGTGATTAAAACTAAAATCCGGAGACTGGCAGCAACCTGTTCCGGATCATCCGCATTATTCCATCCGATTTCAATATTGGGAAGAATCGGCTGTCCGAGACTGACTTCGCTGGAAAATAAGATTAGGATTAAACCCAATAAAAGCCCAATCACTAAACGACGCTTATTCATCCGTTTTTCGCCCTCGATTGGTACGAATTGCCATGAGCCTCTCCTCTATTCGCTGCTTTGAAGTAGCCGTTCTTTGCTGTTCGAGCCGTCCTTTGCTGTCAAAACCCCGTTCTAGTAGTCTTTTTAGATGGTCAGCAAAATTGTTGCCGACCTTTACTTGTTCTTGTTCTGTAACCCTTAATGCCGCTTCGGCTTGAAGCTCCGCTAAAACGTGGGGATCGCTAATCTCTGCTAACATGGTCACGCTTCGATCCGCTACCGCCACTAGGAACAACTGCTGACCAACGCTGATCAGATGAAGGGTGCGATTCGGCCCAAAGGAGAGCGTTTCCACCAACCGTAGATGACGGCCGGAACTCCCACCAACCCTTCTCCCAAGCCAGCGGGTGACTTTAGAAGCTAAAAAGAGCACAGCAACAAAACAAAGGAGATAAAAGATGATCGTCTGTAAGTAAGCAAAACTAGGTTCCGGAGCTACTCCCGGCGTCACAGCTGACTCAGGAACATCAAACTCCGGTAACGCCAATAGGAATACCGGTAGTAAATAGGTAAAATAACTGCTCATTGGATTACTTTTTTCACAGCCTCCAAAACCCGATCCGGTTGGAAGGGCTTAACCACAAAATCCTTTGCCCCAGCTTGGATTGCATCAATTACCATGGCCTGTTGTCCCATGGCGCTGCACATAATGATCACTGCGTCCGGATTGATTTTCCGGATTTCCTTAACCGCCGTGATCCCATCCATCTCCGGCATGGTAATATCCATAGTTACTAAATCGGGTTGCAATTCTTTATATCTTTCAACCGCCTTGACACCGTCTTCTGCTTCACCTACTACTTCATAGCCACCCTTTTTTAAGATGTCTTTAATCATCATTCGCATAAACGCTGCGTCGTCTACTACTAAAACACGATTTTTCACGAAACTTCCCCCCTATTGTAAATTGTTCACTCTTTCAAACGGGCTTATAATATCTGTAATCTTCACACCAAAGTTTTCGTCAATGACCACCACTTCTCCTTTGGCAATGAGTTTCCCGTTCACCAGAATATCTACCTGTTCTCCAGCCAAGCGATCAAGTTCAATCACCGAACCGATCCCCAAATCTAAGATTTCCTTGATCCGCATCCTGGTACTACCAAGCTCCACACTGATCTGCAAGGGAACATCCAGCAACAAATTGAGATTGCCCGCTTGTTCATGGTTTACCGTTGAATTCAATACGTTAAACTGAATCGGCCGTACCGAATCTGGATCTCTTGTTTCTCCGCGCGCTGCTGGCTGTCTTGCACTGGTTTGCGCTGTTTCCACCTTTTTGCTTTCTGGCGGAGCTGTTTCACCCTTATCGATTAAAGTGTTCGCCATTTCACGGGCAAAAGCGTAGGGGATCACCAGCATTAGCTTACTGTCAACTAGATTTTCAATGAGCAAGCGGAAATAGATGACCGCAACCAGGTTGTCCTTGGTTATCTGGTTGCTAAACTCCTCAATATTGTTCATCTCTAAAACTCTGGTTCGTGGTGGAGCAATTTCAACTCTAAGGTTGAAGAGGGACGACATAGAAGTGGAAGCTTTTCCAATCATCTGGTTCATGGCTTCTCCGATTGCACTCATTTCCATTTCGCCCAGTTCCTTATTGGGTTTGGTGCCATCGCCTCCCAGCATTAAATCGGCGATCACCGCCCCATCATGCATTTGGATCATTAAAAGATTAGTTCCCCTTAGCCCTGATTTGTAATCAACCTCAGCGGCAATACAAGGTTTAGGGTATTTTCTAACCAGCTCACCGATGTCCGAGAGTTCAACTGTGGGGGTATTTAATTCAACTCGCCGGTTTAAAAGGAGCGACAACGCAGTAGAACCAGAACCAAAGGCGATATTACCGATCTCACCTAAGGCATCCCGTTCTAACGGACTTAGCTCCACCTCGTCTTCCTTCAACAAAGCATTGATTTCTTCCTGTGACAACATTTCATTTGCCATCTTGTTCACCACCTCTTTGCTTAGCCCCGTAGAGCTGTACCGCTAATTTGTTATTGGAGAGTCCGGGAAAGCCTAGATATTTTTCTTCTTTTCCTACCTTGATGTTTAAAGGATCTTTAATCGATTGGTCCAGCTTAACCACATCACCCACCGCCAAGTTCAACATTTCGCCCACATTAATCGTGGTTTTTCCCAATTCCACCCCCACCGGAAGAACCGCTTCCTTCAAGCGTTTCTTTAAAGTGGCCGCATCTTCGGTGGAAAAACTCTTTTTCGAACTGGCAAACCAGTATTGTGAACTCAGTCGGTCCAAGAGGGGTTCCAAGAGAATATAGGGATAACATATATTCATTAACCCGCTGATCTCAGCGATCTTTATATTTAGGGTCACCAAAATCACCATTTCCGTTGGTGGAATAACCTGAGTGAACAATGGATTCGTCTCCATCGCCTGGTGTTCAGTTTCGAGCTCGACGACATTGCTCCATGCTTCTTTCGTACAACTTGCCATCCGCATGACAACCCGCTTCGTCACCATCTGTTCAATCTCAGTCAACTCACGAATGATCCCGTCATAAGCGCCTTGCCCGCCTAAAAGTCGGTCGATAAAACCAAACGCCAAATTCGGGGCAAACTCAATGATCATACTACCGTCGAGGGGTTTTAGGGCTAAGACGTTAATCACCGTCGGATTCTGGAGAGATTTAACAAACTCCTCATAGGTCAGTTGATCAATCGAAGCCAATTCTGATTGGACCATCGCCCGTAAGTAGGCCGACAACGAGGAACTTAATAGCCGGGAAAAGTTCTCGTGGATCATTACAAGCGTGCGGATTTGTTCTTTCGCAAATTTACTTGGCCGTCTGAAGTCATAGGGGCGAATACGTTTACCTTTATCTTCCGATTTGACCGATTCGGCATCAATGGCACCGGTAGAAAGCGCCTGTAAAAGCGAGTCGATTTCATTTTGAGTAAGAATCTCGGCCAATGCGCCACCCCCGTCTATGTTACGATAAAATCGGTAAAGAAGATATCCATTACTTGACCAAAGGGTAAAATTTCGTTAATAGCAGTAATTATTTCGTTACGAAGCTTGTCATTTCCTTCTTTTTCCCTTAATTCTTCTGAATTTTTAGCCCGGCAGATCTTGATCACAATATCACGAACTTGCGCTTTGCGCTTCTCGATCTCAGCCTGGGTCTCTTCAGAATCGAGAACAATGGTAAAATTAAGCTTAACATACCTCTGCTTGAGAGGATCCGCCAAATTCACCAGAACCTCTTCACCAAGGGGCATTAAATACTTGACCTCATTCCCTGCCATTACTTTCGTATAGGTCTCTTTAATCGGCATAATCCGATAAATAAAAAACATCGTGGCGCCAAAAACCGCCGCAAAAAAGATCAAGAGACAAACTGTGATGGTGATGATCACCTGATTTGCTTTTCCCGTTTTTTCTGCCATTCTGATCCCACCTATTAAATATTACTGGAGAGGAGGAGCAGGTCTACTCTCCGGTTTCGCACTCGGTTTTCCTCCGAATTATTGGGAGCAATGGGCCGAAATTCAGCATAACCAGTTGCCCCAAGCCGCCCCGGTTCGATCCCCACATCATCAATGAGGAAACGGGTTACATTCGTTGCCCTCGAGGTAGAAAGTTCCCAGTTCGACGGGAAAGCAGCGTTTCTAATCGGTATATCACAGGTATGCCCTTCGACGCGGATGTCATGTTCATCACTGGCTAGAATCTTCCCGACCCGCATTAATAAATTTCGCGCCTCCGGTAGTAAATCAGCTGAGCCGATCTTAAAGAAGATTTTCTCTTTAAAACTGATCACCATGCCCCTTTGTTCGGAGTAGATCTCAACAGCCGCTCCCACACCCTCCTCTTCCAACATGGCCTCGATCTCTTCATAAACAGCTCGAAATTCATCAGTGATGTACGTGGAGATCTCCGTGAAGAGCAACTGTTCTCCTACCGGGTTAATGCCGCCGTCAAGAATACCCGCGCCTCCGGTTAAGGCTGTTCGCAAGGAGCGAGCAACCTGTTCATACTTGGCTTCGTTAACCGAAGATAACGCAAACATCAACACAAAAAAGCATAACAACTGCGTAACAAGATCCGAGTAAGTAGTCATCCAGGCTGGAGAACCGGCCGGTTGTTCCTTCTCCTTTTTTTTATACATGAGCGGACACTCCCTCCGCCCTTTCCCTGCGAACTCTGTCACGTTCCGCCGGAGGCAGGAAGGATTTTAGTTTCTCTTCAACGATGCGCGGATTCTCGCCCGCTTGCACTGACAGGATCCCTTCGACCATAATCTGGCGAATCATTACTTCCTCATCGCTCCGAATTCCTAGTTTCGCCGCGAGCGGGCAAAACAATAAATAAGCCATGAGCGCCCCGTATAAGGTAGTAAGCAACGCGACAGCCATCGCCGGCCCAATGGAACTCGGATCGTCCAGGTTCCCTAACATCTGAATCAAACCGATGACCGTTCCCGTCAGACCAAAGGAAGGAGCGGCAGCACCCCAAGCTTCCCAAAAGCCCTTGTTCTGTTGATGCCTGTCTTCCAGACCACCAATTTCGATCTCAAGTATATTCCGCACCACTTCTGGATCGGTGCCGTCAACCACTAATTGAATCCCTTTTTTCAAAAAAACATCTGCTGAGGACTCTAGTTCATCCTCAAGCGCCAGAAGCCCTTCCCGTCGCGCTTTTTCGGCGTAGCGGACCAGCGTATTGATGATCTCATCCTTCGAATAAATTTTCGCGAAAAAGGCCCAGCGTACACTCTTGAAGGCTCTTGAAAACTGGTCAAGAGGATAGTTAATCATCATCGCAGCCAATGAACCGCCAACGGTGATAAAAATGGAGCTTATATCCCAAAAACCTAATAATGCACTGAGACTCCCTCCGGAGCAACCGATAAGTACTAACAAAGTCCCACCGACGATGCCGATTATTGTTGCCAGATCCATTACTGCTCACCTCGATTTTCTATTGGCGCGAATTCCTGCCCACCTTCCCCCAACTGGCGTCGATATTCGAGTATTTTCTGTCGAACCTCATCGGCCTTCTCCCGAATTACAATCTTTTTCCCCGTCAACAATGTAACCACCATATCAGGGGTTTCTTCCATATACTCAATGATGTGGGGATTGAGCCAGAAATGTTCACCGTTGAACCTAGTTACTTCAATCATGACCGCACCACCCTTCCAAATACAGTTGGGGTGAGGGAGTATTGCTACCCCCTCACCTTAGCATCGGTTATCGTTTGAGGTTAACCAATTCTTGTAGCATTTCATCAGAAGTTGTGATGATCCGGGAGTTAGCCTGAAACCCGCGCTGGGTCACGATCATATCAGTAAATTCCTGGGACAAGTCGACATTGGACATCTCCAAAGTTCCCGGCGTGATCCCCCCGCTGCCGCCGACTCCCGAGGGATTAATCTGGGCTGTACCGGAGTTACTGGAGACCCGGAACATGGTCTCCCCCATCTTTTCTAATCCGGCCGGGTTCGCAAAATTGGCGACCGCAATTTGGGCGATGTTTTTGGTCAAGCCGTTCGTGAAAACGCCAATAACCGTACCGGCGCTATCGATCTTGAAACTATCCAAATAGCCCATTTCGTAACCGTTTTGCTCATAGGCGATTGTAGATTCATCAGCCTGTTGTTGGGTTATAGTGCTAATATCAATTGCAATCCCTTGGCCACCGGCAGCACCTCCCCCTGGATTAAAATTTAGGTTAATCGGTCCGCCACTATTAAGATGCCCGTTTGCCGGATCAAATGTAATAGTACCTGTATCACCCGAGGTTAATGTTGAACCAGTGTCAGGTGTTACCGTATAATCCCATTCATTATCGGCGGTTTTTGTAAAGGTTATTTCAAGCACATGGGAATTGCCTAAAGAATCGTAAATCTCCACATTACGTACAAAGGAATCGCCCGCTGCCACTGCGGAATTCAAGTTACCGGTTAGAGTCATTTCAGCCGTTGCTTTTGGGTCAATTGTGCTATTGATCGGGAGTGTAATCCCTTGAATCTGCCCGTTGGTGTTGATGTTTCCGCTATTATCCGCCATCCACCCCTGTAACTGAAGTCCATTGCTGTAGACCAGCTCACCAGATGTTTCCATACTGAAATTGCCAGCCCGGGTGTAATAGCGCTGGGCACCGTCACCGAGAATAAAAAAGCCATTTCCCTGTAAAGCCAGATCTGTATTTACCCCGGTGGTCTGTAGGTTACCAGGAGTATGGAGCACATCGATACTGGAAAGACTGACCCCCAGTCCGACTTGTTGCGGGTTAATCCCGCCCCGATTATTCTGGGGTGCGGTTGCTCCCCGTAAGGTTTGCGAAAGTGCATCCTGAAAGGTCACCCGGCTGGTTTTGTACCCTACCGTATTCACGTTGGCGATGTTATTCCCGATTACATCCATTCGGGTTTGATGGTTGCGGAGTCCCGAAACCCCGGCAAACATAGAACGCATCATTTGTATACAACCCCCTATTCTTCCCATTCTTTTCGGTAAGTGGGTTTTGTCCGGTCCTCCGCGGTCATTTGGAGGACTTACGGCTTCCTCTAGGAGGTCCGGCCTAATTATTCTGGACAAAAACCGCACTGTCAATATTGGTAAAAACATTCTCTTTTAAATTCCGCGCATCCACTGCGGTAATCACGGTTTGGTTTTCCACACTAACCACCAGCGCCACTTGGTCTAGGACTACCAGAGACTCTTTACACCCTTTGGTCTGAGCTTTATGCACCGCCTCGCTAATTCCGGTCATGTCCCGCGGTGAAAGAGTGATTCCCCGTTCGGCCATTCTCTTTTGGGCATGGGCGGAGATTTTCAGGTCTGCGCCAAGTTTCTCCGTTAAAATCTTCTGGAAGTCACCGCTTTTTTCGGTCCTTTGTACCGGTTTACGCTCCAGAGGTGTAACCCTAGGTACCTGAGTTACCGGCTGGATGGGTGGAAATATACGGTCAGTCATTTTGTTCCCCCCTAAACAAACCCCCAGACATCCCCGAGGGGTATCTCTTCTTCTTTTTCACCGTTAAGGTAAAGGAGATACGGTTCGCCATTTTTAAGCTGATAGCCGGTGACCAGAATTTCTTTGAAATTAACGATTTCACCAATTTCGTTATAGACTTTAACCAATGCTTTCCGACCACAGACACCATTTAGATACTGTTCCAAACCCCGGTCATCCATGACGGAAAGGATCTGGTCCGATTGGATCTCTCTACCACTATCCAGCATTAAGTAAGATTGGCCACTATAGGTCCGTACTCCGGTCACCCGGCCATAGACCAGTTCCGCGAGGCCGCCTTCGCTAAACTCCTGCGCGATCACCGGACGACCAATCATCGAGGTGGCCTGCTGTAACTCGCCAACGCGGTACAGGTTCTGCATCTGTTCTAAAGAAGAGAACTGGGCCATCTGCGCAATAAAGTCCCGGTCTTTCAATGGATCCAAAGGATCCTGATAACGGAGTTCGGTCACCAGTAACTGCAAGAAAGCATCCTTCCCCATCATCTGAGACGAAGACATCGCTTGGGTCAAACCGTTGTACCCGCTGCCTACTCCTGTAACCATCTTTTCACCTCCCTTTTTATACTCTGAAATTAACCATGCCGTGCCAGGCTTCATCTGCGAAGACTTGCTCTTCAACGCCGTACATTCCGGTAAACGGTGCTACCCAGCCGGCGTTTCTTTTATACTGCTCATTGCCGGACGCTGTCTGGTTCTGCTGATCGGTCCCTGTTTGTACGCCAACCTGCAAAAGATCAACGTTTAGTCCGGCCTCTTCCAACGAAGAACGGAGTTGGGTTAAGTTGGATTCAATTAAAGCTTGAACCCCTTGGGTTTCCGTGACGAACCGGGCGGCCACCAAATCCCGTTCGATGACGAGGGAAAGTTCTAACTTACCAAGTTCGGCCGGTTCCAACTGGATCTGGATCTTGGTTACCCCGTTATTCACCATCAGCTTGGCACCGCTAATGATTTGCGCCGCGAATTCCTCCTTCGAAATGACTGGACTGGTCTTCGCTGTCTCCGTCAGTGCCGGGGGAACCTCCGCTTCTTGGGGGACTGGGTTAACCGCCGCCGAATTAAAAAATGTTTCAAATTCGGTTTTCACAAATTTTGACTCACCGCTGTGCTCCGAGGTTAGCTGAAATGCGTTTTCAGCCTCAGCACTTGCGGAATCAACTGTCACCTGTGAATCCTGATCGGTAGTAGACTGGTGAGAAACGGGTGTTGCTTCTGCCTCCATCTGCTGGTCGGTTTCAAACCCGGCTAAACCACTTCCATGCTCTCCCGTCAACCCGGATTGGTGGGACAGCGTGCCGGTACCCTCAACCGGAAAATCAGTCTCGGCCTTTCCTGTCAAAGCTTGATCGGGCAATGGCAACTCCTTGGTCTCTTCAGACTCTTGGAGAGCGGTCCCTTTCAGGGTTTCAGCTGCCAAAGCACCCTCCGATTCGGAAATACCCGTAACCTCCGTCATGGGGTCATTACCGGTCGGCATGGCTGTTAACATTTGTTCCAAATCGGGGATGATTTCAACGCCCCCATTAAGCGTACTGGCATCAACAGCTACCGCCTCATCCCCTGCTGTGGTAGTGTTTTCCGCCGTTAACTCCACTAAACGGGCTAAAAGTTCACCGCTAACCTGATCTACGGCACCTAATTCTTCACCGGTCCCGGCGTGAACAACCCCTTCCCCGCTACCGGAGGCCGTTGAAAGCTGCGGAAAAAGCAGCACCAATTGAGCCCATAAATCATCCGTCACAACCGGGCGGTCAGACTTTTCCGCTTTTGGTTTTTCGACCATCCTCTCAAGGAGGGCACGGAATTTACTTTCTTCTGTGGTTTTCTTGGAATCGATGGCCTTTTTCCCTTCAGAGCCCGCTGCTCTTTGCTGTACTGGGCCGACTACAGTCTGTTCCGGTCTTTCCATTAAATCCATTACTGCTTGCACTTTTTTCACCTCCTTTCAATGGAATAATTTATGTACAATCGACTACCTAACATCGAGAATCTTTCCTTTAATGTCCGGAAATCTCCGCCATATATTTTGAACTCTGTTCCGGAGGAATTGACTCCAATATTTTCCCGGCTTTCCTGGTGTCAATCATGGTCAGGACTGCCACGCCCATCTCAAATGGCATCTTCAGTAAATTGTCCCCCGCCGCCTCGGGTTTCATCGCTTCCAAAAGACGGGCGGCTGTAGCATATCTTTCGTTTTGCTCGGTTGTCAATCCTTGGGTAAAACCAGTTTGGAACTGTTGTTTAGCCATTTTCTGCTCTTCAAGCGCCAAGTATTCCTCTCTTTCTTGTAAAGCCACTATTTGCTCAATCAAAGCTTGTTTCTCCGCTTCCAGCTTATCCGCCTGGGCCGCAAGCTCCTCCGCTTTTCCCGCTAACTCCCCTTCCCGTTCTTTCAAGAGATCTTTATCGGTTAACCCGAGTTTATAAGCTTCCGGTACTTCTTCCCAACCGGGAATCGTGGACAAAGCATCTAAAACCGCGGGTTTTAAATCGATGTAATTATACTGGTCCAAGATATAGAGCAGACCGAAAACCGAACCAAAAAACAGAAAAGCAGTTAAAATCCCGGCGATGTAACGAAACATCTCATTCACCTCTAACTATGATAAATCCGGTTAATCGCAATTTCATCCAAATTTTTTTGTTCTTGGCGCAATTGTTCTTCTATTTCTTCCCGCGCCATCTTTTCCTTCAATTTTTCCATGACTTTTCTTTCTTTTTGCGCTTGTACTAAGGTCGTCCGCGCCGCTTCCACCTCTCCCGCTTGGAGTGTCCGCCGCGCTTTCGTTTCCTCTTGTTTTTGCCGCAGATAAACCAGATACCGGCTGGCGGAGATGAGGCTATCGGCGCTAATCGTACCTACTGACATCTGTGCCGCTTCCGTCTCCCGTTTTTCTTTTCTGGCCTTGAGCATGGACAATTCTCCATCAATGTGCTGGAGTTTCGTCTGCTCTTCCTTAAAGCGAGTTCGGCAGTGATCTTCGTGGTGTTTCCGCAGATTCAGAATCGGCTGGAATTTAAAGGACACCTTCCTCGACCTCCGCAACTAAATTCTTTAGTAGTTCAACAGTTTGCTCCAGACTAAAACTGTCCTGTACCGCTTGGCGTAAAAACCGTTGGATCCCGGGATACATTTTAATCGCCAGATCGACGCGGGGGTTACTCCCCTGAACATAAGCGCCGATATTAATGAGATCCTCGTTCGCCGTATAAACGGCGAGGAGTTCCCGGAGGAGCGCCGCCGCTTTCTGATGTTCGGCCGAAGCCAGATCAATCATGAGCCGACTAACACTGGCTAAAATATCGATCGCTGGGTAATGGTTCTCGTGGGCTAGCGCTCTGGAAAGCACAATATGCCCGTCTAAGGTACCACGCACCGTATCAGCGACCGGTTCGTTCATATCATCACCTTCGACTAAAACCGTATAAAGAGCGGTTATCGTGCCCTGTTCGGCTGTACCAGACCGTTCCAGTAATTTGGGAATGAGGGCAAACACCGAAGGGGTATAACCCCGGGTTGCCGGCGGTTCTCCAACGGCCAATCCCACTTCACGCTGGGCTAAAGCAAACCTGGTCACCGAATCCATCATGAGCAAAACATTGGCCCCTTGGTCCCGAAAGTATTCGGCGATGGCGGTTGCGGTATATGCACCTTTGATCCTGACTAAAGCCGGTTGGTCCGAAGTAGCGGCGACTACCACCGACCGGGCTAGTCCCTCAGGACCTAAATCCTTTTCAATAAACTCCTTAACCTCCCGGCCCCGTTCACCGATTAAGCCGATGACATTGATATCAGCGTCCGAATTACGAGCGATCATTCCCAAGAGGGTACTTTTACCAACGCCGCTCCCGGCAAAGATGCCAAGACGTTGGCCTTGACCGCAGGTTAACAGCCCATCGATTGCTTTTACACCCAAAGAAAGCGGGGTTTTAATCCGGGCGCGAGCCAAGGGATTAGGGGGGCTGGCCATCAGCGGGTAACAGTCTGTAGTCTTCAGTTTTCCTTGACCGTCAAGCGGACGACCCAAGCCATCCAGTACCCGCCCGAGTAAGCCTTCACCCACCGGGGTGGTTAATGTTTGATCTAACGCCAAAACCGGAGTACCGGGTCCGATGCCTTCCATCTCCCCTAAAGGGAGCAGCAACACTTTGCCTTCCCGGAAGCCCACTACTTCACCCATGACTTTTTGACCGGAGAGGGTCTCAAAGGAACAAATCTCACCAACAAAACTAGGAGGACCTTGCGCCTCAATGGTTAAACCGACTACTTTTTCCACTTGTCCCCCCCGATTGACCGGATTAACCTCTACGATCTTTTGCTGATACAATTCCGCGCTAAAGGGGGGGAGCGGCTGCGTTATCTTCTGTCCCATTTTAGTTTCCTTCTGCTTTTAGCGCCTGAAAGATCTTGGCCAATTGCTGTTGAACCCTGGCATCTACTTCACCTAGATTGCTGTGCACCTGAAAATCTCCCGGTTGTAAATTGAGATCGGTATTGATCTGAATGCGGGGCGATTCAGTGAATTGACTGCGGATCTCCCGTAAGTGTTGGATCAAGAAAGCTTCATCTTCTTGCGCAATGCTGATCGTAACTTCTGTGGCGCCGGCTAGTCTTTTGGCGGAATCTTCAATCATCCTCAACCATTTTTTCGGTTCACCGTTTAACTCCGTCTTAATTACTTTTTCGGCAATATCGATGACTAACTTGAGGATTTCCTGTTCAGAACCGCGGATCCTAGCGGCTCTTTCTTCCTCCCCCTGATTGATCAAGTTTAGCGCCTCTGCTTTTGCCTCCAGGAGCGAGTCCTCGGCGGCCGTGATCTTTTCCGCCCACGCGGTTTCGCCCGCCTGGTTGCCAGCGGCCAAACCTTCCTGGTAACCGCGATCATAGGCCTCTTGTTTAAGCCGTTCACACTCAGCTGCTGCTTCCTGACGAGCCGTAGCCAACTCCTGCTCCACCTGTTCCCGGCGGCGCTCTGCTTCCGCGATCATGAGCTCCGCTTCCTGGCGGGCGGCAGCTAACAATTCTTCCGTCTGCTGCTGAGCATCAGCCAGCAGTTGACGGGCGACGGCTTCCGGATCAATGGAAGCTTCTTTTTCTTCTTGAGCGTTCTCTGTTTCTTCCTGGTCTTGGTCTGTACTTCCCACAATCAGGTCCTCTTCACTGGCCGCGGCTAGTTCACGACAGACGGCCACGATGTCGGGGAGTTCCACAAAACAGACCTCGCTTTCGATGGCTGGGGCTTTAATAATCTTCGACTTAGACAATTATTTCATCCTCTCCACCACGGGCAATGACAATTTCCCCGCTCTCATCAAGCTGTCTGATGTTATTGACGATCTTCTGCTGTGCTTCCTCAACATCACGCAAACGCACCGGCCCCATTAAACCCATGTCTTCCTTGATCATGTCACGAGCACGGTTCGAAATATTTTTAAAGATACGGTTGGTAACTTCTTGACTGGCTGTTTTCAAGGCTAAAGCCAGATCCCGCATATCCACTTCTTTCAACACGCGCTGAATCGAACGGTCGTCCAGGGTAACCAGATCTTCAAAGACAAACATCCGCTTCTTGATCAGTTCAGCCAGCTCTGGATTGTCTTCTTCCAAGGCTTCGATGATCGTTTTTTCCGTTCCACGATCCACCCGGTTCAATATGGCAACCGCCGCATCGATCCCACCGGCCATGGTGAAATCTTGCAACACAAAAGATGATAACCGTTTCTCCAGCACATTCTCGACTTCTTTTAGAACCTCTGGAGTCGCCCGGTCCATAGTGGCAATCCTTTTCGCCACCTCCACCTGACTAGCGGGAGCCAGCGCCGACAGGATCATCCCCGCCTGTTCCGGATTTAAATAGGATAGCACCAACGCAATGGTCTGTGGATGTTCATTTTGGATAAAATTCACTAACTGACTAGGATCAGTTTTGCGGGCGAAATCAAACGGTCGCACCTGTAAGGAACTGGTTAATTTATTCAGAATACTCTGGGCTTTGCTCGGCCCAAGGGCTTTTTCCAACATTTCTTTGGCATAATCAATACCGCCGACGGAGATATAGTTCTGGGCTAAACAGATTTCGTAAAACTCATTCAGAACTTCTTCCTTCACTTCCGGCTCGATCCGACGCATACTGGCAATCTCCAAAGTTAAGTCTTCAATTTCATCTTCGCGAAAAAACTTTAAAATACGCGATGACAACTCAGAGCCGATGGAGATTAAGATGACGGCGCACTTTTGCCGGCCGGTTAATTGTTTACTCAAGACAATTACACCTCTAATCCTCTGACATCCACGTCCGTAAGAGCCCAACCATATTCTCCGGATCGCTGCGTGCTAAATCTTCAATGAAATCTTCCCGGTCACGGCGTTGTTGCTCCTCCGGACTTAATTCTACGACCGCTGCCGTCTCGTCGACCGTATCACTAACCACCATATCGATGGTGGACGTCCGCTGTCTCCTCCTTCGCACTAAGTACAAAACTCCTCCCGTAAGCAGCACACAACAAAGACCAGTCAACACCAAGGCCACAGGGGAAGCCCCCGGTGCTTGTGGTAATGTCTCTTCCGCTGCTGGGGCGAAAAACTCTCGACTGAACACCGTTACCTGGTCGCCTCTGGTCGTAAGCGCTCCTACCGTAGCTCCAACCGTATTCTCAATCTGCGCTATTTCCGCCACGGACAGGCTCTTCCCGATCACAACGCTCACCGATATGCGTTCAATCTTTGGTCCTTGTTTTAAATGATGCTCTTCAGTTCGATTAATTTCCGTGTTAACGATCCGTTCTTCCCGCTCGTATGAACCTTCCTGTTGATTCCCACCCAACCGGTACTGGGTGATATTCGAGTCCGTACCGGGAATCCCGTAGGGCGTGATCCCACTACCCGTGTATGATTCGGAGATCTCCTGCTCACTCCGGGGTACGCCCCGGTCGCCGTAGATCTCCTTCCGAATTTCCTGGTAATCGAAGTTAAGCGTGATATTGACGGTTGCCGCCACGTTATGTAAGCCGTAGACCCGTCCTAAAACGGTTTCGACATTGCGTTTATACTCTTGTTCCAGGTCTTTTTTGATCGCCATCTGTTGTTCCAGCAGTGAGCCGTCCAAAGCGGCGTTGGTGCGCAGGGGAGCAGTTAGATCATTGGCAAAATTATCGATGATCGTAACGTTCTCCGGAGACATCCCCGCAACACACCCAGCCACAAAATTCACAACTGCCTGTACCTGCTTCCGACTGAGCATGTTAGCGCTGCGTAGATTCAGATTAATCGAAACAGTCGGTTCCTTTTTTTCATCTTCAAAGATTGGTTCCTGATCCGGTAAATTAATAATGACCGACGCGTCAATTACCCCTTCGATTTGGCGAAGGGTACGTCGGATCTCATCTTGCAAGGCTCTTTGGTAATTTACGGTGTTCTGGAAGTTAGTCGCGCCTAAACTGGTCCGGTCAAAAAGTTCCCACCCGATAATACCGCCTTTCGGAATCCCCGCTTTCATCAGTTCCGCCCGTACTTCGGAAGCATTAGGAACATGTAACGCGTTATACTCTTTCCGGTAGGGAATACTCATCTCCCGGAGACGCCCGATGATCTCGTCCTGTTCCGTTTGTTGTAAATTACCATATAACAATTCGTATTCCGGTTGGCTGATGGTCATAATCAGGACAAAAAGGGACAACAAAAGGAGCATACCACCACCGAGCAAAAGGCGTTTACGCTTATCCATGTTCTCCCAAATCTGGCGTATTTGTTGAATTAACTCACGCATTATTCACATGTCTCCCTAACAATTAAATAGGCATCCGCATAATCTCCTGATATGCCTCGACAACTTTGTTCCGTATTTGCAGGGTAAGGTCAAGGGCAAGGGCTGCTTTTTCGGCCGCAATCGTTACTTCATGAACATTCTCGATGGTACCGGCGGCGAATTGTTGATCCATTTCTTCTGCTTTTAATTGGAGTTTATTTACTTCACCGATATAGCCTTTGAGCATTTCTTCAAATTCGCCGGTAACATTATTCTGGTTCGGCTTGCTCATTTCTGGGTTTTTCAAAGATAAGAGTCCGCTAGTTTCGATTTTCATATTTTCACCTCCCGACAGCGCGCTCTGCTAAGATATAAAAACCCACGAGTTAAGAACGGGTATGAAAACGCCAGTCCTTTGGTCCCTCATACCCCCGGTCTTTCCCTCCGTGGGTCGGAATTTGCTCCATTTTAAATCTGATTAACTTTTACCGATGCTCAGCGCGGCTTTAAACATCTCTTTCGAAGTGTTAAACGCGGTTACATTTGCTTCGTAAGACCGCCCGGCTTCCATCAGATTAACCATTTCATTGACAATATTTACGTTCGGATACAAAACATAGCCGTCGAGATTGGCATCGGGATGCGCTGGGTCGTAAACCTGACGGAAAGGAGATTGATCTTCGGTCACCGCCAAAACTCGCACCCCGCTTAGGGCATTACCGCCAACGGCCTGCTGCAGATTTTCGGCAAACACCGGTACCTTTCGTCGGTATGGTCCTCCTTCCGGCGTCCGAGTGGTATTCGCATTGGCGATATTCGCGGAAATTAAATCGAGGCGAAGACGCTGCGCGCCCAACGCGGAACTATTGATATCCATCCCTTGAAAAAACCTCATTCTCCTTACCTCCCTTGGATCGCCATCCGTAACCGACGAAATTGGCTATTTAATTCTTGCGTTAAGCCTTGAAAGTACATGAAATTCTGTACGGTAGTAACCATTTCCACCTCAGGGTCAACACCATTTTGGTCGACCCGCACCACACCCCACTGGGTAACCGAGTTGTTCGGTTCCACCATGGAGGCACCCAAATGCCTGGGGTGAGTTCGTTTAAGCGGCAGCCGTTCCACCTCACTTGCCAGCTCCTGAGCAAAATCCAGATCCCTTCTTTGGTAATTAGGGGTATCGGCATTCGCCAAATTATGCTGAAGGATTTTCTGACGATTAGCCGCCCAGTTCATGGCTGAGGTCAAGTTTTCGATGGATTTATTCGTAATCAACCGACTCACCCTTCCTACTTGATGTTGAAAAAGGTTACACATCTTTTATCGGAACTAATAAAATAAAGTTTAGGATTATTTCCTGCTGGTTGACTAATTCCGGATAATTGCTTATTTTTGGCACAAAAGATGATGTGCGATCAAGTTTCGGTAATAATCGTCAATTCCCTCTATATAAGATTAAAAAAAACTGTTGAGAAAGTCAACAGTTTTTGGAACTTTTGTCGCTCCGGAAGTTTTTTTGACGCTCAATTTTTACTCCGATTATTTAATTCGTCCAGAAAATAGGGGTTTTTTACCTTCATGTACGTCCCCTTCATCCCCAGTGATCGGGACTCGACCACCCCTGCGCTCTCCAACTTCCGCATGGCATTCACAATCACCGACCTGGTAATCCCAATCCGGTCCGCAATCTTACTGGCCACCAAAAATCCTTCTTCCCCGCCCAATTCTTTGAAGACGTTCACCATCGCTTCCAATTCCGAGTAAGAAAGGGAATCAAGGGCGATCTTGACATTGGTCTTCAGTTGTAAGTCCGCATCCTGTTTCCCGGCGGTTCGCGCTTTTAATAAAACTCCAGATACTAGCGCTGCGGTTTCGGCCAATAAAAGCTCTTCCTCTTTAATCTTTTCCTTTTTCGTGATTAAAAGATTACCGACTCTGTCCCCGTCGACTTGTAAGGGATAGATCGTCATTAAAACATCCGGTGGAAAGCAGTTCTCCTCACTAAAGAGACAAACTTCTAACGGTAAGTCAATCGCCGGTTGAAAGATAAAAGCCAATCTCTGTTGAAACTGGGGATTCAACTTCAGCGGTTCTTTCCCTTTGGAGCAATCCTCTCCTTCACCACAGTAAGCGGCCATAATCTCTCCGTCGTTCTCAATTAGATAAATGTTGCCATGGAGAATTTCTCCCAGGGTTCGGGCTGCCGTCGTCAGATCCTCTGTTGAATCTTTCTTCTCAACCAATGCTCTCATGCGCCGGATTTCTTCAAGTTTGTTCATATTCACACACTCCTTATTTTAGTTTACAAAGTGATAATAGTGGACTATTTTTTTATTTTATGCGCCTACTCGAAATTATAATCTAAAGAAATCGCCATTCCCTTAATAGTCTGACATTTATCGCCAAAAACATACTCCAAAATCATTTTTTGTTAGGCCCTGGGGTGGGCTTGGTTATAAGTTTTCTTAATTTTATCCCGCTCTAAGTGGGTATAAATTTGGGTAGTCGAAATATTGACATGGCCGAGCATTTCCTGGACCGCACGGAGATCGGCACCCCCTTCCAACAGATGGGTGGCAAAAGAGTGACGTAAGGTGTGAGGGCTAATCTTCTTGTCCAGCGCTGCCTTGCGGACATAATTATCCAGTAACCGCCGGATACTACGGGCCGACAGTCTCGTCCCGTTCTTATTTAAGAAAACGGCACCCTCATCGGCTTCCAGTCGACGGCTGAGAAAGAAAGGACGCCCTTTCCGCAGATAATCACTTAAGGCCTTTCCTCCTTTTTTCCCCAAAAAGGTGATTCTTTCCCGCGCCCCTTTACCATAAACCCGAAGATAACCACGATCCAGATCGAGATCATCCAGATTAAGCCCAGTTAGCTCGCTGACGCGCATCCCCGTACCATAAAGAACTTCCAAAATCGCCCGGTCCCGTAAACCCTTCGGGGATGCATCTTCAAACTTCAAGAGCTCCTCAATTTCCCGGACATATAAGAACTGGGGGAGTTTCTTCTGCCGTTTGGGCGAATGTAAATGTAACAAGGGGTTATGCTCAACCAGGCCTTGTAAAGTGAGGTATTTAAAAAATGATCTTAAAGAGGCAATTTTCCTTAAGATCGTTGTGCGCGCTAAACCAAGGTCCGTTAACTCGGCAAGGTAAGCTCTGACCTCAGTAACCCCCACTTGCTCCCAGGCGCTAAGTTTTCTGCCTTGCATAAATTCGACAAACTGCTCAAGGTCAAGGCGGTAATTAAGCAAAGTATGTTCCGAATAATTTTTAATTTGGAGCGATGAAAGGTAATTATTCAGATAATTCTCGAGAGACAGAAGATGTCACCTCCCTACCATTTTATTAATAATAACACAACAGGCCTAATTTGACAAACAATTTCTCCGTTTTTTTTTAAATGTTTCGCCTTCATATTTAATTATTTCAACTTATTTTGAACCATATTTTCCAGGGATTTTAGGGCTCGATCCGCGATTGCTCGGTTCTTTTCGGCCTTTCCCTTAATTTTTACGTTTAAAGGCGGAAATAAGCCAAAGTTAATATTCATCGGTTGGAAATGTCGAATTTCTGCGTTTATTATATGGTGGAGCAGGGCACCGATGGCCGTTTCTTGTGGAAATATTAGCGGAGGATTTCCAGCCAATAGCCGGACAATGTTGAGTCCGGCCACCAGACCGGCGGCTGTTGATTCCACATAACCCTCCACGCCAATCAACTGGCCGGCAAAAAAGAAGGGGGCCCCGCCTTTCCATTGCAAGGAGGGTTCGAGTAATTGAGGAGTATTGATAAAGGAGTTGCGGTGCATCACCCCGTACCGGACAAACTCGGCCTCATCCATTCCGGGAATTAACCGAAAAACCCTAGCTTGTTCTCCCCAGCGGAGATTAGTTTGAAAACCGACCATATTATAAAGGGTTTCTTCTTTGTTTTCAGGCCTTAATTGCACGACGGCATAGGGACGTTTGCCGGTGGCCGGATCGATTAAACCCACCGGTTTTAACGGACCAAACCGGATGGTATCCTTCCCCCGTGCCGCCAGCACCTCAATGGGCATACAACCTTCAAAATAACACTTTTCCGTTGCCCCTAAGTGGGCTTCGTGGGTCTCCGCCGCGATGAGGTTTTCCCAAAACGCGGTGTATTCTTCCTCATTAAAGGGACAATTTAAATACTCGGCTGCGCCCCGGTCATATCGGGAAGCGGCAAAGATCCGCCCCTCATCCAGGGATTCCCGGGTGACGATCGGCGCTACCGCATCGTAGAAATAAAAATATTCTTCACCAAACAGTTGCTGGAGCCAGGCGGAGAAGAGAGAGGAGGTCAGAGGACCACTAGCCACCACAGTCGGTTGATCGAGGGGGAGAGCGGTAATCTCAGCCCGGATCACCTTGATCCGCGGGTGCTGATTAATCCGGGCTGTAATTTCTTGGGCAAACCGCTGACGGTCCACCGCCAAGGCGCCACCGGCCGGTACTTCGGTCTCAGCAGCGACCATCATCAGCAGCGACCCTAAGCGGCGCAGCTCTTCTTTTAAAAGTCCTGAGGCGTTTTCTAAGTTTTTTGCTTTTAACGAGTTACTACAGACTAGTTCCGCCAAGAAAGGCGTTGTATGCGCCGGGGTATTCTTGACCGGTCTCATCTCATAGAGGATGACGTCCCGCCCGGAATTGGCAATCTGCCAGGCTGCTTCCGCGCCAGCGAGTCCTCCCCCGATCACCCAGATCGGTTTAGACATCGGCCGTTCCTCCTTCTGTTTCCACCGCTTCGACCGGCTGCTCATAGCCGCAATCCTGGTTGGTACAGGCCATATATTCCCCTTTGGTCTTGTTCTTTTTCAGCACACAGAGCGCGCCGCATTCCGGACATGGCTTTTGGGCCGGAGGATACCAGCTGGTAAATGTACAGTTCGGATACTGATTACACCCAAAGAACTTCCTTCCTTTTTTTGAACGCCGCTCCACAATCTGCCCCTTTTTGCATTCCGGGCAGGTGACACCGGTTTCCTTTTGGATTGACTTAATGTTTTTGCAATCCGGATAACCGGGACAAGCCAGAAAACGGCCGTAACGCCCGTATTTATAGACCATCATCCGTCCGCAATGCTCACACTCGATCGTACTGACTTCATCAGCCAGCTCGACCCGTTCGATCGTTGCTTCGGCTTTTTCTAACTCGTTAGAAAAGGGTTCATAAAAGTCGCGGACCGTTTCAACCCAATCAATCTTGCCTTCTTCAACCAGATCCAACTTCTCTTCCATCCGGGCGGTAAAAGTAGGATCAATCACCCGTGGAAAGTTTTCTTTGAGGAGTCGGTCCACCACCAACCCTAACTCCGTAGGGATAAACTTTTTATTCTCCATCTCCACGTAATTACGTTTCCGGATCGTATCAATAATCGTCGCATAAGTACTGGGACGGCCAATCCCGTTTTCTTCCAAGGTCTTCACCAACATGGCTTCACTGTACCGCGCCGGTGGTTGGGTGAAATGCTGTTCGGGATGGAGCGCTCTTAAGCTAAGATCCGCCTCTGCTTGGAGATCAGGCAAATATCCTTCTTCCTTGTCCACCTTATCATCCCGGTCTTCCTGGTACAAAATTAAAAAACCGGGAAATTTAATTTTACTGCCGTTCGCCCGGAAGAGAAATTCGCCCCCCTCAATGTTGACCGTCATGATATCAAGGACAGCCGGAGGCATCTGACTGGCCACAAAGCGGTTCCAGATCAATTGGTAGAGCCGGAACTGGTCCCGGCTTATAAAGGCTTTTACCTCCTGGGGTAGCCGTCCAGTCACCGTTGGCCGAATCGCCTCGTGCGCTTCCTGGGCCGCGGCAGCTTTGGTTTTGTAGAAGGGCGGTTTGGCCGGTAGATATTCCTTCCCATACTGAGCGGCAATTACCGTACGGCATTCTTCCTGCGCTTCAGCGGCGATCCGCACCGAATCGGTACGGAGATAGGTGATCAACCCCACACTGCCTTCGCCGCCGATTTCCAGTCCTTCATATAATTGTTGCGCCAATGACATGGTTTTCCGGGCGCTAAACCCCAGTTTTCTGGATGCTTCCTGTTGCAAGGTGCTCGTGGTGAATGGCGGCGCCGGATTACGTTTGCGCTGGCTTTTTTTGACTTCGATAATGCGAAAGGACGTTTTTTCGATCTGCGTTTTCAGTTCCGCGGCTGCTTCGGCATGGGGAATCTTTACTTTCTTGCCTTTGACCTTTACTAACTGGGCAGAGAATAAGTCTTTTTCCCGATCAACCGGGGAAAATTCACCGGTAATACTCCAGTATTCTTCCTGCTTAAAATCGTCGATTTCAGCTTCCCGCTGGCAAATCAGACGCAAGGCCACAGATTGAACCCGTCCGGCCGAAAGTCCCCGGCGGATTTTCGCCCAGAGCAGCGGACTGAGTTTATAACCAAACAGACGATCAAGCACCCGTCTGGCCTGTTGGGCATTGACCCGGTCTAAATCAATGGGCCGCGGGTTTTCCAGCGCCGTCTTGACCGCTTTCTTCGTAATCTCATGGAACTCAATCCGGCAGGTCGACTCCGGGTCAAGACCAAGGGTCTGCGCCAGATGCCAAGAAATTGCTTCTCCTTCTCGGTCCGGGTCAGTTGCTAGGTATACCCGGTCGGCTTTTTTGACGGAATCCTTTAGTTCCTTAATAATCTTCCCACGGCCTCTGATCGTAATGTACTTCGGTTTAAAATCGTTCTCAACGTCCACCGCAAGCTGGCTGCGGGGAAGATCAACAACATGCCCGTTGGAGGCCTTTACCCGATAACTTCGGCCTAAAATCTTGCTAATCGTCTTCGCTTTCGCCGGTGATTCCACGATCACCAGTTTCTCGGACATTAAAGCACCTCCTTACTGTGCTCCCAACTCTCAAGTGTATTCTATTCTTTCCCAATCATCTATGTTTATGATGGTTACGGCAATAAGTCTTCGCCGCCACTTGGGTCACAAAACCCTCCATCTCCATCAGTACCAAAACGGAGTTGACGGTCGCGGCCGGGATCCCACTAGCCCGGATTAAATGATCAAGATGGGTTTCACCGGCAGCCAGCAAATCCCAGATTTTCTGCTCCACCGGAGAAAACTCCGTTTCCTTTTCCTTCGCGGCTAATAATTCATCAGTAGCAAAATACGAAAGGTTTAAGGCTTCGAGAATATCTTTAGCCTCTTCCACCAAAAGCGCCCCTTGTTTGATTAAGCCGTGGGGACCCCTGCTGCCTTCCCGCTCAACCGGACCCGGAACCGCAAAGACGTCCCGTCCCTGCTCCAAAGCAAAATCAGCCGTAATCAGGGAACCACTGTCTGTCTTCGCTTCCACCACCGTTACTCCTAAGCTCAACCCGCTAATAACTCGGTTGCGGGCGGGAAAATTACCCGCATAGGGCGGGGTCCCCAGGGGGAATTCGGAACAAACGACACCGCTTTCGGCAATTTCCGCCATTAACCGGCGATTTTCCGGCGGGTACACCCGGTCGAGACCGGAACCTAGAACCGCAATCGTCCGTCCACCCGGTACTGTTAAGGCGCCGCGGTGGGCGGCGGAATCGATCCCGCGGGCTAATCCACTGACCACCGTCACACCCTGCGCCGCCAGCCCTGCGCCAATTTCACGGGCAGCAGCCAACCCCCGTGGCGTTGCGCGCCGGGAACCGACGACCGCAACCGCCAGCTGATCTTCAGGTCGAAACGGGCCTTGGTAGTACAGGATAGGAGGTGGATCGATAATCTGCTTTAACAATGGGGGATAGGTCGGATCGGTGACCAATAAAACCCCCCACCCGGCCTGGAGGACCTTTTCGCCTTCCGCCGCCGGTGAAGTAGTTCGGCGAAAGGCTAGTAAATCGGCGGCGACTTTCTGCCCCAGCACCGCAGCGAGCGCTCCCGACTCACTTTTCCAAGCCCCTTGTGCCGTGCCAAAGGCCGCCAGCAACCGGTAAAAACGTTTCGGCCCAATTCCGGGAGCCTGATGTAAAGCGATCCAATACAAAGCCTCTTCCGTGAGCATTTGACTTCGCCTCCACAACAAATCAAGCATGATCAGTTTATTTTTAAACTGGTAATGGCAATAATATGGCTTGGAGGTGGCTGCTTTGGAAATTGATTTATGTCAGATCTATACCTGTCCCCGCTGTCGGATGGAAACGCCCCATTATCTTCTGGTCCGCCGGGAAGAAAGGGTCGCGATTTCTTGTTCCCGTTGCCAAACAACATCCTTATTAGAAGCTGCCGAATTAGAAAACCACCAGGCATGGTGGGAAGCGGAACTAGAACAGATCCTCTCCGGTCTAGAAGAAAACGGTCAGGATGACGAACACTAGTCATCACGACGGCCAATCAGGCTTGGCCGCGTGCCTACCTCCACTCCGGCCGGAGCAATCAGCCTTAAACAAGCAGGTGCATTTTTCACCGCCACCCACCCGAAACCGGAGATATAGAGATCCTCCCCCGCTTGAACCGTAAATGTATTTTCCTGTTCTTCCCTTGGTCGCTCCCTGGGGCAATAAACCCGTAACCAATCCGGACCTTCGCCGAGGAGCGCTTCCGCTTTTTCACCCCGGCTCCGGTGCAAAGTGGTTTGCTCGGCGGTAAAAAAGACCAAAGTACGCGCTGTAGGCGACATATTCCAGACTCCCACCAGGCCCCCACCTAGCACTGCACCATCGGAAGGTAGATCCCAGAGTTTAACCTGGTATTTTTTTTCGGGTAGGAGCCGACCGGCAGTGGCCGGCGTAAGCAGGTCGCCCATCCTTCTCCCAGACACAAGACCGGGTGTATCATAGAGTTTAATCCTTGACGCCCGTAACACCCAAGCCGTCGTTCCCTGGGTGGTACCGGGAAACCGGGAAACCAGCGGGAGATCCGCCTTACGCTCATCCTCCGACGCCAACAAAGCTGTGAGGAGTGATGTCTTACCGACATTAGCCGCGCCCATCACCGTCACGTTTTTCCCCGCTAATTCCTGTTTCAAGACCGCCAGCCTTGCCATCCGGTCCGGTCCCCGCCCCCGTGCTGAGACCACGTTTACTCCTCGCAGCTCAATACCGGGGAAGCGGCGCGCCCATAAATTTTCGAACCAAGGAACCATCTCCGCCCAGGGGGTATGCTTTGGCAGGAGGTCCGCCTTGTTGACTACCATAAATACGGGTAACTTGAAGAGCGGAGCTAGGCGGGTCGGCATCGACCCTTCCGGATCAAAAACATCAACCACCAGTAAGATCAGGTCACTTTTTTCCACTACGGTCTGCAGCATTCGGTTCAGCGCTGCTTCATCATCGGCGATAGTTTTAAACTGGCCGTAATGGCGGAGACGAAAGCAACGCTGACACAATTTGGCCGTTACCTTGCCCGGAGGCAAATAGCCGGGCCGGTCCGGCGCGGTTGATTGCAGCAGGATCCCACACCCTTGACACTTCTTCTTAATCACTAATGATCCCCTTTTTCCTTAACTTCCTCGCTACTACCTTCTCCAAACGCCGCACCATTTTTGTAACCAGTAATTCCGTCGTGCTTAAGGGGGTAGTCCAGATGGTAAACAAAGCCATCCGGTTTCCACCACAGATATCAGTAAACAATTGATCACCGATGGTCGCGGTTTCACCCGGAGAGGTTCCCAGCAAGGCCAAGGCTTTTTTGAAGGGCAATTTCCGCGGTTTAATCGCCCGGGAAACCCAAGGAATTCCCAACGACTCGCCAACGATTTTCACCCGCTCTTCCAGAGCATTCGAAACAATACACAATTTTAAACCAGATTGTTTCATCTCTTGAACCCAGGCCGCAGTCGCCGGGGATATTTTTACCTGTCCCCATTCCACCAAAGTATTATCCAGGTCAAGCATTACTCCCTTGAGGCCTCTTTCCTGAAGGTATTGGGGTTTTAAGTCAACGAGGTTTTTAAGGTATAAAGCAGGGCATAATCGTTTCCACATCAACTATCAGCTCATTTTCCTTGAAAGTATTACTATTATACCATAAATCATTATTTTGAAAACTTATTTTCCTGTCGCAAGCGGTGTCATGAAATAACTTGGTATAAAAAGGAATACTTTTGGCCATAATCATATTATCATTCGTAACAAAGGAGATGTTTTTTTGGAAAATAAACGAATCGAAATCGATCCTTTTCGGATGCGTATAATCACAATGATGGTACCCATCTGCTTGATGTTGCTCATTTCGCTCTTTTTCTCGATTCTAATCAATAATGAAAAACGCCTGCTCACTTTAGCCGCGCGGTTGGAGCAGGTGGAAACCACCCTGACGGAAATAGCTGCCGATTTAGAGCTTGTCCGTGAAGTCTTCGATGAAGCACAAAAGATCAAAAGCCACATCGAACAGCGCAGTAAAATCCACCCGGAGCAGGCCACAGAGGTCACTTATGCGCTTCTGTATTGTGCCGCGGCAAAACAGTTAAACCCTTACTTACTCCTGGCCATCGCGGAAACCGAATCCAGTTTTTACCGACATGCCGTTGGCGGAGTCGGGGAACGAGGTTTGGTTCAAGTCCGCTACGGTACCTTTAAAATGATGATGAAAACAGGCGACTTCAATCACTGGCGGGATACTTTAGAAGCCGGTGCCAATTATATGGTCTACCTTTTAAACCGCTTTAAGGGCAACACCATCTTGGCACTGGCTGGATATAACGCCGGGCCCAACCGGACCCGTGAACGCTTAATGGCGATTGGCTCTCCCTATGTGAAAAAAGTTGAACGCAACTATGCCCGGATTGTCCGGAATAATGAATCCGTCGCTTCCTTCTACGGCCGCGATCTGATCTCCTCCGGGTGGAGTAGTAATGTATAAAAAAACCGCCCTTGAAAAGAGCGGATTAATTGCTGGCGGAGCTGACGGGGCTCGAACCCGCGATCTCCAGCGTGACAGGCTGGCATGT
>ENA-UOOK01000910-UOOK01000910.1-fermentation-metagenome-genome-assembly--contig:-NODE-910-length-39736-cov-17.591618_pt1 | contig 39736 bp, 50 predicted proteins | sample MGYA00245777_ERZ724023 | MGnify/ENA primary metagenome ERZ724023 (study PRJEB28704, sample SAMN03018312) | fermentation metagenome | biome: anthropogenic terrestrial biome; feature: soil; material...
CCGAAAGCCTTCAAATTCTTTTATCAGGGCAATGCCCCGGGTTGATGTTTTCATAAATCAATTCCTTTCACTTTTTGTTATTTGTACTCGGCATTTACTTGAATATTTTGTCCCGAAATTTCCAGATGGTTTATTTGCATTCCTTCAATATCCAATTGCTGTCTGATTTTATGTTTATACAGCAAGTAATCGTGATCTAACAACATATTTCCGATACCGACACCCACTACAGGATTTTCTTTCAATTCACCGGGATGCATCGTTAAGATGGAAGCAATATTTTGTTTTGTTATATCGCCGATCTGAACTCCCTGCAAAATCTTCCCATTCGAATCGCGGAGAACAAGGATATCTAAATCATTCGTTTCCATATTCAATAATATGCCTGTTTCTTTACCCATTAGTGTTTTACTTTTTCGTCTTCAAATGTCGACTGATTCGGATTGGGAGTCGATGAATTAAATATCAATGCTAATGGAGCGCCATTGCCCGAAACCGGATGTGATTGTAATTGATTTTTCAAAGCCTGAAGGTCATTGTAAACCTTTTTCATCCACTCAACCAGTTCTTTTATTTTAACCGAACCTCCATTTTCACCATCATTTATTATAATCCCGTTTTTATCCAGTTTAAATGATATTTCATCAACGTTTAAACGGATATCACTATAGCTATTTGCATATACTATAAACAGATTGCTATAGTCCCCAGATATAGAACCTACCAATACATCACTTGCGATTTCGGGTGTCATTAAAAACGCGTTGTCTGTATCCTCTGTCGTGGGCTTCAATCGGACATCAGAAATAGAAAGGCCATCAGCTACCACAGTGCAGGTATTGCCCTCAACGCTTTCAACTGTCGCAGGGAAAAATGCCTGTCCGTTTTGCTGAAAGCCTTTCATTAATTCTGATATCTGTCTATATTTATCCATTACCGGTAAGTTTACGCCCTAATTCCACTTTTCGCACGCCGCCGTTTTCGTCAAAAGTCGTAGTTACAGAAACCACATAATACGATCCCGTCTTAAACTCATATTCCGCATCGTGTATATGTGCCGAATAAGTAGGTTCCACATAAGGCACCAGCCAACCGGTAATACTACCTTCATATCCAGTGTATGAAAGGTATTTTATTTCTTCTTGTCCACGTTTTTTCAAATCGCTTATAGACATGGGGGATTGTACTTTTACCGTACGCTTTTCGCCTCCAGTAACGCCGACATTTACCGACTTTTTTTTTACCGTCAAGTCCTACACCTTCAACGACAACTTCGAACTTCCGATCATCGGAGTTACGATATTTCAGATCAGAAGATTCGATATTGACAGCAAAATCATAATTAACGTCTCCACCTTTTTCTACGTATGCAGGATGAATATTCAGTTCTGCCCCCTTCATGTAGATATTCGCTTTTGTTTCATCCTGAATTTTTTTCAATACGTCATAAGCATTTGCACTTTTGATTATAAACTTTTCATAAGTAATATCATACGTACAATTCAGTTCCGATAGACCTATTTCAGAAAGGCAATATTGCGCAATAGCTTTCACTGTTGTTTTATTGAACTGTTTATCTTTTACCGGCTTACGTGTCTCATAAATTCCATCTTCACAATTAAATATCAAACTACTATCATCTGTGTCAATACGCTGTAAAAAGCCGGTAAATTCTGTGACCAGGTTATCATCATAACCCAGTTTTATTGTAACCTTATCACCAATCTTTACTTTTTCTTCCACGTCTAACGATTGGTTGTATACCACACCCGGAACGACAATAACCGCCGTATCTGCCAATAAGTCGACAGATTTATGTATTTCCGCCGACTCCAATAATGCAAGTCGGTAATTACCTATAACTATGTCGTAAACCATGTTAAACATTTTTCACTTCAATAAATAGTTCAAATAAATCATCGGAAAATGCATCAATGGAAAAGTTTTGTATGTTTTCGCCTTTCGAAAAAGGGAACGAATAATTTTCGATAACTATCTGGTGTATATCCAGCATAGCGAGCAATTCGTTTTTTACATTTAAAGCCCTTTTTTGCTTTACGTAATACATGAATTTTTGCACGTCGTTTTCTGGATAAATATTCAAATCCGGATGCACAAATTTCCCCTGAATATTAATAGAGAAATCATCCTGAGCCCAACGTTCTTTTACGGTACCCCGTCTTTCCGATTTGGAAACATTCCGTTTGATTATCACATTTTTTCCGGTAATGGAAATAAGCGGTTCAATAGGAAACATCCATTCCGGATTTTCTTTAATACCTATCCACAACGGGAGCACCATCGATACCGGCTGACCTGATTGTATGAGGTTGCTTGCATCGCGCACGGTGATATTATTATTCTTTGTGAATATTGTATTAAAATTCATAATCTAAATAGTTTGTCCCTGTGCCATTGATAATATTCGCGTCAGTTCATCTAAGAGTACATCACGCATATTTTCCGCACTTTCCCTAAATCCGCTTTTGTTTATATTAATCGAGCCGACCAATTCACCGAGATTAATGGTGATATGTGTCGTCTTGGTTCCACCGGTAGCGATACTTTTCGCCGTTTCTTTGCCAACGCCGGTACCTGTTCCCGATCCGTTTACGCCCGTACCTGTTCCGCTACCAGTTCCTGCAACGGGCGATTGAGTACCAGGGATAGCCGGTTGAGAAATTCCAATTTTCGCCATTTTGTCGGAAACCCAACCGATGGGATCGAAACGGTTTCCATTTTCAACCCCGGATTGATAGCCTTTCGACCATGTTTCTCCCACCTTCTTTCCATTCTCAATAGCCGACATCATCGTCCCGCCCCCCATGAACCCCTGAACATAACCGGATGCCGCCTGCTTGGCGCCGTCTTTCACGCTATCCCAGTCTAACGAAAAAATGCCTTTGATGATTTTACCGAGCCCATCAAATGTATCAACCAGGCCCTTTACCGTATTGATTACGGAATCCTTCAGAAATTTCACAAACAGCTTGAATGTTTCCCACACTCCGGTCACCACGCCCCGAAAGCCATCGAATTTATTCCAAGCCAACGTGATTATGGCTACCAATCCCGCAATAGCCCCTACAATCAATCCTACAGGATTAGCGTTAAGAGCGACTGTTAAAAGCCACTGCGAGGCCGTCCAAAGGTTCGTTGCATTACGCACTGCAAAAACAATGATTTCGAAAGCCGCCAACGCGCCTTTAATTCCGGTAATTATTGCCTGTACACCTGCAAGTCCTAACATTGCGACTTTGTAGCCGATAGCTGCGCTCGCTGCGGTAATGATAATCCCCGTTATGACCGGGAAATCTGATGTTATTTTATCCGTTAGCCGTTGTATGGTACCAATGGGATCGTCTAAAAATCGGTTGAATTTTTCCAATGCCGGCAGAATTATCGGCTGCAAGACATTATTATACAGATTCAACATCTTTTCATTGATATTATCCATTGCCATAGCCCATTGCCCGGACACGGTATTGTTAATCCTGTCAATCATCCCGTGATACAAACCGCCTTCTTCGGTTGCCTTCTGAAAGGCTTGGGTAACCATATCAGCCGATATGGCTCCTTTGGACATATCATCTCTCAATTGGGAGATGCTTTTACCGGTCGTCTGCGATATTTTATTCAATGGGTTAAAGCCCGAATTAATCATTTGCAACAAGTCATTGCCGGTAAGTTTACCCGTTGATGACATTTGAGAAAAAGCCAATGTCATTAGCTTCATTTTATCACGATTACCCATTGTGATATCCCCGATGGCCTTTAAATTCGGCATGATTTTATCCTGGGCAATCCCGAAACCGGCCATCGTCTGCACAGCTTCGCTTAATTCCGCCTTCCCATAAGGGGATTTTGCCGCATAGTTCGAAATATCATCGATCATACGCTTGGCATTATCGGCACCCCCGAAAAGGACTTCGAAGGAAGTATTTCGTATTTCCTGTTCCATCCCATTCCGGATTGTTTTGCCGATGAATGCTCCCACACCTAACGCGGCAGCCACCCCTTTCAGCTTTGTGATGATACCGCCTAAATCGACCTTATTCAAGCTTTCGACTTCGTTTTTCAATCCACGCACATTCGACCGGGACGCGCCTGATGACGCGCCGATTTTATCCAGCATTGTTATCGCATTGCCGTTGATGTTGAGTATGTATTGTAAAACATTCATCGTTTTTTAGCTTCTTGTGATCTGATCCAGTTTAGTGTTTCTGCGTAGGCTGCCCACTCTTCATCCGTCAGCCCATCGGGATCGGAAATATGCAGATAGTACCGAAGTTGCGTATTAATAAGCATGATCCCATTTTGAGCAGCATTTTTGGCTGACTTTAGAGCTTTGTTATTTCGGCCTCCTTAATCTGAACGATTTCTGCCAGCTTGGCAGAAACGCCGAAGAACTTTTCGTCATCGGTTTTGATGCTTTCATCGCCTCCGAGCCAACAGTTCTGTAACAAAGCCTCATTCGCCCTAATCGGATTATTTCCGAGCGTGGCCACATACGACATCGTTTTCCTATCCGGCTTTTTCAGGTAACATACGGAGTCACCGACTTCCACCTTAAAGATATCACCCTGCTTTTTCTTCCACTCTTCGATTTGCCCGGCCGTAGCCTGTCCTCTTAATTCTTCCATTTTGAACTATTTTAAGCGTTTTTGATGTCCAATGCCAGAAAAGGCATTGCAATTTCCATAAACTTATCACCCTGAGCCATTCCCTTTTCGTACTCGGTGAATTCTGCCCCGATAATTATATCTGTTGAAATAGCAGAAGAAGCGACTGATGTTGCATTCATTTCCGCTCCGTACGAAACAATAATATCGACCTTTGTCGTTAGCACGTTTCCGCCGGTTGCCGCTTCAATGGCTTCAAACTGACTTTGGGTAAATGTAATGTTACCCGTTATTAATTCGTTACCGCTCTGAATGCTGTGCGCTTTGCGGCCTTTTGCAAACATGGCTTCTTTTTCACACTCACGTTTATAAGAGACGGCACGGAACCCCACAATAGGCACACTACCCACAATAAGGCTGATATCCGCCCATTCGTATTCACGTCCGTTGATTAGATATACGTCTTTCATTTTAATTTTCGTTTACAGTGAAACCCAATAATACGTTGATATAACGTGCGTATCCGAAAGGACGGACACGTATTTCCACATTAATAGTGCTGGTAGCCAATACATCTTGTACCGGATCAATATACACCACTACACCATTGTCGCCATTTTCGTCTGACAACTCGTTACCCGCGGTCATGTTGGATGCAATTGCATTAGTAATGACCTGCTTCCAGGATGCAATTACAGGTTGGAGCATGGTACCGTCTGACTTTACCTGTACTTTGTCCAACAATTGCTGAACCAAAACGGCATAAGCAATACGCGCCGCTTTGTCGATAGTCCTGACAGCTGTCAGATGGTTATAATCATCCGTTTCTTTCGTGGCCATTAAATCATCGGCGATGTAATAGCCGGCGATTCCGGTAAATGTCCTGAAGGTAATGTAGGATTTGTTGTAGATGGCTTCCATGTCGGCCATTTCAATTTGATTGTTTCCTGCAAAAATCTTTAATACATTCAACTCACCATCTGACACACGACCGATATTTTGCTCGACACTAACCGATGCGATTCGGCCGGCAACCAAACCGACCGCCTGGTTCGCCGATCCCGCGGAAGTCGATCCGATAACAACGGCAGCCCGATAATAGGAATTCGCTTTCAAGTCTTTCAGTTCCGTCGCGTTTCCGCTAAAGTTCAGTCCGTCAAGAATGACAAATACCGGCGCATATTTCGCCGCACGCGCCCATTCGCCAAGTTCATGTGCGTTCAATAAGGCTTGCGGGATATCGCTATCCAATCCATCGGTAACAACGGGATTAGCCCCCGGCACGGATGTAACCACCACCCCCCGCAACTCGCCATTCGTCGTTTCAATCACGCTTCGCAAATAAGGATTCTCCTTATCGAGCACATCCGACATTTTGAGAGTTTCGGGATACCCGACGATATACACTTGTGTTCCTTCTTGTGCTTCCGCATAGAATTCTTTCACGGTTTGATACAACAGCGGGTTATTATCATCCGTAACGCCCAGTGTTGCCAAATCCGACAGTTTTCGAACACTGTATAGCTTTGCAAGTGAAAACATGTCTGCAACGGCTACAGCCCCGCAAACGGCCAGACATAGCAGCCCATCCGCGCTGGAGATAGTTTGCCCCAACGCACCGTTGCCATAGTCTATTGTTACTTTAGGTAATCCGTTCAGTGCCATTTTATTTCCGGTTAATGGTTACGATTGTATCATTCTTCAGTGTATTGGAGCCATGCCTAAAGGCGTCGCTTTTACTAAAGAACGGGATCAAATCAGCCGTGAAGTGCAAAATTTTGCATTGCGGATTCTTATCAAATACATCCTTTGCGATCCGGTTTCTATTTTCGGTTGTTTCGACCGGCTCACCGAGGATTAACGTATCAACATCGTCACTCCCTTTTTGGCCAATTTCTTCTTGTGATGGTTCAGTATCCAGTTCGGGATCCCCTTCACCATCCGTTTGCTCACTATCACCCTGTCCTGACTCAATTTGATGTGTTTCTTCATTGACTTCAGGTTGCGTCGTCGCTGTCTGCGCGATATCGGTGTTTGCTGTTGTTTCCTGTACAGGTTGAACATCAACCTGAGGCTGTTCAACTGACTCTTCATTTGTTTTAACATTTCTCTTTGCCATATTTGTTTAATTTGAAAAACAGGCTTCAAAACCGGGGCCTCGAAGCCTGTTTTTAATGATTATGAAAAAAGTAATTTATGCTTTATCGCTGTATACTGCGCCATAACCGAATGCCCGGAAAGGAAGCGCTACAAAACGCATTTGAAAGCCAAGCAGCCAACCACGGTAATCGGACCAACGCTTTTCAGGCTCTCCTTCGATATCCCCCATTGCACGCATGGCTTCACTCGTCACGATAGCGACCGATGACGGATTTCCGGTAGCCGATCCGTAGGGCATCTTTGTCCCATCCGTAGCATTGTATTTGGGATTTCCGGTGAACGTGTAGATTTTAAAACCGTCGATTTCCTTATCGGTCATCATTTGTTTGTACAGTTTAATGTTCTCATTCTTCAAGTCCTTCTTGTGTTGCGGACAAAGAAGCAGTATACGTCCTTCCTGTGGCAGGTCACCATTATCGAAAGCCAGTGACAAATCGGTGATATCGTTATAAGTTAAAGCTTTGTAACCGCTGCTATTCGCGGCACCGGTTGTCTTTAATACCGGTGTGTTTGCCGTATGAGAGGCGGGCGATATATTGAATGCCGCCGAGGTACACGCTTTTTTGTATAATGTATTGGCATGTTGCCGGGAAACGGATTCCGCTTTGTTATACTGGGTCTCCATTTCTTCTACGTTCGTTATATGCACCGGCTCAGTGTCGAAGGTCGCCAATGGAATCCTGATCCCCGTATCGGTTCGTTGCGACGGCGTCAGCGGCCATGTGTTATTGTTTTCCACGACTTCGGGATCGGCCCCGCACTGAGATAGGTTGATTGCATTATTATCAACCATGTGATCCATACTGGTCAGTTCTTTCAACCAGGAAGCATCCGGATAGAACAACGACAGTATGATGTTTGTAAAAATTTCTTTAAATACTCCAGCCATTTTGTTTGTTACTTTTTAATTGTTAGTTGTAATCTTTCGAACTCTTTTGGGTTTTCAGCGCGAAGCTTTTCAAGCCCGGCGGAATCTTCCTTCATCCATTTCAGGTAATCCCAGTTTTCACGCCCTGCCGTAATGCTTGATTTGTTCACCTTGTCAGCCAACGTTTCCGTTGCTGTTTCCGCTTTCGCGTCAATCATTGTTTTCACGTCCTCAAAGCATCCTTTTTCAGCCATTTTCTCAAACGACAAACGTTCTACTGCTGAAATTTTGCCGGCTTTCTCAGCATTGTTCAGGTAATCGGTTTGCGATTGTTTTTCAACAGCCTTTAAATCAGCTTTAAGTTTTTCGATTTCTTTGTCCTTTTCCGCTACAGCCAGTTCCACGTCTTTCGGCGTGTAATCGGCTTCCAGTCCAAGAATTTCCACTGTCTTATGGGACAGTCTAAAAACTACTTCTGCCATTTCATTTGATTTTTGTTTGTTATTATTAAAATTGAAGTTTACTTTCACCTGGTCGAATGACAACTCTTCCAGTTTTTCGTTATACAGCCTGATAGCGCCTGCATCAGAAGGAATGGGTACGATACTGGCCTCCATCAGTTCGCTTTCAACCAAGACGAATTCATCATTTATATACTCAAGCCGTAGAGGCATAATACCAATAGAAGCCGCACGAAGGAAGTTTTTATCCACTTTCCGCGCCACTTCTTTTCCCTGAGGATCATCTAAATCGAAAACAGGTGTTGCCATAAGCTTGTCATCTTCGATACGTATATTTTCCCACCTGCCGATCACCTTACCGGTATCGTGATCAAAAAGCATCACCGGATTAGCTTTAAACCTTTCGAGCAAAATGCCCAGGACGTTAGTCCGGTAACCTTTCGTATTTGTACTTTTCCCGTCTGAGAGTATAAAATCCATTATCTTTTATTTTGAATTTTCGCTAAAACTAATTGCGAAGGCAAAGTTGGGAATACGGCAATAGTTCACAAAAAAACACTGACATAATGTCATTCTTTTTTTAATATGTAATAGTAAATAAGCACTTTTGCAGTGATTTTAAAACTGTCAATATGGCAAAAGAATTGAATAGAGAAGCAAAAAAGAAACTGGCGAAAGAGCTTTTCCTTACCGGTAAGCACCAACAAAAGGAAATCGCCCGGATGGTGGGGGTTTCGGAAAATACGATTGGCCGGTGGGTGAAGGATGAAAAATGGGAGTATCTGCGCGCCAACCTCACAACCACGAAGGAAAATATACTTTCCAACTGGTATGCTCAACTGGCGGAGATGAACAGAACTATCGCAGAAAGAGATGAAGGAAACCGTTATCCGACATCTTCGGAATCCGACCGTATGATTAAAATATCCGCAGCAATCAAGAAACTCGAAACGGAAACCGGCATCTCTGAAATTTCAAGCGTTTGTTCCGGATTATGCGAATTTGTACGGCAGTATGATTTGCAAAAGGCACAGGAAATTAGCGATCATTTTCAAGCCTATATCGAAAGTAAAATGAGATAATATGGCAACGATCAATCAAAAAGATAAAAACGCCTTTATCGAATGGCAGGCTTATCGTGAAGCTTTAAAAAGAGCCACGACAACTGAAACAGACGAAACATTCGGCGAAAAACAAGCGCGTATCAAACGGCTTGAGTCGGATGATGAAGCCTGGTTTGCTTACTACTTTCCACATGTCTCAACCAATCCTGTAACCAATGAGGCCATACCGCCGGCGGATTTTCATATTCGGGCAACCAAACGCGTCATGAAAGATAGAAACTGGTTCGAATGCAGATGTTGGTCTCGCTCACTTGCGAAATCGACACGCACGCGTATGGAAGTCCTGAAGCTGATCCTTACCGGCCGGAAAAAAAACATTTTGATGATATCCAACTCTTTTGATAACGCTTGCCGGCTCATCGAACCTTATCGTGCGGAATTGGATTCAAACCAGCGCATCATTGCCGATTACGGGAAACAGCGCGGTTTTAAGAAATGGAAAACAGGCGATTTCATCACAAAGAAAGGCGTTGCCTTCCGGGCGGTCGGTGCCGACCAGTCACCCCGTGGAGCAAACGAGAACAATATACGGCCGGATACCCTACTGTTTGATGATATTGATACGGATCAGGATTGCAAGAATCCCGACATCATAAAAGAGCGGGTTAAATGGATATTCGGTGCCGTTATCGGAACCCGTGAAATTTATATCAAGTTGTTAATCATCGCCTGCGGAAATATTATTGCGGAATATTGCTGCATGACGGAAATGATGAAGAAAGCCAACTATGTGGATATCGTCAATATTCGTACACACGGAGTCAGCAGTTGGGCAAAAAACAGCGAGCAGGATATCGATGAGGCACTTGCTATTCTGCCGCATTCTACCATACAGCAGGAATATTACAATACCCCGGTGACGGAAGGCCGTATTTTCTTCAATCTCGAATACGGTACCATTCCAAAGCTTTCAACCATGGAACAGTTGATCGTTTACGGCGATCCGTCCACATCGAACAGGGAATCGCAGAACAGTTCTTTCAAGGTGGTGGCACTCCTGGGCCGCAAAAAGGGCATTACGTACATCATAAAAGTATTTTGTAAGCAATGCGCCCAGGCAGAGTTTATCCAGGCATATTATGACATGTACACCCTTGTTTCCTCGGAAGAAGCAACCGCACAGTATTACATGGAGTGTAACAGTCTTCAGGAAGGTTTCTTCGATTCGTTTTATGATCCGGAATTTAAACGTATCAGCCGGATGAAAGGAATACCCTTGTTTGTACAAAAAGACCAACGGGCAAAAGTTAACAAATATACGCGCATTGAAGCCACATTGCACCCGCCATATAAACTGGGATGGCTCATCTTTAATAAAAATGAAGAAACGAACGAGCACATGAAGGAGACTGAAGGCCAGTTCAATGCCGTTTCACCCACCTACAAGGGGGCCGTGGATGCTCCGGACTGTATTGAAGGCGGGTATAAGATTTTAGATAAGAAGGGCGGAATGGCCCTGAATAAATACCGTTTTCAAAAACGGAGTTCACGCAGGTATTAAATAACATTTAAACAGCATTTAAGTATGTTTTTGACAACAGAAGAAATGAAAGACGTCCTTTACAGCTATCAGGCAGATGAAATAGCGGAAGGGGACGAACAAATTATTGACAACGGCATTCTGGCAGCCATATCTGAAGTAAAAGCCTACTTCACCGCTTCCAATCAAAAGAAATGGAATGACGGCCGGCCCAGGTACAACATTGATAAGATATTCGGAGTGACGGGTACGGAACGCGATCCGTTCGTTCTGCGTATGTGTAAAACCGTGGCGGCATGGAATATCTGCGAACTCTCGAATGTCGATATTATCTATGATCACGTCAAAGAACGGTACGATAACGTTATCAAAACACTTGAAAAGATTGCAGGTATCGGCGACTATGACAACTCATCGGTATTGACACCCGACCTGCCAACCATCCAACCTGGGCCGGATGAAGGTAACAGTATTCAAAAGCCTTTCCGTTACGGATCACGCGTTAAGTTCAGACACGAATAACATTATGAAAACAAAAGAAAAAAAACTCACACAGGAGCAAGTTACAGCTATTTTAAGCAGAGCGCATAGCATAGGGCTTGAAAGAGTCGAACGCCTTTACAAAGAGAAGCAAGAACAAAGCAAAACGGCGAACCATGCACCGACGCTGGCTCCCCGAATCACACAAAAGTCAATATCGCAAACGCGGCGTGATATACAGGACTGGAAATGGAGCAAGCAACTGGCGACTTCACCGACCGAACCTAAAGTATACCTTTTACAGGACGTATTCAATGATATCGCCGGCGACGCTTTATTATCCTCACAAATGAATAACAGGCGGGAACAAACCATTTCCGCCCCTTCAGAGATGATAACGCCTGACGATAAAAAGGATGAAAAGTTAACGAAAATAATTCATGAAATCCCCGTGTTTACTGATGTCTTGGGGCACATATGGGACAGTGAATGGTATGGTGGCTCAGTAGTCGAGCAATCGGTTGATAAAGGCGTAAAAAAGGCGACTTTGATTAACCGACGCAATACCGTACCGGCAACCGGCCGGTTTTATCCCGACACGTCAATGAACAATTATATCGAATACCGTGATACAAAAGAGTTCGGAAAATGGATACTCGAATTCAACTCCGACCACATCGGCCTGTTGGATAAGCTTGTTCCATACGCTTTATTTAAAAAATTCGCCCTCAGTTGTTGGTCGGAGTTGTGCGAAATATACGGCATCCCGCCGCGTGTAATGAAAACAGAAACGCGCGATCCAGAAATGCTCGACAGAGCCGAAGCCATGATGCGTGACGTAGGCGCGTCCGCCTGGTTTATCATCGACAATACCGAAGACTTTGATTTCGCAAAAGGAGTTAACACGAATGGTGATGTTTTCAATAACCTGATTAATCTTTGTAATAACGAAATCAGTATGTTTGTTTCAGGAGCCGTCATCGGCCAGGATACCAAAAACGGAAATGAAAGCAAGGAAAAAATAAGCATTGCTTTATTGGACCGTCTGGTAGATGCCGATAAGCGTATGACGGAAATGTATATGAACAGCATCGTTATACCATCATGGATCCGCATCGGATGGATTCCTCCAACAGCGTCACGTTTCCGCTTTCAAACGGTAGAAGACACTGATAAACTTTGGGCGTTTACAAAAGACTTACTACCCTACAAAGATGTAGACAATGATTTCATTGAAGAAAAATTCGGTATCAAAGTAAAAGATAAGCCGGCAAATTTTCAGTAGGTGCACCGGCAGTGTCATCACCGGATAAACTGTCACTGCACAAACTCTATGATTGTAAATGTCCTAATTGCGGAGGGCACATCGATTGTCTGTCGATTTCCGAAACAGAATATGAAGAATTGCAACGAGCCTTTAATAAAGCAGTGCGATGGATTTTCCGTAATAAGAAAACAGCCATTGAACCCGGCGATATAGATGTCAAGTCTGTAAAACCATTATTGGAAGTAATAAATTCCATTCTACAGGATGGTTTTAACCGTGGCATCGGGCAAGATGTCCCGGATGTCATGCGCCGAAAGCTTACGGAAAATGTATATATCTTTTCCGGAGCAAAAACGTATGCCGAATTAAAAGAACTCACCGGTTTACTACTTGACAAAAACGGCAATATAAAACCTTTCAGCAAGTTTTGGAAAGATACTCAGGAACTCTATCCGGAATACAACCGTACATACCTGGAAGCCGAATACATCTTTGCAACACAATCGGCGCAGATGGCCTCAAAATGGCAGGATATCGAACAGGATGGCGACCGGTATAACCTGCAATATCGGACGGCCGGTGATGACCGGGTACGCGAATCGCATCGGATGCTGCATAACATCACCCTTCCGCCATCCGATCCGTTTTGGTCGGAATACTATCCCCCTAATGGTTGGCGATGCCGGTGTACGGCCGTTCAGGTTCGAAAGTCGAAATACCCGGAATCGAATAGTGCCGATGCCATTCGCTTGGGAGCAAACGCCACCGAAGGGAATGATACGATATTCCGATTCAATCCCGGAAAGCAACAGGTTATATTTCCGGAACAACATCCTTATATAAAAACCCTTTCAAATGAAGAACGGGAAACGATTCAAAAGAATGCAAAAGCAATACAGGGAATATGAAAACGTATCATCGTTTATTTGCTCAATTGCTAAAGGATATCAAAGTGGAATTGGATGATGAATTCGATCGAAATTTTGAGCGTAAAGCCTTTTTTTCAACTTCATGGGAATCCGCTAAACGCAACAATACGGGATCGTTGATGATTCGCACCGGGGCACTGCGTAAATCGGTGAAATCCGAAATATCCGGGAAGAATTCCATTCAATGGACATCATCATTACCGTATGCCGACATCCATAACAGGGGCGGTAAGATTACGGTAACGCCGAAGATGAAAGGATTTTTTTGGTACCGTTACCGACTGGCCACCGGCGAGGCAAATACATACAGCATCCGGACACGCAAAAAAGTGAATAATGCTTCCACCCGGAGACTGAACGTTGATGCCGAGTTTTGGCGGGCGATGGCGCTCAAACCTGTCGGATCGGAAATAATTATTCCCAAACGTCAATTTATTGGCGATCATCCCGTCGTTCGGCAAAGAATTCAAAAGGTTACCGAAGAGTGGTTCCAAAACGACGTAAGAGCATTTACATACGACCAACTTAATAAATTGATAAAATGAAACAGGTTATTCAAAACATTCAGGACAAGCTAATGAATGAGGTTTCCACGTTGAAATACGTCGATCAGGATTGGGGGCAAATGGATTTTTATACCAAGCCGCCTGTGAAGTTCCCGTGCGCGCTTATCGACATCCAGGCTGCCCAATATTCCAATATCGGAGATTTCACCCAGCAGGGGGTGATAACGGTTGTTATCCGGTTATTCGACATGAAGTTGAGCAATAGCAGCAATGGTGCACCGGATAATCAGAAAGAGAACGCGCGGAAGATTTGGAGCCTTATTGAGGACGTAAATAAAGCCCTGCACGGACAAAATTTCTTGCAGGAAGGTTACGGCCTGCCAATACGTGAACAAATGCGCAGGACGAAGCGAGACGACGGTTGTTATCAAACTGAGCTGTATTATACTATTCAGTTCCGGGATGATACTTGCGCCGCAAGTCCGATACCGGTATCACCGGTGGCGCCGGATATAAAAACAGTAAGTATTTCGAAGTTGTAGAAATAAAAAAAGCCGTTGAATAAACGGCTTTTAAATTATATTTAAATGGGGCTTCCAAATTAGAAATAAATGGGATTAATCCACTCTCTTTGTTTCGACGACCATATTATTTTGGATATAAAACCATGCATTTTCAGTTACAGTTCCCCCAAGCGCATTTGCACCTTTATATTTACAACGTACAATCCAATATTTACCTGCAGGACTTACTTTAGTCCACTCGATAAATTTGACACTTGAAGCATCATGTGCATTTTCTTTGATATAGTCTTTCACAACCCGAACGGAACCAGTGATTTCGTCTTGCTGTGGTTTTTCGCCAGCTTCTTTTTGAATATTATCTCCACTATCAAAATCATATTTTGAATCTTTACAGTAGTTTTCAATCGAATAAAAACTCTTTTCTCCATTTTTTAGAAACTCAGACAAACAATTAGGATTTATATTTGAATAAGCCTCAACAACATTGTTTTGAGTGTATATTAATTTTAATTCACCCTTAAGTTTATTGTAGTTTATCTTCATTGGCATATCCGGATATTTGGGTGAGGAATCCCAAATCCATACGATTTCGATAACATCACAAGTGTCATTTCTAAGTTGTTTTTGGAGTTCGGTTAATTCAGTATCATTTCCAATCGAATTACCGTCTTGATTCATTTTCAACCTTCCTTTATCAATAGTTACAACACGCAAAGGAGGCATTTCATCTTGTGTTATCAGTGTTTCTTCTGAATCTTCTGATTTAGTATCATTTTTTGCTTGATAACAGCCCGAAAATAAAAATGCAGTAACAATAAGTAGAATAAACAGTTTAGCTTTCATATATTTATATATTTAAATTCCGGCAAAGTTAATAATTATTTATTAAACAATTTCAATTGTCTCGGATCATCTTTCAGACTTTGATTTTTGTCTTTCACATCAGTGTTCATATAACGCCAGAAAGTACGTTCGGACATCGGATATACAGGCATCACATTCCTTCTAAAAGCCTGCAACTTGCATTTGCTCTGGTTGCCCGGCTCATAGTTTTCTTCGACAATGCGCTGTACATTCTCAATGCGCTTCAGTAAATTTTCCTTTCTTGCCGTCATCGATAACTAATATCTAATACTTTTTTGAAGATTCGTTTTTTTACCATCTGCAAAACCTTTTAAATAGGCAGATTCATGTAGCTTTGTCTGCTTTATTGGTTTTGATTTTACATTCAGCTTTTCTGAAATATAATCCTCGATCAGTTCATCATGCCTAATGGCTACTGCTGTACATTCCTGAGATCGTATTTCCTGCAATTTTACGGATAGCCCAATAGAACAGCCCAATAAATATGACGTGATATATTTACGCTTGTACTTTTCAGTCAATCTTCCACCCTTAAAATACCTTTTATCCTGTTCATATTGTTTTTTGCCATTATAGAAGTAAACAGATTGCAGAGTATTGAAGAAGTCAATGACAGCCGTTGCATTGACTTTTGTGCCAAGTACAAAAACTTTGTAGGAACATCTGACTACCTTGCAGTAATTATACATGCACAATGTCATCAATAATCGTTCTTTCCATAACCGGCCATAAGGATTCTGAACGGAAATCAAATCACTTCTTTCTATCTCAATGGATGGTTTGCTATTATCAGTATCATCAGTATCATCAATATCCATCAATGAAAGATTATACTTTGTCAATAAATTATTCATCAATAATGCTGCGGCTTCAGACTCAGCAATAGAATTGACTTTTGCAGCACCCTCACTAAGTGCTTTCAGTTTCTTAATTTTATCCAATATTTTCTGTGTGGCTTCCATCATTATTTGCTTTATAATTAGCCTCCATTAAACAAACTTCATCATATATCTCTGTCCACATAGGTAATCCGCCCACTTGTCTATCATCAATATAAAGATGTGCATGTACTTTACGAGCATTAGAGCCATAAATCCGGCTTTGCCCCGGCAGGTTATCATTAATCCGGTCAAAAGGAATATCCTTTTCAAGTAACCAATTAACCATTTTCGTTTGTTGTTCACCTTCCCTGCACGTCCAAATAATCAAGGTGTGTCCATCCTTTTTCAATCTTTTCATTGTTTCGATTGCATAGGGTACCGGTGATCCTATTCCGGGCCATTTGCCGGAATGCAATGTTTCATCAAAGTCTATAGCTATAATCATTCAGTTACGTTATTAAATATTGGGGATTCATATCTAAATTTTATGCCTTCCATATCTTGCCGGAATCTTCTAAAAAGTAACTTTCCCTGATATCGAAGAGTGTATATACCAACGCCGTAATGTCTCACATGTTCATATTTAGCAGCTATATCTTCGTCCTTTATATCTCCTGTGATACCGTGATACTTAATAGCCGCTTCTAAAATTTTCAACTCGTTTTTACATCTCGCATTTTCAATCAATGAAGAGAAATCTACTTCTTTTTTTGCTATACCTTTTCCCATTATTGTTTTCGTTTTAATTGTTTTTCTAATCTTTCGAATTGTTTTCCAATCCGTTCCGGCGTCATGTTACCGCCTTTGTCATAATTCGAATCATGAACTCGCAACGATAAATTTGCACCGGCCAAGCATCTGTCATTGAAATAATCCCAAAACCACTTCATAACTTTTGGCATGTCCAGGGATTCGTATAATTCACCAAACTCTCCGTTTTTAGCTTTTCTAAAAATCACATGTATGTCGGCAATCGTCATCGAATAATATCGTGATACAACTTCCTGAGCAATCGCGTCGATCTGCTTTTCCGTCAAAGGCCGCTTAAGGTTTACCAGTTCACAGAGTTCAACCAGATAAAGCTTAATAATTGCTTCGACTTTTTGCGAACCGTGATCCTTCCTGATTACGGCAATAGATGGGAATTGTTCCTTATTCGATTCTGATAACACCAGGGCATCATCTACGTTCCTAATTTCCATCAACTGCCGGTTAAGGATATCAGGACTGTAAATCTCTAAGTAATTTTTCTTTGTAGCTATTACTAATGCTTGATTGTCCTTTGCCATTGCTTTGTTTGATGCTCGAAACTATTTCGTTAAACTTCTTATTGATTACCGGAATGCTGAAGGCGTTCTTTCGGTACCAATCCGGCAACTTTTCCAACAACAATCCAAACGTGATTACAACCATTTCATCTGTTGCCGGAAAGTTTACAATTGATTCAACTTTGGCTATAAGTTCCTTCAATGCTTTTGCATCCTGCCCGGAAAAAGAATAGGTCAATCCGGTTTCATTAGCATAAAAACGGAAAAAATGAGCCTTACATTCGTTAAAAATGCTCTCTTTTTTCTCCTTTGATGCCGGCACGTATTCCACGCCTAAAGAGGTAGCAAGCGCGGAGCGTAATTGCTCCTTGCTTGCTTTGGAATTATTCAATATCCGGCACATCTCTTCATAATCCATCATTGTCGTTTATTTGACTGTTAAACAAACCTCTTTTTCCATCATCAAATGTAAAAAGCAAATATGCTAAATATTGCGAACTCCAATCCATGCGTTTGTTTTTATACATTTTGCGAATTAACTCCCGACATTCATTAGCTGAGTACCCCGTATCAAGGCGAGCGATATGTTCGTTTATACTTTCCAGTTTAATACGTTTAATCGAAAGCAACACGGCACGTCCCCGGAATATATCGTTCAGATAGATATCATATCCCATTCCGATGGTATATTTTCTGTCATTCCACAGTCGTATTGAAGTGAATGCTTTTCCGTTAAGCTTACTATTCCAATTATATGAAAAGTTTAAACGGTAGTCTATCCATCTATTCAGCCGGAATACTTCTTTGCGTGCCTCTTCTTTTAGTATGAAAGTATTGACCTTTTCACCGGTGAATCCGTTTGAATTCTCCGATTTTCGCCAACGTAACACACACCAGATTGTGCCGTCACGCTCAAAAGTATATTCCGGCTGTTGATTCATGCTTCCTGTTCTTCTTTTTTCAACTCAATGAAAAACGTTTCATCTTGCACCACAGAGATACCGCATTTTGAAAAATTCGCAGAAACTTCATCCGATTCACGATCGGCAAGTAACTTATCTTTTGCAGGTTCTTCACTTACGCGTACGTATTCCGGCATAAATTCCTTTAAAAGATTTAATACAGCCCCCCAGGTGAAACCTTTGAGGGTTTTCAATTTAGGTGTACCCGTCCGGAACCCGAACATTCCATGCGATCCTTCCATCGATTTCTTCTTTGAGAAAAGATCATCTTTGTGTTCAACCGCAAATGCCTGAATGATTTCGAAGGACTTATCCTTTTGCTCTGTCAATCTCGATACTTCATCTGCATTCCGCTCTCGGATTTTCGTAATCTGCACATCCATTTGCGCATTAATCTTTTGCAGCTTTGCGTCGGAAGTTGCATACTCGGCAAATGCCGTTTCCATTTGTTCACTCGATACACCGGTGTGTATCACTTTTTTTACTCTTTTTGCCATAGAATCATCATTTAATTTGTTTTCAATTTTTTGACCTTAATTTTTAATTCGACTTTATATTCTTTACCTTCTTCATAAGTTATTATACTTGATACTTTTTCATAGTATTCATTGCTCTCTAACCATAATTGGAGAAATGCTCTCATTCCTATTGCAATCCCTTCTTTAACTTTCATAACCAGGCATATTTTGAATAGTAAAAACCCCGTATTTCTTATCTTTCCGTTCCCCGGCAAGGCAGGGAATCAAATTACAATCAACTTTATCATTTCGTACCCACCAGCACTTATTGCACGTATATTTATTCATTTTTTTTGCCTCGAATGTCGTTGCGATTCCGTCAATGTTTACCGTGTTCTGATCTGCACTTACCTCTATTTCCATATCCATAAAATCAATTTTGATTCTCTTTGCGCAATGCCGGCCATATAAGGCCCCGTTTCAATTCCGTCCATTCTTTCGTGTTTTTAGTGCCGAAAGTTCTGTACAAAGCCTTTAGCTTATTTAAGGGGATATTGTTGAAATTAGTGACCTTTGCAGCATGGCAGGCAACGGACTTGACATATTGCATGGTGGGCTTTTCTTTATTATCCTTCAGAAAGGAGAATAATACAGCAATTAGCCGTTTCCGGGCAATATTCAGTTCTTCCGTCGATTTCCGGATTAGTTCCTGCTTCATTTGCCGATACTCAGATGGATAGTTGGTATACAGTTCCGAAAGGCTTGCCGTCCGACCACAAGAGTATTCCATAATGATCCCCTCACGGATCACCTTTTCATAGTCTTTATTAAAACCTTCCATGTTCTTCACACAGAGGAAAAACCATGCATGTAATTTTGTTGTTTTAGTTTCCATATTGTGAATCTTTAGTAATTGTCTTTCCCAACCAATTCGGCATGTACCCTTTTCGTTTTTCCGGTTAATCCGGATATATTCCGCAATTCCCTCGACCAATCCCTAAGCATTGTAAATGCTTTGCCACCACTCACATATCCGTTCCTTTCCAAATCATTGATTATTTCCTGAATAAATAATCTGTCGTTAATGTAATCTTGAATCTGCATCATTTTTTAAATATTAAATAATTGAACCATGATATATTTCACTTTTTTCTTCATCAATCACAATTTCACCACCAGGTGAAAATCGTGAGGTAACGAAAGCTTTCAACCCCTGAACATGGAAGATTACTTTCGACATCTTCTTTGCCATCCGTGCAATAGCCGGATAAGCTTCTTTCCTTTCTTCGTGAGCCACGAAAATGATCAGCTTGGACGGCAGTGCATCTACAAGCTTTCTTTTTATTTCCGATGGTTTTATTTCGTCGGAATACATTGTGAGGTTGTCGATCACTATGATATTGGCCGATCGCTGCTTTTTGAATTTGTCTATGATTTCATCTATAGATAAATACTCATCCCATAAGATATCGTCTGCCGTGGTAATCTCGGCACGCCTGATGGCGCCGGTGAAACTATCATCCAAACCCTCTTCAGCGGATATATAGGCAACGCGCTCATGCTTGGCGATCTCTTTTGCCAACTTCAATGCAAACCACGTTTTACCGTTCTTTTCGTAACCGTAGATAATCCAACATCCCTTGCGTTCTGCATTTCCGATAACCGATTGGAACACCGGATCAGAAAAATAAACCAACGCGTTTTTTTTCTTTTGAAACAGGTCTGATGTTGTCTTACTCCGAGACATATACCTTTATGCGTTATGCAGTAACAGCAGCGATTCGGCACGCCTTAACCCCGAAACGGCACCATTGATGTTTACCAGGCTTTTCTTCACCAATTCGTTCAACATGCTTTTGTCTTTTATATTGGCGGAAAGAACATCGCGAATCAGTTTGTCGTAAAAAGCGTATTTCTCGTTTTTCTCGACCGGGACAATTGAACTGAAGTTCTCGGAAAAGCGGGAAAACAGTTCCGCATAATAATCCTTATCCTTCGATACGCCTGTGCTGATCTTATTGCGCAGTGCGTTGGCCCCTATCATATACCAACCGACCAGCCCTTCGGTTGCATTCCAATATTCTTGAACCAACCCCAGTGCATCCTTATCCAAAGCGCCGGCTTCATCAATGATGATTACCGGGCTTTCCAACATGGATAAGTAGTATTTTGTATTTTCTTTGATATCTACGAATTTTCCTTTGACTTCAACCCCAACAATACGAGCCAAAGCTTTGATAAACTCGTTTTTTTTCTTCGATTGCGTACAATCGACATAAAAGCAGTTTTTCAGCTTTTTAGAAAGATATTTAGCCGTAAAAGTCTTGCCTATACCGCAATTATCCACAAAAATCCGGCTTTTCGAATACTGTTTGCAGAACATCACCTCTTCGCGTATCTGAAGGAACACATCCGTTTCGACGATATTCCATTTTCGCGTATTGGTTGTAATCCCCATTTCCCGGCCAAGCCTTAACCATGTTGTATTAGGCAGCAGCTTTTCCCGTTCGCCGTTTTTTAGCCTGTTGAATACCGACGGATTGATATCCATCGAGCGTGCAAAAGCAGTATCGGAACCACCAAAATTATCACGCAGCGTTAATAGTTCGGAAACTACCTTGTCTTTGAATGAATTTGTTATTTCCATATCTAAAATGTATTTAATAATGAGCGTTTAAATGACGTTTGATTGTTATTTAAAACGATGCCGTTCTCCGGTTCATCGTTTACACTTTCCAGTACTTTTGCCGGATTGGGATTAGGCACATAGCCGGCGGGCGAATAGCCGTTCGGATCGACAATTTTGAATGAATTTCCAATGGTTACCGGTCGATTGTCTATAATCGTCAGTTTGTCCAATTCATTTTTCTGTCTTCTACCAAAGCTTTCGATAGTATTGACATATTTGGACATTAGTTCCCGGTTCAGTAAATCTTCTTTGGTTTGTTCTATTCGTGCACGTTGGTATCCCGGTTGCGGAATGGCTTCACAAACAAACCGCCCGTCAATATAAATGTGCGCTTTCAATACGGCCCCGAAATTATCATCCAACCAGTAAATATTTACATTTCTTCCTTCTACTTGCTGCATCATCTTGATCAGTTTGTCTCCGGTACAGATCACACCATCCATTCCCAAAAGAAATTTATCGTTTCTAAAGCGGACAATACCGGTATTTACGGATGATTCTTCTTTGAATCCCAGATAAGGAAGTATTCCGTGATAATTGATAGGACGAAGGTTGGGGTTTTGCATCGCCAGAAAGACATCCCATCGCGACAGGCCTTTTATTTTACTGTGTTCGGTATTGTTCCAGCTCTGAATGTCGTTCAAGCAACCTTTTACAATCTCATCGAAAGGAACGATTGTCTTTTTATCTGTACGTGCCTGGTTAGATTCGTTCAGGGCGAATGGCCGCGCCAACCAACCTTCCCGCTTTTTTTCGTATTGATACCTCAAAGGCCTGTAATATTGTTCTATCCGTTTGCCTCGTGCATTGTTCGCCTCAATCCTTACAAACTGGAACATATTACCTTCCTTAAGGAATGTGTCGGTAAAGCTGGCGTTCAGGTTCAATTCGCCTTCGAGTTCCGCCGGAAGGCTAAGCCCCCACATGGCATAGTTCCGCACCATCTGACGGTAAAATTCCTGTATAATTCCTTTCTTTGACGTTCCGTACACCCAGCACGTGAATGCTTCACTACCCAAGTCGATTCCATTATAAAACCACATCCTTTTGCCGTCCTCGTATTCAAAAACTGGATTCCGGTCATCTACTGAAATGATTGATCCAGCAAATTGGGGTTGCAATAATTTGTGATAAGGTTTGAACATAGCCATATATCGTTGACGGTCACCGCTACGTGCGAGATAGTTTCCTATTTTGTTTTCCCATTTAGATAAATGATTGTAAACTGTCGCCGGACTCAACTTTTTGAAGTCTTTCGGGTTATACACCTCACCGGTTGTTTCGTTGATTACTTGTACGTAACCCGCTAAAAAGCCATCGTAAGTTTGCGCTACTTCAGCGTACGTTGGTTTATGTTCCATTTTTCCGAACATATTATTAAGTAGATCAAGATGTTCATCATCTACCTTAAGCGCATTTACTTGCCGATGTCCTTTATGGATAAGGAAGCCATATCCTTCTTTTTGGTACCCATTGTATTTATCACGTAAACGTCGTTCATTATCCGGGAGATCATGACCAACGACTTCTTTGAACCGTTTGCATTCGGTATTGATAATTGTCCATATAGGTCTCACCTCGCCTTTCATTTCTTTCCGTAATTTTCGGCGAAGGCTGTAAATTTTTCCGCACGTATTCAATACGGAAGCATTAATCGTGTATTCATCGATTTTGTCGCGATCTAATCCGAATTGGTCTTCAAATTTGTATGTTGAATAAAAGTAAAATGCATCCATATCCCGGATATAGTATTTTTCAAAAAGTGTCTGTAAGGCTTGTTTTTCAGCCTTACCCCATATATTGACAATTGCTGCTTGCCATTTATGAGGCAAACTGTCAAAGGAAACCAACATTGGGGTATTTGGTGCCTGAGGCCTTATTCGTATTATTTGTTCACGCTCGATTCTCCTTTGAAATCCACGTTCACCAATCAGGCATAAACTATCCGGATGAGCGTTTTTGCCGCTGAACAAGAAGCGGCCTTGTACGCCTAATTTGTTTTCGTAATATTCGTATGGACTTTCTTTTTGCATAATTATTAGCGCTCCTATATAACCTTTAGGAAAACATTTTTTCTAATTCATCGTAGCTACTAATGATGCCATCGTAAATTTTATACATTAGTTCAGGTTCCTCAGACGAAAACTGAAGGACATAAACAACTTTTCCGGCTCCCTTCATCCAACCGGCCTCAGTATGTGCTGATCTTCCACAAGGAAGAACCATAATACAGATGTTTGCCCATTCCATCGCGTTAAAATCTGATTTAAATCCAGAAACAGCTAAGGGATGATTTAATGCTTCTCGATATTGTTTTGTATTCCAATTTTGCCAATTTTTATCTATCCATGCCCACGAAAAACCGGTGCGACCCGATGGATTTTTAAAATCATAGACCTCATGTCCCCAACGCTGAAGGGCTTGGACAACGATATTCTGAATCTCATTTCTCCAACTACTGGCTACGTAAATTTTACACATATCTTATTGGTTTAAAGCTGATCGTTGTATATTTCAAACTCAGGGACTTCATCACCAAAAAAATTGGGAAATGCCTTTACAAGTTTCCGCTTATTACCATTGTCCGCCTTATAGAAAAGTTCGGCCAGTGCCATATTGAAAGAACCTTCACCGGTTCTTGTGCCATTTCGCATTTGCATGAACACGCTCTCTCTTTTAGTTTCAGTTTTCATAATTCATCTATTTAAAATTACGTTTCAAATTATCCATTGTCCCTTTCCGGTCTGCATGAATCAGTATCAAGGTAGATGCCGCAAACCAAGCAAATCCAACCATTACCGCCCAAAACGGCGATCGTTCCGCATCAACGCATAGTCCGAAGATGCTCAAACTCCAATTAAATAGAATGATCTTTGCTTTCATGCTGTTATCAATGTTTTTCGTTCGATTATTTCCAATGCGTCAATAGCATCTTTCACTATACTTTGCGCGAGCTCTGTGTTTCGCTCACGATCTCCTTTTAATACCCTCCGAACGTAATCGTCAGAGCATTTGTATTTCCGGGCCAATGCCGCAACTTTCAAATCTTTAATTTCTGTACTTGTAAAAATTTTTGTCGCCATATTCAAGACTATTTATTGTATTATTTATACCTTTGTCAAAAACAACACGACAAATATCACACAATTTGGGAAATTATCCAAATAAAATCGATATTATTTTCACAAAATGGGAAATAAAATAAATAAGTCGCAAATATTAGATAGGCTAAAAGAAGCTTATAATTTAGCTGGAAACTCAGAATTAGCCCGTTTTTTAGGCGTTGCGCCCAATACGATTACTAATTGGTATAAAAGGAATAGTATCGATTATGATTTAGTTTTCACAAAATGTGTAGATATAGACCTGACTTGGCTGATAACTGGCAAAGAATCAAAATTAGCAAAAGAAAAAACGTCTTCTTTGCTTTTTCCTGAAAACACAAAAACAAACGAAACCACGAAAGAACTGATTAATAAAATATGTGATCTATCGGCTGAAAATGCCATACTAAAGAAGGAAAATGAAGAATTAAGAGAGTTACACAAAAAAACAGGCAGAAAAACTAATATATCTATACCTATGGTTGCTGAGCAGAAAATAGATTATGTAAAAGAGCAGAATAAAAAATAATAATATCCCTTTATTTCATCCTTTTCAATACGCGCACACGTTTTTCTATAGCAGAATCAATTAGATTTACACATATTCAACTATCTATCAACAATATAATGCAAACCAATCACAAAACACCATATAGAATAAAGGGTATAACTCGCGCAAAAAAGGCTGTTTTTTGGTTGTTTTTTTGGATTATGGGGGGGTAACTCGCGCTTCCAAAAAGCAGATTTTGTTCGCCTGTTGTTCGCCTGTTTGTTCGCCTGTCGTATTTTTCAAGTCTTGTTTATCCAACATACGATATTTTGGTATTATGTCTTTTAAATCCCATTAAAAAGGCCTTAAATGCTTTTTACAATCAGTTATTTAGCCATTTTATCACCCGGATACAAAAAAAGGTGCCTTTCAGCACCCGTTTTACATCCATAATCACCATTCAATCCACATAAAATGTACAATTCATTTTTCACGGTATGCACATCCTATTTGCTCTAAAACTCTTTATACATAACGGTTTTCGCTCTTTTTCGTGGGGATAAGAAATGCACTTTTTATTCTTTACCCCTTAAATGTCGTTCAAAGCGACGCCCCGGGTTCATAAAAAGTGCATTTTAGAATCTGTTTAAATTTGACTGAACCCGAATTAGAATCATTGGGGCGCATTGTCAAAGCTTATTTGTCTTAAAAAGATACAGTTTGTTTAAGAGCATTGACTTGTGCTTCATACTTCTGAGGATTAGCTTCTTTCAATTTACGAATATTCAACAACTTCCATCTTATAGCCGGGAATTTACCGTAATCAACCGTTGTCCAATCCGGCTCCCCTTTAGAAAACGCTAATAAGAATTCTTTGTCCTCTTTTGTTAGCGAATCATTGATTGTTTTAATCAGAATTTCCCTCGTATTTGCATACTCCTCATAGCCGAATGTATAATCTGTCATTCCTTCGAACTGACTTTTAAACACCGCCGATTGATCTACAAGATGAGGTCTTAACAATTCATGTATTGGGCGTTTACCACATAAAAGAAAAAACAGAAAACCTTCCTTTATATCTGTTGTAAAACCGATTTCATCCATTAGATTTTTCACATCAAACAGATCACGAGGATGCTGCCTGTCCAATGCCGCATTAATCTTCCCGCCCCATAGCTGTTTCGGAGAGACTGTTCTTACTTCACAAAACTTATCGAAAGTTTCTTGCGCTTTGTCACAGAGTACAACGGTCTCTGTTGCGGCAATTATTCCACGATTGATTTGGTTTACTTCTATTTTAACTATTGCATCCGGTATCGTGCAGATAAGCTTTAGTTCTTCTTCTGCTCTAATAGGATCCGAAAAACGGATGGCTGGTATCTGTCTTCTCAACCGTTCTTTTATTCTTTCAAGAGCTGAACGAATATTCTGTAAATCCAAATCTCGATTTTCACTAACCGGAACATAGGTAAGATCTATATCAACCGACAAGCGAGGCATATTCAAGTAAAACAGATTTATTGCTGTACCTCCATGAAGAGCAAACACATCCTCTTTTGCGACTTCCGGCAATATATCCAATAAGAAAGATATTTGTTTTTTATATAATTCTTTCATTATGCCAATTCTTCAGGTAAAACTAATTTATATTTTGCCACTAATACGCCATTATCCACAAGGCTTCTGTTTCCAGAACCAATATCTATTGTTGTTTGGTCTATGTATTTGAACCAGCTATGCCCGGCACGCTCCGCAAAATAGAGAAAAAGCCTCTTTGCTTTTATAGATTTACATTCTTCCAATATTTCCTGTACCGATTTAGGCCGTAAAGTTGATAACCCCTCCATTAGCTCATAAGCTTCTGTCAATGAGAATTCATTTGGGCATAACGACAAACACTCGATCATTGCTCGTGCAGGACTTGATATTTTCATTCCTAATTCCGCACTTTGGTAATCGACTAATCCAATAGCATCATTTTTGAAGAGAGATAATTTGAATACGTTATACTCCTCATCCCATTTATTATCTGTAAACCAAGGCGGTAATTTTGTTCGACCGAGAGCAAATAATGTCACCTCCTGCGAAGTAAGTTGCAGATAATGAGAAGATCCCTGTAACTCTAATGCAGAGCGACCTCCATAATGGATATTTATTTTAGCCTGAAATTGCAATGCTAAAAGAGCCCCCGATAATAAAAGAGGATCGCCTGACTTCAACATCGCTCCTTTGCCAATAGACCTCAACCAACCGCTTTTCCTATATTGCTGTTGCAGTTCATAGGAATATCCTTCCGAAACAAGCCAAGAGGAGAGCAATACAAGTCCTTTAGGATATTCTTGCACCATTTTCCCCAATTTAGAGTAGTTTATTTTCGTTTCCTTAACCATATTTTGAATATAAAATACAGCGCAAAAATAAATTCTTTTATTCAAACAGGCAAATTTATAAGTTTAAAATTGTAACCATAATCATATTTTCGATATAAATATAACTACAATTATAAACAAAGAAACCATATAAAAATTCAGTTACCGAGGAATTATCACTCTTGCCAAAGGCATAGAACCGAACGACGCAGGTTAAAGGCAGGCGACTTTACGAATTTGTTCTAATCGTTTAGCCAGTGTTTTATCCTGACTTGCCCGTTGCAGGTTATAATCCGTTTGCATACGTACGAGTACCCCCGCATTCACCCCGAGAGATGCCTCCAAAAGCAATGCCAGATCGGCAGAAACCGGACGTTTTCCATTCAGCACTTCATTAAATGCCGTGTAAGGCACCCCCAATTTATCACCCTTCAGTTTTTCGTAATTCAACGCACGATACCCAAAGAGATCCTCTATTTGTAAGGCAGCGTCCAATGCCTTTAGACATTTCAGATAACCTTAGAATACTCATCATACGCTTCATGGTTGATTAGTTTTTTGATTCTAAATAGCCTGTCAATTCATTGATCACATATAGAGGTAAATTAGTCAACCATGTTTCTTCTCTGAAATCTGACATGGAAGTTCGTATCGCCATTTTGGATTTATTCTTTTCGGCAAAAGCCCGTAAGCTTTTTGCCTGAAGGTTTTCGGCTGCTTTTACTTCTATCGGAACAATCTCATTTTTGTACTGTATAAGTAAATCTATTTCTCCATTCGATTTTTCTGATGACCAATAGAAGATTGAGATTTCCGCATCTGTAACCAATTGTTGCAAAACATATTGTTCGGTCAAAGCTCCTTTGAACTCGCTAAAAATCAGATTACCATCAAGCAAGGTCTTCACGTCAAGATTTGCCATCGCTCCCAGCAAGCCTATATCAAGCAGATATAGTTTAAATGCACCCATATCTTCATACGCCTTCAAAGGTAAGGCCGGTTTAGATATTCTATTGATTTTATGTATTAAACCACAATCCGTTAACCAAGCTAAAGCTAATTCAAATTCTTTGGCTCTGGCTCCTTGTTTTATCAAGCCATAGATAAATTTACGATTTTCTTTCGATAATTGTGCAGGTACGGAATTCCAAACCATACGGATGCGTGGAACAACATCTGCAGGAGCATGTTTTGAGAAATCCTGTTCGTATGAATTAAGGATGTGCTGCTGAATTTGCCGTATTTCGCTAAAATCCTGATTCATTGCATAGCTTGAAACAACTTCGGGCATTCCCCCCACATAGTAATATTGCTTCAATAGCTCTATATACTTTGTTTTAAAGGCGTTTATCATTACCCACTGTTGAGTCTGGATCAAATTGTTCAAATCGTGTTCTCCCAATGCTTCTAAAAATTCGGTAAAACTTAGAGGATATAAATCTAAGAATTCAACTTTACCTACCGGAAAAGATGTATTCTCATGTAACGCGATTCCCAGTAATGAACCTGCTGCTATAATATGGTACTCGGGAGCATTTTCTCTAAAATATTTCAATGAGGTTAAAGCTCTCTCAGCTTCTTGAATTTCATCAAATATAATTAGCGTTTTGTTTGGCTCCGGCTTTATTCCTGTCGCGATCTGTATAGCCAATAAAATACGTGGTATATCGAAATCATTTAAAAACAATGTTTTTAGCTGCTGATTGTCTTCAAAATTGACATAGGCGAAATTTTCATATTCGGTTTTGGCAAATTCTTTCATCAACCAAGTTTTACCAACTTGACGAGCACCTCTTATAATAAGAGGTTTTCGTGTATTTCTTTGTTTCCATTTCTGTAAGAAACTTAATGCTATTCTTCTCATATATTTGGTTATTTCTTTCTACTTTACATTCTCACCCCGCTACTTTATGTGCAAATATACACTTTTACCCTACGACTTTATGCAAATCAATACACTTTTTGCATCTCAAACTGTTTTTTTCCGGTTTTACTTCTGTTATTTATTATTTAAAAACAGTTTTCAAGGAATTCTTGACAACTGCACATTGTTCCATTCAACCAGCAAACCGTCATGTGGACACAAAGGCTGTAATTCTGCACGGCTAGCAACCGAGTACGTGATATCTATAATAGGAGAAATAATGGTAAGTACATGTTTTGCCGTACCAATAAGTCGTTGTCTACCGCGGTACGAATCCGAATTCCGTTGGAAAGAAACGGGATTATCCTTTCAGGTGCAGTTTGTGAAGCTTGATTATGCTGCACAGCAAGAGATACGTACGAGTACCCCCGCATTCACCCCGAGAGATGCCTTCAAAAGCAAGAGTGAATTTATCGAATGATATCGTTGACGGAAGCTTCGCCTGTTACGATAAGTAAGGACGTTTGATGAAGATAAAATACAGAAAATATTACCGGGAATGCCGCTTTACGCAACATCCCCGGTAAGAATAGTGAAAGTTTAGTTTTCTATTTATTTGATAACTTTTGTCAGATCGATATACATTTTCTGCGTAGTTCCTCCTCCTAATATGATAGGAGAAGCTAACTTGTATGTAGTCCAATCTTGTTCTGAGGGATCAGAAGTTTTGAATATATGGGTAATAATCCGCCCGTCAGGCTTGATAGTACATTCCCCATCATTATTGAAATTAATTTCCTGCAATTTCGGAGTACCGTTTAACGTTCCATCCACTGTCAACTTATTATCATAATAGAAGTAATACGTTCTATTGGCCGGCCCCTTAAAGGTCGGATAAGCCGTAACGGCCACGTATTCTCCCGACACCGGTTCGCCGGTAGTCCAGTTCACGATGGTCACGGGCGATATTGCAAGCGCTTTGCCCGACAAGGTGAAGCAGTAACAATTGTTGCTGCCCAATGTACCGGACGTGCCGGCTCCGGTTATCTTTACCTCATGCTTATAGTTAATTGGCCGTTGAAGATCATTTCCGTTCGTACTGTACGCAACAAAAATATTACTTGGCGTAGTAGGCGTCGTATTCTCCGGCAGGATAAGCAGAAACTCCAGGGCTCCGGTTGCCCTTACGTTGTAAGGCGTATACGTCACTCCATTTATCACGACCTTTACAGTACTTTGATCAATATCGCTCCGGACAATATCCCCGAACTTGAAATTAATCATCGCCCGTTGGTGTTGCAACTCTACCGTCAATTTTTTGGCAATAGTAGGTAACGCGGGGTTTTTAGGCCTGTACAACTGATCCTGGGCGAGCAATTTAGTCGCATCAGACTGATCCACTGCCACAGTCGCATCCTTTGTAACGGGATAAAGCCACGCTTCTACATGGGGGCGGAAATAGTTGGGGAAATAGAGCTGTTTATCAGAATTCGGTTTCCAACTGCCGCCGGAATATACTCCCGCGTCAAATGATCCTGCGTCATATTGTGTTCCGTCGACTTGGCTTGATGCGTTTTTTCCATTAAATAAATGGAAATCCAACTTCCAAGAGCCTCTGGCTGTAATAAAATTGTTCCCGTGTGTGTAGGTCGGGTCATCAGCCGTATTCACGACATAAGTGATTTTCTCGACAACAGCCCGGGTAGTCGCTTGTGCTGAAGTTTCCACCGCGCCCAACCCCAATGCAATGCCGTCTATCTGCTGCATATCGTCGCCGATGCCGGGGTCGTCCGTGTTATTACATCCGGCGAGGCTCAACGCCAAAGCCAGGCATACTACATAAATATAATTCATATGTTTCATATGTTTGCTATTTAGATACAAGAGCCAAGAATCAAGACACAAGACATTTTTACTTATGCCTTTGTGTGAAAGTTTGACCTTTATGCTTGTCTCATATATTCTTATATGTATAAAATCTCAAATCTAATTTTCGAATACTTTAGTATTGTCCGAATAATAAGTCGCGTTATCGGTATTGGTGAATTTTACTTTATGGCGTATCAAGACCTCCGCTTTCAGATATCCTTCCGCTTTAACCTTGGCAGATACTTGTATCGGGCTTACAATATCAAATGTACGAGCGGCCCAGACCGATTGTTTCTGTCCGTTCAGATCGCTTTCCAGCAACCAGGAGATGGTGATCAACTGGGCAATAGTGCTTATATCGTATCTGCTGGATGTGCCATTGAATACAGGCAGTTGGAACGGCACGGCTACCCGGCCTTCTTCTTGTGTAAAACCGGCAATGGTGATGTTGGCGAGGAGGTCGTAGCCTTCGGGAGTAAGCGTTACCAGGTAATCGGTATTTTCCTGCAATACAATATTTGTCTTGTTGGGAATATAGATGACTCCCGTATAATCTTTCCGGGTGTCGTTTTCTGCGCCCACTTTGACCAAACCGATCTTTGTCCGCCCATCATCTTGTATTCTAGGGCCGAATTGGACACCTTTCGGCAATATCATTTTCGCGTTCAACGCTCCTTTGCCCACGCCCTCGGTACCATCACCGCTGTAGGCCCAGAAAGCGGCATCTTCCAGCGTGTTGTTTGCATCTTCATCGATGTTCGCTTTCAATTCAAGCAGCAGCGACTTAATGATCAATCCGTTGGCGTTCTGCCCTGCCAGACGGAACGTGATGTTACTGTGCTCATGATGGAACACCAGGGGCACCGGCTCGGCGGTCGGCATGATATTGTAGGTATTGGCCGTAGCCTTCAACCTGTCGGCCTGCCGGTAATCTTCATACTTGCGCTGGTCGGTTACTATTTGAAGCCTTCCCTGAGAGCCTTCGGCCGGCCAAAGGGCATCCAGCGTTTTAATATAAGTATTATCGGGAGGAAAATAGAAGCCGCCAGTAAATGTGCCGCTTCCGTACGTATACGTATAATTGTTTGCGGTTGCGTCCGTCCTGCTCGTGGTGATCTTGACGGTGATCTTATCGCCGTCCTCGAAAAACGGGTTGCTGCCGGCAGCGCGGGTAACGACTACCTCTTCATTTCTCTCCGCCACGGTCGGAAGGAGCGTTAGCTGCGCCTCCTGATCGGTTGTCACCGGATCGGTGATATCGTTCCGGCACGACGTGATAGAAGCCGCAACTCCCAATGCCATCAAAGCATATATCAATGTTCTTATCTTCATAATCGAATTATTTTTTTACATCCACATCCAAACGAGTTTCCCATATCAATGCCGGATACGTGGAAGGAGAACTTCCCACGCTGCCCCAATAAGTAGTCAGAGAGCTGTTGGCAACCGGCCACTCTCCGCTATATGAGGTCCATGCAGGCCATTGCACATCGAATTGTTTCACATTTGCATCATCTCCGTTCTTACGTGCTTTTGTATAACTATCCGTTATCGTTGTGGTAGTTCCGGGAGCCGGAGCCGCTACATTGGCAAAGCCTTTCGCCACTTCCTTCGACGCGGCTGGCACTACCGTTCCGTCTTTTACATACGCTACCGCAGTGGCGGTGGTATAACTGTCCGTTATCAACCCGCTTGCCAGCAAACCGGCGAAAGCGCCTGCCTGCACATTTGTGTATAGAGCCTTATCTGCTTCGGTTGCATTCACGGAAATTGTTCCGCCCGACACATACGAATCTTTTACCGCGCCCTTGTAGATAGCATCGTCGCCTACTTCTCCGGCAAGTCCCCCAACAATCACATTGTTCCCTTTCACCGTAATGGCGGGAGATGAAACTTTACTGCCTTCTATAGCGCTGACGCCGCCGGTAAATTCTTTCACCCTGTCGGCTACAAGCGCGTCGATAACCGATTGAGGCAAGCCTAAACCATTATAGTAGGCTAATTCAGCCGCTAATAGATTTTTTATTTCTTTATCTGTGAGCGCTTTATTGAGCTGTCCCACCAAAGCGCCTACTTTCAGCACATCGTTGGCGCCGGCCGCGGAGAAGTCGATATTGATAACCGGCGATTCCAGTTCGAGGTTTTTGATCAGGGAGTTTCCCGAAGCGCTGCCGAAGAGGCCTATATTTTGGTCACCGGTCAAGCCGCTCTGTTCAATTTTCAGGCCTTTCACTTTATGCCCTCCGCCGTCGTACGTTCCCGACAGGTTTACCGGCGTCCAATTTGCAACGTCTTTAAGATCGATATCGGTTACCTGATAACCGCCTCCGCCTGCCGCCTTCAATGTTGCGGCATCGTATATCAGATTATCCGAAGTAGGAATAAACAGCTCACCGGTATCGATATTATATCCGTAACGGTACACACGCCCTTCGTGAATGGCCACATCTTCGGGGAAGAACAAGGTCAGCTTATCGCTCTGCAGCAGGACTTCTCCCTTTTTGATGGTATTGTCGTTATGATTCTTATTGCTGCCGTGATGCGGATCGTTCGCATCGTCATTCCGCCAAATATAGGCGCTGAAACGCTGCACATACTGCCCGCTCGTTGCAGGGTCAGGTGCACTCCCGTAATTCTGTTCGATCACATCCACCCAATTTTCACGTTTATCGCCGGATGTCGCATCCTTAGGGTCTATGCTCGTTACCAGTTTCACCACGCCGTCGGTTTGAGTGGTCGCGCCCGGAAACAAATCGAGATGAGACGTCGTCAACACCACCTGTATCTTGGTGGTCTGTACGGGATAGAGCACCAGATTCACAAAAAATGCGTTGGTGGGGTTCACGTTTGCCTCCGCCCGGTAAGGGATATAAAACTGGTTCGAATAATTTCCTTCTGTGATCGGATATTTCTTCTCATCATTCTTCGTTTTAAACGTATAATCATTCGCAGCGGCGTTGTACGGATAAAACGCCACGATGGTCATCCGGTCGTAAATATAAATACCGCTTCCTTCCGAAGGATTGGCCGGCGCTATTTTTCCGTCACTCCCCACCGTGCATTTCAAATTACGCACATACGGTTTGGTAAGGTCATCCTTATCGTAATCGTCCTGATAATAGATATACAGGCTGATATCTTGTTTACCGAGATGATTTTGGCTTATCTGATCCCGATCAAGCTCCGCCAAGCGGGTGGCCGGTTGTGCGATATCGCCTATATACAGATTGAGCAGCGTGCCGTCCTTATCCGCCGGCTTCGGCTCCAAATTATCATCCGCACAACTATAAAGCGCCACGGCAAGTAATGCCGCGCACAGATATGTGATATATTTCATTGTTTTCTTCATACAATTTCAATTTTATATTATGGCTGTGTCGTTATCGCTATCGGCCAGGAAGATTTCTTGGTGTCTAATCCGAACGTCCACGTAGAAGCGGCTGTATTTAAATCACCTATCACACGTGTGCTTCGGATAACCGATGCCGCTAAATCGGCGCTTTTATCATCCGCGCCGTTAGCAGGGCTATTTCCAATCGCGACTTCGTTGCTGACGCCCTGGGCTTCCCTTGCCGTACCGGCCAGCCAGAAGCTGGTATTTACAATAGATGCAGCAGTTCCATCGACCGAGTTTCCGATAATACCGCCCAAATTCGTGGCGGATTTATTCAACATCCCCACATTCAGGGTGGCCTTGACAGCACCTACCCCGGAATTATTATTCTGACCTGCAATACCGCCCACCGTTGTTCCTCCGAGGACATTGCCTGTGTTCACGGCCGCCAGGATTGTTCCGCCGGCACCGTTAATTCCTACGATACCTCCCGCGATGAGTTGTCCGGAGGCCGGTTGGATATTCGCATCGTTCACCACCGCCTCTATGGTTCCGTTGTTGGTTTGGGCGATAGATCCTATGGCATCCGTGCCGGAACCTGTTATCAAGCCCGAAGCGATGCGGAAGTTCTTCAACATACCGTTATTTACCGTAAACAACCCGTTACCGTCGAGATTCAGATGAAGGATATCCTGCCCGTTGCCGTCAAATACCGCACCCGACGGGAAATCTTTTGGTTGAAGCTTAACGGAAGTATTGTTCAAATCGATCGAATGGACAAGTTTATATTTGAGATTCTGTCCCTTACTTGCATCGTTGATAAACAGCGCGAATTGCAACGGCGTGGATATCTCATAAACATCGCCGTTCTTCTTCGTGCCGTATTTTCCCAGATTGAGAACTTTAAGATCGGTACCCGAAGACTCAATGGATACTTCCTCCGCCAGCAATCCGTCGTTTGTATAGAGGTCGGCGGTAAGGGTTCCTGCCGTAGAAAGATCGGCAGGCAGCGTTACAAAATCAATCTGATTTTTACTGCCGGTATTATCCCATGTTCCCTGGCCGATATACTGATACACCTGGTTATCGGTATGCTTGTATTTCAGCACCAACTTCGTGATCTTTGTATTATCATTGAAAGTATAGTCGCTGCCGGTGCCCGAAGAGAGCGTTAACGGTTTCGGTACGTATCCCCATTCGGTAGATCCTCCTCTCGGAGTCCAATCCTTGAGTGTCAGTTTTATCTCTGTTATCTTCAACCGCTTGATCACAAAGGTAAGGTCGTAAGCAAGGCCGGGTTTCAATTTAAAATCAACTTTTGTCCCTCCTTTATCAGCCTGAGAGAATTTAAACGCTTTCAGGTCATCAGCCGATGCCGTATAATCATTGATCTTCAACTCAGATAATATTTGCCCTGTGTAAGTTGTCAGATTCGTACCGTTCGGTACCAAATAATACGTTTTTGGAGAAGTTGTTATACCCGAGAATGAAAAATCGGCGTTTGCGGCGCTTACCGCATTCCCGTATTCATTTCCTCCGGTAAATATATTATAGGTACCTCTGTCCACAATCTGTCCGGCTGTACGGGAGAATTTCATAGCTATACTTGTCGGAATTGTTGGCTGCACTCCAGTACTTGCGTCTTGATCCACTTCAATCTTCACATCCACCCGGGTCATCAGGTGTTTATAGGTGATGTATTTAATCGGGTTTTCTGAATTACCCGCTACCAAAGCCCCACCGGGAGTACCACCCACCGTCCAATTTCCATTAACATCCGATCCTTTACCGAATAAGATGTCATTCGCGACTGCCGTACCGGCGGTTAGAGTGATGTTCCCGCTTGCATCCGCCTGTCCTCCGGTATGGGAAAACAGATTGATATCTTTTTTACCCAGCGGATAATATACAGCGCCGTCCAGCTTATTTCTTCCCTCGTCGGTTGTGTTCTTAGCACCAATCGTTATCTCATGATTGGTGAAATACGTTTTCGGAGGGACATCGGTCGTACGAGCCGTAAGTTGGAACTTAACCCCGGCTGTACGGTACGCTTCAAGCGGATAACCACTGGTAATCAACTTTCCGTCCCCGAGGTCACCCGCATAGCCCAATGCACGGGTAAGTACCCCATTCAGCTCGACGGGCACATCGCCCTCGGCCAGCGGCTGTTCGGCAATCGGCTCGGGGGAGCAGGAAATGATCCATCCCAAAAGCAGCCATGCCGCCATATATTTATATATTTGTTTCAACATATTTTCGTTCCTTTCTTTTATTCAATGGTGACGGTGCTTTTTCCTTTGTAATCCCACTCAAACAACTGCCCTTCCAGAATAATTTCCGGATCAGGATCGGGAATACCCGTGTACACAATCTTAATCGTCAGCACCGTGGTTTTACCCATTTCGAGCTTCACCGGCGAAAATCCGTCGATTTGCTTGAATTCATTCAATGCGTAAGTCCCTCCAATTTCTTCTCCGGTGTTGTTTTCCTTCACTTTAAAGTCGATGCTGATACGTTCTACCGTATTTACGCCCTCCGTAGCCGGCAATAAATACCATTCGGAAGTTTCCGTATTTGAATATGGTAACGCGGTATTTGGGGTAAGGGAATAAGCGGATAGTTCAGTTGAAGGAGACCCCAACGTCCATTTTGAATTCACAAGATCAAAAACACCTCCGTCCGTTTTGGTTTTAACCGCCAGTGAAGAGATTTTCAACTGATTGACCGGATGCTCACCCTTTGGAAGCTCTTTGCCATCTTTATCCGTCACTACCACATTCACGGCCAATCGCGCCAAAGCGTGTTTGAAATTCAACAAAACGGAAACACGCGATTTATTATAATTCCCGATTGTTCCCGTGTACAATAAATCGGGAAAAAATTTATTTTCATCGCCATGTCCTATTTCCAGGTTCGTCCCCGACCCCGGGCGACTCACGCGTGAATCACTTCCGCCGGCGACAGGACTATACGCAAGGAAACTCAAATACTTATTCGGCTCAAAATGCCAATACCACTTATTGTCCGGCGAAGCAGGATTAGCCGCTAATGCAATCGGGTATTCGGCATACCCGTGCACCCATGTCTCGCTTCCCACCGTTCCCGTAACATGATTCATATAGAGATTACCGGCTCTCCAATCCGTAGCTACCGGCAATTCCAAAGAGGCGTTCGCCGCCACAATGGCGACTTTATCCCCATTGGTAAAAGATGCCGCACGAGTTGTGGAGCTACTCTCTGTGCCGGGCGCCGGGAGATTCGCACTGAAAGCGATGGGCGCCGGCTCTCCCTCATCCGGGACTGCAACCTCATTGCTGCAGCCGGATAAGGATAGTAGTGCAAATGCGCCTATCATTATATTTATATACTTTTTTATCATTGTTCAAAAACTTTTATCGGTTTACCGTATAATGATACTTCCGCCTGTCCCGTTTTCCCAGGGAGCAACCGTAGCGCTGAATACCAGGCCGGTCTTCTTCAGGGTGATATTGAACACGTGGTTTTCACCCGCCTTGAAATCATAATAAAGCTCGATCTCAGCATTATATTTTTGTTCGTTCAATGTCACTTCCACAAGAGCTGTTTTACTACCTACCTTACCTATTTTTTGAGGGAAAATAAACGCCTCATAGCTTGAAACAGCCTCGCCCAACCCGCTAACCGTATTCGGAGCCGTTCCTGTAGGAGCGAATGAAACCGGTGTGCCGGTAGCCGTAGCTTTTCCGTCCGCAACATTCACCGTTCCCTTTAATATAAAATTCAGAAGCTTGATAGTGCTGCCGCTCAGGTCATTCTTCGTAAAACCGTCGCCGTTGAACAAGTTCACGGTTACCTTGCTAAGAACGTGCTTGAAATGCAGCGAAACGTTCGCGCTACCGTCTTTTATAACTCCGTTATTCGCATCGGGAGCGGCCACCAGGATATCATCCAACCGTGCGTTGGTGACGGTAGATGCTGTTCCATCCTCGGCGGTCCAATCAAACGTATTTCCTGATTCCAAATTAAACTTATCAGCGGGGAATACGGCGGTAATCCTGTCACCGGTCTGGAAATCATCCCTAAACCACGTTGGAGCGCCCGTTTCGGGAGCAAGCGATCCGCTTGCGGCATTACCGGTATATTTATATTTTGTATTGCCGGCCACATTGTTTCCATTTAGTTTATAGAACTTGATCAGGTCGTCATCCTCAAACCCGCTCGCCGAGGCGTCTGTCGAGTGGAAAGAGAGCGCAAAATTATGCTCTATCTTTCCCCAGTCGGCCACATTGACCGATACTTTCAAATCGGAAGGTTCGATGTTGATGGTCAAATTGGTATAATGCCCTGCCTTGTATTCCACGTTTGCCGTGTGAATGACGGGATACTCGCGGTTACCGGCAGTGGGAAGTTTCACAACGGCTACGGTAGCGCCGCTCGTGATGATTTGCGGTTGCAGGTAAGCCGAAGCCTCCGTATTGCTGAGAGGCCCTACCGTAATCGTACCGGTCGAAGATCCGTCGGTGTTATACACTCCGTTCACAACCGCGCCTCCGATGGTGTGACCCGGCAGGGACACGATCGCTGCGTTGAGTTGCTCATCCGTGTAGAAACTGGATGTCAGCTTCACGTTCACTTTCGCTACGCGGTGGTGCAGATTAAGGCTCAATACGGTATTGTCCTTACCGCCATGGTTGACGGCAGGTTCAGCCGTGATATAATCTTTCGATTGATTATGGCCGGGAGTTGCGTTCACCTCCGGACGGGTAATGGAAGCATAAATCTTACCGGTATTCGCGATGCTTTCCCAATGCAGCGGAGTAGATTCACTGTAATTCCAATTTCCGCCGGTATACTTAAAATGTCCCGACACAGCCGTGCCGTCCGTATAAAGATACAACTGATCTCCGTTCCTTAAGTCGCCGCTGTTGCTTACAGGCCCTGCTGTTCCGATCTGCACGGTTTTGCTAATATCGGCACCCGGCACCCAGTCAATAATCGTCGTACTGATAAGAATACCGGAACCTTTTATATCGAGGATAATTTTATAAGCGGTACCCGCTATATATTCAAGTCCTTCCGCAGGGACAGGCACATCATACGTACGCCCCTTGATAACCACGTTTGCAATATTTCCGTTCGCGATGGTTTGCGGCGGGAAAACAGCCACATTATTTTCGGGCGTGA
>ENA-UOOK01000911-UOOK01000911.1-fermentation-metagenome-genome-assembly--contig:-NODE-911-length-39694-cov-14.883473_pt1 | contig 39694 bp, 39 predicted proteins | sample MGYA00245777_ERZ724023 | MGnify/ENA primary metagenome ERZ724023 (study PRJEB28704, sample SAMN03018312) | fermentation metagenome | biome: anthropogenic terrestrial biome; feature: soil; material...
ATTGTAAAGGGACTTCCTCTTTTTTTCCTTGACTACGGACTTTTGAAACGCATACGAGTCAATGCGCAAGCCAACAAACCCCTCTCTATAGTGGTATAATGCATCAGTTACACAGACACCCAAATAGTAAGGAGAATTCGTATGTCCGGACATTCACATTGGTCCACGATCAAACGCAAAAAAGGCGCAGCCGATGCAAAGAAGGGTGCGGTTTTCACACGCCTTGCCCGTGAAATTGCACTCGCTGCCCGTCAGGGCGGCGGCGACCCCTCTATGAACGTCAGCCTCGAGCTGGCTATTGATCGCGCCAAAGCAAGCAACATGCCCAAAGACAGTATTGAACGTGCCATTAAACGAGGCACTGGCGAAGATAAAGACGCCGCCGAACTCGAAGAAATCACCTACGAAGGCTACCTCGGACGCGGCACTTCAGCAATTATCGAATGCGTCACCGAAAACCGCAACCGTACTGTCGCCGACCTGCGCCACATCCTCTCCAAAGGTGGTGGTGACCTTGCCAGCAACGGTTCAGTAATGTGGCAATTTGATCGCAAAGCCATCTATACCATTAAATCTGATGGTAATAATTTCGACAAGGCTTTTGAAGCCGCCCTTGAAGCCGGCGCAGATGATGTCACTGAAGAAGATGGCTATATTGAAATCGTTGGCGCTTCAGATACCTTCAAAGCCATCCACGATAGCCTTGCCGATGCAAAGCTCCCAATCGAAGATGCTGGCTTGCGCATGATCCCGAACCAGGAAGTTGAATTGAACTTTGACGAAACCGTCTCAATCCTCAAGCTGATCAACAACCTTGAAGATAATGACGATGTCCAGAACGTCTATTCCAATCTCAAGTTCGGCGAAGAACACATAGAAGCGCTCGAGAATTAATGATCATCCTGGGAATTGACCCCGGAATCGCTATAACCGGCTATGGTTTGATAACCCTCAACCAGCTAAACGAACCAGAGCTGATTACCTATGGCATCATCAACTCAACGGCTGAAGGTGATACCTCCAGCCGTTTGATTTATCTTTACCACGAACTTACCGAGCTGATCGGGCTTTACCGACCTGATTATTGCGCAGTTGAAAAATTATTCTTCCAGAAAAACCATAAAACCGCCATGGCAGTCAGCGAAGCCCGAGGTGTTATCACTCTCTGTCTCGCTCAGCATCAGCTGCAAATCGCAGAATATTCGCCAAACGCGGTAAAACAAGCAGTAACTTCATATGGAAACGCAGAAAAAATTCAGGTCCAGGAAATGGTTAAACTCACCCTGCATCTTGACGAAATCCCCAAACCCGACGATGCTGCCGACGCTTTGGCAATCGCCATTTGTCACCTTGGACATCTCCAGATGCAGCGGTTAATGGATGAACAATGATCACCAGTACCAGCAACCCCCACATCAAGGCGATCCGCAAACTCTCCGACGTAAATGAACGAGCTGTCACGGGCAACTTCCTGGCAGAAGGGCTGCGTGTTGTCGGTCAGGCTTTCGAATCGCATGCGGAAATCGTCGAGTTTATTTATTCTGCAGAACTGTTGATCAGCGAGTATGGGCAGAAACTGTTGGAAGAAGCAAAAAATGCCGAAATTCCGATCACACCAGTCTCTGCCTCAGTATTCGAATCCCTGGCACGGAAAGACAAACCCCAGGGGGTCGCAGCCCTGATCCGTCAAAACTGGCAGCATCTCAGCACCTTCGCATCGCTGCAATCTGGCATCCTTATCGCTCTCGAAGCAGTGCAAAACCCGGGCAACCTCGGAACAATTTTGCGCACCTGCGACGCAGTCGCTGCAAAAGGCTTGATCCTCCTCGATCATTCTACAGATCCATATGACCCAATCGCTGTTAAAGCATCCATGGGAGCCATCTTTACAGTGCCAGTCTTCAGATCAAACTATGAGGATTTGAAAGTGTTCCTCGAAAACAACCCGAAGCTAATAGCGATCGGTACTTCGGACAAAGCCAGCCCAACTGTATTCGAAGCCATCTACCCCAATCCGCTCTTGCTCATCATGGGCTCTGAACGAGAAGGATTATCCGATAAGTATGCCCAACTCTGCCGGTTCATGGTTCGCATCCCTATGCTCGGCGCTTGCGACTCGCTAAACCTATCCGTGGCGACTGGTGTTACGCTTTACCAGGTCTATCATCAACACAATATAAAGGCATAACAATGATCAGCTCACTCAACGGCACAATTTCTTTTCTTTCCCACGATTCGCTCACTCTCGATGTCAACGGAGTTGGCTTCGAAGTCTTCGTTGACAAAAACCTGCTGAGTGAACACCAGGTCGGTGACCATCTGCAATTACTGATCCACATGGTCATCAGGCAGGACCTTCTCGCCCTCTATGGGTTTCAGACCGCCGAAGAAAAGGTCGTTTTCAACCTGCTGCTTGGAGCCGATGGCGTTGGTCCAAAACTCGCGATGGCGATCATCTCCAACCTTTCGATGGACAACATCCGCAACGCTGTTTTGGCGGAGAAACCGGAATATTTTGTGCGTGTGCCCGGTGTTGGCAAAAAAACAGCACAGAAAATTGTTATTCACCTATCCGGAAAGTTCCCTGACGTCGGGTTGCATCCAGTTAGCGCGATAGCCTCCAAAGACGACGAAGTTATAGAATCTCTGATCGCCCTCGGTTTCAGCGTTGTCGAAGCCCAAACCGCGGTCCAGAGTATTCCTCGTGACTTTAGCGAGGATATGGAAGATCGATTGCGTTATGCTTTGCAGTTTTTCTCCACACCATAATTGCCTTTTGATACTCTTATCAATGGTAAAATTGACAGACTAAATCAGCAAGCAGGACGACTATGGGACTTTCACGAGAATTAGGAATTGACCTCGGTACATTCAATACACAAATAGCAGAAGGCAATCAGATCCTGATCCAGGAGCCAACCGTCGTCGCGATCGTCGTTGACGAGATGAAATTGGTCGAGTATGGCACCCCCGCTTTGGGTATGCTCGGTCGTGTTCCCGAATCCATTGAGGTTGTTCGTCCGCTTCGCAACAGCGTCATCGCTGAATATGAGCTTACCGAAATTTTCCTACGCGAATTGATTCGAAAAGTCACGGGTCCGACCTTATTCTTTCGTCCCCGGCTCATCATCTCCACCCCTTTCGGCGTCACCAGTGTAGAAAAACGCGCTATCCAGGAAGCTGGTCTGGGGGCTGGCGCGCGCGAGGTTAACCTTGTTGCTCAGCCGCTCGCGGCTGCCATCGGCATCGACCTGCCAATCAACACGCCAACAGGAAATATGATTATATCGCTCGGAGCTGGAACAACCCAGGCAGCGGTTATTTCAATGTCCGGTGTGGTCAGCGCCGAGACCAGCCGCACCGCCGGGCTGCGCATCGATGACGCGATCGTCAGTTACGTGCGTAAAAAATACGGTCTTATTATCGGTCAGACCACTGCGGAACAGCTTAAATTAAACATCGGTGCTGCCATCCCCGGCGAAGAAGAAAAAACCATGGAAATTCAGGGGCAGGACCAGGTAACAGGGCTGCCCAAACCAGCCAACCTGACTACCAATGAGATCGTTGAAGCAATGCAGCCTCCCCTTGAAGAGATCGTTTCAACAATTCGCCGCGTGTTGGAGAAAACTCCACCAGAATTGATTTCTGATGTTATTGATCGCGGTGTGGCACTGTGTGGTGGCACTTCACTAATGAAAGGGCTGGATAAATATCTGACCGTCGCGCTCGGTATTCCTGCCTACGTGGTCGAAAACCCTGTCACCTGCACAGTAGAGGGACTGGCGAAAGCCTTCCCCATGCTGGAAATTATCCAACGCTCACAATCAAGATAAACGTGGCTCTCCCGTAAAGATGCGCGTGCTGTTCGTGCGGGAGAGAAGTCCACTCCTCCAGCAAAGCCATCTTTCCATTGGGAACGTTCAATGCGCGTTCCGGCAAAGCCATCTTTCCATTGGGAACGTGCACGGTGCGTTCCAGCAAAGCCATCTTTCCATTGGGAACGTTCACTGCGCGTTCCACCGAAGCCATCTTTGCGTAGGGAACGCGGCTTGCCCCGTTCCGGCGGAGCCATCTTTGCGTAGGGAACGCGGCTTGCCCCGTTCCAGCGAAGCAATCTTTCTGTATGAAACATGGTCTCAATGTCAGAAATGTATCGGTCCGTTCCGGGGTGTCGATTGTGAAATTTTGCAGAAGTAGCAAGCCCCTTCCGTACTTAAAACTAACGATCACCATGTAGGGAACGTGCACCGCGCGTTCCGGCAAAGCGGTCATTCGTAGGGAACGTGGCTTGTCCCGTTCCGGCAAAGCCATCTTTCTGTATGGAGCATGGTCTCAATGTCAGAAATGTATCGGTCCGTTCCGAGGTGTCGATTGTGAAATTTTGCAGAAGGAGCAAGCCCCTTCCGTACTGATAGTGGATAACGCAATCACGTTGTAGGGAACGTGGCTTGTCCCGTTCCGGCGAAGCCATTTTTTCCATAGAGGACGTGGCTTGTCCCCTTCCGTTTCCCGGGAGGTTGATTGGTTGTTATTACGGAAGGGGTCGAGCCCCTTCCCTACAAATTTTCAGGTCCATGAAGTAGTCGCTTAACCTGAAATCACTGTAACCATCCAATTTGTTTTGAACAAACTTTCAAGTCACTAAAATCAGAAACTCAAATACTTATCGTTTATGATGATCAGGGCACTTCAGGCAAATCGTGCGCACTGTCATTACGCCACCACAGCCAAACCCTCTCCCGCCTTCCAATCGCTGTCTTTCATGCCCGGTTACCAAGCACTATTCCAGATAATAAGTCATATTTTGCAGCTTTAAAACCGGGTCAATATTTGAAACCTGGATACCTTCCGGAACTTCCAACAAAATCGGAGCATAATTTAATATCGCTCTGATTCCACATTTTACCAACCGATCACTGACTTCCTGTGCGTTTTCTGCTGGAACAGTAATAGCAGCAATGTGAACTCCAGAAGTACAAACGAACGCTTCCAGTTCATCGATATCACCTACGTCTATCCCACCGACCTGCGTACCAATCACTTCATCATCAGCGTCATAAGCGGCGACAATCTCGAAACCCTGCCGCGAAAATCCGTCATAATTCAATAAGCCTTTACCTACATGCCCCACACCAACCACAAGAACCTGCCAAATGTGGTTGAGGTTTAAGACCTCGCGCAGCGCTTCCATCAACGAGACGATATCATACCCGCTGCCTTTCTTTCCAAACCCACCGAAATATGAAAAATCACGCCTGATTTGGGATGAAGTCATATTCAACCTCTCTCCAAGCTCTTCTGACGAAACCACACTTCTTCCCTCCCGCAGAAGCAGGTTCAATGCCTTTACATAAACAGGCAGCCGTGCGACGACAATTCCAGGTACTCGATTTTTATCCATTTTCACCTTTGATTATAATTAATGAAGATTAAAGCTTGAGTTAAAATTAATGTTATCATCATGATTAACAATATTATATAAGGTTTTTCCAAAAACCCTGAGGTACTCTTAAATTAAACCTCAGCAAGGAGATATTACTCATGAAAACAGGCAGCATTATTTCGTATATCCTCGCAGCAATCGTCATAATCATCTCGTTCCTGTTCATTTTAGGGTCTTTTAGTCCCAATGGCAGCGCTTCGTGGATGATTGTGGGCATAATTGGGCTGCTGTTCGGATTTGCCCTCATATTTGCCGGTGTGCGTTTGGCGTCACGGGCAAAGGAGACAGAAGCGTCTTATACACTCGACATCGACCTGCCGGGTAATGTCCAGCTTGGCGCAATGAAATGTCTTTCGTGTGGCGCTCCGCTATCAGCAAAAGACATCACGATGGTAGATGGCGCCCCGGTTGTTACCTGCCCCAACTGCGGCACAACTTACCAACTCACAGAGGAGCCAAAATGGTAAACCGTTTTTCCACCAAGCTCACATTCTCTATTGCCAGCCTGCTGTTGGTGATAATCTTTCTATTCATGCCGGCAAGCAGAGTGGACGCGCAAACTTATCGATTTACAATACCAACCTATGAAGTGGAAGCTTACCTCGAAGCCGATGGCAGCCTCACGCTGAGATATCTGATGGTTTTTGAGAATGACCCTTCTGCCAGCCCTCTCGATTTTGTCGATCTGGCTCTCCCATATGCCAATTACAACCTGGGCAATATCGAAGCAACCATTAATGGTCAGCCCATGCCCGAAGTCAATGATTCAGCCTACGTGAATGGCGCTGAATTGGCACTAAAAGAACACGAAATCCAGCCTGGTCAAAGTGGCACAGTCGAAGCCTGGGTATACGGCATAACCGACATCCTTTTCCCCTACGATGCTGATGATCGTGAAAATTACGTCAACTTCGAATTCGAACCAAACTTTTTTGATTCTGACTTCGATAAATCCACCAACACGGCTTACCGAATGACCATCATTCTCCCTCCTGATGTTGGTTCGGAGGAAGGCGTTTATTACATTCCTGACAACTGGCCTGGTGAGGATATCAGCGAAGCTTCTCTAACCACGGATAACCGGGTTTATTATTCATGGTACGCCGGAAATGCCGACGTGCATTCAGTATACAGGTTTGGTTCAGCTTTTCCAGCTTCGGCAGTCCCTGCCAACTCCATCGCGAATGAGGACGATTACACACCTCCCGCCGGTTCCGGAAGCGGAGGAATCATTAATGCAATTGGTAACTTATGCAGCAATTCCCCCTGCCTGATAGGTGGCATTCTGCTGGTTGTATTTTCCATTATCAGCAGGGTTTTAAGCAAGAGAAAATCAGATTCAAGGAAGCAAAATTACCTGCCTCCCAAGATGTCCGTGGTCGGTAACGGAATAAAACGCGGTCTTACTGCTGTTGAAGCCGGTATTTTGCTCGAAGAACCTCTCGACAAAGTCCTCACAATGATCCTTTTCGGTCTCCTCAAGAAGGAAGCGGTCACCGTGGTGAACAAAGACCCGATGAAAATCAAAGGTAATCAACCCATGCCTGAGGGTTTGCACACCTATGAGAAGGATTTCATCGAAGCTTTTGAAGAATTCGGTCTTACCAAACAGCGCAACGCCCTGCAATCTCTCATTATTGCTTTGGTCAAAGAAGTCGAAGACAAGATGAAAGGCTTTAATGCCGACGAAACCAAAGCCTATTACAAGGATATTGTCCGTCGCGCCTGGCTGGCAGTTGAAGGCGCAGAGACACCGGAAATAAAGAGTGCCCAGTTTGACCATACACTCGAATGGACCATGCTGGACGACAAGTTCAATGACCGCACCCAGCAGACATTCGTCTCCACGCCTGTCATCCTGCCTCGGTGGTGGTGGCTCTACAACCCGGGTTATTCGGCGCCGTCCACTGGAGGAAGCGCTGGTATCGCGGCTCCTGCTCCAGCAGTTTCTGGTGGCGGAAGTTCAAAGCCCTCATTCTCAATGCCAAATATCCCCGGATCAGACTTTGCTGCTTCCATTGTTAACGGTGCTACCGCATTTTCATCCGGGATTGTTGGCAATCTGACTGGCTTCACCAGCGGTGTCACCGCCCGCACCAACCCCATACCTGTCTCCCGCTCCACCAGCGGTTCCAGCGGCTTCCGGGGTGGCGGAGGTGGAAGCTCTTGTGCCTGTGCCTGTGCATGCGCTGGCTGCGCCTGTGCTTGTGCCGGAGGCGGACGGTAACCTGTGTTTCAAAAAACTGTACCGCGCTTACAGCCTGGGATATACAAGTTTGATATCAAGGACGAAAACCAGAAATCCAGGCTGCACTTGCGCGTGGATGAAGATTTGAGCGGGCTCCTGGTTATCAATGCCTCCAGGATCATTTATCTAAACAGCACCGCCATGGCGATGGCTTTTCTATACCTGAGCAATATCGATCAAAGGGATGCCATCAAGATTTTGCTCGAAACCTTCGATATTGACAAAAAAGCGTTGACGATTGACTATGCCAAAACAATTTCGACCATAGCGTCTCTCACTGACGAAAACAGCGGTGCCTGTCCGGTTTGTGACCTCCAGTTATCGAACGACATGCCCTTCTCAACAACAGTGAGTGCTCCCTACCGGATGGACCTGGCAATCACCTACCGCTGCAACAACGATTGTGCCCACTGCTACAACGCGCGTGCCCGCAGCCATCCCGAGCTATCGACGCAGGACTGGAAAAACATCCTTGACAGGGTTTGGGATGCCCGTATCCCACATGTAGTTTTCACCGGTGGTGAACCGACGCTGCGAAACGATCTGCCCGAACTGATCTCTTATGCCGATTCGCTCGGTATGGTCACCGGGCTCAACACCAACGGCACCCAACTCGGCAACCAGGCTTTCCTCGACCAGCTGGTTTCAGCCGGGCTTGATCATGTTCAGATCACGCTCGAATCCCATGAGGCAAGCATTCACGACACGATGGTCCGCCGAAAAGGTGCCTGGCAAAAAACGCTCGCGGGAATCAGAAATGTGGTAAAAAGCAAGCTCTATATGATGACCAACACCACTCTCCTGACCAACAACGCCCATGCCCTGGAAGCCACGCTCGACTTTCTGGCTGCTGAGGGGGTTCCAACTGTGGGTTTGAATGCATTAATCCATTCGGGCAAGGGTAAAGAAGTGGAAACCGGTCTCCGTGAAGAAGAATTACCAGCCCTGCTAAAAATTGCTATCGACAAAACGAATCAAAGCGGGCAGCGTCTCATCTGGTATACCCCAACTCAATACTGCCACTTCGACCCGATGATGCTCGATCTGGGAATTAAGGGCTGCACCGCTGCTTATTACAACATGTGTATCGAACCGGATGGCAATGTTATCCCCTGCCAATCTTATTATGAACCCGTCGGAAACATTCTGGAAGATGAATGGAATCAAATCTGGGAACATCCCCTATGTCTAAGCTTGCGCAGTCGAAAAGATATCCCCGCAGAATGCCATTATTGCGACTTTTTGCAGGAATGCGGCGGCGGTTGTCCTCTTTCAAGAGCGCATCAAAAACCCCAACCGATTTATCGTGATTTAGTAGTCAATGGAGTAAAAAATGAGTTCTAACCTACGCGCAGACCAATCTTTATTTGAAGCTACTTCCGGTGAATTTTTCACCTTCCACACTCCTGTCGAAGCCCCGGTGCAATATCGTTTGCATCTGCGCGTCCTCCCCGACGATTCCGGCATTCTGATCGTAAACGCGACCTCGATCTTGCGGCTCAATGAAACCGGAACCTTTTTTGCCTGGGCAAAAATGCAAGGTGGTAACGAGGAGGATATCCTCAAACGCATCGAAAATCGTTACAAAGAGTCCAATATTATCCTCAAAACCGATTATCGCAACTTTGAGGCTGAAATCCTGAACATCATCAACAATCCCGACCAGGCTCCGGTTATCACCAGTACTGGTTTTGATTCTGCGTTTTCTCTGGAAAGCTCAAACACGCCCATGAGAGTCAATCTTTGTCTGACATACCGGACCGATCCGCAGGAAACCACACCGCGCCCTGAAGAGCTTTCTACCGAAGAATGGAAACAGACCATACGAAAAACTTACGATGCCGGCATCCCTCAGATCCTTCTTTTTGGGGGTGAACCGACCTTGCGCGAAGACCTTGTAGAATTGCTGACCTATGCCGAAAAGCTGGGTTTGGTCAGCGGTTTGGTTACTGCTTCCTCCAGGATTCTCCACGATGAGGCATATCTTACTCTTATCAATGAAGTCGGTCTCGACCACCTCGTTCTTGAGGTTGACCCCCAGACTACGCAACCAGCGGACCTGCAGTTTATTTTTGACCAGGACCTTTTCACCTGTATCCGTTTCCCGGTCCACAGCGGTTCAAACCTGCTTGATTGGTGTCTCGAGCTGGTACAGCGAGGCGCAAACGCCCTCAGTTTCTACCCTGCAGATCTTCAGGCAAACTATGATTTAACCCGCCTTAATGATCAGCTGGGCATCCACGGCATCCTTGTAGAAGATGACCTTCCCCACCCCGTTCACGAAAACAGCTCTATTACACCTCATTTATTTAGCCCGGAAGTTGAGGACCCCGCCATCGATTATTCTTACACCGTCCTGCCCGATGGGACAGTCAGTCACCAGGGGGATCTTAATTCGACTCTCGGTAACATCAATGAGGAAGATTGGGGTAAACTAATAAACAACATAACACCCTCGGAGGATTAAGTGAAGACACCTGATTGGCACAATCGATATCTTTTACAAGCGCGTTGGACAAAGAATTTACGACGTTTCATATTTGACAAACTAAATGCAACTCCAGGGCAATCCGTTTTGGATGTTGGCGCTGGAACGGGTGCTTTATACGAAGATTTCAAGAGCCATGGCTTAAAACCTTGCGGGGTTGAAATTGACTTCGACCGCGCGGCTTATGCCAGCAAGCTTACAAAAGATGTTCCAACCATCAATGCCGATGGATATCGCCTGCCCTTTAAGGATCGCAGTTTTGATTTTACTTTTTGCCATTATTTCTTCCTTTGGCTCAAAAACCCCAGGATGGTTGTGGATGAAATGGTCAGGGTTACCAAAAAAGGCGGATACATAATTGCTGCAGCAGAACCCGATTATCAGTCCAGGATAGACTATCCCGAACTGTTTGGCAGCATTGGTCAAATGCAAAACCATTCTCTTCGTTTCCAGGGAGTCAACCTGTCAATGGGTCGCAAGCTGGGCTGGATGATGCGCGAAGCAGGCTTAAACGGTGTTCACCTCGGTTTGCTTGCCGGCGAATGGAAACGACCGGTAATGGACGAATTTGAAGCAGAATGGGATATGATAGCCTATGATCTGGGTGGTATGGCTCCGATGGAGCGCATCCTCGAGATAAAGGATGAAGCCATGCAAAGCTGGCTCAAAGGTGAGGCGACAGTCTTCATCCCCACCTTCTACGCACATGGAAAAGTATAATTATTACAAGCCCTCCCCGGAGACCCAAAACCTCCGGGGATCTTTTTTAATACCCCCAATGGAAATTAGCGCATAGCACCCACCCATCGCGAACAGTCGTTGCCAGGGTATTCAATCGAATCCTGTTTCAATACCAACCGTAAAGAGTGTAGTTGCTTACAATCCCCTGTCTATCCCTAAAGGGATTAGCTTCGAGCTGCGAGCTATATTTTGAATAATACAAAACCAGGTAATTTGGGGGAAAATTGTCCTACATTCCATTCGCCAGTTTATAATACAATCACTTCCGACCTCACTGACAATTTTTCACTGCTGATTATAGCGAGGCAGGCAGGTGGGATGGTACACGAAAAAAATAAATATTTCCAAGGATGCTGAATGAAAAATTGTAAATTATTTATTCTACTCGTTTCGTTTGTAGTGCTATTTTCTGCTATCCCCCAGGAAGTTGTCGCTCAGGAGCCCAATGCTGTTTGTGGTCCGGATGCCTACGTCAGCACCATGCTGACCTATATAAATCAAACTGGGGTGGAAAAATGGATCCGAAATTTTAGTGGCGAAAATTCGGTCCTGATCGATGGCGTGTCCCGGACCATCAAAACACGTTACTCATCTGAGCTTTTTTCGGGCAATACAAATGCCATGGCTTACGACTACCTTCACCAGGAATTGTTAAATCTGGGTTATGTGGATGGCGTATCGCTGAGCGATCATCTCTTTTCCCCGGAATACCATCAGTCTGAAGCGATGGAAGAGATTGAACTCGCAGAAACTACTGATGGGACGATTTCCCTGGAATTTGCACCGATGGATTATCAACTCAATGAACAACCCGAGGAGCTGCTGCAGGCGGAAATCTGGAAGAACAAAGTAGTCACCATTCCCGGTCACGGTCCAAACGCCGACAAGTTAGTCCTTATGACTGCTCACCTGGACAGCACTTCACCCTCCCGAACCACGCTTGCACCAGGCGCCGAAGATAACGGCAGTGGGGTCTCTGCTCTGATGGAAGCTGCCCGTTTGTTCCGTCATTATGAATTTGATTACACAATCAAATTGATCTTCTTTACCGGGGAAGAGGACGGGCTTTGGGGCAGTGAAGCATATGTCGCCGATCATCCAGGTGAGATGGATGATATCATCGGAGTGGTCAACCTGGATATGTTTGGATATGACAACGACCAGGATCTGTGTATCGAGCTGCATGTCGGCACGATGGCATCTTCCAATGTGGTCGGAACTTGTTTTACCGATGTCAGCAATAACTATGACCTTGGGCTTTCCTTCGATTATCTGACCAACACCGCAATTGATAGATCAGATCATGCCTCGTTTTGGGATGCGGGTGTCGGAGCCATAGAAGTTCTGGAAAATTACCAATCTGACTCTGCTTCCAACGGTTGCGGTGGGCGGCTTGATCGCAATCCGCACTATCACAAGATAACCGACACGATCGATAAGATGTACATGCCAGCCACGGTCGCCACGGTCAAAGCCGGAGTGGGCACTGTCGCCAGCCTGGCAGACCCGATTGGAAAATGTTTTGGTGGTGATCCGGTTGTTTCAGCCACCATCAATGAAGAATCGATCCTGCTCACCTGGCCCGAGCTGGATGGCGCTGATGTCTACAACATTTACCGCGGCACAGCCACCTGTCTGGGTTTCATGACTCGCATCGCGCAGGTGACAACCAATAGCTACGAAGACACCGACATCCAGTATGACCGCAATTACTTCTACAAAGTTGAGGCAGCCGAGACCGATGGAATCTGCATATCGCAGCTTTCCAACTGCGCGATCGCCAAAGTGCCCACACCCCAGGAACCGGTAATCTGGTTCGACCTGTTTATACCGTTGATTTCCGCAGGGGAATAACCCTGGAGGATAGTACCTCGACGTAGGGATGAAGCATCCTGGACGATTGTTCCGATTGGAGTTGATCATACTCCAGGATGCTTGGTCCCTGCCTCAAATTGCCACGGCGATCCCCGTTACGCGGATGGCAGGAACTTTTGAATTACAACAAGGGGCGCGGTAGTCTGCATTTGATCTCTTATTCTTTTGACAGTCATTCTGGAAAACAGGCTGTCACTTTGAGCCTCATTTGCGAAGAATCTCATTTGTAGAGAAAACGTTCCTTGCGGTCAAATTCTCAAGATCCTTACAAATTACACTGTATGTCGCTCCTCAGGATGACAAAGCCCTCCAAATGATAAGATCCTTCGCAAAAGAGGCTCAGGATGACAGGAAAAGGGAAAAGGTAACTGGGAGCGGGGAGCAGGTGGCCGCGAGCGGGTTGCGGGGAGCGCGACAACGACCCCCTCTAAAGAGGGGGTGAATGAGCGGCACTGCGTCGGCTCTACGTTGGTACAGACGGAAAAGCATGTCGTCACTGCGAGCCCCCGTTATGCGAATGGCAGGAACTTTGAAATTACAACAAGGGGGCGTGGCAGCCTGCCTTTGATCTCTTATTCTTTTGACTGTCATTCAGGAAAACAGATTGTCACTTTGAGCCTCTTTTACGAAGAATCTTAACATTTAATGAATCAGTCGTTGTGGTTGAAATGTCAAGATCCTTACAAGGTTCACTGTGTGTCGCTCCCCAGGATGCCCCTCCTGCACCTCTCTCACCCCCCTGCCCCCCCCTAAAGAGGGGGTGGATGAGCGGTACTGCGTCGGCTCTACGTTGGTACAGACTGAAAAGCATGTCGTCACTGCGAGCCCCCGTTATGCGAATGGCAGGAACTTTTGAATTACAACAAGGGGGCGTGGCAGCCTGCCTTTGATCTCTTATTCTTTTGACTGACATTCTGGAAAACAGATTGTCACTTTTAGCCTCTTTTGCAAAGAATCTTTACGCTGAAGTAAAACATCTGTTGCATTTGAATTGTCAAGATCCTTACAAATTAAACTGTGTGTCGCTCCTCAGGATGACTAAGCGCTCCAAAGGATAAGATCTTTCACTGCGCTCAGGATGACAATAACCCATTCGTACAGTATGTCAACAACTTAATTATTCAGGATTTGGCTCCTGTCACTACAAGTTTCCACCCTGTAATATATAGCATTCTCCAGTTTTCATTATTGGCTATGCGCATTAATTAGCATAGGAACCCTTGGATTATCCACTACAACAACTTGTAACTTGTCATCTCTATGTCAATATTTGGCTATGCGCATTGATTCGCCCTTACAACCTTAGATTATCTACTGTTGTAAACTTTGTTTTGGGTGATAATAGTACCTAAGTAGAAAGGAATCCGATGAATTTATTGAAACGCTGGATTGTAATTTTGATTGCAGTCTTCGTCGCTGCATTGATCGTCCCTGGTATTACCGTAACCGGCGACGGTTGGGCGGCTTACGCTATCATGGCTGCCATCCTTGCCCTGTTGAACGCAATCTTACTGCCGATCCTCAAAACGCTGACTTGCGGGCTTATCGTAATCACACTGGGTCTCTTCAGCCTTGTTCTAAATACTGCCATGTTCATGCTCTCCTCCAACCTTTCGCAAGCATGGTTTGGAGCCGGATACCATGTTGATGGTTGGTTCCCCGCCTTTTTAGGTTCTCTGATCGTCAGTGTTGCCACTATGCTGTTCGCGAATGACAACTCCAGAAGGAGAAACAGGGATAACGATTAACTGAATCTGTCATATCAGAAAAGCCAAGCCGTTACTGAGTCGCTAAGCTCTCAGTATCATGACCATGACGCTTGTCATTGCAGGTTCTGTCATTTGGAGGAAGCAAGCAATCTGAACTTCTCCCGCCAACTCCACCATTGCGGTAAGCGTAAGGTGATGATAACCTGTGGAGACGATTACCCTGCGCCATTTCAACCCGCCGGAAGGAGCGGGCGTACCCTAACACTCGGGACGGCATGGCAACCGCGAACAGGGAATAGGAACTGGGTTTTGTCATTCTGAACGAAGTGAAGAATCTGAACCTTTGCCAACAAGAACCTTACAAACTTCGTTGGTACAGACATCTCGCCCTACGATTGCTTTCGGGACGGCGTGGCAGCCGTCCCCTACACCACAACATAAACAGATTTTTCCACATTGAGAGTTGCTGGTCATACTCCGGGGATTTTCATTAACCTGCTTCCATACGGTAAAATTAACCATATGAAACCGGAAACCGTCGACTTTCTTCTAAACTTAAACCGCGAATTTTACGATGCCTACGCGCAATCATTTTCTTCAACACGCTTCTCGATCCAACCCGGAGTCCAGCGCTTGCTGCCCCAGCTCCTGGAGGCAAAAAACCTGATGGATCTGGGCTGTGGGAATGGAAACCTTGCCCAGGCACTGCTCAATTCGGGCTATCATGGCAGCTACCTTGGGGTGGACAACAGCGCCAAACTTCTGCAGGAGGTGCGCAAAGCCATACCCAGAGCTGAAAGAGATCGCTTTACCTTCAGGCAGGTGGACCTTGCTTCCAATTTTGAGTTGCATTCAGACCAGCCAGGCTGTTATCATCTTGCCTGTTTTGCCGTAATCCACCATTTCCCGGTCGAGCCCTACCTGGACCGGTTTTTCAGCTTCGCCGAGCGCACCCTGACCGTCCATGGGAAATTTTTTCTCTCCACCTGGCAGGTAAAGAACAACCTCCGCCTGAGCAACCGCATCCAACCCTGGGCTGTCATCGGTCTGGATGAGCAGGACCTCAGCGAGGACGATCTTCTGCTCGACTGGCGGGCAGACCTCAGCCAGCCTGCCCGTTTTCGATACGTCCACCACTACGATTCAGAAACATTGACAAAATTTGGCAATGATGTCGGACTTGTCTTGGAAGATGAATTTTATTCCGACGGGAAAGAAGGCAATCTGGCGCTTTACCAGGTTTGGCGAAAGGTTTAGTTACCTTACGGACAAGTTTTGCTCGATTGAGCCTTGCGTACCGCCCGAACTTGATGAGCGGCTCTCCAGCTTAACAACGACGCATCCTCGCGGTGTTGAGCTTTGGGAATCCCAACCTGTAATCCGCGAAACTTAACCAGGAACTGAAATAAGGAAAATGAATAAAGCTCCATGCTTGGTTTTTGCCATCTAGAGGGGGACCTGTTTAGAGGATTAATCAGCAGACGTGTTTAGAAAACGCATTCCATTAGCTTTTTGTCTGAAATGCGTTGACCAATATCGGGTTCAAGGTTACACTTATTGTATATTAATTCACAAAGTATGACAGTGCTTTGTACAAGGAGAAAAAACGAATATGATGAGTACAACTCAGCCAATTGACCCGCTTTACAACCCAAAGTTGAGGCCAATTATAGACGAAATCATCGAAGAAAGCATCGATCTCGATGGTGGACTTATGGTGGTTTTGAACAATTTGCAATCAAGGATTGGTTATCTTTCAGCCCCAATGCAAGAGTATGTGGCTGAAAGCCTGAGCATTCCGGTAAGTAAAGTGCATGGCGTGGTTTCCTTTTACTCCTTCTTTACCACGATACCACGAGGTAAACACGTTATCAAATTCTGCATCGGCACAGCTTGCTATGTTGGCGGAATCAACCAGCTGATCGACAAAGCCAGGCAAGTTATTGGCGTCGAACCAGGTCAAACTACCAGTGACGGAATGATCACTTTGGAAATTTGCCGCTGTGTTGGCGCCTGCAGCCAGGCACCAGTGGTTGTTGTCGATGAAGTCAACATTGGTCGGGTAAAACCCTCCAGGTTGGAAAAAATCGTACAAAACGTCCTCAAAGAAGAGGCAGCTGCTTGAGAGAATTAGCCCTTCATATCCTGGATATTGCTGAAAACAGTATCTCTGCTGGCGCGAGCCAGGTTAAGATTTACGTTAATCAGAATACCCGGGTTGATCAACTGTGTATCGTGGTCAAGGATAACGGTAAAGGCATGGACGACGAATTGATCTCAAAAGTTTTGGATCCGTTCACCACCAGCCGAACCACCCGCAAAGTTGGGCTTGGTATCCCGCTGCTTAAGCAGGCTGCGGAAGCCTGTAACGGCAGTCTGACCATCGAATCACAGCCAGGCGAGGGCACAATTTTGACAGCGAAATTCCAGGAATGTCACATCGACCGTATGCCGTTAGGCAACCTGGCAGACACATTTTTAACCCTTTTGTTAGGCACGCCGGATGTAAACTTTGTGCTCGACTACCAGGTCAACGATGAAGTCTTCCATTTTGATGACAGCGAGGTCAAGGAAGTTATGGATGGAATGTCGCTTACCGATTACAGAGTAATCGAGTATCTCACTAATACCATTCAAACTGGTATCAATGAAACTAATGAAAAAGCAATTCAACAAGGAGTGAATTATGCCTACAATTAATTCGATTGAAGATCTGAAAAGATTGCGTGAAGAAGCCCGGAAAATCAAAGACATGCGCGACCAGACTGGGAAAACCCAGATCGTTGTCGGTATGGGCACAATCGGCATCGCAGCCGGCGCACGCGAAACCTTGAAAGAAATCCTCACTTTTATTGAGGAAAATCGCCTGCCCGATATCATCCTCCGCCAGACCGGAAACCTCGGTCTCGATGGGATGGATCCTATTGTGAAGGTTACCCTGCCCGACAAAGAAGAAATTGCTTACTGCAAAGTCAATACTGATATCGCGCGCAGAATTATGCAAGAACATGTTGTCGATGGCAACGTGCTAACAGAACACTTAGTAAAAGAATAAATTTCAGAAAGGTAAGAAGAGAGAATCCAATATGGCATATTATCGATCAACGATTCTTGTTTCGATGGATCCGATTTGTATCGAGAAAGGCGCCCTCCAGATCAAAGAGCAGATCATCGAAGAACTAAAGCTGCAAAATATTCTGGATGAAGTCCAAATTCTCGATACCCCGCGGATCGGTGACCCTGAAACCGAAGGTCCAGACATCCTGGTCTACCCGGAAGGCAGCCACTACATCGCCCTGACACCTGAGAGCATACACCCCCTGGTCGTCGAACACTTCATTAAAGGTCGTGAGCTGCAGCAGTATGCTGCAAAAATGCGCGATCTTATGGATGAAGAAGTGCGGGCACCAAAAGAAAAAGAGGTCCGCGTTATTCTGGAAAACATCGGCGTGATTGATCCCCGGAATATCGAAGATTACATCGCAGTTGATGGCTACGCAGCGCTGGCAAAAGTGCTCACCGGGATGACCCCCGAAGGTGTTATTCAGACTGTGATAGATTCCAAGCTTCGTGGGCGCGGTGGCGCTGGCTTCCCGGCAGGTTTGAAGTGGAAATTCGCCCACCAGGCTCCTGGTTCACCCAAGTACATGGTCTGTAACGCAGACGAGGGCGACCCTGGCGCTTTCATGAACCGCAAGGTTTTGGAAGGCGATCCACACTCGGTCATCGAAGGAATGGCAATTGGCGCTTATGCGGTCGGTTCCAACCAGGGTTATGTTTACTGCCGCGCGGAATACCCCATCGCAGTCAGCACTCTTAACATTGCCATCAAGCAAGCCAAGGAATACGGTTTGCTGGGTAAGAACATACTGGGTACAGATTTTTCGTTCGATCTGGAAGTCCGCATGGGAGCAGGCGCATTCGTTTGCGGTGAAGAAACCGCTTTGATCGCATCAATCGAAGGCTCTCGCGGAGAACCTCGCGTTCGTCCGCCATTCCCCGCGACCAAGGGTCTTTGGGGCAAACCAACCAACATTAACAACGTTGAAACTTACGCCAACGTGCCAAAAATCATCCATCGTGGGTTGGACTGGTATACCAGCCTCGGATCTGAGAAGAGCAAGGGCACGAAGACCTTTGCGCTCGCCGGAGACGTTGCCCACACTGGCCTGATTGAAGTCCCCTTCGGCATGACCCTGCGCGAGATCATTTTCGATATCGGCGGCGGCATCAAAGATGGCAAAGGCTACAAGGCTGTTCAGACTGGCGGTCCGATGGGCGGTTGTTTGCCCACAAAATACCTGGACCTCGAAGTTGACTATGAAACCCTGGGTGCTGCCGGGTCGATTATGGGTTCGGGTGGTATGGTTGTCATGGACGAAGACACCTGCATGGTCGACATTGCCCGCTTCTTCATGGAATTTACCCAGGAAGAATCCTGCGGAAAGTGTGTGCCCTGCCGCGTTGGTACCCGCCGCATCCTGGAAATCCTCGAGCGGATATGCGCTGGTGAAGGCATCCCCGAAGATATCCCAATGCTGCGCAGCCTCTGTGATGAAATCAAGCAGGATAGCCTGTGTGGTTTGGGTCAGGGCGCTCCCAACCCGGTTGTTTCAACTTTGGAGCATTTCCTGGATGAATACGAAGCCCACATTTACGAAAAACGTTGCCCTGCAAAGGTCTGTCGGAACCTGATCACTTACAACATTACAGAAAATTGCACCGGTTGTACTGTCTGTGCGCGTAACTGCCCTGTCAATGCAATCACTGGCGAACGCAAGCAATTACACGTAATCGATCAAGATGCTTGTATTCGCTGCGGTATTTGCTTCCAGGTGTGCAATTTCGACGCTGTAGAGGTCAACTAATCATACGAGACGATGGAGAAAATTAGATGATCAAATTAACTGTTAATGAATTACCTGTCGAAGTGGAATCAGGATCAACCGTCCTGGAAGCAGTCCAAAAAGCCGGATTCAATGTCCCGACTTTGTGCTACCACCCCAAACTGGTACCATACGGAGCCTGCCGCTTGTGCCTGGTTGAAGTTGAAGGCGCCAAAACCCTGCAGCCTTCCTGTACTTTTCCTGCAGCGGAAGGAATGAAAGTTCACACCGACACGGAAAAAACCAAAGCAGCCCGTCATTTCGTATTATCAATGCTTTTCAGCGAACGAAACCACTTCTGCATGTACTGCCAGGATACTGATGGCGATTGCGACCTGCAGCAAGCTGCTTATGATGAAGGCATGAACCATTGGCCTATCACACCGGCTTACAAACCTTTTTATGTTGATACCAGTCATCCGGACTTTGTCCTGGATAACAACCGCTGTATCATCTGCCGGCGTTGCGTCCGCACCTGTGCTGAACTGGTGGGCAACCATACCCTCGGCATCGAAGAGCGCGGTTCTGCCAATATCCTGGTTGCAGACGGCAATGTGCCCCTGGGTGAAAGCACCTGTATATCCTGCGGAAACTGTGTCCAGGTCTGCCCGACCGGCGCTCTGATTGACCGCCGTTCGATGTACCAGGGTCGCGAAACCGATCTGACCCACACCAATTCCATTTGTATGGACTGCAGTGTCGGTTGTTATCGCGTGGTCAAAACCCGCGACAATCGCCTGGTTCGTATTGATGGCGATATGGATGCCACCTTCGCTGATGGTTTGTTATGCGAAATGGGTCGTTACAATCCGGTCAAAGAAAATCGTGTTCGCGTGAACGAACCTTTGATTCGCCGTGAAGGCAAATTGCAGCCAATCAGCTGGGATGATGCTCTGAATGTAGTTTCTACCCAACTGAAAGCACATGACAGCACCGAAATCAAAGCCTATATCTCCGGGCGACAATCGATCGAGAACCTGAGTACTTTCCAGAATTTCTTCAAGGATAACTACAAGGTTGGTCAAACTGCCCTGTTTGGTCACGACGAGAGCGCTGCAGTGAGCATTGAGCTGGCACGAGAATTTGGCGCTTTTGAATCTGACCTTGGCGCCCTGGAAGAGGCTGACGCCGCGGTAATCCTCGGCGCAGACCTGGTTGACGATTACCCGGTTGCTGGCTTTATGTTGAAGCGCAAACCAGGTGAACTGTTCAATATGGTCCTGGTAACCAAAGAAGAGAATAAGCTCGCAGATAACTTCTCCAACCGCCTGGTGTCTGTTGGCGAGAATTATGAACAAATCATTAATCTCCTGGCTTGCCACAAAACCGCAGGCAGTTGCGAAGAGACTGACCAAATTATCGCAGAGGAAGGTCTCGCTGCTCGAAGGGCATATCGATTACTGGAAAGCGTCCAAACCTGGCAACACCCAGTGATTATTGTCGGTAAAGATTTTGCCAAGTTGGAAAACCTGGAAACTCTGAAGAAATTAATCCGCTACTCACAGGAAGTTGGCGCAAAAGTGATCATCATGAAAGGTGACACCAACAGTTTTGCCGCTTCCCTGCTCGGTCTCGAAGTGAACCCTGAAATGGGAGAGAGCCCGGTGGCTTTCTATGCGATTGGCGATGGTCACGCATGCCACCACGCAGTGGATGGGATGAAAAACGGCGGATTTAAGATCGTACAGACCAGTTACATGGACGAATTCGCTGAACTGGCTGACGTTATCTTACCCAGCAAAATCTGGGCTGAGGAAGAAGGTCATTATCTGACCACAGACGGTCGCATTGAGCTCAATCGCCAGGCATTGATCCCTGGTGTGCAGCAGCGATCGGTCTCCGAAGTCCTGGCTGGTCTTGCAGAAAAGTCCGGCTTCAGCCTCCAATCGGATTGGCAGGCAGTAGTGACCGACAAAATTTCATCGATCGTCCTGGCATAAGCCAGCGGTTGAGATAAAGGAGTATGAAAGGAAAAACATGGCAAAACCAAAAGTGGCTTCAGACTGGCTCGCGGGTTGTGCTGGCTGCCATATGTCTTTTTTGGACATGGACGAAAGAATTATTGAATTGACCAAATTGGTTGATCTCCGCGCTACTCCGATTACCGACTTGAAAGAGCCGGATATCGATGGTGTGGATGTGGGCATCCTTGAAGGTGGTATTTCCAATTCGCATAACGAAGAAGTTGCCATCAGAATGCGCGAAAGATGCAAAATCCTGGTCGCCCTGGGTGACTGCGCAGTTTTCGGCGGCGTCCCCGCCATGCGTAATTTCGTTGGTGCCGATGAAGCCCTGAAACGTGCTTACATCGAAACTGAAAGTACCGATGAAAGCGGCAAAATTCCGGATGACCCTGAACTGGCGGTGCTACAACACGTTCGCCCGGTCAGCGATGTGGTCAAAGTGGATGTCTTCCTGCCCGGTTGTGCACCTCATGCCGACGCGATTTTTCACGTTCTGGCTGAGCTCGCACAGGGTCGCATGCCCGAAGTCAACGAACTTACCAATAAATGGCACTAGGAGAAGATATGGTTACACAGAAAATAACAATTGAACCCGTAACCCGAATTGAGGGACACGCCAAAGTTACCGTCCACATGAAAGACGATGGCAGTGTCGAACATGCATATTTCCACGTGAATGAATTCCGTGGTTTCGAAAAGTTCTGTGAAGGACGCCTCGTGACCGAGATGCAGCAAATCACTCCACGCATCTGCGGCATTTGCCCCGTCAGCCACCACCTGGCTGCCGCCAAAGCCGGAGATGTGGTTTTGGGCTGTCCGCCTCCCCGTCCCGCGTCACTCTTGCGTGAACTGATGCACATGGGGCAAATCATTCAAAGTCACGGCATGCATTTCTTTGAACTGGCAGGACCAGACCTTTTACTTGGTTTCGATGCCGACCCGGCAACCAGAAATGTAGTTGGACTGATCCAGGCAGACCCTGATCTGACTGTAAAAGCTGTGCGCCTGCGCAAGTTTGGTCAGTCGATCATTTCCGAATTGGGCGAACGCTCCATCCACCCCACTTTCGCTATTCCCGGCGGTGTCAACCGAACGCTGCCAGCTGAAGGACGCGATCGCATTCTGGCTCAGTTGGATGAACAGATCGCGACAACACAGCTTGGGATTAAGATCGTCAAAGACTGGATGGAAGCTAACGCTGAGACCGTTCAAAAATTTGCTGTCTTCCCCACTGGCTATTTCGGTTTGACCACCCCTGACCATGGTCTCGAATTATATGATGGTGACATGCGCCTCATCGGTCGTAATGGAGAACCACTTGAGACCTTCAGCGCTCAAAACTACCTCGACTATATCGCCGAGCATGTTGAGTCCTGGTCTTACCTGAAGTTCCCCTATTACAAGAAACTGGGCTTCCCTGAAGGGGTCTACCGTGTTGGTCCGCTCGGTCGTATCAACCTGGCGGAACACATCAGTACCCCACTCGCCAACGAGGAGTTGAAACTCTTCAAGGCGATCAATAACGGAATGCCTGTTGAAAACACGCTTGCCTACCACTACGCCCGCATGATCGAAACGCTCTTTGCATGTGAACGCGTGCGTGTATTGCTCGCTGACCCTGATATTCTCAGCAACGACATTCTTAACACCCATCAGGAACCGACCGGTCACGGTGTTGGGGTGATCGAAGCGCCCCGCGGCACCTTGACTCACGATTACCATGCCGACGAACTGGGTCGCCTGACCAAGGTTAACCTGATCGTCTCCACCGGTCACAACAACTACGCGATGAGTAAAGCCGTTGATATGGTCGCGAAAGAGTACGTGCGCGGTCCTGAAGTAAAAGAAGGCATGCTCAACCGCGTTGAACATGCCATCCGCGCTCACGACCCCTGCCTGAGCTGCTCAACTCATGCATTTGGTCAGATGCCAATCGAGATATCAATTATTGATGCCGATGGCAATCTGGCTCAAACGATTAAGCGTTAACTAAAATTGATCTGCATTAAAACCTCCCCTTAAGGTATCATCAGGGGAGGTTTTATATTAAATTTAGGATTTGACAATGAAGCGACTGATTATTGCATACGGAAACCGCGACCGGGAAGATGACGGCGCTGGCTGGCATGTTTTGGAGAAAATTACCTCGGTTTTTGGGTTGAGAGTACCCGAATTTCCCGGAGAATGGGTGGAGACTGCGGATGGTTCGCTGCGCTTCTTGTACCTTTTTCAATTGTTGCCCGAGATGGCGGAAGATATTTGTGATTATGATCAGGTGATTTTCATCGATGCCCACAATTCAGAACAGCTCGATGACCTCCTGCTCCTGGATGCTGAACCAACCAGCGAACATTCCGCATTCACCCATCATATGGGCGCCGGTGTGCTGCTCTCAATTGCCAAAACTCTTACAGGCAATTGCCCGCAGGCAAAAATGCTGACCGTCAGGGGCTTTTCCTTCCAATTCAAACGGGAACTTTCTGAAAAAACAGCAAAATTGGTAGATAAAGCAGTAGTTCTGCTGCAGAACGAACTGGGATTGGCAGATTGCGGCTTGCTTCCATATGTTGAGATGCCAACGAAACTTTTTCTGGATACTGCGCCTGGCTTGATCGACCAGGACAAACCGGTCATCCGTGAGCACTCGCTCGAGTTGATTGTCAATGGTGAAAGCTGGCTTTCTCTAATCTGCTCACCTTGTGATCTGAAAGAGCTGGCAGTCGGCTTCCTTTGGAATGAGAATGTGATCTCAGAGAAGGAACAAGTTAATGAAATTACGCTCACACACGATTTGAGCACCATCGAGGTGACGGTCAACGGAGAGGTCACCAAGCCAACCACCTTTCATCGCACGTCAACCGGCACTGAACCACAGGCAACTCCGGTTTTCTCAACCAGGGAAAACGAAGTCGAAGTCCGATTGTCTGCCAGTGAACTGCCGGAATTGTATAACCGCTTCTCGATGGAGCAAAAAATGCACGATTTTGCCGGCGGATTTCACACCGCCGGGCTTAGTGATGGTGAAGTGGTTAACCTGGTGATGGAAGACCTGGGCAGGCATAACTGTATCGACAAACTGGCTGGCGCCTGGCTGCTGGGTGAGCAGGAATTTGAGCCCCTGGTCCTGATGCTCACCGGACGCGTTAGCTCCGAGATGGTTATGAAGAGCCTGGCGCTGGGAGTCCGGTTCATCATCAGCCGGACAACACCCACGGCGCTGGCAGTGCACATGGCTGAAGAGGCGGGCATCTGCCTGGTGGGTTATATGCGTGCCAACCAGTTTGAAGTCTACTCCCATAGTGAGTATCTCATTTAAGATTATCATTCTGGAAACGAAGGACCTGTGTACGTCGCGCGTTTGCCGCGGGGCATGATGCGCATCCTTACCCATGTGTGCCGCCTGAGTTTTTGATTTTCCAACAAAAGCTTGATTTCAACGAGGAAGAGCGTGTTTTTCAGGACACTAAAATGAGGAAATCAGTGGATTGGCTCGTTTCGGAAGCTTAGCGTAGGGAACGCGGCTTGTCCCGTTCCCTACGGAAGGATGGCTTCGCCGGAACAAACGTCTCGCCCTACGAAAGGTTGGCTTCGCAAGAACGGGACAAGCACTTCGTAAATGTAATTCATAAGGGTCTTACCGTTCCGATTGACAAGATCCTTCGCAAAAGAGGCTCAGGATGACAAAACCCAGTTCCTATTCCCTGCTCCCTGCTCCCGGCTCCCAGCTCCCTATTCCCTGCTCCCCCTTTAAATCTAAACACATTCATATTGAGAATTACTGATGTTAAGACAGCTCCTATTACCAACCCTTGACACGGAGGGTATAATCTAAGCATGCACGAATTAGCAGTGACAGAGAGTCTTTTGGCAATTGTGATTCAGTCTGCCGAAGAAAACCATGCCCAAAAAGTAACCGATATTACCCTCTCAATCGGAGCGCTTTCATCGATCATCGATGAATCTGTCCAGTTTTACTGGGACCATATCAGCAAAGGCACAATCGCAGAAGAAGCAACCCTGCACTTCAATCGTATCCGAGCCTCTCTGCGCTGCCTGGACTGCGAAACAGAATTCACCCTGGAAGACGAGCTGACTCCCTGCCCAAATTGCCAGGGCATAAACCTTAACATCATCGCTGGAGAAGAATTCCAGGTAGATTACATAGAAATTCAAAAAGAGGAAAACGACAAGCATGAAAAAACGAGTTGAAATTGTCAAAAGGATCATGGATTCCAATGAACAATTAGCTGAACAGAACCGCCAAAAGCTGGACGATCACCAGGTTTTCGGCATCAATGTGATGGCATCACCAGGTGCTGGCAAGACATCCTTCATTCTCCAAACCATCTCCCGATTGCCCGAAGGTTTGCGCCTGGGCGTGATCGAGGGAGACACCGCCCCGGTTACCATCGACGCAGATAAAATCACCGATGCCGGTATGCCCGCTGTCCAGATTAACACTGGCGGTGACTGTCACCTCGACGCGAACATGGTTGGTCTGGCGATTGAACAACTCGACCTGAACGATATCGACCTTTTGCTAATCGAAAATGTGGGCAACCTGATCTGCCCTGCTGGTTTCGCGCTTGGCAACCACGCCAATATCGTAATCTCGTCCACTCCTGAAGGGGATGATAAACCTTATAAATATCCTAACATCTACCGTGGTGTTGATGTTTTAATCATTAATAAAATTGATTTGCTCCCCTATATTGACTTCAGGATGGATTATTTCCGCGAAGGCGTCGAAATGCTCAACCCCGGTTTGAAAACTTTTGAAGTCAGCTCAAAAACCGGTGAGGGATTTGATGGCTGGATTGAATGGCTCCAAGAGAAAGTCAGAACTGCCCAGGAGTAAATGAACGCAATCAACAAAAGGGTGCTTATCCAGGGCATTGTCCAGGGTGTTGGCTTCAGACCAACGGTATTTGGCTACGCGCAAAAATACGGCGTGACCGGATGGATCCTAAATTCGGCTCACGGCGTGGAGATCGAAGTGCACGGCGAACCCGAAAGACTCGAGGCTTTTTTGCGCGAATTGCGCCAAAACCCACCGCGCATGGCTCAAATCGACACCTTTCAGGTCACCGATGCCCCCACGCAGTCCTACAACATTTTCGAAATACTGGAAAGCCGCGATGATCCTGCCGACTTTTTGCCGGTCTCTCCTGACCTCAATATCTGCCCTGATTGCCTGCGGGAGATGTTTGACCCTGCAGACCGACGCTACCGCTACCCGTTTATCAACTGCACAAACTGCGGTCCGCGTTTTTCGATCGTCAAGGCGATTCCCTACGATCGCCCCAACACCAGCATGGCGGATTTTGCGCTTTGCCCGGATTGTGAACGTGAGTATCACGACCCAACCGACCGTCGTTTCCACGCCCAGCCGGTGGCTTGTCCAGTCTGCGGACCGCACATCTGGCTCCAGGTTGGCAATGAAGTTCTGTCTGAAAAAGAAGATGCCTTGCAGGCAGCCCGTGAGATGTTAAAAGATGGAAAAATTCTGGCGGTCAAAGGTCTGGGCGGCTTTCACCTGGTCTGCGATGCCAACAACGCGCAAGCTGTTGATGAATTACGCCTGCGGAAAAGACGCAGCGGAAAACCTTTTGCATTGATGGCATTTGACCTGAAAACCATCGAACAGTATTGTCGGATAAACCCCGAAGAAAAAGCGCTGCTCAAATCAGCCCAGGCACCAATCGTGCTCCTGGAACTGACCGAAGAAGGACAGGACCTGGCAAGAATCGTCGCTCCCGACCAAAACACGCTCGGTTTTATGCTTCCATACACTCCTTTGCACTACCTTCTGCTCGAAAAGGAAGCAGGTTATCCCGAAGTTTTGCTGATGACCAGTGCCAACCTGAGTGAAGAACCGATTGTTACTGACAATAAAGAGGCGCTCGAAAAACTGAGTCGGATAGCCGACGCCTTTCTCCTGCACAACCGACCGATTGAAACACGTATTGATGACTCTGTCGTTTCAACCTATCGCGGAGATGTTTATTTCAACCGCCGCGCGCGCGGCTATGCCCCAAACCCGATCCGGCTTCCTTTCCAGGTTCCCCCCAGCCTGGCAGCCGGCACACACCTGAAAAATACCTTCACGCTCGCTCGCGACCACTATGCCTTCATAAGTCACCACATCGGAGACCTGGATAACCAGGAAACCTGGGATGCCTACACGCAGGCAATCGAACATTATCAGAAGATTTTTCGAATCAGCCCAGAAATTGTCGCCTGTGATTTGCACCCTGATTACATGGCAACCCATTATGCTGCCATGGCAGCCAAGGCGCACAAGATCCCGCTGTATGCAGTTCAGCATCATCACGCCCATATCAGTTCGTGCCTGGCAGACAATGGATGGAACCGCTCTGAAGCGGTCATCGGTTTGGCTTTTGATGGTACCGGTTACGGACCTGACGGCGCTATCTGGGGCGGCGAGGTGTTGCTGGCAAATTATGTCGGCTTCGAACGCCGCTGCCATTTCGAATATGCTCCCCTGCCTGGCGGTGATGTCTCCATTCGCAAACCAGCCCGGCTCGCCCTGGCATACCTGCAACAATTTGAGATGCTCGACTATGGAAAAAGCCTGGCTCTTCAGCCTTTTTTATACCTGGATGATACCGAGCAAGAGGTCATATTCAACCAGGTCAAGACCGGCTTCAATACCCTCCAAACAAGCAGCCTGGGTCGATTGTTTGACGCGGTCGCCTCATTGATCGGGCTGTACCAGGAAGTTAGCTACGAGGCACAAAATGCCATCGCCCTGGAGGCGATCGCTGGCGCGGAAGACCATTCTTCTTATGATTTCATAATCGAGGGAGACCAGATTTTACTGGCACCACTGTTCGCCCAGATTTTGACTGATTTACAGGCAAAAGAATCGGCAGCCACCATTTCTTCCCGGTTTCATAATGCAATTGTCCGTCTCGCCGTCAGCGTTGCCATGAAATTAAAAGACGAGACCGGGTTAAATACAGTGGCGCTTTCTGGCGGAGTGTGGCAGAATAAGCTCTTGCTAAAGAAGACAATTTCAGCCCTCGAAAAAGCAGGTTTCACGCCGCTTTGGCACCACCACGTGCCAACGAACGACGGCGGTGTTTCCCTGGGTCAGTTAATCACTGCGCTTTTTCAAGCTGGATTAATAAAGGAGTAACTATGTGCTTGGGAATACCAGGTAAAGTAATTGAAATTTACGATGTCGACGGCACGTTGATGTCCAGGGTCGATTTTGATGGTGTGGTTCAGGAAGTCTGCCTGGCAACCACCCCCGAAGCCCAGCCCGGGCAATATGTGCTGGTGCATGCCGGCTTTGCGTTAAACGTGCTCTCTGACAATGAAGCCAGTGAGACGATAAAAATTCTGAAGGAGCTTGAAAGCTTCAACCGTGATTTTTACGGGAGGGACGCGACATCATCATGACCAACCGCGCTACAACACCCGAAGCCGTGCGGCAAACCAGGGCAATCCTTGAGGAAGTCCGACGGATCACCACCAAACCATGGAACATCATGGAAATTTGTGGTGGTCAGACCCATGCCATCATGGAGTACGGACTCGACCAGCTTCTGCCGGAGGAGATCACGCTGATCCACGGACCCGGCTGTCCGGTTTGTGTGACCTCACTGGAGTTGATCGAACAAGCTCTGCAGATTGCCGGCATGCCTGACGTAATTTTCACCAGCTTTGGTGACATGCTGCGCGTACCTGGTGCCTCACGTGACCTTTTTTCTGTACGTGCGCGGGGCGGCGACGTCCGCGTAGTTTACTCGCCGATGGATGCGGTCAAAATTGCCCGTGAAAACCCTGAAAAACAAGTGGTTTTCTTCGGAGTCGGCTTTGAGACCACCGTTCCTGCAATCGCAGCCAGTATTTTGCACGCCGAAAAAAACCAGGTGGACAATTTCTCTGTTTTGCCTGCGAACGTCCTCGTTCCCCCTGCCATGCATGCGATTTTGCAGAGCCCGGAAAACCGCGTCAACGCCTTTTTGGCAGCCGGTCATGTCTGTGCCATTATGGGTTACCAGGAATACGAACCAATCGCCCGCAGGTATAAAACCCCAATTGTAGTAACTGGCTTTGAACCGCTCGACCTGGCGCTTGGCATCCTGATGACTGTGCGCCAGCTCGAGGAAGATCGTTATGCAGTCGAAAACGGCTATCCGAGGTATGTCACACGCGAAGGTAACCAGCCTGCCCAGCTGTTGATTAAGCAAGTTTTTGAACCGGTTGATCGACAATGGCGCGGTATCGGTATGATCCCCCAATCGGGGCTCGGTTTGCGCAGCGATCATAGAAAATTCGACGCGACAACCCGCTTTGATATCCAGTTCACCGAGTTGAGCGAATCTCCGTTGTGTATTGCCGGGTCTGTACTGCGCGGGGTGGCGAAGCCGATCGATTGTCCAGCTTTTGGAATTCAATGCACGCCGGCTCACCCGCTTGGCGCTCCGATGGTTTCTGGAGAGGGTGCCTGTGCCGCTTATTATCGTTATCACAAAGTGAGATAAATGACTGAAAACTATCCACACCTCGAAGGTCCGCTTTGCCCGATGCCTCTGACCCATGACGAGAACATCGTGATTGGTCATGGCAGCGGAGGCACGAAGACGCACAGCCTGATTCAGAATGTCTTCCGAAAGTACCTGGGCAACACGATCCTCAACCTGGGTAACGACGCCGCCTTGCTCAAATATGGGCAGGAAGTCCCCGGCGGGTCAAACCTGGTGGTCTCGACCGACGCGCATATCGTCTACCCGCTGTTTTTCGCGGGAGGGGATATCGGTCGCCTGTCTGTTTGCGGTACGGTAAACGACGTTTCCATGCTGGGGGCGCAGCCAAAATATCTGACCGCGACGTTTATTCTCGAAGAAGGTTTTCCGATAAGCGACCTTGAGCGCATCCTTGTTTCGATAGCTGAAGCCGCGGACGAAGCTGGTGTAAAGATCATCGCGGCGGATACTAAAGTGACCGAACAAGGCAAATCGGACGGCGTTTTCATCAGCACAACCGGGATCGGTTTTGCGCGGGAAAGTCTTAACATCCACGGCGCTGCGGCTGAAGCAGGTGACGCGGTGTTGTTGAGCGGGTCGATCGGAAACCACGGCATCGCCGTCGCGGAAGCGCGCGGCAACCTTGGATTCAAGAGCCAAATCCGCTCTGATGTGGCTCCTCTGAACGGACTGATTGCCGCCTTGCTCGAAGCGGTCCCCGAGGTTCACGTTTTACGCGACCCAACCCGCGGCGGGCTCGCCACCACACTGGTTGAGATAGCCTGTCAAAGCAGCGTTACCATCCAGTTGGATGAAGAAAGCATCCCTATTGACCGCGACGTGAAAAGTGCCTGCGATTTACTTGGTCTTGACCCGCTCTATATGGCGAATGAAGGCAAACTGATCGCCCTGCTGCCTGCTGAAAAGGCTGAGCTCGCGCTGGCGACCCTGCGAAGCCACCCATACGGTTCTGAAGCTGTTCTTATCGGGAAGGTAACCGGGGAATCCGATGGTCAGCTTTTGCTGAAAACACCCTTGGGAACAACACGCCGGCTGGACATGCTTGCAGGGGAAATGCTGCCCCGAATTTGCTGAGTTATGAAGACTTATGCGGTTCCGGTTTTTATCCTGGTTTTTCTACTCTTTGCCTGCCAGGCTGCCCCACATGTCGGCATAGATACCACCAATAGCCCGCTTCCAGTCAAGGATGCTGCCGCAACAAGTCCGTCAGCAACGCCGTCATCAATGATCAGAACAGCTGAAAGACCACAACCAGCCGAGCCCGACCCAACGCCTGCGCTTACTGAATCAACAGCTGGAATAAAACCCGACACTATTCAATCATTCCCTTCTGATGCAGCGCTGATTGAAGGAGTTGAATGGTATATTCTGATCGAAAACCAGGCAGGTGAAGTATTGCTGGCTAAAAACGAACACGAGTCTTTCCAACCCGCCTCGATGATTAAAATCCCGATAGCTATGGTAGTGCTGAAATTATTGCAGGACCAGGGAAAGTCGCTGCAAGATCTTCATAGCGTTGGTGTTTCCGGCAAAAACTTCGCTGGCTTGCTTGAAGCGATGGTAGTGGTCAGTGATGAGCACGCCACAGACGCATTGGAATTCTTTGCCCGGGGTGGCGACCTGTTGCGAAAGACACTCGATAATTGGGGTCTGCAGCAAACCACCTTTGACCCCCGCCGCAGCACAGCCAGCGACCTGATGCTGTCGCTGCAGATACTGGAAGGCGAAAGCGCATTAAACCAGGAATTTACCGATTTCCTGCTCGAGCTCATGGGCACATACAGCGAAAATGACCACCTCTTCCTGGGCAGGTTCAACAGCACGCTTCCCGAGTGCCAGTTCCTAAACAAGCGTGGAACCCTGCTCAGCCCTACTGTCGCTGCTGATATGGGTATCCTGATCTGTGGAGAGCAGACCTGGTTTTTTGTTGTCGCCGGCATACCAGCGGCTGGTTCGTCGGTGACCTTCGAAGATATCCAGGCATCCATCGAAGCTTTTGCTGTGGATTTTGCCAATTTCATCGACGACTCGCCATAACAGGCAAAGTGGCTTTTCTTGACAAACCAATTTGGCAATGTATACTTAGCCGGCAGGAAACTGGTCTGTCTGTTCCAGCCTGCAGACTTAACTAACTGAGGAAATGATGAAAATAGACTTTCAAGAAACTACTGACGATTTAGCCAAACGCATTGATATCCACTCCCGTTTCGGCAGCCGTGATATCGACGAATGGATGCTCGGGATTCTCGACCTCCAACCCGGTACGAGAATTCTGGATGTTGGCTGCGGTGCTGGCAAGCAGTGTTTCTCGTTCTTCCACTATCTTAAAGGTCAGGCAGAGATCACCGGCACGGACGTTTCAGAATCGCTGCTGGAAGAAGCCCGGGCGAAAAACCAGGAAATTGACAACGCCGTTGATTTCAGATATCTCGATTTCAACGAGCGATTTGAACTGCCTGAAAACCATTATGATTTGATTTCAGCCTGTTTTGCTATTTACTATGCCCAGGATATTCCCTTCACACTCTCAGAACTTCACCGGCTGCTTGTGCCCGGCGGGCGTTTGTTTACCACCGGTCCTATGCCGACCAACAAACAGATCTTCTATGACATCATCCAAAAAGCCACCGGCAAGGAGATTCCTCCGATGCCTGGCAGTTCGCGCTATGCTTCCCAGATCTATGGCACGATGCAGGATCTCTTCAGCAAGACTGAACAACACATTTTTGAAAACCCACTTACATTCGATACCGTGGACCCTTTCATGGTCTATACCCGTGCTTCCATGTCCGAGGATCGCAAGCTGTGGAATTCCCTATTTGAGACCCACGAAGAGTTTGAATTGGTGATGGAATCTATCGGGAAAGTAGCGAACGACTATATCCAGCGTGACGGTAAAATTGTGATGACAAAAGTGGTCGGTGGCTTTATCGCCACCAGGTAAGGTGGAAAAGTATGCAACAGAACAATCTCAAGAAAAACATGACCTTTTATGGCAAGTCGCTGCTCTTTTTGGGTTCGCACCCTGATGATATCGAGCTGGGCTGCGGTGCTTTGCTCGCTGATCTGATCGGGCAGGCAGACGTTTTTTGCATGACTTTTTCCAATAACCAAAAAAATCCGGCGCTACTAAACCTGGTTGAGGAACATTACAACAGCATGCATGTGCTTGGTCTCCGTGATGATCAAATTGGGTTGGGAAATTACGAAACGCGCCGTTTCCCTGACTTTCGGCAGGAGATCCTGCAGGAAATGCTGCAGCTGCGCAAAAAGTATCAACCAGAGATCGTTTTTGTCAACACACCAAAAGACATCCACCAGGACCACCGGACACTCACCGAGGAGGCAACCCGCGCTTTCCGCGGCACAACCGTGTTGGGTTATGACGTCTTACGAAGCAGCTATGGGTTTTTTCCGCATTTTTTGGCTGAAGTCAGTGAGCAGGCTGTGGAAACAAAAATAGCGGCTCTCGCGGAGTATAAAACCTACGCGAACCACTATTATTTCTCTCCTGATATTATGCGGGCAACCGCGATTCGTCATGGAGCCTTAGCCGAACGCCCCTTCGCTGAAGGCTTTGACATCATCAGGATTGTCGGGCAGTTTTCTAAAACAAGTTGAGACTATCCAGGTCGATTTCGTCGATAGGGTTGACTTTTTTGCGTTTCGATTCGTAAGGTCGCAGGTTCTCTGAATCAAGAGGGAACCAAAGGATATGGTCGGGCACCATCCACCCATCAGTCAGGTATACCTTTGATTTAAACTGAACCGCGACCAACTTGTTGTCAAACTGAACAACCGTCCCTCTCAACCAATCGCGCACGCGCTGTGCGTCTTTATCTTCATGGTCCACCAGGGCTTCAACCCGATCGCCAATTTTATAAGTGATTTCTTCCTTGGGCGGTTTCATGAAATTAACATTTCTCATTTTTATCTTTTCCCTTCTGCTGGTTAGAACCGTTCCATCTTCTTATTAATAATTTTACGTAAAACTTCTCGTGTCTTTTCGTCCTTGAATGATTGCACAACCTCGCCAAGGAAACCCTCAACGATCAATTTTTGCGCATCTTCATATCGAATTCCGCGGGCTTCCAGGTAAAACAACTCGTCCTTGTCGATACTACCGACGGTTGCTCCATGGGAACATTTGACATCATCCGCATGAATCTCGAGACCCGGAGCAGACTTAACCTCCGCACTGTCATCAATTACCAGGTTTTTATTGCTTTGGTATGCGTCCGTCTGCTGGGCTTTTGGGTCGACATAAATCATGCCGTGCCAAATTGAGCGCCCCTGATCTGCCGCCACGGATTTGAAAAGCAGGTCGCTGCTCGTGGAAGCATCCCAATGATTTTGACGGGTATCGAGGTTCACCACCTGTTCCTGCTCTGGGAACATTAAACCGTGGATCTGTGCGTTTGCCCCTTTTCCGACGAGATCGGTCTCGATGAAGTTCTTACTCGATTTCGCTCCAACCACTGCGGTATTCCAGACCAGATTTGCGTCACGCCCGAGCGTGGCAGTGGCGTGGTTTATATTCCAGGATTTGTGGTCTAAAAGCTGAACCTCGTCAAGCTGCAGGTGGGCGCGATCCGCGACGAAAACTTCCATAACGCCAATATGCATTCCGTCAACCCGATTATTTGAGCTCATCCAATCCACATCTACAAATGCTTGCGCATCCTCTTCAATGAGGATGATGGAATGGGTCCAAAGCAGGCTATTTTCGAGGGGCAAGTCTATTTCGACCTTTATTTGCCCATCCAATCGCATGCTTTTTGGGAGATAGATAATAAGTCCGTCGTCTGCCAATGCGGTCGCTAATGCGGCAAATTTCCCCTTTGGGGCTGCTTTGGATTGGCTGAAACAGCGCTCAACCAGTTCCGGATTTTTTGGAAGCAGCTCCTTGATTGAGCTGACAATTACACCTTCTGGCAGCTCAGCGCTGCCATCTTCCATGGTGATGGTAACTTTACTGAGGAAGCTTTGCCCATTTTCTACAACCTCAAGTTGGGATATCGGGAGGTCTTTATAATTCATCCAGCGCCAGCTTTCGTCTTTCCGATCAGGAAACTCAAGCAGCGCTGCGGCATCCCAGGCAGCCTTTCTTTTGGTTTGTAAAGATTTGGGCAAAGTCGATAAGCGGTTTTTGTAGACCTCGTTCCATGAATCAGGCTGGTCGGTTATGGAAAATATCTGGTAAGGACTGCTTTCGGTAATTGTTGTCATCATCCCACCGACCCTATCATCTGGAGTTGAATGAGCTTGTTCATTTCCACGGCATATTCCATTGGCAGTTCTTTGACAAGGGGTTCAATGAAACCGGATACGATCATGGTTGTCGCTTCTTCTTCGCTCAACCCCCGGCTGGTAAGGTAGAACAACTGGTCTTCCCCCACCTTGCTCACCGAGGCTTCGTGACCGATGCTTACATCATACGAGCCGCTGTCGATGGTTGGCCAGGTGTCAGTCCGCGATTCCGGGTCAAGTAAGAGCGCATCACAAACCACACTCGACCTGACATCTTTCAATCCCCTGGCAACCTTGACCAAGCCACGGTAAGAGGCTTGCCCGTTTCCTCGTGAGATCGATTTTGATGTGATTTTACTGCTGGTATTGGACGCGAAGTGGATCATCTTCGAACCGGCATCCTGGACCTGATTCGGACCCGCAAAAGCGACCGAAAGCATCTCTCCGTGAGCGCCTTCACCGCGCAGATTGCAGGAAGGGTACTTCATGGTTACTTTGGAGCCAAGGTTGGCATCCACCCATTCCATTGTGCCATTTTCAAAAACCGAGGCTCGCTGCGTCACCAGGTTGTAAACATTGTTGGACCAGTTTTGAATGGTCGTGTAGCGGACACGGGCATCTCTTTTGACCACAATCTCAATGACACCGCTGTGATATGACGAGGTGGAGTAGGTCGGAGCAGTACATCCTTCAACGTAATGGACCTGAGAGCCCTCCTCTGCGATGATCAGGGTGCGTTCAAATTGTCCAATAGTGGGGTTATTCAAGCGAAAATATGCCTGTAAGGGCAAATCGACTTTGACGCCCTTGGGCACATAGACAAAAGATCCACCAGACCACACGGCGCTGTTCAGTGCTGCGAATTTATTATCCTGAATTGGAACCACTGTCGAAAAATATTCCCGAAATATATCCGGATATTCTTTCAGACCGTTCTCAATGCTCAGAAAGACCACACCCTGTTTTTCGAGATGCTCCTGGATATTGTGATAAACCATTTCGGAGTCATACTGAGCGCCAACACCAGCCAGGTATCTTTGCTCGGCTTCGGGCAAACCGAGCCGGTCGAAGGTGTTTTTGATCGTTTCCGGCACATCCTCCCAGGAGCGTTGGTCAATATCCTCCGGGCGAACATAAAAATAGATCTCCTCCAGGTCCAACCCTCTCAGATCGGGTCCCCAGTCTGGCATCGGTCGCGCGATGAAGTGACGATAGGCTTTCAGGCGAAAGTCCAGCATCCACTGCGGTTCCTCTTTGAAAGCTGAGATCTGGCGAACAACTTCTTCATCCAAACCTTTGCGGGTTTTAAAGCTGGAGCGATCAGGATCACTAAAGTCATATTCAGAGGCGCCGCCGAGTGTGGACAAAAATTCTTTTTCGATTTTTTCTTGCATGAATTTATCTATCCTACCGGTGTTTCTTCGGGCTCAAATTCGTCGCGTATCCAATCGTATCCATGTTCCTCAAGCTTAAGTGCAAGCTCCGGACCACCTGTTTCGACGATCCTGCCGTCAAACAGGATGTGTACAAACTGTGGTTTTATATAATTTAACATACGTTGGTAATGAGTGATGACCAACACACCCAGGTCATCTCCGGCAAGTGAATTTACGCCTTCAGCCACGATGCGGATAGCGTCGATATCTAGCCCCGAATCGGTTTCATCGAGGATGGCAAATTTTGGTTCCAGCATGGCAAGCTGCAGAATCTCGGCACGTTTCTTCTCGCCGCCGGAAAACCCTTCGTTCAAATAGCGACCGCCAAAACTGTAATCCATCTGAAGCATGTCCATCTTGGATTTCATTTTTTTACGGAAATTCAACAACGAAATCCCTTTGGATTCAGAGTCGAGCGCTTTCATTTTTGAGTTAATGGCTACACGCAAAAAGTTTGCCAGCGTTACCCCCGGGATGGCAACCGGGTATTGGAAGGCAAGGAAGATGCCTCTGTGGGAGCGTTCGGACACCGAAAGCTCAAGAATATCTTCGCCATCGAGCAAAACTTGCCCTTCGGTCACTTCGTAGTTTGGATGCCCCATGATTGCATTTGACAGGCTCGATTTGCCTGTGCCGTTGGGTCCCATCAGGGCGTGTATTTCGCCCTGGTTGATTGTAAGGTCCAGACCTTTGATAATCTCTTTTCCGGCAACATTGACGTGCAAATTCTTGATTTCTAACCTTGACATACGATCCTTTGCTTTAGGGAATTTTTCTCGTTATACGCAGGCAAGATTATAGCAGATGCGGGTATTGAAGTCAATATTATTTATAATTTTCTTATTTATTAACATTGAAAATCAGGTTAAACACGGGTAAATTTCGGTCTTTTCCATTGTATAATCTTGAAGTGGGATCAAGCATCCCATTTACGTGTCAATTAACTAATAAATACAACTATATAAAAGGAGATTTACAATGGCAAACGAGAAAAAAGGATTATTCGGGAATTTGTTTGGCAAAAAAGACACAAAAGAAGAGGCGGAACAAGCCGCCAAAGAGGCTGCTGAAGAAGCAAAGAAACAAGCCGAAGTAGCCGCTGAAAACGCCAAGCGCGTTGCTGACGCTGCCAGGAAAAAAGCTGAAACCGAAGCCACCAAGGCAGAATATGAAGCTAAAAAAATAGCAAGCGAAACCCAGACCAGGATGGAAGAAGCAAAACGCGAAGCCCGCGAAAAACTGGAAGAAGCAAAAGACGCGGCAAAGGAAAAAGCGGAGAAATTGGCTGCGAGCCGTGAAACCGCCTCAAAACTTGAGCTGGCTGAAAAACAGATGGCTGAAAAAGCTGCCCAATATATCGATAATTACACCGTCACAGCTGACGACACCCTCAGTCATATCGCCCTTCGGTTTTATGGCAAAGCGACCCCTGCTTATTACACCCTGATCTACGAACATAACAAAGATGTTATTGGTGACAATATGAACGTGATCAAACCCGGTCAGGTTCTGCGCATCCCTGCGTTACCCGACGACTTGAAGTAAACAGGAACGCTTCATGACCCAGGAAATAAACCTCAGCAATATTTTTGGAGAAGTGACAAAAGTCCTGGCGGCTAACCGCCAGGAACTTAATGATGTTGACGAAGTTAACCACAACCACGGCAGCAATATGGTCAACACTTTCAACCTGATCACCAAAGCAGTCGAAAGTGTCAAAGACCAGCCTGCTGCTGATCAACTGGCGTATGCCAGCAAAACCCTGCGAGAACAGAGCACAAGCGGATCAGCCCAACTCTATGCGGATGGGCTGCAACAGGCTTCGCGTGAGTTCGTCGGAAAAGACCTAAACACCAGCACAGCAGGAACCTTGATCAATGCAATGATGGGTACCGGGGAAACTACTGAAAGAGGTGGCACTGATTTCTTGTCCAGTCTTTTAGGCAACCTCTCCAAACCAAAAGAACAGGAAGCACCAGCCCCAAACCAGGGAAACGATTTGCTCGGATCGCTGATTGGCAGCCTTGGTTCACAACAAACGCAAGCTCAGACCCCCTCACAAGCAAACGACCTTTTGGGGTCACTCTTAGGCGGATTAACCGGACAGCAAAGTTCACCTCAACAGGCGGAAGCCAAACCCACCAACGACCTTCTCGGCTCACTTTTGGGCGGGCTCAGCAGTCAGCAACAGACACCCCAAACCAGCTCCGGCGGCGGAATCGGGGACATGATTTCCTCCCTGTTCGGTGGACAATCTGCCACTGCGCAGGAACAGACTTCCGGTTTGGATGTCAAGGACCTTCTTTCGGTGGGTCTGGCGTATTATTCTGCCAAGCAAAGCGGGCAGTCCAATTTGCAAGCGATCATGCAGGCGCTCGCCTCTTCAAGTCCCTTTGGCACGAGCCGTGACCGTCAACAATCTGGCGCGTTGGTGGTCAACACCATTTTGAACATGCTTGGATCTAAATAGACTGAATTTATCATTCAATTAAGAACAAAACCCCGGAAATCCGGGGTTTTGTTTGTTAAGTATGAATCAGTTTAGTAGAAGACAGCCCGGGGCATATCTTTTGCCTGGGTAATCCAGTCTTCCACCATTTTTTGGGATGGTGGACGGCGGACAATCTTCTTCTCCTGGTTTGTTTCGATAATTTTTTTGTAAAGGTTTTCAGGATTCCTGGTAGCCAGTTCGACCACGGTGTCGACACCAGCTTCTTCGAGCAGGTCTGAATACTCTTCTGCAACACCTTTGATGCGATAGAGATCAGCGTGATTGACCCATTCGAGGATTAAATCTTTGCTGATACCAGTTTTATCAGCTAATTCTTGCCTGCCTTTAGGTTGTGCGCCAGCTTTAAGCAGCTGGGCGACCGACCGAATGCCGATCGACTGAAATTTTTCTGCATATACCGGACCAATTCCTTCGATATCGATAATCTTTGCCATTGTCGTCTCCTTATTAGTGGTGAATGTTAAAAAATTATAGCATAGAGTCCGGCAAATCTGTTACCTGGTCTGGAATTATTCAGCAATTCTCAATATGGGAACATAAGTTTTTTTGTGGTGTAGGGGCGGGCTGCCACGCCGTCCCGCGAGTAGCCGTAGGGCGAGATTGAGGGGGTTTTGACATTGGTG
>ENA-UOOK01000912-UOOK01000912.1-fermentation-metagenome-genome-assembly--contig:-NODE-912-length-39656-cov-9.144744_pt1 | contig 39656 bp, 30 predicted proteins | sample MGYA00245777_ERZ724023 | MGnify/ENA primary metagenome ERZ724023 (study PRJEB28704, sample SAMN03018312) | fermentation metagenome | biome: anthropogenic terrestrial biome; feature: soil; material...
ACAGCGACCTGCTTGTCGAGGGCTGCGAAGCGTTGCTTGATTACAACGAGGATCTTATTATTCTGCAGATCGGCAAGCAGGCTTTAAACATACACGGCAGGCATATGCAAATGCGTTACCTTTCTGAAAAAAAGGTCGGTATCAGCGGATTTATAAAGGGTGTTATGTATGTATAAACTACTGCATAAAATTTTCGGTGCTTACACTCTGAGCGTGCCGGTGAGGGACGGAATACGGCTGGTAAACATTTTGAACCGCAAAAAAATCCTTTTTTGGGGAGTCAGGAACACGGGCGACTCCATTTGTTTTAAGGCATCTTTGTTTTCATGCGAAGCCTGTATCCGCACGGCAGCAGAAAATGAAATAAGTGCGACTATCGTAGAAACTATCGGTATACCGTTCGTGTTTTCAAAATACAAGGGCAGATACGGATTGATTTTGGGCAGCTTTGTCGGACTCTTTCTTATTTCCTGCGCACAGCTCTTTATCTGGGAGATAAGTATTACGGGAAACGATAATATCCCGGACGCAGCCATAATAAACACCCTCTCGAAATTCGGTGTTACACGAGGTGCATATATCCCGGATCTTGAAATAAACATCATCGAGGAGCTTGTGCTTATGGATAACACCAATATATCCTCTATTTCCATAAACATAAAAGGCTCATACGCCGAAATAAACCTGCTCGAACGTGCCTATCCGCCAGAAATGAACAAGCCGGGACAGTATTGTAACTTAATAGCATCGGATGACGGGATTGTAATGAAGGTGGAAGCTATCGACGGCACTCCAGAGGTAAAGACCGGTGAAGTCGTATATAAGGGGCAGATACTGGTCAACTCCTTTATGCTTGGGAAGTTTGGTCAATACCGCCCAACGCACGCAAGAGGTGAGGTTTTGGCACGGGTTAGGGAGAAATTTACAGTAACTATTTCTCTTGAGCAGGAGGAAAAGATATATACGGGCAGGACCGAAACCATAAAGTCCATCGATATACTGGGATATTCCTTTAATTTTTTCTTCATCCGAACCATTCTCCAATCCTTTTCCCAGAATTTTTTATTCCTGATATGAGTGTTAAAAACCTTCCTAACAAATCGTCTTCTTCAATTTGCACAAATCAAAGAAAAACCAAGTAATTTGAAACGTATTTTAATTCGCAACTGTTTGAAGTCGTTGGTATTTAGACCACGTATTTTGTGGTCTTATGTACCATTACGTACTTCAATCCAAGTATTGCGTTTTGTGCAATACTTTGTGGAACAACGTGTTGCGAATGAAATTTGTTTTCCTATTACTTATCAATACATAAATTGTGCAAATTGATGAAGTTATTAATAAATTGGCTTTTGACGCTCCTATCAATGATAATTTATCCAAAAATATTCTTGATATCATTAAACAGTACAAAAACCATCAGAAGCATTAATGCAGCCATTCCAACCAGATGTACGATGGCTTCCTTCTCCTTTGGCACCGGTTTTCTTCTTATCGCTTCAATCAGGACGAATACCAGCCTTCCGCCATCCAATGCGGGAATTGGAAGCAGGTTCACAACCCCCAGGTTGGCACTGATCAAAATGGTGAACTCCGCCAGAGTAAGTAAAGTTGTTCTTATCCCGTATTTCTGCGACTGGTCAACCGCGTCGCCTACCATATTTACGATCCCCACGGGACCTGCAATTTCATTCATGCCTACCTTACCGGAAATCAGGAACCCGATACTCTGGATTGTGCTTACAATATTAAATTTCAACTCATAGAAGCTGTATTTTATAACATTAAGAGGAGAAACCTTCTGTGTACTATAATTATAATTCCAGCCCAGCTGATATCCGCTTGTATACAGCTTCGGAAGGATATCAACCGTCCGCTCCTCTCCCTCATGAACATAGGTTATAGAAACCGGCTCTCCCGACAATGGATTGGCATCCAGGTATTCGGATAATTGCCTGCCGGTATCAATCTTTGTTCCGTCGATTCCTACAATAATATCGCCAACCGCAATGCCCGCCTGCTCCAACGGATAATCCACTCCTACTTCCTGAAGCTTTGCCGGCTCATTATCGTTTGGAGTATAACTGCAGCCAAGCAGGTACCTGCTGATCTGATTGGGCGTTATCGTTGCTATATATTTCTTGCCGCCTCTAAGGTACTTAACTTCAACCGGCTTCTCCGTAAGAGGATTAAAGTAAAAATGATAGATTAGTTCCCGGCTGAAATGGATCGTGGAACCATCTACTTCGGTAATTCGGTCCCCGGCTGCAAGTCCTGCTTTTTCTGCAGGAGAGTCCTTCTCGAAGCGGATAATGTCCGGTAAATCAACACCATCCGTACCCAAAACGATCAAAGACAGAAAGAGCGCCAGAAGGAAGTTAAAGAAGGCTCCGGCAAAGAGAATCGAGAATCTTGCCCAGACACCTTTCTTATTAAAAGCACCCTCGTCCTCAATGGTTTCATCCTCGCCAAGCATCATACAAGAACCGCCGAACGGCAGAAGTTTCAAGGAATATCTGGTGCCATTTTTCACAAAACTTGCAATTCTCGGTCCCATGCCAACAGAAAATTCGGTAACCGTAACTCCATTTTTCTTGGCAAGCAGAAAATGTCCCAATTCATGAACAATAATGATAAATCCCAAGATCAATATTGCAATAATTATATTCATAAGTTTAATGTCAATCCTTTCCAATTGTCCGTATTTCAGTTATATGCAGGAGAAAATCATAGTAATCTCACAATTTATATTCTTATCTCGATGTACTAAACGGACTTCGCAAACCTTCTTACAAAATCATATGTTTCTTGTTCTGTATTCAGTATTTCATTTAGCGAAGGGTTTTGAATTAATTGATGATGGTTCATCGCCTCTTTAATGATTGCAGGGATGTCCGGAAATGCTATCTTTTCCTGCAAGAATGCAGCCACCGCCCACTCGTTTGCTGCATTATACACCGTTGGCATACTTCCGCCTATTCTGCCTGCCCTATAGCCGAGCTTCAGTCCATAAAAGGTATCCACATCCGGCTCTTCAAAGGTAAGCTGCCCTAATTTTATAAAATCCACCCTTTCCCCAGGGAAAGATGTTCTATCCGGGTAGAATAATGCATATTGAATCGGCAGCCGCATATCCGGCACTCCCAATTGAGCAATGATGCTGCCATCCCTGTACTCCACCATAGAATGAATGACGCTCTGGGGGTGAACGACTACCTGAATCCGGTCAACCGGTACGCCAAATAGCCACGCCGCCTCCATAACTTCCAAACCTTTATTTACCAAGGTCGCAGAATCTATCGTAAGCTTCTGCCCCATCACCCAATTCGGATGCTTCAGGGCATCCTTTGGCCTGACATTTTCCAGTTCGGCAGGCTTCTTCCCTCGAAAGGGACCGCCGGAAGCGGTCAATATAATCTTGTGCACATCCTCTTTCTTTTCTCCATGCAGGGATTGAAAGATTGCAGAATGCTCACTGTCAACCGGAAGTAAGGACACCTTCTTTTCCTTAATTAAAGGCATAATAAGATTCCCGGCAGTTACTAAGGTTTCCTTATTTGCCAGGGCAATATCTTTACCTGCTTTGATCGCCTCTATGGTAGGCAGAATTCCTATCATACCAACTATGGCAGCAACTACGGTTTCTGCCTCTGCCTGAGTTGCACAGGCAAGCAACCCATCCATGCCTGCTACTACCTTTGTAGAAAGATCTTTTAAATTTTCCCGAAGCTTCGCTGCTTTTTCTTCATTATAAACACAAACAAGGCTCGGGAGAAACTCCCTCACCTGTTTTTCTAACAAATCTATATTACTGCCTGCAGCCAGTGCAGTTATTTTCAATTCCCGATGTTCTCTGACAATATCTAATGTTTGGGTACCAATGGATCCTGTGGAACCCAATACAGCGATTTTTTTCATAGGTTTCCTCCAAATTACAACATCACTGCTAAATAGTATACAACCGGTGCAGTAAATAGTATACTGTCAAATCGGTCCAATATTCCGCCATGCCCCGGTATTAGCTTACCATAATCTTTAATATCATAGTCTCTTTTAATTGCCGATGCCGCCAGATCCCCGATCTGGGCAAGGACGCTGGAAGCTGCTCCGATCACGGTGAAAGCAAATTGCGGGTTCTCTATTCCTGTGATTTTATTTTGAAATATCGTTGCATAGATAAAAGCAATCAGTGCCGCGCCTACGATTCCGCCGATACTGCCTTCGATTGATTTCTTTGGACTAAGCTTTGGTGCAAACTTATGCTTGCCAAATAGTACACCAACACAATAAGCGCAGGTATCCGAGCCCCATGCACCGATAAAGATCAGCCAGACAAGAAGAGCTCCTCCCTCCATCATCCGTACCTGATATATATAGGACATCATACTAACATAGAAGAATCCAAAGAATACTACTGCAATCTGTTCTATCTTATATTCCGGAAAGCGAAATACGGTGATTGCCAGCAGTACCATAAGGAAAAGTGCAAACAGCATAAGCTGATATTGCGGTAAGTTAAAATACAATAAGAAGTAATAAAGTATCCCGGCAGCATATCCGGCAACTCCGGGTGCCTTCCTGTGGACCTTGACAATTCGGTACAATTCCATCATCCCGATTAGGGAAATTGCCAAGGTCGCTGCAAAAAGGACATTCTTTCCCAAAACTACAAATAGTATTGTCATTGCCATAAGAATGACTCCGCTGAGTAATCTCGTCTTAAACATATCGTTTCCCTCATTTCTGCGCAGCTTTTACGCATCCTGGGGCTTGCGGGTGTGAGGCATCCGTAGGCCCCCTATAACTGTTTTTTATAAATTGATATGGGTGTTAAAAGCCTTCCAAACAAATCATTTTCATCAATTTGCACGAATCAAAGAAAAATTCAAGTAATATAAAACGTATTTTAATGCGCAACTGTTTGAAGTCGTTGGTACTTAGATCACGTGTTTTGTGATCTTATGTACCATTACGTACTTCATCCAAGCGGAAGCGTGTTGCGAATGAAATATGTTTCCGGTTACTTATCAATGTATAAATTGTGCAAATTTAAGAAGTTAATTTTATAAATCGGCTTTTAATACTTAAATCAAGCTTTGCAGAGCACAAATTTGCTGTGTGAATATACATAAAGCCTTAGCATTCTTCGTGTTATCACGGAAAATGTTAAGGCTTCCTTGAAATTGTTGCTTGAACACTTCTTTTATTATAACATATTACCTCTGCTTGTATGGATTAATTTTATAATCCCCGCTTCTGTTCGGGTATATTAATCTGCTTATCGTGGATCATAGTCGTCGTCTTCGTCAAACATACCGCTCAAATAATTCTTTGTCCAGTCTTTCTTTGACGATTTCTTTGATTTCATCTGAGGGCGTTTTAATTTCTCATGCTCCTCATCGTTCCTATTCTTTTTTTGTATTGCTTTCTTTTCCCGCTCGAGCCGCCTTAAGGTCTCCAATTTATCCGGCTGCTGTTCTTTCTCTTTGCTTTGGTAATTCTTTGCCCTATCCGCCGTTTTGTGTCCTTTTGCTCCTCTATTCTCAGGTTCTTCATCCTTATCATAATTCTTGGGAAAAGAATAGGATGACCGGTCATTCGGTTTAAAGTTATTATATCTCGAGGTATTATTGGATTTAAAATCGTTATTCCTATGTTGGGAATTGCTATCCTTGAAGTTATATTTATTTCCTCTTGGATTATTAACCGCTCCTCCTCTGCTATTTTTCTGGCTTTTCAGATCACGATTCATTTGATTTCCAGTTCTGCTCTCATTTGCATTGGTTGTAGCCACCAAAATGTACCCCTCTCTACGCAATATCCTTGCAGAATATGCTATTTTAACATAGTTCTCCTAATTTCTGCGCTGCCTTTGTTGGCTCGTTTACGAGACAATACGCATATACAAGTTTGAGGATGCAGCGCAGACACAAACTTGCCACGTGAATCGGCATTCACGTTTCCCACGTATTTATTTTATGCTATTTTTATATAAAGTCAATATATTTTGGAAAAATAAATTCCGAATTAATTCTTTATTATATCTTGCATTTTTTACCTCAATCTGGTACATTCTACTTGTATCCTCTATAGCCTATTGAAAGGGTTATAAGTTTAAAATTAAAAAGTGAGGTAGTATTATGAGCGAACACAAACACACCGATGATTGCGGATGTGGACATGATCATGAACATGATTATATCACTTTATCTCTGGATGACGGGACGGAGTTAGAATGTATTGTTCTTGATATTTTTACAGTAGACGGCAAGGATTATATTGCTCTTCAACCGGTAGAGGGAGAAGAAGACGATGATAATGTATTCTTATATCGTTTCATTGATCATGATGATGATGAACCGGAACTTCTGAACATCGAGGATGACGATGAGTTTGAAGCTGTTGCTGATGCTTTTGAAGAAATGCTTGATGAACTAGAATATGACGAAATGTTGGATGATGATTTTGAAGAAACAGACGAAGATGAATAATTAGTTCAAATGATATCCTACTCTGGCAGACAATACCATATCTGCCAGAGTAGTTTTTTCGCTTTCTGCTTTTCTTTTTATGGCCTTTGTTTTTATCCGGCTCTTTATTATGACTTCTTTTTATTCGTCTACATTGGCCTTGCTTTTACTCATTTGGCTTTGCCTATTTATTTTGTAATAGTCTGTCTTTCCTTTTTTTGATCTAATTTCTATTCTTCTTACCCTTTATTTTGATTTCAATTTTTTTGCTTATTTTTTCTTCAATTTCTTTATCCTTGTCTTCCACCTTTATCTCATCGATAAATCTCGAGTGCTCCATTACTTTGTTGTATCTTTCTTTCGCGCTTAAGATATACAGATTATCCTTCGCCCGGGTCATGGCAACATAGAACAGACGTCGTTCCTCTTCGACATCCGGCGGAAGCACTGCCTTCTTATGGGGTGTGATTCCTTCATTTGCATCAACAATAAACACTACGTTAAATTCCAGTCCTTTCGAGCTGTGCATTGTAGCAAGGGTAACACTGTCTGTATTTTTCTCCCGGCTTTCTACGGCCTGCCGCTTCAATTCTTCTTTGTATTCCTCCATATAGGAAAACCACTCGGCATAGGTCTTAAATTCCTTAGCATTTTCCTGGAGTTCATCCAGAATATCAAGCAGCTCATCCATTTTGATTCTGCGCATTTCTGCATATTCCTTAAGATATTCCTCATAACCAATCCCTTTTCGGATATAATTGATTGCCGCATAAGGACTCATATCCGCCAGGAGTGCCAAATCATACTCGAGCTGATCCAGCCGCTCCAGCATCCAGTTTTTATCCTCATAATAATCCCGGATGAAATCAAGATTTACCTCGGAAGTGTCAAAGCATTCCCTGCTGATATACCGTTTGGGCCGGTTGATAATGCGAAGGTAATGGCTGCGCTCCTTACTCCCCATCGCAATTTTTATATAAGTAATGATATCAAGTGCTATCCAATGCTCGTAAATATTCGGCAGACTGTCCCGCATGCGAAACGGGATATTGTATTCCATCAGCTTATGCAGCAGCGCTCCGGATCCCAGATTCGTTCGGACCAGAATCGCCATTTCAGAGAAACGAATGCTTTTCTTATGCAATAGAAGGATTTCATCGGCTAACATCTGATTCTCTTCCTTCAAGGTCATAAATTCGCGGACCACAATTTCCTGACCGGCACCTCGCACCGCACTCACACTCTTATTAAAGCGATTCTCATTATGTCCGATCAGCCGATTCGCGGATTCGACAATCTGGGAGGTGGACCGATAATTCTTATCCAATACAATTTTCTTACTCTGCGGGTAATCCTCCGGGAATTTCAGCATAATCTCCGGCCTCGCTCCTCGAAAGCGATAGATGGACTGGTCATCATCTCCGACGATGAACATGTTATTTTGTGGTGCTGCCAGCATCCGGATAATATCGTATTGGATCTTATTGATATCCTGAAATTCATCAATCAAAATGTACTGAAATTTATTCTGCCAAAGCTTTAGGATATCCGGACGTTCGGATAATAATTCATAACAGTATACCAGCATATCATCAAAATCAAGCAGTCTTGCCTGCCTTAGCCGACTGTTATATGTATCATATACCTTACGAAATATCTCATCTGAACAATGAATGGAGTAGTAATTGGACAGATCCATGTTACTGCCTTTTACCAGGCTGATTTCAGACAGCAGATCAGCTGCCATATCCTTTTCATCTTCATTCTCTAGTCGAAAATGGTGCATAATCTCTTTTATAATCCTTACTCTGTCTTCCTCCCTAACAATATTCTTCGCGTTAAAGTGATAAGCATACTTAAGGATGGTAAAAAAGATAGCATGAAAGGTTCCAAAGCTTACCCCCGTCCGATCCTGTCCCATTCGTTTCAGAAAGCGGTATTTCATTTCTCTTGCCGCTGCTTTGGTAAAGGTTATAACGAGAATTTGATTCTCCGGTATATGATAATTCTGTATTAAATTTCTGGTGCGCTCCGTAATGACAAAGGTCTTCCCCGATCCGGGTCCTGCCAATACAATCATCGGCCCGTCCTTATGCTGCACGGCCTGCTGCTGTGCCTGATTTATCTGCATTGTTAACCTCATTTCTGCGCGGCTTTTGCGAATCATGGAGTTTATGAATGAAGGTGTATGGGAATTGCTTAAATCGCTTAAGCAATCATGGAATATATTATGAAATACTGACACAAGATAGAGAGGTGTGATAATTTTTTATTATTATCTTACCGATAGGATGATAGGAGTGTCATAAATCATCTTAAGATTTTGATATAAATAGGACCCTATATAGATTCATTTGGCTGCCTTGCCTGACTTTGACTGCAGTCAGCCGGTCTTAGCCAAACTGAATCTATATGCGGCCCTATTCATGTTCCTCATAGTTTGTAGAATGAATCAGCTCAGCTTATCGATTGCAATACGGATACGGCGCAAGCTCTCTTCCTTGCCAAGAATATTCATAATTTCATAAGCACCGCCCGGGGTCGACTGCTTGCCAGATACCGCAGTTCTTACCGGCCATAGTCCCTGTCCGTTCTTAATGCCCTTTTTCTTAATATAAGACATAATTACATTCTCAATGCCAGCTTCTGAATAATCCTCAAGAGCTTCAAATTCCGGTAACAGATCCTTTAAAACAGCCAGAGAACTCTCCGCCGTAGTCTTCATCTTCTTATGAGTATACATTGCGATATCATAGTCCGGAAGTTCTTCAAAAAAGTCTATCTTCTCTTTGATATCGGGAAAAATCTCTATTCTGGACTTAATTAATGCCGCGATCTTTCTTAGATCCAGATCCTTTGTTATAACCTCTTTTATATAGGGAAGTGCAAGATTGTAGAACTGCTCATCCTCCATCATCTTAATGTATTCCCCGTTCATCCAGCGCAGCTTCACCATATCAAATACCGCCGGAGATTTATTAATGTGATGATAGTCAAATTCCGCGACCAATTCCTCCAAGGACATGATCTCCCGATTATCCGGTGCACTCCATCCCAGTAATGCAACATAATTTACAATTGCCTCAGAAACAAAGCCCTGTGCAAGTAAGTCCTCAAAGGAGGCATGACCGCTTCGTTTACTTAGCTTTTTATGCTCTTCATTCGTGATCAGCGGAAGATGAATGTAAATCGGCTCTTCCCAGCCAAAAGCATTGTATAGCCTTGTATATTTCGGAGTGGAGGACAGATATTCATTTCCCCGGACCACATGCGTAATCTTCATCAGATGGTCATCAACGACATTAGCAAAGTTGTACGTAGGATAGCCATCCGATTTGATAAGAATCATATCATCCAGCTCTTCATTATCCACCGTAATATCTCCGAATATAACATCATGGAAAGTAGTCGTACCCTCTGTCGGAATATTCTGACGAATTACATAAGGAACACCTGCCGCAAGCTTTTCCTCTACTTCTTCCTTACTCAGGTGAAGGCAGTGCTTGTCATATTTGGTAATCTCTTTTACCTCGCCGTTTTCCTCTTCTTCGGAACTGCCTACTTTTGTTTTAAGACTCTCCAGACGTTCCTTGTCACAAAAGCAATAGTAAGCATCTCCTTTTTCAATCAGTTTCTTCGCATATTTCAAGTAGATTCCCTGCGCCTGACGCTCACTTTGTATATAAGGACCATAACCGGCATCTTTGTCCGGTCCTTCATCATGGATCAATCCGGTTCCCTGCATGGTACGGTATATAATATCAAGGGCACCCTCCACATAACGTTCCTGATCCGTATCTTCTATTCTTAAAATAAAGGTTCCGCCCTCATGTTTTGCTATCAGATATTCGTATAAAGCGGTTCTTAAATTTCCTACATGCATTCTTCCCGTCGGACTCGGGGCAAATCTCGTTCTTACCTCACTCATGTTCCCTCTTCCTCTCATATCTATCGTCATCATAATGAAACAAGATGAATTGGCGACCCAATTTTCTTGCTATAAAAATTTTAATGATTACTTCTTACTTTATTTATGATTAATCATGTATTCGTTGTTCTTTACAAAGTTTCTTACAAACAAAACGAATGGATAACCCATTCGCTTGTTAAGGCTTGTCAAGAATAAGCTAGTACATATTACGAATACTGTCTAAGTCAAATGTTCCTGCCAACATTTTCTGGAAAATCGGATTACCAATTATGCTCATAATAACAAATACCGCTACAATAAAATAAACGAGCAAAAAGATCAACGTTGCTCTCGACCAGTTTTTCTTAGTAATCGGTGTCTTATTCGCAAATGCCCAGACAAATAGCATAACCAGTGGTATTACCCATCCAATAAAGGGAATAAATAGCGGTAGAAATAGTATCGCATACATACCCAACCATTGCATAAATGAAATTGGCTTCTCCGATGCTTCCTGCTGCGATGCTGTCTGTTCCACTGGCTGTCCTGCCGCCTGTCTCCGTAAAACAGGAGGCTCCGGTATATTTATATTTTCACGGAAGGAGCTGCCGCAATATTCACAGAAGTTCGCTTCTTCATTCTGTGTTTGTCTCCCACATGTATTACAAATCATTTGATTCACCTCTTTTGCATTTGTTTTTACATTATACCACAACTTGACTAAAAATCAAATGTAAGTATGGATTGAAATTAAGAGTCTTGAGATTAAGAGCATAGACAATCATAACCTCCACGGCGAAAGGGAGGTTATGATTACATAAGTGTGTATAATTTTATATCTTCTTTATATCCGTCAAATTCTTGCAGTTATCACAATAACGATACAACGACAGGAAGGATTGGTATAATTCTGTATATTTCGCTTGTACATATCCCCACTCAGATTTTCTATTGGTTTTAAACCAAAGGCATCTATTTTCTTCCATCAGGTCCTGTATTTTGCCTGCAAGATCCATAATTGCCGGCATATCTTGTTTTGCCTCTTCCCTATTTCTATAAGCCCCCGCCTTTAACAGCAGTATCTTTTGTGCTGCTATTATACTGCGCTTAACCTCAAACAAAATGCATTGATATGCTATTTGGTTTTTCAATGGTATCAATTGGGATAAATACTCAGAAAGTTCATTTAGATGCTCTAACATAACCTTCATATGTGTTTGTATTTTTGCATCGACTGGTAGTGTAGCATCTTTCCAAAACTCACGGAAAATAGTTTGCGCGATTTCCATCCGTCTTCCCTGCCGGAATTCCATCGGATTTTCGTAGCATTTTTTAACCTAACCTATTTAAATATATTAAAATAATAGGAGTGTCATAAGTCATTTTAAGGTTTTGGTATGAATAGGACCTTATATAGATTCCTATCCCTAGTTTTTATGTGACTTATGACACTCCTATCCATATTACATCTTATAACAATTTTCTGATCACAAGAATTACACCGATCTTATAGTATAAATGAAATAAAGGTTCGTTTCTCAACGTTCGCAGCTTAGCTTTGCAAACAGAATTGTTTCATCCATACATCAATACGTTTCGATCCGGTATGATTTAGCCCTCGGTCTTCATTGCTTCTATCGCACTGATCTTGGTGGCTCTTCTGGCAGGGAAGTATCCGGACAGAAGACCGACCGAAACGGAAATACATAGTGCAAGAATCGGCAAATGAATTGGTATGATGGAAAATGAGGTATTCTCCATATCATACATCCAGTTTCCTGACATCAGTGCTCCAAACAGCGGCTGACCAAACTTATTAATGAGCCAGGAAGAAATATATCCCAGAGCAATTCCAATCACTCCGCCAAGCAAGCCAATTAAAGCGGCCTCGAACAAGAATAATTTACGAATATCCTTAATAACACAGCCCAATACTTTCATAATACCAATTTCTTTTGTTCTCTCATAAATTGACATAACCATGGTGTTTGCAATACTGATTGCCGAAACTACCATTGCTACGGCTCCTAAGGCACCAAGCACCATCTGCAGAGTTTGGGAAGCCTGCTGAAGCGGCTGTAAATACTGCATTTGGCTATAGGATTGAAAGCCTAATGCTTTAATTTCATCCTGTACCCCGACTACATTATCGATATTATCCACATTAAGCTTGATCTGCTGGTATTGATCCAGCACTTTTATGGCCTTTTTGCGATTCTCTAAGCTTAATGTATTGCAATATTTTAAGTATATTTTCTTAAAATACTCCATATCCATATAGGTATTATAGTCAAATTCTCCGTTGGTCTGCTCCATTTTAGCGATATTCTTTAACGGCAGACTGAATTCCTTTTTTTTGTCATTGGTAGGGTAACCTTGAAATTTAAGTGTCAGCTTATCCTTTTGCAAATCAATTTCTTTCGTATTACGCCCCCTGCCTCTGGAAGCAGTATCCCAGAAATCATACGGCGTATTAAATCCGAAGATAATCGTGGATGGATCCTGTGGTGTTGGATATTCTCCCATGATCAATCCTGGAAATTCAAAGTCATCAAAGCTGTCCATATCCATCGCAGTAATATAGACCCAGCCCTGATACCTGCCGGACATCAGCATAGCATCCATTTGTATCACCGGACTCACTGCCCTTACATGCTCAATCTGCTTGATTTGCTCCACCAGCTTATTATCCAGCTTCTGCTGCTTACTATCGACCCAGTTACCGTCATCATCAAAAATATCTCCATAGGTACTGACGGTTATCGTAGTAAGACCACCCTGCTGCATTACCTGGGTTTCAAAATTATTCTCCATCCCATAGCCGATCGAGCGCATAATGATGATGGATAAAGACCCAATCACAACGCCGAGTACCGTAAGGATTGTTCTGGCTTTCCGGCGGGAAAGGCTTTTCAGACCCATAATTAAGATGTCACTAATCTTCATAAAGATCAATCCCTTTTTTAATTTTTCTGCTTGCCAGAAATGCTCCCAAAGCTATGCTTACAATTAGAACCGCGCCGGATATCCCGATCACAAATGGCCATGAGGAAAGCTGGGGGTCCTTCACTTCTGCCATACCGGTTTCCATACCGGGATCTCCATTCATTTCCTCCCCATCAAGAAACTCCCCGCCACCCATGGCTCCGACTTCTGTCTCAGAAGTTGCTGCTGTACTTGCCAATTCTAGAATTTTTTCTTCATCAACTATATTCATGCTGTTCCTCCATTCTTGTTACAGCGAACAAATTTAACTGTTTTTATATTCTTCCATTTCTTTCTTTTGCAGCTTCATTTTATATATACTAATAATGACCTTTCTGGTAACCGGTACAAATATTACAAATATCGCTACTTGTATAATTACAAACAGCCACATAGGAACGATCTCTTTCTTTGTTTCCGGAACCATCGGATTGAATACATCTTCCGCACCGGGATCCATACCAGGATCCCATTCCTGCGCCCCTTGAACCATCGCTTCAAATTCTTTTTCAAATTCAATCTCTTCTCCGTTACTGTCTTCGAATGTAATTTTCACGATACCCTTTGCCGTTCCCTCTACATTCGGAATAACATCAAATTCTGCAAGGGTCGAACCTCCTGCCTCCACATTACCGATAAATTGCCGATCGCCTTCCGCCTTCTTGAAATCTCCCTCTACTTGGGCGATTACGTTATTTAATGGAGATTTTCCCATGTTATAAAATTCAAAGGATAATGTTGCAGGATTTCCTACAATTACGCTGCCATCCCAGGAATATACACTTACATAATCTATCGCCGGTCTTGAATTCTCAACGGCCTGTAGGCTGAGTTCAACTTCTGTTTTATCACCAATCTCTCCGGTAGCAGGGTTTTCTTTAATACCGTCGTATTCATATTCTATGGTCAATTTAATCGGATATGCTTTCGTCATGGTGTCCGATTTTACTTTCATTTCCAAGGTATTCTGTACGGTCTCACCCGGTGCGATCCGGTTGATGAAAAAGCTGTTGCTTCCCTGGGTAGGGGTAAAGATATTATCTGCCTGGGAAACAGTTACGGAAATATTCTTTGCCGCTACGGAACTATGCGTATTTCGCAAGTCAAAGGTAAAATTAAAAGTAGAACCTGCACGAAGCTCCTCAACATCTGTGCTATATTTGCTGACAATCAGCTTCGGCCTGCTTACTCCCTGCTCTTCCTCCTCATCCTCTTTAATAACATCCGGATATACAGCAGCCTTTGTGCTATATTCCTTTCCCGCCTCATCGGTATAGCTGATGATAAGGTTCAGCGTTTTTAAACCTTTGGTCGCCTGTTTTGATACGGTTAACGGTATCTTCGCCTGACGATTGCCGTCCGCTTTGATGCTTCCCACCCAGATATCCTCGGTGTAATAACCTTTTACCAGACCTTCCGGACCCAATCCGATACTGGTTTCATCAAGTTTGATCTTAACATCCTTTGCCTGGGTCCTTCCGTAATTTGCGATCGTTGCAAGTAAAGTAATCTTATTTCCAGGCTCCACAGTTCCCTTGAAGGTTATGCCATCCACCGACAGATCCGGTGCATTATCCTTCTTCTTTAAATCAATAAAGATATCATGGGTATTGGTCCCCTGCTCTCCATCCATATTCTTAAATTCAAGCTTTAACGTTACGGTTTTCAGACCTTCCGCAGCGGTAGGCAGAATTCGAATCGGCAGGGACATAAACTGGTCCTTTCCGGCAGCCAGATCTCCAATCTTAACCTTTGGGGTTTCATATAAAGGTGTGATATTCGTTTCCCCAAAATCAACGCTGAGATAGGTATTTAAAGCGGTAACCTCGCCGTCATTGCGAATTCGAAACAGTATCTGGGTATCTTCACCAACCATTGCGTTTCTTACGCTTACATCACTGAGCGAAATTTGCGCCGGTGATAGCTCCCTTACAATGGAGAAATCCAATTCCAGAGTTCTTTCATAAGATGTTCCGTCATTTTGATTAATGGCAGTAACCTTTATGGTAACCGGGTAATTTCCGATCTTTGCCGTTTCCTTTACCTGCAAATCAAATTCCACATAAGTGGTCCCATAATTGGAAACGCCATAAAAGGGAGTTCCGTCCCCTTTTTCAGAAAGGATCACATTCATCGCCGTAAATGGAGCATCGCCTACATTTATAGTAACATAGGCACTGTTCATATAAGCATTCACCGCCTTGATCGGCACCCGCATATGTCTCGATTTTCCCGGTGACAAAACAAGTTCATCTTTTTCTAACATCTCATTAATGATAATTGCATCTGCCTCGCCTTCTCCTGCCCGTACGGTCTCACTGCGATAAATCAGACCGGAAAAAGTTAGCAGAACTGCCAGTATAGTTACTAGCATTTTGTTTAACTTAATCTTCATAAAAAATCCCCCGTCTTCCTGTTTTTATTTTCTTTTATTTATTTGTATGATTTTCTAACCGGTTACCGGTTGTTCCTGTAATATTGCTGTGACCGGCTCTTCTTTGGCCAAATGATCCGCTGCATTCTCCTCAAATGGCATTTCGCCCGGTCCTTCCTTCTTTATTTCAATCTTTTCAACCTTACCGTCAAAAATATGTATAATCTTATCTGCGTACTCTGCCAGTCTTCGGTCATGGGTTACCATCACAATCGTCTGGTGGTTCTTTCTCGCCATTTCCTGAATAAGGTCCATTACTTCTTTCGATGTTTTTGAATCCAAATTACCTGTGGGCTCATCTGCAAATACAATTTCAGGATTTCCTACGAATGCTCTGGCGATTCCGACCCTTTGCTGCTGGCCTCCGCTCATTTCCTTTGGCTTATGCTTAATCCTGGATCCTAATCCGACCTTAACCAGCATATCCTTCGCCATCCTTTTTCTTAGCTTCGACTTCATATGTTTAAAGACAAGAGGCAATTCTACGTTTTCTAAGGCCGTCATAGAATTCAGTAGATTATAGGATTGGAAAACAAACCCCAGATTGTTCTGACGAAATTTCGCCAGATTCTTCTCATTCATCCTTTTTATGCTCTTTCCTTTAATTATAATCTGCCCTGAAGTAAGCTTCTCAATCCCCGCCATAAGATTCAGCAAAGTAGATTTACCGGAACCCGAAGCACCATATAAGCAGCAGAATTCTCCTTTCTGAATCGTGAAGCTGACATCATTAACAGCACAGATTCGTTCCGATCCCATTCTGTAGATTTTCTTGGCATTTTTTACTTCAATAATGGTTTCTGCTTTATCGTTCATATTCACACCTTCCTGTTCGACACCAAAACAGTATCTTATCATTATAATGCTACAATAAAAATCTTAAATAAAGTCTAATAATTTCTTAAATTTATCTTACAATTACATTATTTTTCCATTAACTTTTCTTTTCAACGGTCTTACATCCTTCCTTCTTTTGTTCCTCCTTCCTTGCTATTCTGGAATCAATGAATCGAACAAACACCAGTTTAATATATGCCCCAATCGGAACCGCCAGAAGCATGCCAAGAAAACCTCCGATCGCGCTTCCAAATATTAAGGAAATTATAACAATCAAGGGATGAATTTTAATCGAGCGACTCAGTAGCTTCGGACCAATAAAATTACCGTCAATGGCCTGTATAATAACTAATGCAATCATGGATACGAAAAGATTCGCCATGTCACCATTGATCAGGCATACAAAGGCAGTACTTATATAAGCTACGATAGGCCCGAAATAGGGAATCATGTTTCCTATCCCTGTAAAAATTCCAATGACAAGCGCAAATTTTACACCGATAACCGACAGTACAATACTAATTGTAAGCATCATAAAAAAAGCATCCACCAGCTGTCCGCGAATATACCCGGAGAACACTTCATCCAGATCATGGGAAATTCGGCTAATCTTTTGATTCTTGCGTTCGCTAAGCAAGGCATAGCAAACTTTTTTAATATAGTTGATAATCATTCTTCCATCAATTAGAAAATAGAATCCAATGAGAAAGCTGAATAGTATTGTTGTCAAATATCCCGAGATATTCGAAATCGAAGTGAGACTTGATTTTGCAATATTCATTATAGAATCCAGTATAAAGGTAATCGCATTTTTCACATAGAGTTCAAATTCCTGCGATTGGATATCCATTTTCTCTAAATTAGCAAGTATTGCATTATAGGATGCATTTAAGTTATTGATCAACTCATTGCCTAATTTCGTAATATCATCCAGATTCGCCAGGCGAAGCTGATCGGTTACACTGAATACAAGTAAGGAAATCAGTCCCACAACAGCAACTATTAAAAGTACTGTTGCTGTGACAGCGGCCCAGGTCCGGGGTGCATGAAATTTATGAAGCAGTTTATTGCTTTTAATTTTACGATATTTCTTTTCAAAGAATCCGGTAATCGGATCCAACAAGTAAGCAAAGACAAATCCAAAAATAACCGGTTTAAGCACCCGGATTAGCCAGCTTACTTTTCCCATGATCTCACGCAATATTGCCGGCGCATTTTTCGCAACTAAGCTAAGGGAATATATAATGACTGCAGTTATGATAAGATACAAAGATATCTGCATGTATTTTCGATTGAATTTATCGGTCCATTTCATTATTTCGTAGGTGTTCTCCTTTCACCAAACTCCAGATACCGAATGATACAATCCACGGAATTGTCAATACCAATAAAGTCACTTCGAATGGATAAATGATAATTCTCCGCTTTCCCCCACTTGCCGGTGGCATGATAATTGTAATAATTCGCTCTGCGTTTATCCGCTTTTATTATTTCTTCATCCGCTTTTTGTGCGGGTAAATGATATTGATTGATTGCCCGGTCTTTCCGGTAATTAATATCTGCCCAAATAAATATATGAACCACATTTTTAAAATCCTTAAGAACATAATCCGCGCAACGGCCAACGATAACACATGGCCCCTCCGCAGCGACCTTACGTATCACATCGGACTGCGCCAGATAGATTTGATCGTCTAAGGATAAATGAGTAAATCCGATATCACGATTTCCATATGCGTTAATTCCCATAGCAATGGAGTACAGCAGGCTGCTGGTCGCTTTATTTTCTACATTTTCAAAGGCCGATTCGGCGAATCCACTCTCTTTTGCAGCTAGGGAGATCAACTTATTATCATAAAAGGGTATTCCCAGTTTTTCAGCTAATTTTGCTCCAATTTCTCTGCCGCCGCTTCCGTATTGTCTGCTGATCGTAATAATATTTTTCATAAAATCACTCCTACTCGGTTAGACTAATCTGCTTGTCGTGAATATTATACCATATTTTGTAGGAAGGGTGAAGTAGTTTTGGTAAGATATTCATTTGGTTTATAACAATAATTGTAACTTCAGATGCATTTTCTTCCGAATGGATGCATTTTGATAAGTCCTTTCAAACAGTGCTTCATAGAAGTTCATCACCTTACGTAATTCACGGGAGCTGATGCTATCTTTTCCAAACCTTGCTTTTTGTATGATTTCCATGCAGGCTTCAAATTCTTCCCCCCGCAGATAGGGACACTTTACCTTAACATCCTCCAGATGATCTTCCAGCCGTTCCTTCCGTTTTATAAGACCGTAGCCGGAGGCTATCACTTTCTCAATTTCTTTATATAGAAGCAATGCCTTCTGATTGCGATTACTTCCTCGAATCTGCCTCTTCTTACGGTATATGGGGAGGATAATTCCGATCATACCGGATCCCATAGCTCCCGCAAGCACAATAATCAGAAAATGCAGATTGCTTCGTTTCCTATCGTTTTCTTTCTCGGGGCTTTCCTTTCCCCATCCGTTCCCCTGCTCCGGTGATGCGGTCGGTTTCGCCGTTTTGTCCGAATCCGAATCTTCCTGCCTCTCCGGTGCCGCTGTTGGCATTGCCGTTGGTGCAGGTTCCGGTACAGCATCGGGAGCTGCCGGTTTCTCATATTGGTTTATATTATCCCCGATCTGTGCCATATCTTCTACTACCGCTTCCGTATTCTCCAGCATCGATCCGGGGGTGAATTCCACCGGTATCCAGCCGCAGCCGTCAATATAAACCTCCACCCATGCATGCGCATTATAATCCCTTACCGATAACGCGAGCTGCCTTACACCATAGGAATAGTCCACCGTATTCGAATAGCCGGTGACCAGCTGATCCTCCAGGTAATCGCTTTGGTCTATTTCTTCCCTGCCTACGGCATACCCCTCCACATATCTGGCCGGAACTCCCATAATACGCAGCATCAGCGTAGCTGCAGACGCATAATGGGCGCAGTATCCTACCTGATTCTCATAAACGAAGTATTCTACAAAATCCTTATCCTTAGGGAGCTTCCCCGGGGAAAGGGAATATTGCGTATGATTGTTTAAGTAATTTTTAATATAGGCAATCTTCTCCGGTATACTCTCCATATTCTCATCTATATTTTCCGGGGAGAAATCCTGTTTTAACCGGTCTATTCCGGTCTCCGGCAGCTGTGTATACACATCATGGACATATTCCCGGTACAGCTTCTCATACGTGCTAAAGCCATCCAGTTTTTTAGGCAGTTTCGTGCCAAACATCCCGGAAGGCTCATCTCCAATGTCAATATCATAATAGTAATCCAGCTCATAACCGTCTCTCCTAACCGAAGGAACCGCATACAAATCCTGTTCATAATCAATCGATTCCAGAGTTTCATATTTGGTAAAGTAAGGTACATACAGATAGTTTTTATTCGCATCTTCATATTCTACCTTGATTTTACCCTTGTAAAATTGATACGCTGTGCCAAGGCTGCCCGCCAAATCCTCCATTTGATCCAGAAGCATGCTCACCTGATTCATCGGTGAAAATTCCCCGAGCGGCATTTTCTCCTGCAAAGCATGATACTTATTCTTCATGTCCTTATTGCTTTTGTCCCAGCTGTTACCGGTATATACACTACCCACAAACCCTTTCAGATAAATTCCCTCGTAGGCAGAAGGAAGCGGCGCTGTTATGCGAAGATGTTCCGTATTCGTATAGCTCACCCGGTCGACTTTGCCTAAGCGTCCGCCGCTTAGGCCTCCCGGAGCAATCTTTTCATTTCTGAAATTCAGATTGCCAAACGAACCGGTAACATCATTCAGGGAAAAATCCAAAAGAAATGCCTGTATTTTTACTTTTGCCGTTTTTACCCCGTCAATTGCTTCATATTGCTCCGGTGTTACAACTTGCTTCATTAGGAAGAACACCATAAGACTGATTCCGCAAAGCGTGATAGCCACTTTCATCCCGACCCTGTCGTAAAAATCCGCCTTGTTTTTCCTAATATGATCCACACTATGAATTTTTGACAGGAAAATAAGCTCCAGCAAGGTGATAATCAGATAAAGCTCCGCCGGTATAATTCCAATTGAAAAGCTTGCAACCACCGGAAGGACAAGGACAATAAATGCGATATTACATAATCTTCTTCGCACAAATGCAGCGGAATTTAAAGCCGCAACAGGAATGATCAGTAATATTAAGAATAAAGTGATGTCTGCTTCCGCCGTAGAGCGGTCAGCAACAAAAAAAGGTATCTGCGATTCGTAATAAATATTGATTTGCTGAATTACCAGATTCTCAAGAATATAAAAGGCATTCTGCAATCTGGGCAATCGGCTAAAGAGATATGCTGCATAGAAAAGAACCACGAAAAATGCTTTTACTAATCCGTAGGACGGAAACAGAAAAAAGAAGTAGAACAGGATGCTAAAGAAAATGATAGCAATATTTATTCTAAGAAAAGATGCCGGAATCAAAAAACTCTCCATAAGAATCGCAGCAAAACACCAGCATCCAAAAATAACCGCCAGCAGTTGAATTCCTCTGAGATAAATCGGAATGCCGGATGCATTGTCTTCCCCACTGTATATCTTCGTATCCATTACGATCCCATCCTGTTTTTCCTTCACATGATCCTCCTTTCCTGCGCACATTTTTGCGCAACATCCTAATTTAACTGTAGATTTTGTATGTCTGACTGCAAATGATTCACATTGATCAGGGATAATCCCATTCCTAATTCAGCAATTTCTTTTCCATATGCTTTCGAATATTCCCCTTCCTTTGCATCCTCTTCGATATCCTGTATATAAATAATATTCCGTTTATTTGCCATCAGCATAGCCAGCGTATCTATTTTCACCGCCGATATTTCTCCGGTAACATAGAGAATATCCGTATATTGTTCCATGGGGTAGCATGCAAGATAGGTTGATAGTGTGCCTGGACTCCCCATACCCGTGCTTTCGGATATCTCCAATAACCCGTCAATAACCTCAAATAGGTCCTTTTCTGTTATCATCCGGTTTCTCCTGCAGATTCCTTGATTTGAATCATACCACGAAAAGTAATGATACTGCTTTTGGGATAGGAAAGAATAAGACAGGGACAGAGCACTCTCTAACAAGGCATCTGTTAACGCAAGACGTTCCTTTCCCTTCGGAATGTCCAAATCCAGACAGATCAGCACCGAACAATTAAGAGGATCGCTGAACTCCTTGATCATCAGCCGGTTTTCCTTACTGCTCAGCTTCCAGTGGATTTTCTGAATCCGGTCCCCCTCCCGATATTCCCGTATCGAAAATACCTCCGATGGGTCATCCCCGCTCTTTATCTGGGAATAATATTCGCTTTCCACAATCCGTCCGCTCTGATTGGATACAAAATTCTCTTCCATCAAGGTAAGCTTTGGCAGGACTGCCACCTTAATCGTATCCTTCCTTTTCTTTTTTAAGGAAAAGAGTTTTAGATAATCATAGCAGCGAATCCCTCGCAGGGATATTTCTAAATTGCCGGAATATCCGGAGGAAAGATTACAGGCTACATGAAGATTACTTCGTCCATCTATGGTAGCAATTAACTCCTTTTTATACCGTTTTGAAGAATAACTATTTTTATAAGTTAAGTAAATTTTAAGACCATAGATCGGAAATATCGTGGGATTATGCAATTGTACCGCAATGGGCACCGCTTCTCCCTTTGTAACTACATGTACAACGGATTCCAATTCTACCCTGACCCTTTTGTAGCAGTAGCATAAAAGAGCAAAGAGAACAAATGGCAATGTAAGAACCGTTATAAAGATGATTCCCATAACATACTGGTTATATAGAATCGATAACAGACCTACAAAAATCACGAGAAGAAGATACTTGATTTTGTTAGAAAACATAGCACTACCAAGCCTTTCTATTGAATCGCTGCTATTTCGAAAGTATTCTCGGAGGTTTTACTATGCGAAGAATATCGTCCAAAAGGTTGTCCACCGTCACATTATTTACCCGGGCTTTCGGTTTCAGGACAATTCTATGGGCAGCAACATCTTTAAATATATAGGAAACATCCGATGGAATGACGTAGTCCCGCTTACCTAAAAATGCGGTTGCCTTCACCATATTCATGAGTGCCAAGGAACCTCTCGGGCTGATCCCCAGCTCTATCAGGGGATTTATTCTTGTCTGTTCCGCCAGAAGCGTAATATATTCATAAATCGAATCATGAATAAACACATTTTCCACCATGTTCTGCATTGCAATAATATCCTCTTTGCATGCGACTGTTACCACTTGATCCAAGGGATTTGTATTCTGCCTTTGCTTTAGTATATCGATCTCACTCTTTCTATCCGGATAGCCCATGGTTAATTTGATCATAAACCGGTCAAGCTGCGATTCCGGAAGCATCTGTGTACCAACAGAACCAAGGGGATTCTGGGTAGCTATCACAACGAAGGGCTTGGGAACCTCCCTGGTTATGCTGTCTACGGTTACCTTGCCTTCCTCCATAACCTCAAGTAAAGCAGATTGCGTTTTGGATGAGGTTCGGTTAATCTCATCCGCCAGAAACAGGTTACACATAATTGCACCCGGTTTATATTGATAGCTTTCTCCCTCTCTGCTCAGCAGGTGAAATCCCACGACATCCGTCGGAAGTATATCCGGAGTAAATTGAAGCCGATGATATTCCAAGGCCATCGCCTTTGAAAATGCCAATGCCAGCGTAGTCTTTCCGACCCCTGGGTTGTCCTCCAACAGAATATGTCCCTTCGCCAGAATGGCTGTCAGAACCTTACTGATAATAATCCCTTTTCCCATTACTACCTTATTCACTTCATCCATGATCTGCATGGCTTTATTATAATATTTTTCCATCCTATACCGCCTAGATAAAATTTTCAAACCGCTCACGTTGTATTGTTTAAACAGTAACATCTGCTTATCTTGAACATTATAGCATATTTTTACAGATTGGCAATACACCATACCGGATCTAAGGATATTTTGTGAACTGTTACTTTTTAGTTGACTTATAGCCAGAAAAGTTTAAAATTGATTACGAGAGATATTACAATGGAGGTAGTAGATAAGTGAATAATTCAAAGAAGACAATTAAATATCCAAAGCAGGAGAAGAAAGAAAAGAAAAGAATTAATCCTATCATATGGATCATTTCATCCATCGTATTGGTTGTTGCTCTGGTTGGTTCCCTTCTATTTGACCAACTATATAAAAGAGTCATCCTCACCATTGACGATGACAAGTATTATATGGAGGATCTGGCTTACTATTTCTATGGAGTAGAATCTGCATATGATTACTATAACCAGATGCTTGGCGGGCAGTATTGGGACATGGTGGTTGATAAAAGTACCGGAAGCACCACCCGCGATATGGCTATGAAGGAGGCCATAAATTCCTCCCTGCTTACTGAAATTATGTACCGAGAAGCAGTCGCCCAGGGCTTATCCTTAACCGAGGAGGAGAAGGAAACCGTTAAGAAAAATGTTAATTCCATGCTGGACGAGCAGTTATCGAAAGATGTCATTAAAAAGAACGGCTTCACAAAAGAATACTTAACGAATGTTATGAATAAGACAACCCTGGCAAGCCGCTACCGCCAGGAAATCATCGATTCCCTAGATATCGATGATAAAGGAATTAAAGCAGGAATTGATTATGATAAATATCGTCAGTATGATGTGGAATATGTATTCCTTTCCACAGAGAAGAAAGGCGATGACGGCAAAACCGTCCCGATGGAGGAGGCAGAGAAAGCAGCCGCTCTTGATAAATTCAATGGTTTTTATGAAAAGGCATTGAAAGCAAAGGATTGGTCCGACCTTATTCCGAAAGAGGAAAAAGATATCGTATATCGCAAGGACAGCTTCATAGAAAGCGGTACTACCTTCTCCGATGATCTGAAAGCTAAAATCATTAAAATGGAAAATGATACGATCAGTGAAGTTTTAGAGGATGAAAGCGGCTACTATTTTGTGCGCATGATCAATAACAACTCTGCCGAAAGCTATGATGATGCTGTCAAAGAATCAATTACTAAGGCAGAGAATGAAGGCTTTACCAAAGTCTACAACGAAATTGCAAAAAAGTATCAATATAAAATTAATACCAAAGCACTCCGAAGATATAAAATGGGAAATATCACATTGGCCTAATATCTTCCATTCGGCCTGAATAATATCTTCCTTTCTAGTAATAATAAAGATGAAGCAGTAAAAGAAAGGAGAGATTTCTATGGCAAAGAATAAGAATAACAATTTTAAAGGCAAAGCTTCCAAAAACACGACCCATGATTCCAGCAGAAATTCATCAAAGGACTCTGTTAAAGATACGCATGCACAGGTTCCGGACAACTCTCCAAACCGCAGCGGCCCTGGAGGAGAATAGAAGCAATCGGTGATTAAGAAAAAGGACCTTTCGGCCAGACAGGACTTCCTGTCCAAACGATAGGTTCTTTTTTCTCACTCACTTTGTAAATCATCTTAACACTTTCTTAACTGGGTTTATTCTACGAATATGCTATAATCTTTTCTATAGAGTATATTGATAAGTAAGGAGATAGAATTACCAAATGAAAATATTAATCGTTGGCTGCGGCAAGGTCGGATCAACTCTTGCAGAACAGCTTGACCGAGAAGGACATGATATCATTATTATTGATAATAAAGCCTCCGTCATTGATTACATAACGGATACCCTGGATGTTATCGGTATTGTAGGAAACGGCGCAAGTTATCATATTCTTTTAGAGGCCGGAATTGAGACTGCAGATTTATTAATTGCGGTAACCGGCTCAGACGAATTAAACCTGCTTTGCTGCTTATTTGCTAAAAAAGCGAGCAGCTGCAATACAATCGCCAGGGTACGCAATCCTCAATATAATGAGGAAATTAATTTTATTCGGGAGGAAATGGGGCTGTCTATGACCATAAATCCAGAACTGGAGGCAGCGAATGAGATGTTTCAATTAATCCGGCTGCCTTCTGCCATAAAAATAGATACCTTTGCTGATGGCAGGGTCGAATTACTCAAATTCCAGATACCAAAGGATTCTATTCTTGACGGTATGAAGATCATGAGTATGAACCGCCAATTCAACAGCAAAGTATTAGTCTGTGCTGTTGAACGGGGAGATCAGGTATTTATTCCCTCCGGTACCTTTCTTCTGAAGGCAAATGACAAGATTTTCTTCCTTGCTTCTCCGAAGATAGCCGCAGAATTTTTTCTGCATATCGGAATCACCTCCAATCATATTAAAAACGCTCTGTTGATCGGCGGCGGAACCCTTGCCGTTTACTTAACGAACAAGCTGCTGGCCAATGGAATAAAAGTCAAAATTATGGAGCAAAACCTTGACCGATGCAATGAGCTTAGCGAGATGTTTCCGGAGGCGCTTATTATCAATGCAAATGCCTCGGATAATAATATATTGGCAGAGGAAGGAATTAAGGAAATGGATGCCTTTGCTTCTCTGACGAATCTTGATGAAGAGAATATACTCCTTTCCCTGTATGCCAATAAAGTATCGAAGGCCAAGATATTCACCAAGATTACCCGCCTGGCTTACGAGGATATTATCGAAGAAATGCCTCTCGGAATTATTGTTAACCCCAAGATCATTACTGCAGACCGCATCATTCAGCATGTCCGTGCAATGAGTAACCGAAAAGGCAGTAATGTTGAGACACTGTATAAGATTGTCGGCAGCAAAGTAGAAGCTTTGGAATTCCGCGTAAAAAGCAATTCCGCATTCGTTGGAGTACCTTTAGAAAAGCTGGAATTAAAACCGAATCTATTGGTATCCTGTATCAACCGGCAGGGTAAAATTATCATCCCAAATGGACAAGATACGATTCAACTGGGAGATACGGTAATTATTGTTACTACCAATACCGGGTTGAATGACCTGGGTGATATCTTATTGTAAGGTTAAATATCCTGCGATCCAAGCAAATATTTAAGTTACGGTTTCTTTACAATTTACGATAAGGAGTTAACATGAACAAATTAATTATATTTCATATCATAGGCTGGATTCTGAATTTTGAAGCCGGCTTTATGGTACTTCCGTTAATTGTTGCCGCTATTTACAAAGAGCAAAGCGGCTTTGCTTTCCTAATAGCCATTGGCCTGTGCCTGCTCTTTGGGATTCCCATGAGTCTCATTAAGCCGACGAGCAGTCATTTCTATGCCAAGGAGGGCTTCATTACAGTCGCTCTCGGCTGGATTGTTCTTAGCTTATTTGGTGCATTGCCCTTTTTCATAAGCAGGGAAATCCCTTCCTATATTGATGCCTTGTTTGAAATTGTTTCTGGCTTTACAACAACCGGCTCCAGCATCCTAAGTGATGTGGAAGCCCTTTCTTATTGTATGCTGTTCTGGCGGAGTTTCAGTCACTGGATCGGCGGCATGGGTGTCTTGGTATTCATCCTCTCTATACTGCCGCTTGCCGGAGGAGAAAACATTCACTTTATGCGTGCAGAAAGTCCGGGACCTTCGGTGGAAAAGCTGGTTCCGAGAATCAAGACTTCTTCCAAAATGCTGTATACCATTTATTTTGGTATGACATTACTAATGATCCTTCTGCTTCTGCTTGGGAAAATGCCCTTATTTGATACCCTGACACTTACCTTTGGTACTGCCGGCACCGGCGGATTTTCTGTTAAAAACTCCGGTCTTGCCGATTACACCTATTATCAGCAAACCGTTATCACCATATTTATGTTTCTCTTTGGTGTCAATTTTAACTTTTATTATTTAATACTATTACGCAAATTCAAGGCAGCCTTCAAATCTGAGGAGGTTCGCTGGTATTTCCTTATCTTTTCCGGCGCTATTCTCCTGGTCTCCCTGAATACAGGCGGGTTCAAAGGATTCTTTTCCTCCATACACCATGCCGCATTCCAGGTTTCCTCGATTATGACCACAACCGGTTATAGCACCTTGGATTATAATCAATGGCCTACTTTCTCGAAAACAATCCTAGTACTCTTAATGTTTATTGGCGCATGCGCCGGTAGTACGGGCGGCGGAATTAAGGTGTCCCGTATCGTTATTCTGTTTAAATCCATAGGAAAAGAGCTTTCCTATCTGCTTCATAAACGCAGTATTAAAGTACTAAAATTTGAAGGAAAAAAGATACAGCATGAGACCATGCGCTCAATTAACACCTACTTTGTAACTTATACCTTTATTTTTATCGCTTCCCTTCTCATCATCAGCTTGGATAACTTTGATTTTACCTCGACATTTACTGCGATCGCGGCTACGATCAATAATGTGGGACCGGGATTAGAAGCAGTTGGTCCTACCGGCAATTTCGGCGGTTTTTCTGATTTGTCAACCCTGGTTATGACATTTGACATGCTCATTGGGCGGCTGGAGATATTTCCGATTCTGCTGCTTTTTACACCGGATACATGGAAGAAATAATGCTAATTTAATACTTCACCCCAAAAGTAAAAATTATAAAAAAAACAGCTATGATATTGAAACTTATGTTTCCTATCATAACTGTTGTTATGTTACTTAATAGCAGCATCTCGGTTCTACGATTCCATTCTGTGAGTACGGGATCAGAAATGTCCTGATTCCGGAGGAATAAGGTGCAATATCATATTGCTGATAATAGAACTCTGCTCCCTCCTTTGTTAAGTAAAAATTATTCGGCTTAAAATAATCGCTTACCAGATGCGCATAGTCATCAAAATAAATATCTTCTCCGGAAGCAATCTGCCCTGCGATCTGCTGCTTTACCCTATCGGTAATATATGCACTATAATCCTGTGGCAGAAGGAACAGATCCTTCAATTGCAACTTTCTGCTTTGCTGCAGATTCCATGTATCGGAAGTACGAATCGTCGCTCCATGGGCTCCCCCGGTATATTCATACTGATCAAAATATAAGCTTAGCATGCAATTTTGATTATAGGTTATTTTGTAGTCTACATAAGCTTCGTATTCCCGAATCGGAAAATTGTTTGCTATCGAATATTCATATTCCACCATCGCCTGTTGATATAAATTATTCACTACAGACTTTTCATACATATTGGCTTTTGTCCGATAGAGAAGGCTTAATTTATCCGCTAATATCGGAAAGCTATCCGATTGAAATTCCGGGTATTTTATCGTATAGGACATTACTTTAGAACCTTTATAATATAAATCCTGCTGTAATATTTGCTCATTTACTGAAAATGAATATCCCTCCATGTTATTATCACCCTTTTGAAATTATCTCTAAGGCAATATATGTTTGGTTACTTTTTCTTATTCCTGATATTACCTTGCCGGTTTGAATTCCCGCTGTATCCTTTTTTATCTTACCGGGCAAACTCCAGTATCACAATCATTATCAATAATTTCCCACTCTTTGGCATCATCAAATTGAGCCAGCAGCTCCAAATCGATCGGCTTTATATTCTTCCTGCGCTCCTCATAATCTTCCTTTGTCGTGGTTTCAAAAGGAAGCAAGGGGTAGGTTTCTTCCATTAGAGGCAGAAATGTGATACCGACAATCTTATCAAAGTTCTCATATACCCAATGGGCAACCTCCTCCCATTCCTTATCCCGTACATGAACCGTGATGGACGTATTATGATCACTCCAATTTTCCATGGATAATTTGTATAGCTCTAATTGCTCTATCGCACCCACATCGTATTTTGTCTTTCCGCCCGGAGCTTTTACCGGGAATTCGATGACCTTGATCGTACAATTCTCATCCGTCTGCCCGTTTTCGTTATAGATTGGATAACTGCCCTGCTGCTCGATCATTTTATAGAGGGGATCCGTTACAGATATACGAATTCTTCTTATATAATAATGCGAATGCGCATAATGAATTCCAGGGCTTACACAGGGAAGATTCGACAAACTGCCCTCCGGCTTAATCGTTGTCATTAACTTCGGTGCTTGAATGCCAAGCTCTCTGCAATAGCGCTCGCCTTCCAGATGCACTACTTCCCTCATTTCCTTGAGCAATACGCCCAGTTTTTCATAAGTCATACCGGTTTTATTGACCATGTCCATCATACCGGTCAACGATACGCCCACGATACGGTCCTCCTGCATCACTTTGTTCCAAGCCGGAAGTTCTACCTCTACTAATGTCATGCGAATCGCATTACGGATCGATAATCTCAGAATGTCGGCCAAGCGTTCCTTATTCAGCGTGTTTCCTTCCACAAAAGCCATCATATTATTCGTCGTTAAGTTACAGCATTGCTTTGACTGCAGCAGGATCTCACCACAGGGATTGCACCCCTGGAAGGTTTCTTTTCTGCGGGTAGCCTCCACCGCATTAATAAAGCCGGGCTCCCCGTTTATTTTGATCGAATTAATAATTTCTTTAATACGTTCCAGAGAGGGACGGTGGGTATACAGAACCGAATTATTGCTCATCTTCCGATGCGATATCTCCGGATCTTCGATCCATTGCCCGTCAACAACCTTGTAAATATTTCTCTTCGCATTGATTACTTCCTCATCATCCTCATCACAGATCACCATCATAGCGCTGCGTCTTACCCCGCCGGAAACTACATTTTCGCTGATAATCGTAGCCACATCCAGAATATCCAGAGATTTTAGCTTTCCGTCCTCCCTGCGTAAGAATACCTTGTTAATCTTTTCAAACATCCGCTGAATTGATTTATGACCGGACGCTCTTCCGCCAAACCGTTTCAGCCGCTCTCCCTCCGGTCTGACATAGCTGTAGTCGATCCTTACCTTTCTGATCTGCTTATATTCGTCGGAAGTTACTATCCTAAAGTAAGTTTGAAGAGCTTCACACCAGCCCTCCTTACTATCTCCGACTTTTAAGGTAATAATGGACGAATCCTCTGAATCAACGATTTGCTTGGTATGCTCCATTTCTTCCTTTGATGTAATGGACCGTACATAGCCATCATAGACCGATTCCATCTCCAGGCGGCGGACCGGCGCCAGCTTTTTTACTTTCCTCCGGTCAATCCGAATACCCACACCGCTTCCTACCATTAGCAAATAAAAAACATCCACCAGATCCTGCAGACTTTCAATATTCGTAAACGCACAATTATAATTGGACAGAGGATACTGTTTTACTACTTCGGTCCCGCCCATATATAGAGTTCTTCCCGACGTAAATGTCCTTAAAAAAAACAGATTATCAAAAAGCTTCTGCGCTTCCTGTTTCTCTTCCTCCCAGTCGATTAAAATGCCCTTTTTTTTCTTAAACGCTATCTCTAACCCAATATTGTACTCGGTTGTACGAAGTACCGTCTCAAACCAGGTTTCTCTTCTTTTCTTATCCTCTCTATATCTGGAATAGGTTCTAAGATATACAAACTCTCCTATGGGACTCAGCGGTGTTTTTCTATTTTCATATTTTTGTAAAAACTCTTTCGTTAATAATTGATCCATTCCAATCCTCCGTATTTAACCTTTTATCATAAATCGGCTTTTGACACCCATAACAACATCTGTTTTTACTATATGTTGTATATAGTATTATATCCAGGTACAATATATATGTCAATTTAAAATGTAAGGAATTTTTAAACATCCTTCGATTAATTACCTCCATCTACCTTGAATATTCTATCAATCTGTTTATTAATCACAAATAATTTGCTATAATAATAGTATTCCTATCAATACCAACAAAATCAAAGCAACCGCATCGAAAGTCTTACATAAAAACATTTTATAAAAGCGTTTATTACACTGAGTATATATGAATTTTCCCAGACAGCAACGGGATTTCATACCATAGGAAAGGAGAAGTAATAAATGAGTACAATCGATATTAAAAAGCTCTTATCAGAACTGACTCTGGAGGAAAAAGCAGGTTTATGCTCCGGAGCTGATTTTTGGCACACGAAAGCCGTCAAACGCCTCGGAATTCCACAGGTAATGGTCAGTGACGGGCCGCATGGTCTTCGCAAGCAAGAGACCATGGAAGATCATATCGGTCTGGGAAAAAGCGTGAAAGCCATATGTTTTCCTTCCGCATCGGCACTTGCCTGCTCCTTTGACAGAGATCTTCTGTATCACCTCGGAACCGCTTTAGGTGACGAATGCCAGGCAGAAAATCTATCCACGATACTGGGTCCTGCGGTCAATATGAAGCGTTCCCCTCTCTGCGGAAGAAATTTTGAATATTTCTCGGAGGATCCTTATCTGACCGGTGAACTGGCTGCCAGCTATGTAAACGGAGTGCAAAGTAAACATATCGGTACCAGCGTAAAGCATTTTGCAGCAAACAATCAGGAAACAAGAAGAATGAGTATCAACGCTGAGGTAGACGAACGCAGCTTAAGAGAAATTTATCTGGCTGCCTTTGAGACGATTGTTAAGAAAGCCCGGCCCTGGACCATGATGTGTTCCTATAATTTAATCAACGGGACCTATTCCTGTGAAAACAACTGGCTTCTGGGCAAAGTACTCCGGGAGGAGTGGGGGTTTGACGGACTTGTTATGACGGATTGGGGAGCAATGAATAATCGTGTAAAAGCTCTGCAATCCGGACTAGATCTTGAAATGCCATCTTCCCATGGGGTTACCGATAAAGAAATCGAAGCCGCCGTTTTGGATGGCAAGTTAAGTATGGAGACTTTAGACAAGGCTGTGGCTAGAATACTGGAGCTCATTAAGAAATCTGTGGAAGGTAAGAGAGACGGTGCCTCATATGATAAGGAAGAGCATCATGATCTGGCGGGAAGAATGGCGGAGGAAAGCGCTGTTCTATTAAAAAATGATGGAATTCTCCCTCTGAGGGAAGATGCAAAAGTTGCATTTATCGGTGAATTTGCATCTGCTCCCCGCTATCAGGGCGGCGGCTCCAGCCACATTAACAGCTTTAAGGTAACCAGTGCCTTAGATGCTTCCAAAGGACTTAATATAACCTACGCAAAAGGCTTTGATACCCGGAAGGACGAATTAGAAAAAGATCTTATGGAAGAGGCTGTATTACATGCTAAGGAAGCCCAGGCGGCAGTGATCTTCGCCGGTCTTCCGGATGCCTATGAAAGCGAAGGCTATGACCGAACCCATCTGAATCTTCCTGCCTGCCAAGATGCCCTGATAGAAGAAATCCTTAAGGTACAGCCGAATACCGTAGTTGTACTGTACAATGGTTCCCCTGTCCTAATGCCATGGGCGGATAAAGTTAAGGGTATCTTGGAGGTCTATCTAGGCGGCCAGGCCGTTGGAGAAGCTACCGTTCATTTACTGTACGGCAAAGCAAATCCCAGCGGTAAATTAGCAGAGACCTTCCCGTTAAGATTACAGGATAACCCCTCCTATTATAATTTTCCTGGAACCCGCCGGACCGTTTCCTATGAGGAGGGTATCTTTATCGGATACCGCTATTATGATGCTAAGGAAATGGACGTATTATACCCCTTCGGATACGGCTTAAGCTATACTACATTTGCTTACCGCAATCTGAGGATGCAGGTTCTGAAAGCAGAATCAGCCAATGAAACTATACTTGCTGAGAGAGCTTCCAAGTCCGGTACAGATATTGTTCATATGACTGATGCTGATCAGCTTCAGGTAACCGTAGCCGTCAAGAATACGGGCAGCCGTTTTGGTAAGGAAATCGTCCAGCTGTACATTCGTGATAAGGAAGCTTCTGTGATAAGACCGGTAAAAGAACTTAAGGGATTCGAAAAGGTTGCCCTGGAGCCCGGAGAAGAAAAGGAAGTCACCTTTACCCTGGATGGCCGTTCCTTCGCCTTCTACAGCACCAAGCGAAATGACTGGTACATAGAAAGCGGAGAATACCAGCTTCTGATCGGAAAATCCTCCCGGGATATTGTATTATCCGGTATCGTTACGATGGAGCATGCTACACCAGAACCCTTCCATTTTGACGATAGGACTACGCTGGGTGATGTTCTGCCCCTTATGAAGGATCCGTCTGTCCTGCTCGATCGGATGAAAGGAGCCTTTGGAGCCGCTGCCACCGAGGAAAGCAATGCCACAGAGGATAGGATGGTCATAGAAATGGTAAAAACAATGCCGTTGCATTCCCTCCGCTCCTTCTCACCCTCACCGGTAACCCCCGAAGATCTGGAAAACCTAAAGCAGCTAATCCTTTCCCAGATGAAATAACGATAGGAGTACCATAAGTCATTTTAACATTTTGCTATGAATAGGACCTTATATATATTCCTTTGGCTGCATTTTCCGATTGCAACCAGCGCAAAGGAGCAATGGCCTTCCTCCACACACAGAATTGAAAGGCAAACCGTACAATCGGTCTTTCAAATAGTGCATTACAGGAAGGTCACAGCCCCCTTGTTCTTTCACATTTATTCACTCATTACTCAGGACAAAATGTAATCCCCGCTCGCATTTCGGAAACAGCTTTCTGCTACTCCATATACTGCTCGACATTCTTCGGTGTAATGATAATATGCGGCTTACGAATGTATTTTCCATCAATTAGTTCAATATCCTCCGGCAGCTCTCCTCCAAAGGCAAGAGAACAAGCAAGCTCAACGATTCCCTCTGCCTGTCCTTTCGCATCATTGAGAACGGTGCCTATCATATCGCCATTCTTTACTGCCTCAAGTCCCACTTTCGTCCCGTCAATTCCTACGACAATGGGATGAGCTTCTACCTGCTCCTTCTGCATGGCATCGATTGCCCCCAACGCCATATCATCGTTATTCGCAATGACAATTTCGATTTTTCCCCCAATATCATTTTTTAGCCATTGCGACATTTTCGTTTCTGCCTGTGCGCGGGTCCAATTCGCAATCTCATCTCCGACCTTCTCAACATAGATCCCTGCCTTCGATATGGTATTGATCACATATTCCGTTCGTATTAATGCATCCTGATGCCCCGGCTCTCCCTCCAGTATTACATATTGCAGGATACCGTCCTTATTCTTATCCACCTGGTCAAAATTCTTCTCACAATAATCAATCACAATCTGCCCCTGCATAATACCGGATTCCAGCGCAACCGCACCCACATAGAACAATTTATCCCAGCGTTTCAGGTCTTTTTCAACCAATTCACGATTAAAAAAGATAATCGGTATATCCGCGTTGATTGCCATGTCGATCGCCACAGAAGCATCCGTCCGGTCAACGAGATTGATACAGATGATATCATAGTTCTCGCGGATATAGTCCTCCACCTGATAATTCTGGGTGATCTGATTCCCTCCGGCATTGGATATATCCAGGGTAATTGTAATGCCCTCCTCCTGTTCCTTATATTTCGCGTACTCGGTAAGATGATTAACGAGACCGGAGATAAAAGTATCATATTGATTATAGATACAAACTCCTATTTTTACGCTATTTTTCGTTTCTCCCTTTGTATCATCCACTCTATCATAGAGCAGATTCAGGGATAGAATACTGAGGGCAATCAATAACATAAGGATGATAAGGATATTTTTCTTGGAAATCATAACACAGGAACCTCCTTACTGAATGATTGGAAATATCAGTCTCTGATTCTTTGGCAGATACATGGTTTCTCTGTTAATGGTACGAAATTCTATCTCTGTCTCAGAATACTTATTAACCTTATCTTTACTGTCTTTAAATAATTCCTGAACGCTTAGATACCCCATATTAAATTCATTTTGAAATACAATGGATTGAATGAGACCATAATCCAGATAATGAATAATCTTATTGGTACTTCCAATTCCATAGACTTCAGCAGTAACATCATAGGTTTTCAACGCATCAATCACTGCTTCGAGGGTAGAATCATCCAAAGCAACGACAATGTTTGCTCCGGTCGTTTTTAGTTTGTCCTGAATAAATTGGGGCAGATCCGAATCGCTTTCCTCTCTCTCCCACAGGTCAATTCGATAATCGGAATATTTTAAACTATCCATAAAACCATCAAATCTTTCAGAAACACTGTTCCGCTGACGATTCTCCATAAGTACTGCCACTTTTTGATATTCTTTACTATTTAAGATAACGGACCTTCCTATATTTAATCCCATGCTATAATTATCTGCAGCGATATAATCCAGTCCGGTGACACCGGCAATATTGGTTTCCACCAGAACAACCGGGAGGGTAAGGGCCGCATTCGCAACGGCATCTGCCATCGCATTACTGTCCGTTGCCGCAATAATAATTCCGTCCGCACCATTATCGATCTCTCGCTTGAGAAGTCTCTTCTGCTCCTTATCATCATTCTCATCTGTCATCGTTACAAAGGTAACCTGCGCCCCGTAATCCGCAGCTCCCTGATCAATTCCGTGTTTCAGGGTTGCCCAGCGGTCACTGTTATTTCCATAAACAATTACAGAAATATTAAAATTCTTATCCCGATTGCTGGAGTCCGTGATATACAAATACGTACTGATAAAAAGCATTCCAAACAGACCAAGGAAAAGTAGGATGACAAACCAAAACTTTCTACTCATTTTCACAAACTTCATCCTCCTTTATTGTTCTATTATCATAAAACACCTGTGGCAGATGAATATGGACGGTCGTCCCCTCGTCCAGTTCGCTCTCGATCTCTAATCCATATCTCTTTCCAAAATACAGCTGAATTCTCTGATGAACATTACTTAATCCAATTCCTGAGCCTTTCTTGTGGATCCGGGTATCGTCGGTCAGAAGATACTTCACCGTTTCCTCCGGCATTCCTAACCCATTGTCAGTCACATCAATATAGATATCATTTTCCTTCACATACCCTTTAATCGTAATTTCGCCATCGCCGTCCATGAATTCTACGCCATGATAGATCGCATTCTCAATTAATGGTTGTACAATCAGCTTGATCGTACAGCAGTCATAGATCTCCGGATCGATATCAAAGGTAACCTCAAACCGATTCTTATACCGAAGCTTCTGTATATAGAGATAATTTTGTGCATGTTCGATTTCTTCCCGTATCGTAATTATATTTTTGCCTTTGTTTAAGCTGATACGGAATAAATTCGCCAATGCCGTAACCATAGAGGTTGCCGCTTCATATTGTTCGCTCTCCACCATCCATACAATGGAATCCAAGGTGTTATATAGAAAATGCGGGTTGATCTGTGACTGCAGCGCATCGAATTCACTCTTTCGTTTCTTCTCCTGTTCAATAACGATTTCGTCCATCAGCTGATGCATTTGCTGCACCATGGACTTAATGGTTCTTCCCAAATGCTGAATCTCATAGGAGCCTCCAATATATATATTGAGATCTAGTTTACCAAATTCCAGATCCTTAACCGAATCATCTAATTTCTTAATTGGGTTTCCGATTAGGTAGGATACAAACTGGTTCGCAAAAATGATCAGAAGGATCGTAAGTGCAATAATAATTAAAGTAAACAGCCTGGTCTGATAATAGCTCATAAAGAACTCATCCGTTTTTGTTACGCTGACAACTTTCCAGCCCGTATAGCCCACCGTTCTTACGGTTACCATACGGTTTTCGCCTTCAAAAACTTCCTCATGCGTACCATCCTGATAGGTTGCGGCAACTATATTATTTTCCTTCAGCAGCTTGGAGATAAGCAAGCTCTGCTTCGGATGATAGATAATCTCACCGTTTCCGTCAATCAGATATACATAACCGGAATTACTGGAATTCACCTGTGTAAAAAGCTGCTCAATACCGCTGAAATTCATATCTACAAGAAGGATGCCTCTGCTGATATGCCCATTGCTGGTTAACTCCACAACTCTGCTGAGAGAAATAACCCAGTGATAATTAAAGCTGCTGTCATGAAAGAGATTCTGAACATGCGGCGTAGAAAAATGAAGATTCTCAATCTCCCTGTTTGCTTCAACAAACCAATCCTGTTCGGATACATTTAACCCCCTTTTGAGATTATCCAGCGGTGCCGCCGCTACCAATCTGCCATTTTCACGAAAGCAGGCAATACTGACCAAATTGTCCCGATTGGCCTCATAGAGAAGATTCATTTCTTTATCCAGCGTTCCCTTCGAGAGATCTGCCCGCTTGATAACACTGTAATACATTGTATTCGAAATACGCATCATATTGCGCAGATACATATTAAGGTTCAGATTGACCTGCTCGATTAATTGTTCATTGTTTTCAATTGTCATTTTCTTCATAGAAGATACGGATCTGGAATAAATGGTCACTCCCATAAATACCATTCCGAGCAATGCTACCAGGGAGAAGGAAATAGAAAGCATGAACTGTATGCTCTTTTTCTTAAAATACTTCGCTATTTTATGTAACGTATGGTGGAAGCTATTTATTTTTGCACCCATTCCGACTCACCCTTTCTCTCTGCTTTACGAAGGCAGCTATCTGCTTTTTCGATAATTCGAGGGTGATATGCCATAGTGTTTTTTGAATACATAACTAAAATAATTCGGCTCCGTATAGCCGACCTTTTCCGCTATATGATACGTTTTTTCTTCTGTCGTGTTCAGCATCTGAAGCGCTTTCTCCATTCTTACATTGGTTAAATAATTAATAAAATTAATGCCGGTTTCCCGCTTGAATAAAGTTGAAAAATAAGTTGCGCTTACATTAAGATGCTGGCAGAGAATGTCCACCGATAACTCACTGTCATGATAATTCTCTTCAATGTATTTGATCGCCTTCTCAATCAATAGCCTCGCTGTATCCGTCCGTTCCCGCCGGATCCCGTTTCTTACTTTTCGGCAGATATCCTGCAGCCACTGCTTTAGAGACTCCAGGGAATCCAGTTGATAAACCTTATTGTTTATATTAAAATCCGGTCCAAAGACCTGATTCATATCCAGTTGATAGGCTCTGCCCAATTTAAAGATTTCCGTAATCATTTCCGTTAGCGATATCAGATAGAGCTGGATTGATATTGCAGATTTTTTAATATAATGAATAAGCTCGTCGATTGCTTTCTCCAGATCCGCAGCCTCTCCCAGCTTAATCTCCCGCAGAATATTTTCCGTATACTGGCTGTCCCATGTGTTTTGATGATTCACCTGCGATTCTATATCCTGGATATAGATTGCCTGGTTTGGTTCAAAAAGCACACGATAATCAATTGCATCCTTCGCTCCCTGGTAAGAATGGCTTAAGCCCATGACATCATCGCAGAGAAAACCGATTCCTGCCGATGTATTGCTCTCCAAGATACGAAACGCACTCTTACAGATCTGATCCATTGCATGAATTACATTATTGCTCTGCTTTACGTCCTCCAAAAATGCAATGGCTACCACCGCTTCCAGATAGATACAGCTTCGGAACTTACAAAAGCTTTCTAAGGTCTCATCAACAATCTGCTTCAGGGACAGGGTTGCCAGCTCTGCCGGCGGCAGGGAATCCTCATCGGTTCTTGCCGCAATAGAGGAATTATCCGTATGGAAGATTCCTACCATATAGTATGGGGCATTCAGGTCCACCCCATAAGTTTTCATCATTTCTATAATGCGGTTTTTCGAAAGTCTTCCCTCCAGCAAACCGATCATAAACTGCTCCCGCATGATCGGAAGACTCTCCAGATAATATTTTTTTAATTGATCGATATCCCGTTTTGTACCGATTTCAATATCCAGTTTTTCTTTAATTCTTATAAATACGCTTTTCAGTTCACTTGCGTTAATCGGCTTTAGGATATACTCTTCAACGTTTAATTTAATTGCTTCCTTCGCATATTCAAAATCATCAAAACCAGAGAAAATGATAATCTTGGTATCCTTTGAAATCTGCTTTAACTTATTAGCAAGGGTCAGCCCATCCATAAAAGGCATTTTAATATCCGTCATTACAACGTCAGGGCGAAGACGCTCTGCTATTTCCAGAGCGTCTTCGCCATTATCTGCATACCCGATTACTTCAAAACCAATCGCTTCCCAATCTAATTTACGTATAATTGCCTGTCTTACTTCCTCTTCATCATCAACTAGTATCACTGTATATCGTTTCATGTCTAATCTCCTTAAGTAATTAACAAAGGGGCTTCTATCATTATAGCACATCTTCATGTGACCGCCATTCAGTTATTATTCACACCCACCATGTATACCATGCTATGATTTCGACAAATGTATTCGATTCG
>ENA-UOOK01000914-UOOK01000914.1-fermentation-metagenome-genome-assembly--contig:-NODE-914-length-39644-cov-55.085403_pt1 | contig 39644 bp, 34 predicted proteins | sample MGYA00245777_ERZ724023 | MGnify/ENA primary metagenome ERZ724023 (study PRJEB28704, sample SAMN03018312) | fermentation metagenome | biome: anthropogenic terrestrial biome; feature: soil; material...
TAAAGTTTTTCAAATAAAGTTTTTCAAATAAAGTTTTTCAAATAAAGTTTTTCAAATAAAGTTTTTCAAGTGGTGGAAAAACAATGAGTCCTAAAAAGTATCGCAGGCAGATAGATGATCTGGGCATTGAGGGCTTGGAGATAGATGTATCTTCAGTTGATAATGCTATGAAAACTTTAGATGAGTTGGAGGAATTTGAAAAAATCTTAAAGAAGATAAGGTACAACGTAAAGGTGGATATAAGGAAGATCCGCATGGACTACATAAACGAGCTGCACGAGTTTGAAACATCCTCCAAAAACCACGGATTTTTCCACAGAAAAAAATCCACTAAGAAGCTAATTAAAGAAAAAAAAGCAATTATAACCCATCGGGATAATAAAATAGCAACTTATGAACAGATTGATGACTTAACAAGTGATTACATTGATCAAATAGAAGATTCAAAGATCTATGTTGAGCATACTATTAAGGGATTCGGAGATAAGATCCTTTAATTAGTTAGAACCCTAAATTACAAGCTTCACCTTAAATTACAAGCTTCACCTTAAATTACAAGCTTCACCTTAAATTACAAGCTTCAAAATTTAAATGATTAAATACTTTTAAAGGGATAAAATTTATTGAGAGTTGAATTTGGTTCATGGAAAAATTGGGATGACTAAATTTAGTGGGTTAAATGGGGGTTAAACCATAAAACCTGGAAAAATAAGGTCTGAAGATCCATCTAATTTTGAAGGTAATCTAAAAATTTCTGTAAATGCTCAAAAAATCCTTGAAAAAAGTTACTTAACCAAAGACTCAAATGGAGTTGTTACAGAAACTCCTGTTGGACTTTTTAAGAGAGTTTCAAGTGCAGTGGCTGGGATGGATGCTTTATACAAGGGGAGTACTGCAAGGACGGAAGAAGAATTTTTCCAGGCAATGTCTAATTTTGAATTTTTACCCAACTCACCCACACTCATGAATGCAGGAACACCAATAAACCAGCTTTCAGCATGTTTTGTACTGCCTGTAGGCGACTCCATGGAAGAAATATTTGATGCACTCAAGTACATGGCTTTAATCCATAAATCAGGTGGGGGAACCGGTTTTTCATTTTCAAGTCTCAGGCCCAGAGAAGATATTGTGAGGTCAACTGCAGGGATTGCATCAGGTCCAGTGTCCTTCATGAGAATATTTGATGTTGCAACTGACGTTGTAAAGCAGGGTGGAAGAAGAAGAGGAGCAAACATGGGAATATTAAATGTTAACCACCCAGATATCCTTGAATTTATAAATGCAAAGGAAAAAGACGGATTTTTAACCAACTTTAACCTTTCTGTGGCAGTTGATGATGAATTCATGCAGAAAGTTGAAGCAGTGACTGAAAGTACAGCTTGTGAGTGTGGTGTTCTGGTAGATGATGTTCTGGCAGATGGTGGAGGTGAAGGTAAAGTTGGTGAGGATAAAGCAGCTAAAACTAAAGGCAGTGGAGACAGAAACTATCATGCTCCCAATAGAAAAATGGCTTTAAACAGGAAGTATGCCCTTGTAAACCCCCGAAACAATGAAGTTGTTGGAGATATAGATGCAGTGAAAGTTTTTGACAGTTTGGTGGAGATGGCGTGGAGAAGGGGAGATCCAGGGATGGTTTTCCTGGATGAGGTGAACCGGAACAATCCAACACCCCTTGCAGGCAGGATAGAGGCAACCAATCCATGCGGTGAACAGCCACTTCTACCCTACGAGTCCTGCAACCTGGGATCTATAAACCTTGCAAGGATGGTAAAAAATGGTGAAGTAAATTGGGGAAAGATTGAGCAAACCATAAAAACTGCGGTTCATTTTCTTGACAATGTCATCGATGCCAACACCTTCCCAATACCCCAGATAAAAGTTGAAACCCTGAAAAATCGGAAGATAGGCTTGGGTGTTATGGGATTTGCAGACATGCTCATAATGCTTGGAGTACCCTACAGTTCACAGAGGGCCATTAAAATTGCAGAGAAGGTTATGGGATTTATAGAAAAACATTCCAGGGAAACATCAGCAGAGTTCGGCAGATTGAGGGGATCTTTTCCAAATTTTAAGGGCAGTGTGTGGGATCTTAAAGGTTACGATACAATGAGGAATGCCACAACAACCACGGTCGCACCCACAGGGACTCTGAGCATAATTGCAAATGTTGCAAGTGGTATAGAACCGCTCTTTGCAGTTTCATTCATACGCAGACTCGGTGGGGATGTGAAACTCCTTGAAGTGAACTCCCTTTTTGAAAAATTAGCTAAAGATAGGGGTTTTTACAGTGAAAAACTTATGATGTCCATTGCACAGAGAGGGTCCATCCAGAATATTTCAGACATTCCTGACGATGTTAAAGGATTGTTTTTAACGGCCCATGATATTAAACCAGAATGGCACGTGAGAATGCAGGCAGCCTTTCAGAAGCATGTGGACAATGCAGTTGCAAAAACTGTGAACTTACCCCATGATGTGTCGATTCAAGACGTTAAAAACATTTTTCTCTTGGCTTATAAACTCAAATGTAAAGGTATAACTGTTTACCGTTACGGAAGCAAGAAAAAACAGGTTCTCTACATAAGCAAGATGGGTGTCCACAAAAAATATCTATGCGCAGACCCAGAATATGCAGGAGGATGCCCAAGGATTCCATGTCCTCACTGATATATTATTTATTTGTAGTTCATTCGATTCAAGTATCATTTAATTCAAATTAGCTTCATTCAATTCATAAATTCCGACTCTGTAGCTTTAAAGATTTCAGTAATTTAAACATAAGTTAAACAATAAACAGCAAGGCATATGAGAAGGATTCATAATTATTAAAAGATTATCATGGAAATTAAAAGATTATCATGGAAGATACTAAAGATTATTCGGAAGATCTATCACAGGACTTACCAACAAAAAAAAGATTTGAGGTGTATAAATTGATAGAAGTTGAAGTTAAAGCCCATGTTTCTGATTTTGAAGGTGTTAAAAAAAAGTTATCTGAAATTGGTGCAGAAAGAATAGGGGAAGAACATCAGGAAGACACCTACTTCAACGCACCCCACAAGGATTTTGCCAAGACAGATGAAGCATTGAGAATAAGGGAGATTCAGGAGGGTGACACTAAAAAAATAGTTCTCACATACAAGGGGGCTAAACTGGATGGTAGAAGTAAAACACGTGAAGAAATTGAAGTTGATGTTTTAGACAGTGAAAAGATGGCAGTTATTCTGGAAAAAATTGGGTTTAAGGCTGCTGCAGCTGTTAAAAAGGATAGGATCAACTATGCTTTTAAGGATTCCACAGTGTCCCTTGATGATGTTCAAGGCATTGGAAAGTTTGTTGAAATAGAAAAACAGGCCCCTGAAGGTGAAAATTTTAAGGATGCACTGGATGAAATATTTAGGATCTACAAACAGATTGGAATAGAGGAAGGATTTGAGAGAAGATCGTACCTTGAGTTACTGGAGATAAAATAACAGTAACATCCCAATATAATCTTGATATTAAACATCCAAGCTTGTATAGGAATTATGTACTTGAATTTGTGTTTAAGTTCATGATTTCCTTTAATTTATCCTCTAATTTAGCCTGATTTAAATTTACATTTAAAACGAAAAGTACATTTATATAGATGATAAAATCTTTTGATGTTCTCAATTAAAAACATCAAGGTAAAATACAAAATACATATAGATAAATCGTAGATCCTAAAATAAATCCTAAAATAAATCGTTTACCAGGTAATAATGTTTACAGATTGATAATACTCAAATTTGTGCGTATTCAGATAGGATGTGCATATAATTAAGAAGGATGTGCATTTAGAATATGTATATCATATAGGCATCAACCTATTGAATAATAAAAACCTATTGAATAAATAAGGGATTTACTTATCAAAACCCTTAAATTTGTTTTAAAGTAGGTTTTAATGCAATTTAATAGGATATCTCAAAAAAAATATGTAGGTGGGAGTAGTTTGAATTACTTTGTGAGTCCATACAACAAGAAAGTGGATTTAAAGTTTCCTGAAGAAATTAAAATTTATGATACAACCCTTAGGGATGGTGAACAAACTCCAGGGGTCTGCCTAAGGACACCAGAAAAACTTAAAATTGCAAAGAAACTTGATGAACTGGGTATTCATCAGATAGAAGCAGGATTTCCAGTGGTGTCAAATGAGGAGCAAAGATCAGTTAAGGCAATTGTAAAGGAAGATCTGGATGCAGATATACTTGTTCTGTCACGTACCAAAAAAGAGGACATTGATGCTGCCATTGACTGCGGTGTTGACGGCATAATAACCTTCATGGGAACTTCAGACCTCCACATCAAAAGCAAGTTCAAAATGAAGGACAGGGAAGAAATTCTCAACGTGTGTATAAACTCAGTGGAGTATGCAAAGGATCATGGACTCTTTGTGGCTTTTTCCGCTGAAGATGCAACTAGAACTGACCTTAACTTTCTTAAAAGAGTTTACAAAAGGGCAGAAGAATGCGGCGCAGACAGGGTTCACATAGCAGACACAGTAGGTGCAATAAGCCCACAGGGCATGGATTACCTTGTAAGAGAACTTCGATCCGACTTAAAAGCTGAAATAGCACTGCACTGCCACAACGACTTCGGTCTTGCAGTTGCAAATTCAATTTCAGGGTTGTTAGCTGGCGCAAATGCGGTTTCAACAACTGTGAATGGAATAGGTGAGCGTGCAGGAAACACATCCCTTGAAGAACTGATAATGGCACTCAAACTTATCTATGGCGTTGACATGGATCTGAACGTGAACGTACTCTGCGAACTCTCAAAAACTGTTGGAGAGCTAACACACCTTGGAGTGCCAAAGAACAAACCGATAGTTGGAAAAAACGTTTTCAGACACGAATCTGGAATACATGTTGATGCTGTTATGGAAAATCCATTAACATACGAGCCATTTGCACCTGAAATGATAGGACACCAGAGAAAACTGGTCCTGGGAAAACATTCAGGATGCAGAGCAGTTAAAGCAAAACTTGATGAGTGCGGAATAGACGTCACAACTGATGAACTCTGTAAAATCGTAAAAAAAGTTAAAAGAAGCAGGGAAGAAGGTAAATACATAAACGATAAACTTTTCAGGGAGATAGTGAAATCTGTAAGGGGTCCTTTTGATATTTAATCTGATCTGATCAGGTTTGGTTTTGATTTGAAAGAAAATAACCCATGGATTAAACAACTGATGGATTAAACAACTGGATTCAATTGAATCAAATGGAATGGCTGATAAAAAATGAACATGACGGAAAAAATCCTTGCAAGAGCTTCAGGTAAAGACGAGGTTTCTCCAGGTGAAATTATAGAAGCAAATATAGATCTGGCCCTTACACATGATGGAACTTCTCCTCCAACAATAAACACCTTTAGAAAGATTGCAGACCATGTATGGGACAATGAAAAAATAATTATAGTATTCGACCACAACATGCCAGCAAACAACATAGGATCTGCAGAATTTCAAAGGGTTACAAGGGAATTTGCGAAGGAACACGGTATTAAAAACATTTTCACCCATGGTGAAGGCATATGCCACCAAGTGCTTCCTGAAAAAGGTTTTATAAAACCGGGTAAAGTGGTTGTGGGTGCTGATTCCCACACATGCACTTATGGGGCATTCGGAGCATTTGCAACAGGCATGGGTGCAACAGATATGGCAGCTGTTTTTGCAACGGGTAAAACATGGTTCATGGTGCCTGAAGCATACCGGATAGTTGTAAACGGCAATTTAGGCCACTACGTCACTGCAAAGGATGTTATACTCAACATCATAAGTAAAATCGGTTCCTTCGGCGCAACCTATAAATCTCTTGAGTTTCACGGTGAAACAATTGATTCAATGGGTGTTGCCGGACGCATGACCATCTGTAACATGGCAATTGAATGTGGTGCAAAAAACGGGATAATGGAACCCAACAGGGCAACAATGGAGTATCTCAAGGAGAGAAATGTTGGATCATTTGATGTTGTGGTTTCAGATAAGGATTCTCAGTACGAAAAGGAGTACCTTTTTGATGTCAGTGATATGGAACCGCAGGTAGCATGTCCACACAACGTGGATAATGTAAAACCAATTTCAAAGGTTGAGGGCACCAAAATAGACCAGGCATTCATAGGATCTTGCACAAATGGCCGTCTGGAGGATCTGAAACTTGCGGCAGAAGTTATGGAAGGATCAAAGATTCACGAAGATGTAAGACTCATTGTAATACCAGCTTCACGGGAAATATACCGCGAAGCAATGCATCAAGGAATCATAGACACGTTCATAGATGCAGGAGCCATGGTATGCAACCCAGGCTGTGGTCCATGTCTTGGAGCCCACATGGGAGTTATAACAGAGGGAGAAGTTTGCATTTCAACAACCAACAGGAACTTTGTTGGAAGGATGGGCGACCCCCATTCTGAGGTTTACCTTTCAAACCCTGCAGTTGTGGCCTCTTCAGCAATTTCAGGGGAAATAAAAGATCCAAGGTGTAAACATGGACCAAAATATAGTTGATGGAATCAAAAAGATTGAAAACCAAGCTGGAAAACTTTCAAGTGCCCAAAAAATACTTTTAACAACAGATGGCTCTGTAACATCAATACTTGACATATTGAAAGGCAGGGTACACGTAAAAACACTGGTCCAGGAGTTTCAAAAGGCAGATAAGCAGGTGGCAGAAATCCTGAATATCGATGCAGGTGAAACTGTAAACTACAGGGTTGTTGTTATGGGGGCCACTGAACCTCTTATACATGCTGTATCTTACATACCTGTGAAAAGGCTTGAAAGCAATATTGAAGAGGATCTTATACGAGCAGACATTCCAATTGGCAGAATACTCAGAAAACACAGCATTGAATCACGAAGGGAAATAAAAACAGTTTATGTTGAAAATATGAGTGATGAACTGCACGAGATCTTCAAGGTAAACTCTCCAATGCTCACCAGAACCTACAACATAATTCACAAGGGTGAGATTTTAATATGGATAAAGGAAACATTTCCATACAGTTTTTTTAGGGATTAAAGTTGCAGTTGAAGTAAATGGGAAAGATGAGATCAAGATATTACCCTAAGATATACCAAAATTTTAATAAAAAATTTTAATAAATTTAAACTTGAAAGCTGTGGTTAAAATGGGTGTAAAGTTCAAAGATATTGTAAATCCAAAACCCATGGAATTTAAGGGCTTAAAAGGAAAAGTAGTTGCGCTAGATGCTGCCAACGTAATATATCAGTTTTTATCAAGCATAAGACAGGCAGACGGCACACCACTCATGGATCATAACCAGAATATAACCTCACACTTCAGTGGAATCCTTTACAGAACTTCTTCCCTTGTAGAAAAAGGAATAAAACCTGTTTATGTCTTTGACGGTGTATCAAGTTATCTTAAAAAGGGTACTCAGGCGAAAAGAAGAGAAGTGAAGGAAGAATCTGAAAAAAGATGGAAAAGAGCCCTTGATGCTGGTAACGTTGAGGAGGCAAGGAAGTACGCAGTTAGATCATCAAGGATGTCTTCTGGGGTGATAGAAGGTTCTAAAAAACTTCTGAATCTCATGGGAATTCCATACGTCCAGGCAAAAAGTGAAGGTGAAGCTCAGGCATCCTACATGGTTCAAAAAGGGGATGCATGGTGTGTTGGATCCCAGGACTATGACTGTATACTTTTTGGAGCCACCAGAATGGTTAAAAATCTTACAGTTACGGGTGGAAGGGTAAACCTTGAACTTATAGAGCTTGAAGAAGTTCTGCAAAGGCTTCAGGTTACAAGAGAACAGCTTGTTGACGTTGCAATACTTGCAGGAACAGATTTCAACAATGGTGTAAAGGGAATAGGTGCAAAAAAAGGTTTAAAGCTTGTGAAAGAACATGAAAATATATTTAATGTTCTTAAACACATGAAAATAGAGTTAGAAGTGGATCCATCTCTTTTGAGGGACATGTTTTTAAAACACGACGTTTCAACAGATTACAAGTTGAAATGGAAAAAGCCGGATAAAGATGGAGTAATAGATTTTCTCTGTGCTGAACATGATTTTTCAGAGGATCGAGTTCTAAGTGCCCTTGAAAAACTTAAAAAATTGGACATGGACCAGAGCAGTCTTGAAAAATGGTTTTAAGAACTTAACAACTTTTTTTCAGTTTTTAACCAGCTTTGGATTTACATATTTTTGGATTTACATCTTTAAATCTGAATTATTCAACAGATTTAATTTTTCATGTTCTTTCAAATTTTGCTCAAAGTTCTTCACTTTTCAAATTCTTTTCAAATTCTTTTCTTAACTTTCCAGTTTACCAAAATTTCACTTGCACTGGTGGGCATCCAGACTGAATTTAACAAGGCTCAATCAGGCGACAAAAAGGTATCACAGGCTGATTTCATAGTTTTAGCAGGCTGCGCTGGTGTTGAGCAGGCTGCAGAAAATGCAGGTCATATTGTAAAGGTGCCTTCGCACCGGGACGCATGGACGCCCTGAGGAGCAAAACTGATGTAAAACTCATTTAAGTGCTCGAACTGGTCGCAGATGGGTTTCGGAACTATCAGAAGAACCAAAGCGCAGTTGGACTTGAAGAGTTACTTGTGGACAAAGCGCAACTTTTAACGTTAACAGCTCCTGAGATGACAGTTCTCATTGGAGGATTACGTGTCATGAATGTCAACTTTGAACAATCACCCCATGGGTCTTCACTGAGCAGCCTGAGGCGCTTACCAATGACTTCTTTGTGAATTTGCTTGATATGCAGATAGAATGGAATCCATCCTCTGAAGAAGAAAATGTGTTCATGGGAAGGAACAGAACAACCGGCGAACCCAAGTGGACTGCCACCCGTGTTGACCTGATATTCGGTTCAAACTCTGAGCTCCGGGCATTGGCGGAAGTTTACGCATGTAAGGACTCCTCCGAGAAGTTCCTGAACGACTTCATAAAAGCATGGGACAGGGTCATGAACTGGATCGGTTCGACCTGGTCTCATCGTAAAAATGTAGTTTCATCTTAAATTAAATCTTTATTCTAAATAAGTGCAGGGGAAGGGATTCGAACCCTTGAAGGCCTACGCCAATAGGCCCTGAACCTATCCCCTTTGACCGCTTGGGTACCCCTGCCCATATCATGGTAGTTGAACATCATATATAAAATGTGAGTTTTTTAGAACCTTATTTTATCATGATTTTATAATAATCATTTTTTTGTTTTAGTTACTTCATTCAAAATGGTGGATAATCCCCAAAAAATTCCCTTGCATACCTGCGGGCTGTTTTGACCTGTTGGGGATACCTAACTCTCAGATGGTTTTCAAGCTCAGCCCTATTGTTTGAGCGGGCAATGGCCTTTAAAACATTCACATAAACATTTAATGATTTTTTTGGGGGAGAACATGGCATTTCGAGTGTTATACAGATGTCTTCCCTTTTAAAGTGAGTTGTTCTTATAAAGGGGGAAACTGATCCTATGAGAACCCCATCTTCAAGTTCTATAAGCGGTGGAACACCAACCCTCTGTTTTCGATCTTTAGCCACAAGCTTCTTATAACTTTCTGGTTTGTAACAGTGGGGTTCCACGTAAACTGAAGGTTTATGATGGTTTATAATGAATAAAACTTCTTTTCCAATCTCTGAGTTGTAGTAACGCTCGTCAAGGGTGCTTATGTAGGGACTCCTCTCGCAGTTGTAGATCAGAAGCTTTCCAGTCTGGACATCGGATTCATGGATCTGGGAGAGAGCTTTTATGGTTGTGGCTCCCTCTTTTCCGTGAACTCCCCCAACAAAAAGTCGTGTTGGTCCCTCACCTTTGTCTATAATTTTAAAGTAACCCATGCGAACCTCTCAATTTTAAATATTGGGAAGAAATTTAATTTTTTGGGAAGGGATTTAACTTAAAAAAATGAGGTTAGTTTAGGTTCCAACTTCCCAATCATCTAGGTAATCGGCCTGTTTTTTTGATAGTGAGTCGATTCCAATGCCCATGGCTTTCAGTTTGAGTTTTGCAACTTCCACATCTATTTCATCCTGGGGTTTGTGGACTCCAATTTCCAACTTGTTTTCAGTGAGGTACTTGGCTGAAAGTGCCTGCATTGCAAAGCTCATATCCATTATCTCAGCAGGATGGCCCTGTCCATAGTCCCCTGCCAGGTTCACAAGCCTTCCACCAGCCATAAGGTATAGTATCCTGCCGTCGTCCATCACAAATTCTTCTATATCCGATTTGATGTTCCTGTGACTTCTGGACATTCCTTCAAGATCTTTCTTGTTTATCTCCACGTTGAAATGGCCGGAGTTTGCAAGTATACATCCATCCTTTATGTACTTGAAGTCATCACCCTTAACAACGTCCACGTCTCCTGTGGCGGTTATAAGCATATCTGCGTATTTAATAGCTTCTTTGACTGTCATGACTCTGTAACCATCCATCCTTGCTTCAAGAGCTCTTATTGGATTTACCTCTGTTACTATGACGTTTGCACCAAGGCCTTTTGCTCTCATTGCTATTCCGCGACCGCACCATCCATATCCACAGACAACGATGTTTTTACCTGCTATGAGAACGTTTGTTGAGCCCATTATGGAGTCGAAGGTGGACTGTCCTGTACCGTACCTGTTGTCAAAGAGGTACTTCATGTAGGAGTCGTTTACAGCCATAATAGGGAATTTAAGGGCTTTATCTTTATGCATAGCTTTTAACCTGTGGATTCCTGTTGTTGTCTCTTCACAGGCCCCTTTTATATTTGGGATAAGTTCTTTTCTGTGTTTGTGTATGAGAAATATCATGTCGGCTCCATCATCGATTATGATGTCGGGCTTGTAGTCCAGAACCCTGTTCAAGTTTTCGTAGTACTCTTCGTTGGTTTCGCCTCTCCAACCGTACATGTTGAGCCCCATTTCTGCCCCTGCAGCTGTGGCATCATCCTGGGTTGAAAGAGGGTTGCAGCCTGTCATAACAACTTCTGCACCCCCTGCAAGAAATGTTAAACCGAGGTTTATGGTTTTTGGTTCAAGGTGTAAACACGACCCTACTGTAACTCCTTCAAAGGGTTTCTCTTCCTCAAATTGTTTTTTAATGTGTTCAAGAACCGGCATGTGCCTTTGAACCCACTCTATTTTCTTTTTACCTTGCGGTGCAAGTGAAATATCTTTTATATTGTAACTCATTGTTTCACCTATGAATTGAAATTTCATGTTGTCTAAAAAGTACTTTTTGTTTTTGGCTATTTTACAAATTTGAACCTTATAGTTTTCAATTTAATTTTAATTCCAATACTTAAAAGCGTTTATCAAGCTGTGCATTATCATTGTTCAAGGTTTAATATTTAGTTATGCATTCCAAACAGCAACAATTAAAAGAAAAATGTATTTTTAGAGTTTTTATAAAAAATAGGGATTAATTGAGTTCTGTTAAATATAATTCAGTTTAATTAAACTTTTAGGATATCAAAAAGAATTAAAATTAATATTTATGATAATATTTGATAAATATTTATGATAATATTTGATGAAGTTTAAAATGAGGTTCTCAATGGAGGTAAAATGGAGATTTAAAAAAAATAAAATCTCCAGGCTAAAGTTTTTAGATAAGAAGAGTACAGAGTATTTTGAATTTAGCTGTACTGTCTTAGATCAATCTCTTTTTTTGGTTTCACCTTTTTCATGGCTTTCTTGAACTGTTTCATTTTGACGTTGTCTGCGTCCATATCATTTCTGAGTGTTAGCATGACTGCTTCTCTGCACACAGCTTCGATATCGGCTCCAACGTATCCTTCGGTTTCTTTTGCAAGTTTTTCAAGGTCAACATCATCTGCAAGGGGCATATCCTTGGTGTGGACTTTGAATATTGCAAGTCTGGCTTCTTTATCTGGATCTCCAACTTCAACGTGCCTGTCAAATCTTCCAGGACGTGTTAATGCAGGGTCAAGCATGTCGACACGGTTGGTTGCTGCAAGCACTGCAACATCCTGCAGTTCTTCAAGCCCGTCGATCTCCGTTAAAAGCTGGTTCACAACACGTTGGGTTACACCTGAATCTGTGCCGCCACCTGTCCTTGTGGATGCTATGGAATCTATCTCGTCGAAGAATATCACAGTTGGTGCGGTTTGTCTTGCCTTCTTGAATATTTCTCTCACACCTTTTTCTGATTCTCCAACCCACTTTGAGAGGAGTTCAGGACCCTTAACGGCTATGAAGTTTGCATCACTCTCGTTTGCAACCGCCTTTGCAAGTAGAGTTTTACCTGTTCCCGGTGGTCCGTAGACAAGCACACCCCTTGGTGGTTTCACACCGAACTTCCTGAAGCTGTCAGGGTACTTGAGCGGCCATTCAACAGCCTCTCTTAACTCCTGTTTTGCATTTTCAAGGCCTCCAATGTCATCCCAACTAACGTTAGGAACTTGTACAAGGATTTCACGGAGTGCTGATGGCTGCACTTCTTTCATAGCTTCCTTGAAATCTGATTTTGTGACGATCATCTTTTTGAGGGTTTCTTTAGGTATCTCCTCGTCTCCCTTAATATCCGGGAGTATTCTTCTTAAAACCCTCATCGCTGCTTCTTTGCACAGTGCTTCAAGGTCTGCTCCCACAAATCCATGGGTTATCTCTGCGATTTCGTCCAGATTGACCTTGTCATCCAGTGGCATTCCCCTGGTGTGTATCTGAAGCACCTCTCTCCTTCCGTCTTTGTCTGGAACACCTATCTCTATTTCCCTGTCAAATCTTCCAGGTCGTCTTATGGCCTGGTCAAGGGCGTCTGGTCTGTTGGTTGCCCCTATAACCACAACCTGTCCCCTGGATTTGAGGCCGTCCATGAGAGTTAGGAGCTGCGCAACTGTTCGGCGCTCAACCTCTCCCGTGACTTCTTCCCTCTTGGGGGCTATTGCATCAATTTCATCTATGAATATGATGGATGGTGCATTTTCCTCGGCTTCTTCAAAGAGCTCCCTGAGTTTTTCCTCGGATCCACCAACGTACTTGCTCATGATCTCCGGACCATTTATTGCTATGAAGTGAGCGTTACTCTCGTTTGCAACCGCCTTTGCAAGTAGAGTTTTACCTGTTCCTGGTGGTCCGTGAACTAGAACTCCTTTTGGAGGTGATATTCCCAGTCTTTTGAAGAGTTCTGGCCTTTTAAGTGGGATCTCTATCATTTCCCTGACCTTTTTAACCTCTTCTTTAAGGCCGCCTATGTCCTCGTAGGTTACGTCCACGATGTTTTTAACTCCTTCAAGTTTTGAAACATCCACTGGGTTTGTTTGTATTTCAACGTCTGTCATTTCTGTTATCTGGACGATTCCTGCAGGTTTTGTTGACACCACTGCCAGCTTGATTTCACCCATTGGTGCAACGTCTGTCATCATGTCGCGGAAGAAGTCATCGAAAAATCCGCTTCCAACTGGCTGCTGCCTTATTCCTGTTACTATTATCTCACCCTGGGACATGATCCTTCCGATGAAGGCTGATTTAACATCACCGCGTATCACGATCTGCTGGTCCACAGGTGCCAGCACAACTTTATTGGCCTCTTTGATCTCTGCAGGTTTCACTGTAACCTCTTCGCCTATGGATGTGCCGGCGTTTTTTCTCATATAACCATCTATTCTTATTACTTCGAGGCCAATATCGGACTGGCTTGGTGCAACCCTTGCTGCTGTTGATTTTTTTCCCTGAATCTCGATTATGTCCCCTTCATGGATACCGAGCTCCTTCATTGATTGGGGGTCAATTCTTGCAATTGATCTACCAACATCGTTCTGTGAAAATGCTTCTGCAACTTTTAATTTTACGCCTTTCTCTTCCACAAAAACACCCTCCTATTTCCTTGAATATTTGTTTTATAACATTTTTGATGGTTTTAAATTGTTTTTAAGTTCAAATAATCTTTTAGTTAACTCTTGTTACTATAACCTTGTAATTTATAATATATAAAGCTTTCGGATTGCTAGATCTTTATTAAGTTTTCTTATTAATCAATTATGTAGGAAACTCTACAAATACTTTGAGTGAAAAGGAAATTTTTTGGGTTTTAAAAGTTCTTTGAAGGTTTAAAATCTTAAAAAAAAATTAAAATAGTTTTTTGAGGTGGAATAAGCGTATAAAATCAAATTACATTAAAAAAAGTTTTTTTATAAATTTATTCACCGTATAATTCCACCAAATCCTTCAAGAAGATCTTCAACGTCTTGCCGTTTTTGAGGGTTTATTACAGAGTACCTTAGGGTAATACTCTTTTCACCAGGTTTTATCTGGTTTCCCTGGTAAACATCAATTACAGATGCATCTACAATACTATCTAAGTTGTTTACGGTTTTTGATATGATTTCAGGGTTGCAGTTTTCTGGAAAAACAGCTGAAACATCGTAGACCTTCCTTGGAAGATTTTCAATTTTCCACTTTGAGAGCTCTGCATCACTTAAAACTTCCACGTTTGATAACTTGAGCTTTGTCTCTTTTTTTTCACGACTTAAAATTGCAAAGTTGGCTGACAACTCCTTTAAAACTCCCACATGGACTTTACCTGAGTAAATGTGTTTTAAACCAACTTCTTTCCCAACAGAATTTTTAAGGAGGCTGATTTCTTCTGTGAGGGCGGATATTGCCTTGTCAGATCGTCCGAGGGCGGCTTCAAGGTCGTCAAGATGTTTTGCAGCGGAGCTCATTGCGTCTGTGAACTCTTTTTCCTGGCCGGCACTCACCATGTCCTTCAACTCCACCACAGTTTTAAGGAAAGCCTCATGGGTTCTTTTGATGTAACTGTTGTGGGTCTGTATGGAGTAGCAAAGGTAAGGGTTCTGTGCAACTATCCTTGCAATCATATCCAGCATAAGGCTGTAAACAGGGCTTGCAAATTTTCTGGATTCTTTAACATCAATCTGAAGCCTTTCTATAGTTGATGCAACGCAGATGTATGCGAAGTGGGTGAGTCCCTGAACTATGCTCATCATCTGGTCGTGATTTTCGGGTGTTGTCACAAGGATCCGGGCATTTTCAGATTTAAGGAAATTCAAAACCTTTGGGTACCATTCACCCTTCTTAAGAGGTGTTAAAACAACGACCTGTCCGTCCAGAGACCTGATCCTTGGACCGAACATGGGGTGGGTTGGCAGAACTTCAACACCTTCTGGTGTGCATTCAGTCATAACCCGGGAAGGTTTTTCTTTTACAGAGGTGACATCAACAAGAAGAGTCCCTTTTTTAAGTGAAGGAGCAATTTCTCGTATTGTTTCTACTGTTGCGGCTATTGGAACTGACACAACGACAACGTCCGCCTCGGAAGCTGCTTCCATGTTGTGTTCGACGTATTTTATTCCCATCTTTTTTGATACTGTCTCTCCTGCAGTTTTATTTCTTCCCGTTATGGTAACATCAAAACCCTTTTTCTTCATGAAACTGGCTATCCAGTTACCCAGACCCCTTGTTCCACCAATTACAGTGATTTTCACAGAAAAACTTCCCTCTCCTTTTTTATAAGCAGTTCAACATCAGATCTCTATCATTTGATCTACAGTATCTATTGTATGCTTGCCAATGTATAAAGGAATAGGGATTGAAAAAAAGGAGGAACTCTGGTTCTTTGAAGGCTTTCTAAAGGTTTTATCCTTTAAATATCTAACAAATATTTAATGGGTGTTTTTACTAAATTTTAATTGGTTCTATACTTTTGGAACTGCCGGAACCACTTATTTTTTCCAGAACCTTTAGAAGATCCTTTACTTTATTGTTCTGCATCACCTCCAGAAATTTTTCAAGTTCGGAGCTCTTTTTCAGGAATATCCCCCTCCTTTTTATTGGGTTTCCCAGGTCGTCTGTCGGGTTGATCTCAATTAGTATGGTTTCAGGTTTTTTGGAGGAGGGTGTTTTGACCAGAAATACTCCTTCCACATTTGTTGGAACTTTTTGCCAGGGTTTTGCATCTTTCAATGTTTCTTTTATTGCATTTTCCAGATCTTCGTTCATACTATCACCACACCCATTTTGTAATAACTTTTATATAAAATTTATTATTTCATGGGGTTTAATCCACTTTGAATTCTGATAAAAATCCAGTAGATTAAAATTTTAAGGATGTATCAATTGATTAAACTAAAATAGATTCAAAAACTCAATTTAAAATATTAATATTTTAATATTAATTTCCAATATTCATCCAATTAATCATAATGTTCATCCAATCATTAAATAATCATGGAACACAATATTAAAAATTAAGCTTAACCGGAAAAAGAGAATTTTTAAGGAAAAAATAAGATTTTAAGATAAAACTGGAGATTCATCCTTTAAAAAATAAAATTTTAATTCAAAAAAAAATTTAATTCAAAAAATTTTAATCTTCACCATGAGAAATGATAGATCAAGGAAAGTAAAAGAAATGATCTGTGGCGGTTGCTGCGTAAACGTTATCAACTGCATTAATTTTAAAAACGTTTTTGGTGCTAAAAATGCGCATTGTTTATCAGGATAATAAAAGGGGAATCATTGAGGTTGTACCAGAAACTCTGGACGATCTCTGGCATTTATCACACATAATAGAACCTGGAGATCTGGTATCCTCAAAAACCACCCGAAGGATACAGGATTCAACTGGAGAACGTTTAAGAAGTGATCGAGGAATTAAAAAAACGTTTTTTCTTGGAATAAGGGTTGAAAATATGAGCTTTCATAAGTACAGTGGAAAGTTAAGGGCAACAGGTATTATAGAGCACGGACCCGAAGATCTTGTACCTCTGGGCTCCCACCACACCCTAGATCTTAAGCTGAACTACTCGATAAAAATAACCAAGGAAAGATGGTCCAGATGGAGCATCAAAAGACTTAAAGAAGCCATAAAAGCGTCTAAAAAGCCATCAGCCATTGTTGTTGCCATTGAAGATGATGTGGCTGATCTTGGAATTTTGAGGCAGTACGGAATTGAGTACTACGGCCCAATCACAGGCAGCGTGTCCGGGAAAAGGATAATCCAGAAAAACCGGAAAAAAGTGATGAACGAGTTTTTTGATGATGTTGCAACCACTATCGAAAACTTTAAGGGTATACAGAGCATCATAATAGCAGGGCCAGGGTTCTGGAAGGGAGATTTCTACGATTTTTTAAAGGACAGATATCCAGATCAGGCCAAAATAGCAGTTGTTGAGAGTACTGGTGCGGGAGGAAGAGCTGGAATAAGTGAAGTTCTCAAAAAAGGGATACTGGAAAAGATGGCCACAGAAGGTAGAATAGCCCATGAGATGAGGCTTGTAAATGAAGTTTTAGAGGAAATTGGCAGGTCATCAAAGCTCGTGACCTACGGAAAATCCCAGGTTAAAAATGCATCAAACGCAGGGGCAGTTGAAAAACTACTCGTTATAGATAAACTGGTCCGACAGCGGGATACAGAGAAGATCATGGACACGGTTGAGAACATGGGTGGCAAAGTCATGATAATAAGCAGTGAACACGATGGTGGAAAACAACTTGAAGCCCTTGGAGGAATTGCAGCCCTTTTAAGGTATAGCATGGGGTAAGGGATTTACTTTAGTTGAATTTGTTGAAGTACTTGAATTTTCAGTTCATGTTCAATTTAAAATATTTTCACAATGAATAAATAAAGTTGAAGGATAAACAAAGGATAAACAAAGGATAAACAAAGGATAAACAAAGGATAAACAACAGATTAAGATCGAATAAGATTTTTAACAACAATTTTCAACGATTCATAAAAAAGGTGTTTTCATGTATCTGGAAGTTTTAGCAGCGTTTTTATTATCGGCCGTTTTGACATGGCTCTTTTACAGGGGATTCACAAAGTTCGCTAAGGTTGGGGGGAACCTTTACACAGCTGTAAGGGAAGGAACACCCCGTGCAGTGGGTTTAGCACCGTTTATAGTGTTGATACTATTTTTACAGCCACCTTATCAGTATTTAATTGGAATAATTGGAATATCTGCATTTATAGATGACCTGGTTGGGAGAAAAAGGGTTAAAGGTCTGTCTGTTGAAGTTGGACAGCTTTCAAGGGGAATAGGCATGCTCCTTGTAATGGTTGTTGGATTTTACTACAACTTTGGAGCCGTGGCAGTGCTCATAGCCCTCATGATACAGCCTATGAACATCTCAGACATGCAACCGGGTTCAGCATGCTCAACGGTTATCATAATGACGATGCTGGTTGTTACAGCCATGTTTTCATTGACATCTTCGCTCTACGTTCCAGCGTTAATAATTCTGGTAGCATGTCTTGGATACGCACCCCTTGACTACAATGGTAAAATAATGATGGGAGAAGTTGGAAATCATTCATTTGGGGTTGCATTGGGTATTCTGTACGCAGTTCTGGCAAGTGTTCTCTCAAACGCTTCTGGATGGGGTGCAGGAGCCTTTGAAGTTTTCATATGGGTGCTGGTCATGTTCCTCATCACCACGTGTTTAATAGCCTTCATAAGACGCAAAAACCTGGAAAAATTCCTGCAGAAAAACCTGGAGATTCAGGATCCATGCTTTGGAGATTATTTTATGGACGTTCTGACAGGAGGAGGCCTTGGAGATCTTGCACGCAAATTCATTCTTGGAAAACGCCAGATAACAATAAAAAACAGATTTTACAAGTATCTAGGTTTTAGAAGGCTTGTTTTCAATCCCTATGTCTCAAATGAAAGTTAAAATTGAATAAACAACTATTTATGGAAGGATCTAATAGATTTGTAAGATACTAAATTAAATAACTCCTCAAAAAGGTCTTAAACATTAAATCAAATCCTTGACTAAAGGGAGCTAAATAGGTTTTCATAGTAATTAAAGTCCCATAAAATCAACTAAATTGATTAATCAGGGATATGCACTTAGAAATATTTTGTTGAAGAAGATTTAATATACATTGACATAAAAAAATTATACAGCTTAACTCAAATCTTATTTTTAGATCTGAAAATAAAGGATAGTTAAACATATGGATGTTAAAACTGCTGATTGAATTTTTTTAATTAAAGATTAAATTTTATTTCAACTAAAGGTGATTGAATGAAAGCTTTATTTACTGTTACAGGAAGGGGGATAGGTGGAGATGCTGTCACAGCCCTCAACATTGCAAAAGCACTGTCCAGGCGCGGTGTTGAATGTGAGTTTGCACTGGATCACAGTGCACCTGGATTATTATTTAAAAAGAAAGGATTAAAATGGCATAAAATTAGCATACCTCAGGCTGGAGGCCACGCAGCCACCAAGAAGACCCTGATAAAGGCAGGATTCAGAACTTCAAGGGCTGTGATCGAAGCTGCAAAACTCTGCAGAAGGACCCATCCAGACGTTGTGGTTGGAGTAATAGGTGGAGGAGCGGTTATAGGATGTCTTGCTGCTAAAATGGCCCACTTACCCTCTGTGGGTATACTTATAACCCCAACTGATGCAAAGGTATGCACAAAAATAACCAAAACTGTTGCCCTTCCAGAATCCAACCTCTTCCAAATTGAAATCCATGATAAAAGCATAGAAAAAGCATATTCTCCTGTAAACCCCGATGTTATAATTGGGGACAGAGAAAAGGCCCTTAAAAAAATGCCTGAAAACTACGATGAAAATCTTCCAACTGTGCTCCTTTCATCGGGCTCAACCCTCTTTGAGAAAATGGCACTTGCAGCGGAAAAGCTTGGTAAAAGTGGAATAAATGCAAACATAATTGTGGTAGGGGATCCCCTTGAAGAAAAGTACCTCAAGTATTTTGACTATGAAAATGTCATTTATCTGGGTTACGTGAACTGGATACGCGACCTCTACAAGCTAGTTGATATTGCAGTGGTTACAGATGATGGAATGATGATACAGGAATCCATAGCATGTAAACTTCCTATCGTAGCACTTTTAGGGGTTAAATATGGTCGCTATCATAACTTGGCGGCTGTTTTTGATGGAGCAGTTCTTGAAAGCGAATTGGATAGTATAGAAGATGTAATAAAGGAAGCCTTCAAAAACATGAATGAAATGAAGGCCAATGCTTCTAAGTACGGCCCTGAGGTTTTGAAAGCATCGGATAAAATTGCAGGGATAATATACGATCAAATGGAACATGAATAGGTGGACATGATTATAGGTTTACCAGCTTTTAGGATGGGTTTAGGCAGAGGTATGCGCATAGGAAAGATTGGCAGGTTAGGACTTCTTATGAGATTTGGATTTCTTGGAAGAATGGCATTTCTCGGGAAAGAATGGTATTTCTCGGAATCATTGGCTTTAGTCTAATTATAAATCCTGATAATAATTGTCTTGGTGGTTGCAGTCTTATGGTTCTTTAAATTCCGTGGAAGACAAAGATACTGAGGTTTCGACCTTTTTATCATCATATATTCTGACTTTTTTTATATCTTTTAATTTTTTTATATCTTTTTAATCTTTAAATTTTTTCAGTCTGACATGTTTTTTTCCAGTTTTGAGAATTTTTTCAAGATATTTTTATAGTGTAAAGGATTTCTATAGTGTAATATGATTGTTGCGTTCTTTCTAGAATGTTCTGAGTTCATCCAAACTTTGAGAAGAACCTCATTAATTTGTAAACAGCATCCGTTGATGGGTGAACTTCCATGAAGTTGTCAAAGTCCTGGGCCTTACAGCCATCTCGGAGAAGTTTGGACATGTATGCCATGTTAGTACGTGCAGATGGTGATATTGATGATAATCCTTTTATTTCACCGGTTTTAACGTCAACGATTGCTTTTGTGAGTCCTGTTTCACCTTTAAGTACGCTCCAGAATGCGCCGGGACCTGCAGATCCTGGTATGTAACCTTCAGTTTCTTCACGGTTTTCTGAGCTTATAAAACCAACATCATACTGCAGAGATATTGAATGGGGTATGAATCTGTAATCTGCTTCTGCAAAAATTCCACAGGCGTTTCGAGCAGCCACAACACCTTCCATCCTTGAAACGGGAGTGCTCATTATACCGCCGACAACGTCTCCTGCAGCATATACATTTTCATGGCTTGTCTCCATCCGTTTATTCACAAGGATCTCTCCCCTGGAACCTGTATCAACCAGATGAGCTGCAAGCTCTGAGTTTGGAACCATTCCAGTTGCAAGGAGAACCATGCCCTCCATGTTACCATCTTCAGTGGACACCCCTTCTGGGCGAATTTCAGTTACTTCAATGTTTTCATGGATTTCAACACCATTTAAAAGTTTTTGAGCCACATAACTTCTGGTGTCATCATCAAGCATCTTTAAAAACCTGCTTCTACAAAGAACATGAACCTTTGACCCCATTGCAGAGAATATACCTGCAAATTCAGCTGATATAGTCCCTCCCCCAATTATGATCATCTTTTCGGGGATTTCCCTGATTTTCAACACATTTTTATAGGTTCTGGCAGTTCCAGCGCCGAGAACATTTGGAATAAGTGCACGCGAACCTGTGGCTATTATGAGCTTGTCGTAATTGTAGTCTCTACCATTCACAGATACGAAACCTTCATGAAGCTTGGCAGTTCCCATCAATATTTTCACACCAGCTTGCTGGGTTTCATCCGTTAAAACATGCCTTATTTTATCTGTTGTTCCTTTTATTCCCTCTGTTACATTTTTAAAATTTATTTCAGGTTTTAAATCTGTAATTCCAAGTTCATTGAAATTTTCAGCATTCCTTACAAACTTGGCAACATCGTTAAAACCGCATACAACCATACAAGCTTCATTAAGACATTTTCCCCCTATTTTGTTATTTTCAATCAGTGTAACTTCCTCTCCAATTTCTGCTGCTTCAATTGCAGCTGTTCTTCCTCCGGGTCCCCCACCTATAACTACGATTTTCATGTTTACCTCTCCAGAACATATTTATGGTAAAAACACATATTAAAAATTATTAAACTAAACTAATTAAAATATACATTTGAGCAGTACCCTCACAGTTAGAGGAAGGGTACGGATGATTTAAGTAAGATATGGGGACCCAAAGGTCTAAAATTTAAGATCTATTTCCCTTAGCTGAAACCTGAGAAAACTCGGGTACAAAATAGGATAAGTATACAAGAACAAGTATACAAAGGTAATATATGAAGGTATATACCAATTAATAAATGCTAAAAATTTGTTAATGGCTTTAATTAATCTAAAGGGGAGATTACAATGTGTATTGCAGCACCAGCTCAGATCGTTGAGATTAAAGACAACGTTGCCACCGTTGACTTCGGTGGAGTAAGACAGCAGGCTAAACTGGATTTGGTTGGAGATTTGGACATTGGAAGGTACGTTCTTGTTCATTCAGGATATGCTATAGAGGTTTTAACAAAAAAAGAAGCTGAAGAATCCTTGGAAGCATGGGATGAGCTTTTAGAAATCCTTGATGAAGAAGATGCAGAAAAATCAATGGAATGATTTTGGGGATTAATTCTTTTTTTAACCTCAATTTCATTGTTGTTTGAAGTTATTTAATCTATTTTTGAAGGAACACAATTTTTAGACATTTTTCTAAGATTTTAAACCTTCTTTAAAAACAAATTTTTAAATAAATAGGTTTTAATTAAATTTTAATACTTTTTTTAATTTTAATATTATTCATCAAATTTAATATTATTCATCAAATTTAATATATTTTAACATATTTTAATAAATTGAAACCCTTTTAACACCGGGTATCTTTAAAAATTCGTTTATCAACTCTCCTTTTACCTGTTTTTCTGTTATTATTGTGAGGCGAGGATGTTCCTCAAGTTCAGGGTCTCCTGCATGTGCCTGACGTATGCTTATATCTTCTTGGGCTATGAGCTCTGTGGATTTTGCGAGTATACCTGGATTTCCTGCATGTGCCTCTATTTCCACAACGCCGAATCCAAGATTCTGTGCAATATTTTTGAGAAGAGCCCCTGCGGGATAGATGTTTTGAAATATGTCTGAAAGCTGTTTGTCGTGAAGTATGACGTCCACAGTTGCCTTTATTGTACGCCTGTCTACTCCTGAGGATCTTGCAAGGGCAACATCACTTATTTCAACGTTTCCACAGTATATTTTGCCCTTTTCGCTAACCCTAAGGCCAAGCTCAACGATTTTTCGTGCAACAGCCATACGGGCTGGATATTTTTCAAATTTATGTTTTATTCGGTCCCACATTAATATTTCACCTGTTTGATCATTTTTTATGTAATTTCCCCATACTTCCCTTTGTTTGCCACACCTATTTAAATTTATGTACATTTATGTACTCTAAAGTTTTAAATAGTACGATGATGTATATGATATTTTAGTGAGTTCACATGTTTAACTGGAAAATTGAGTTGAACTGAAACTCGAATTAAGATACTCAAAAAATATTACAAACAAAATATTTTAAAGGTGACAATATGAAAGGCAGTGAATGTTTTTGGTGACTATAATCTCAAAATAAACGAACCTAAATCTACAGATCTTACTAAATCTACTGATATTAATTTTAATTCTCCTTTTGAACTTTTTAAAAGGATATACACCAGCTACCCCAACGCATTTTTACTGGAGTCAATGGAAAGCGACAGCGGACTTTCAAGGTACTCTGTACTGGGATTCAAACCAGCCGCAGTACTGAAAGCATATGAAAACTTGCTTGAGGTGGAGAAAGATGGGGAAACACAGGAAATTGAAGTTAAAAACCCATTTGATGAAATAAGAAAGATAGTATCAACAAACAACGAAAAGAAAGGTTTTAGAGGTGGGCTGGTAGGATACGTTTCCTATGAATCTGTCAGGCACTTCGAACCCGTCAAACTCCAGAAGTTCTCCCACCCAGACTTCGAATTTGGACTGTACCTTGACGCTGTAATTTTTGATAGAATCCACAACAAGTGCGAATACGTAACTTTGGGCGAAAACAGACTTGAAGAAATTCAGGAAATTGCAAAAAAAGAACTGTCAAAGGACCACATGGAAAAAATGACCTTCCATGAAACGAACCATTACACCTCAAAGGAAAAATATGAGGAAATGGTCGTTGAAGCTAAAAAAAGGATAAAAGCAGGTGAAATATTCCAGAGTGTCATCTCAAATGCTCGTGAGTACGAGGTCCAGGGCAGTAAACTTTCATTTTATGAGAGACTTCGAAGGATAAACCCCTCACCCTACATGTACCACCTGAAATTTGGGGAACGCGAGATCATAGGGTCAAGCCCTGAAATGCTCATGAGGGTTGAGGGAAGGAAAGTTGAAACTTATCCAATTGCAGGCACCAGAAAAAGGGGAAAAACACCCCAAGAAGATGAAAAACTCAGGAAAGACCTTGTGGAAAACGAGAAAGAGAGGGCGGAGCATTTAATGCTGGTGGATCTTGCAAGAAACGACGTTGGAAAGATCAGCGAGTTCGGATCTGTCCACGTTCCTGAGTACATGGAGGTTCGAAAGTTCTCCCACGTCCAGCACATGGTGTCCAAGGTTGAAGGAAGATTGAGGAAGGACAAAACCGCAGTGGATGCATTTTCGTCCATGTTCCCGGCAGGAACACTGAGCGGAGCACCCAAAATCCGAGCAATGGAAATAATTGATGAACTTGAGGGAAGACCAAGGGGTCCCTATGCTGGGGCAGTTGGATACTTTTCCCTTAACGGAAATGCAAATTTTGCAATCACAATACGTACAATGATATGTGATGGAAACCGTGCCAGAATACAGGCAGGCGCAGGAATAGTTCACGACTCTGTTCCTGAAGAGGAATATTATGAATGCGAAAACAAGGCAGGAGCACTTACAAAAGCTCTGGAAGTTGCAGCTAAACCTGGTGATACAGAATGATACTCATACTTGATAACTACGACTCTTTCACCTACAACCTTTATCAACTGGTTGGAAAACTCCAACCGGACATAATGGTCAGAAGAAACGATGAAATAACCTTAGAAGAGATAAAAAAACTCAAACCAGACCAGATAATAATTTCACCGGGTCCGGGAAACCCCAAAAACAGGAGGGATTTCGGAGTCTGCATGCAGGTTATAAAGGAACTTGGAAGCCAAATACCAATTTTAGGAGTTTGTCTTGGACATCAAGGAATATTTGCAGCATTCGGTGGTGAAATAAAGCTCACAGAACCTGTGCACGGCAAGCAGAGCAGGATATTCCATGGGAATGACAGGATCTTTAAAGGAGTGGAAAACCCATTACCTGCTACAAGGTACCATTCACTTCTCTGTGATGGAGCTACAACCCCAAAATGCATTGAAATAAAGGCAAAAACAGATGACGGCCTGATAATGGCGATAAAGCACCGTGAAAACCCAATCTATGGACTTCAATTCCATCCAGAATCTGTGGGCACAGAGCAGGGTCTCCAAATCCTTAAAAACTTCCTGGAGATCGAAGCATGATACAGTTTCAGGACATAATAATCCAAAGGAGGAAGGACCTTCAAAGGACAATGGAATTAAAACCATTGAAGGATCTGAAGGATGAAATTGAAAGTGCCGATAAGAGAGGGAATAAAAAAATCTTGGATAAAAATGTTGATCCCAGATTAAAAGGTACAGGAAAGGCCAGTGCTAAAACCAAAGGCCAGAACTTTGAGCAATCCATAAAGAACACTGAGAATGTTCGTGTTATATGCGAGTACAAACCAGCATCACCATCCATGGGGGATATCTCAAGCACGCCCCTTGAAAAGGCCATTGATGTTTTTGAGAGTGCAGGTGCCAGTGCAGTTTCAGTCCTTACAGAAGAAAATTATTTTAAGGGCAGCTTGAACAATTTAAAAGCTGCTTCAAGGTTAACAGAACTTCCTCTCATCAGGAAAGACTTTTTGGTAAACGAGTACCAGATCTACGAGGCCAAACTTGCAGGCGCAAGTGCAGTTCTTCTCATGTCAGGCATTTACCCCGACATGCAGGGGGGACTGGATCTCTCCAGAAACCTGGGCATGGAAGCACTGGTTGAATGTAAAAGCAGGGAAGATATAGAAAACGCTTTAAAATCAGGAGCCCATGTAATTGGAATTAACAACAGGGACTTTAAAGACTTCACAGTTGACCTTGAAAGAACTCGGAAGCTTGCAGTTCACGTTCCCCAGGACGTTGTGCTGGTGTCAGAAAGTGGTGTGAAAAGTCCAGAAGATGCAAAGCTCCTTGCAAGCTACGGTGCAGATGCAATCCTTGTGGGTACAGGTATAATGGGTGCATATGGAAAATCAGGAATGCTCACATCAGCTCAAAGGATAATTGATGCTGTAGAAGGTTTAAAAATCCAGAGAGTTCAAAAATGAAGTTAAATCAATGCGGTCAATCCAATTTGATGAACTATGGAACAAAAGGCAACGAACTTGATTGAACAGGTTGATTGAAATGAAAGTTAAAATCTGTGGAATAACACGTCCTGAAGATGTTAATAAATCTGAATCCTGCGCCGACCTTGTAGGATTTATAAACATTGAAAGATCAAAAAGATTTCTTAAAATAAATCAGATAAATGAACTGCTTGCATCAATGAAAAATAAAAAAATGGCAGTTCTTGTTATTGAACCAGAAGATCTTGAAGATGCAATAATGAAAATAAAAAAGACGGGTATAAAAACAGTGCAGCTCCATTCACTTTCAAGATCCCAGATAAGGTACCTTAAATGGATAGACAGCTACAAAAAACACGGTTTTGACGATGAGCTCCAGGTTATAAGGGCAGTTGGAATCTCGGATGGAGGCGTAACAGAAGACAAAGCAAGGGAAATAAAAGAATTTGCAGAAGTTTGCGATGCCCTATTACTTGACTACGAAGTTAAAGGCAGAATTGGAGGAACTGGAAAGCAGATACCACTTGATATTGCATTAAAAGCAGCAGAAACTGCAAAAAATGTTAATAACACCATAAAAATCTTTCTTGCAGGTGGAATGAATGCAGAACGATTGAAAAATGAGAAAAACGTTTTGGATAATATCTTTGACTACGTGGATGTGAATTCAGGGGTTGAAGACCTTCCAGGGGTTAAAAATCCGGATAAAATAGAATATCTGTGCGAACTCGTAACCGTGGAGAACTAGGGAAGAACGAACGAAGTGAGGAAAAGGAACAATAAATGAAAAAGATGGATAAACTGGGCACGAATAGATAGTTGGACACGAAATAACTGGATACAGATAGATTTGATAGGGTAGATTTGATACAAGATAAATAAAATGGGTTAAAAATAATTTAAGGATGTACAGATGATTAAAAATCTAAAAAAGGTGATTTCATGATAACACAGGGGAAATTTGGTAAATATGGGGGAGTTTTCGTACCAGAACTCATCATACCTGCGCTTGAAGAACTTGAAAAGGCTTTTTTGAAGTACAAAGATGATAAAAAGTTCAATGAAGAACTTGATTATTACCTGCGTGAGTTTGCAGGAAGGCCTACAGGACTTTACTACGCAAGCAACCTCTCAGAAAAACTTGGGTGCAAGATTTACCTCAAGAGGGAGGACATGCTGCACACAGGAGCCCATAAAATAAACAACACATTGGGACAGGGACTTCTGGCCAAATACATGGGTAAAACAAGGTTAATTGCAGAAACAGGTGCAGGTCAACATGGGATTGCAACTGCAGTTGTTGGGGCAATGCTCAAAATCCCAGTTGAGGTTTACATGGGAAGTGAAGATGTTGAAAGGCAGAAGCTGAACGTTTTCAGGATGGAACTTTCAGGTGCCAGTGTAACACCAGTTGAAACCGGCTCATGTACCCTTAAGGATGCGATAAATGAGGCATTCAGGGACTGGATCACCAACGTGGAAACAACCCATTACCTCATAGGCTCAACAATGGGACCCCATCCATACCCTACCATGGTAAAACACTTCCAAAGCGTTATAGGACGAGAAACAAGGAAACAGATCCTTGAAAAGGAAGATAAACTTCCAGATGCAGTTATAGCCTGTGTTGGAGGTGGAAGTAACTCCATGGGAATCTTTTCAGGGTTTATTGATGATAAGGATGTTGAACTTATAGGAGTTGAAGGGGGTGGAGATGGAGTGGGAACAAAAAGAACAGGAGCAACCCTATGCGGAGGTACAGAGGGAGTGCTCCATGGTTCACTTTCATTCGTACTTCAGGACGATGACGGCCAGATAAACGAGGCAAGTTCAATTTCAGCAGGCCTTGACTACCCAGGAGTTGGACCAGAACATGCCTACCTCCATGTCACAGGACGTGCAAAATATGTTGCAGTTACGGACAAGGAAGCCCTTGAAGGATTTGAAGTTCTCTCTAAGTATGAAGGAATAATTCCAGCCCTTGAAAGCTCACACGCAGTTGCCTATGCCATAAAATATGCAAAGAAAGAAGAGAACAAGGGAAAAACCATAGTCATCAACCTCTCAGGAAGGGGAGACAAGGACATGTTCATAGTTGCCAAGGAAATGGGGGAAGAAGTATGAAGGCACAGGAAGCTAAAACAGGGACCCAAATTGGAGAGGGCCAGAAAACAGGAGAAGGAAAAAGAGCCAGGTCAAGGATCAAATCAAAAAGCTATGCAGAAATGTTTGAAGAGGTTAAAAGCAAAGGCGAAGGTGCATTCATACCGTTTGTCGTTGCAGGGGACCCTAACTTTGAAACATCTATCCAGATCGTGAAAAAACTGGTTGAGGGAGGTGCAGATGCACTTGAAATCGGATTCACGTTCAGCGATCCTGTTGCAGACGGTCCAACTGTACAATCTGCAGATATAAGGGCCTTCAAAGCAGGTATGACCACAAAAAAAGGATTTGAATTTGTAAAAAAACTCCGGAAATTCACAAACATTCCTGTGGGACTGCTTGTCTACTACAACCTCATCTACAAAATGGGCATCGAGGAATTTTACAAAAATGCAGCAGAATCTGGTGTAAATGGGGTGCTTGCAGCAGATTTGCCTCCTGAAGAAGCTGGGGATGCTGTTGTAGCTGCCAAAAAGTACGGGGTGGACCCAATATTCCTTGCAGCCCAGACAACAAGCAACGATAGGCTCAAACAGATCGTGGACATGTGTTCTGGATTCCTCTATGTTGTATCTGTTATGGGCGTGACAGGAGCAAGGTCCGAGGTCAAAACCAGCACAGTTGAGCTGATTGAAAGGATGCGCGGTCACACAGACACTCCACTCTGTGTTGGATTTGGAATTTCAAAACCGGAACATGTGGCTGAAGTTATAAAAGCAGGATCTGATGGTGCAATTGTTGGAAGTGCACTTATACGGGTGATTGAGGAAAACCTCAACGATCTTGCGTTTATGAAAGAGAAGATAAAAGATTCTTGCAGTAAACTGAAGGAAGCAACCCGCAGGTGAAGCGTGGTTAAAAAAGGAAGAACCCCATTGTTTATGTATAGGGGATCCTCACTTTGAAAAAGCTTAAAAGTGGTACTATGATTGAAGGAAGTTTAAAAAAAGTTGTAGCTGGACAAGATTTAAATGAAGATGAATCTTACGAGTGCATGGTTGAAATGATGGGAGGTACTGCAACTGACATTCACATGTCAGCATTTTTAACTGCACTTGTAATTAAGGGTGAAACAGTTCCTGAAATAACAGGATTTGCAAGGGCCATGAAGGATGTATGCGTGAACGTCTCTACAAAACTCAAAATCCCCCTTGTTGATACAGTGGGGACCGGAGGTGACAGACTTAAAACCTTTAATGTGAGCAGTACAGCATCCATAATTGCAGCGTCATGTGGCGTGGTAATTGCAAAGCATGGAAACCGCAGTATAACAAGTATATGTGGGGCAGCTGACATTCTGGAAGCCCTTGGAGTTAACATAAACTGTGATGCACAGGGCGTGGAAAATTGTCTTGAAAAGATTGGTATAGGTTTCATGTTCGCACAGAACTTCCACCCTGCAATGAAGAACGTCATGCCTGTAAGGCGCCAGCTAGGAATCAGGACAGTTTTCAACATTTTAGGCCCATTAACATCTCCTGCAAATGCGGATATCCAGCTTTTAGGGGTTTTTGACCCAGATTACATTGAACTGGTTGTGGAGGTTCTTAAAAACCTCGGAGTTCAACGTGCAATGGTTGTGCACGGCTTCGATGGTAACGATGAACCTGCAATGGATGAAATATCAACCATTGGAAAAACACGTGTTGCAGTACTTAAAAATGGAAAGGTGAGGATCCAGGAACTTTATCCTGAAGATTTTGGACTTGAAAAATCTGATTCAAAGTATATAAAAGCTCCATTGACTATTGAAGAAAATTTGGATGTGGTGATGGGAGTTTTAAAGGGTCGAAGGAACAGTGCAGAGGATGAAGCTCGCCTTAACTTGTGCCTTGCAAATGCCGGTGCAACACTTTACATTGCAGGGAAAGTGAAGGATCTAAAAGAAGGTGTCGAAATGGCATCCAAAGCCATTGAATCAGGTAGGGCACTTCAGAAACTTGAAGAATTTGTTAAGGTAAGTAATGTGTGCAAAACTTCCAGTAAAACTTCAAGCAGCGCTCCTGCAAAATAGGCTCATGATGTTTTCCTAAAATTTAACTCAGTTAATTAACTTACTCAACCTTTTTTAAATTAAATATAAAATTTTTTTTAAATTAAAAATATATGAAACTTTTTTTAATTAGATATAAACCTAATTTCTCTATTTAAATACAAAATTAGACTTACAAAAAGATTAATTAATAAAAAAATCGTATTTTAAACCCTTAAAAACTAAAAAAAGGTAAAAATGAGGTAATCATATATTTACCTTGGTTACCGTTGCTCCACTATATTGTTATGGGTTACCTAAATATAAATTTTTTGAATTTATTCTGGTAATCATTATCACACAATAAGTATTATTACTTAACTGGTGTTCAATGATTATGTCTGGTTTACTGTACTGTATATACTCATCTTGGATGACCATAAAAATGAATTAAAACAATTTTTAAATTTTATAAAACTATTTGGAGCATTTAAAACATGAGTTAATTGTAAAACATGAGTTAAACCTGAAAACGTGAATAAACCTGTAAAACCTGAATTAAACATGCGGAATGGGAAATGTAAATAAAATTGGTGTATTAAAACATGTAAATTGAATTAACTTATAAAAAATTTTCGCTCTTATTGGTTTTCAGGTGCATTGTATGTTATGTGTGTTGTTTTGTTTATTCGGTTTACTTGGTTTATGAAATGTGAGTTGGACGGAATTTGATGTATTATGTTGAGGTATACCTCTTTGGAATACCTCTTAAATATTCTTATAATAGTTGTTTTAAGAGTGAGTGTCTGTTTTTCACAGTTGTTAACGTGTGTTTCACTGTTTGCGTACTTTTTTAGTGAGTGAGTGAATTATTTTTTATGTATCTTTAACTTGTGATTACTGTTTTAAATCTATGTAAATAGTTAAACCTGTGTATATGGTGTAATCGTCTGTGAATATTGTTACTGGCTTTTTGCAGTGTGTTTTGAGTTTGTATTTTGTATTAATTTTTTGGAGAGTTCTTTTCAACGCTTAGAATGGTGTTTTTTTGTTCCTCTTTCGATTATGGTGACTTATTGGTGGTTTGTCTTATAGTCCATTGTGTCCTTTTCCTCTTATGTTTGGGGCCCCTGTGTCGTGGGGTGTTTTTTTAAACCTTTATCGCCCTGAAGATTGGTACATTTTTTTCATCTATATTTCTGTTTTTTCCAGATAAAACCGGGTCTTTTGTGTTTTTCTCGAGATTATTCCTTGAATTCTTTGGATAATCTGTCAATACTCTCCCATCTATAAACTTAATTCTTCTGATAACTGATTTACACCTTTTTTATTCCTGATTTAATATTATATAAAACTTTAACTATTATATAAAACATTTTCACCTAAAGGTAAGTGTTTGTTGGCGAATATTGTTTCAGAGAAATCTGCGAAGTTATTACCACATTCATTACAAGAATAACGCTTTACCTTCTTATTATGAATATAACCAAAGCACTCTTCATACCTAAAAAACATAGCACCACATACTCTTAAACCTTTACACTAATAAACAGATAAGGGCGAAGATTTGTATAATCAAAAGCTGTAAAAACCTTATAAAAAAAACTTTGATAGAAATTAAAAATAGGATAAATGGGCCCGCTGGGATTCGAACCCAGGGCCTCACGGTTATCAGCCGTGCGCTCTACCGCCTGAGCCACGGGCCCCCATAAATATGTCTATCTAAAGTTGTATTGCACCAATTTAGAAATGTAAGCAGAACATGTAAGGGTAGATCCAAGATTTAGACTTCATCATATATATTCTTTTCCCTTGAAATTTTATTTTTCAGGGATATGAAGCATTTCATGGCATAATTTATTATTATATCTGAATTTATTAACATAAATGGTGTAAACACCGGTTTAACCTGTTATTCACCTAAAATATCAACCAGTTCCCTGAGACAATCATCGAAGTTGTTGTTCTGCAGTACTTTAAAGGTACAACCTAAAATAACAGAACATGCAGCCATAGAACCTCGTAGAAATTTCATATGACTTTTCAAGCTTTTGAAATTTTCTATTTTCCTTGTTTTGGAAGAATCACCAAGTCTCCTTTTCATTATGTTTGAGTAGCTTGATTCTATTATCACTATGATTTCAGGGAATATGGTTTCAATGGGTAAAGAAAGTAGGTAACCTAAACTGGACTGGTCCACTCCATGAAGGTCAACGATGACGTTGTTCATCCCTTTGATCTTCTCTGCAGCAGCTCTCCAGATATGGTGCTGAACATCAATATCCAGACTGAACATTTCAGAATCGGTGAATGCAAGTCTTTCTTGCCTTGCCACTTCAAGCATGAGTTTTCCGTAGTTCACGTAGGTGCATCCAAGTTCCATGGATGCCCTTTTGCACAGTGATGTTTTACCAACCCCAGGAACACCTACCACAGCGGCGATGTTCCAGTGAACCATTTACTTGTTCACCATTTCACATATGGCGTCTGCCATCATGTGGCCTTCGATTACTATCTCTGCCTTGTCGATCTCGTCGAGTTTTTCAGCTTCGATCCTGGCCTGCATTGCTATGTTGGCAGCACTCATGCATCCTGGGTTTGTAGGTATTATAACAATTTTTGCAGTTTTTTCTTCTTCGTTAACTTCAATGTCGCCTACAATTCCCAGTTCAACAATACTAACTCCCATGTGGGGATCAGGTATCTTTGCAAGTGCTTCTTTTATTTTTACAGCTATATCTTCGCTCATTTTATCCCTCAAAAAATTAGGCAATAACTTTTATTGCACACTTTTTTTAGTTTTTCTTCCTTAAAATGAATTTCTAGGAAATGATCAAACGTTAACTATCCATTTTTTTGTTAACTACTCTTTCATTTTCTTAAAGATATCATTTTTCAAATATTCATCCTATTCAAAATATTTTTATTTATTTTTTAGTTAGAATATCTAGTCAGAATATCCATATTTGGAATATTCATTTAAAAATATTCCCTTTTAATGAAGTTTGCATGATTTATTGGGTTTATTACTTCAATACAAGTTTTTGATATTTTTTTATGGTACTGAAATAAACGTGTTTTTCTATGATCTGTTCATGATATTTATACTTTGTTTTATTATTCCAGTTGCTCCCTTACTTTTTCCTGTGTCTTAGCTTTACCGCAACTCCAACACTGGCATCCTTCATTTCTTTACCGCTCAAAATGGCTTTACCAACCCCGAACACTTCATTATCCCTTAAAACAACCACTTCATCCTTTGGAATTATGCTTGTATCTGCATCCACAACTCCAGGTGCAAAAACAGTGTTTGTTTTAAGATCAAAATCAATTTTAACCCATTTCTGGCCAAGATCGTTGAGAATTTCTCCTCCTTTCATGTTGAGTGAGTAAAATCCTGTTTCAAAAAGTAAGGTTGCAATTTGCTCGTTGTTGTGAATTATCCTCTGGTTGAATCTTCCAACGATCCTTGATCCGTCGGGTATAAGGGCATCTGCAGCACGGGTGTTGAACTGGTATCTTGCAATAGATCGAAGACCGTGCAGTCGTTTTTCTTTCCATTTAAGCTTGGGATGCTTTTTTAATTCCACTTTGAGGTTTTCCATGGACTCCCATGAGGTTGTTCTGCCATCCTGGCAGGTGTAAACTGCATCGTCGAGGTAAGCCTCACATGTCTCCCTGTAGCCTCCTGAAACATGTGCTATAACCTTTTTTCCACCAACATAATCCTTTAAACATTTCCCCATAAGATCTATCTCTTCATGGGACCAGTCCCCTGTTGTTGATGCATCGTAGGACTGTATGGGATAAGTTCGCTCCATTTCTCTGGGACAAACCCCAAAGGGGGAAGTTAAAATTGCTTCCTGGACCTTTTTTGTGGCCCTCATAAATATAGTGTGGGACTTGGACGTTGAGTAAGGTTTCTTCATACTGCATGGCAGCACCACCACAACATCACCCATAGGTTCAAGCAAACGCATTCTTTGCCTCCATCTACGAGCTTCTGGTCTGTGGAGAGATTCTTCTGTTATACATGGAACTTTCATTGGTCTTTCCTCGGATTATTCATGATTCTGAATTTCTCTAAATTTCTATTGTTCAAATGTTCATGTTCAAGTTACTTTCCATGGATTATAATTAAATTCACTGGTGAATTAATTTGAACATCTTAAGTGGTTTGAGCTATAAAGACTGATTGATCTAGTTTCATTTTGTACCAACCTAAATTATAAAATAATTATATAAAATAATTCAACTCTACAACGATTTATAAAATAATTCAGGTTTTAGCTTTATTTTTTAGCTTTATTTTTTATTTTAGCTTTACTTTTACTTCTTTTTATAACATGATTTATAGATGATCCCACTTGAAGTAGTTGTGAAATAAACAGTACCAACACTGCGAGCATCAAACAGGGGTTAAAGAGGATTCAACTTTATTTATGGGATGATCCATCTGTTTTATCTAAATCTTTAGCTAATTTATTTCCAGCTAATTTATTTAAAAAATTATCTAAAATTTAATGATTTTACAAACTTATTTTTTTATAATCTTATTTTTCCTCTAGCGGAATAAATCTCCTTGCATCAGTTTCAATATCCACAACAACAGGTTCATTCACTGAAAGTGCTTTACTAATGGCACTTTCCAGTTTTTCAGGGGATTTTACAGTTATTCCAATGCCGCCACAGTTATCTGCATAGTCTGCAAAGCTGCAGTTGTAAAGGTCTGTCTGCCAGTTGGGATAATTTTCAACCTTCTGCTCCTGCATGATCATTCCAAACTGGCTGTTGTTGAATACAAACACCTTAACAGGTAAATGGTACTTCACAGCGTTCATGAACTCTCCCATAACCATTGAAAAACCACCGTCACCAGTGATACAGGCAACCTGTCTTTCAGGATACACAAGCTGGGCTGTAAGTGCTGCAGGTAATCCAAAACCCATTGAAGCCAAATAACCTGACATTAACATCTTCTGGCCCTTTTTCATCCAGAAATTCCTGCCGAACCACCAGCCGTTCTCTCCAACGTCAAGTGCAATCACAGCATCGTCTGCAAGCTTTTCGTTCAATACTTTGATTATGTACTGGGGTCTGATTGGTGTTTTTGATGGATCTGCCTCCTCTTTAAGAAGATCAAGCCATTCATTTTTCAGTTCACCTATTTTTTCAAGGTAAACATTATCTTCCCTCTCTTTAACATTATCTCTAAGCTTTGGTAGGAGCTCAGAACAGTTTCCAAGAAGTGCTGCTTCAACAGGGTACCGTCTGGCGATCATCATGGGGTCCATGTCGATCTGCACGGTTTTTTTCTCTGGGATCTGGGTCATCTCTGAGAAGGATGATCCAACAACTATAAGGAGGTCTGCACCTTCAACAAGGGCAGAAGATGCTGTTGAACCAATTGTACCGTGACTTCCAACGTAAAGTGGATGGTACTCATCAATAACTCCTTTTCCCCTGAATGTTGTGGTTATGGGGGCTTTTATTTTCTCTGCAAGTTCTAAAAGTTCGTTTCCATGCCCCATGCCCCCAAAACCTGCGATTATAACTGGTCTTTCTGCCTTGTCCACAACTTCCGCAGCCTTCCTGATGAGGAAATCTGGCTGTGAGGTGGCAGAACTGGGCATTCTTCCCTTAAATGGAATTACAGGGGAAGTGTAAGGTAACTTCTGGACATCGTTGGGGATTCCAATGTGTGAAACGCCCCTTTTAAGAAGTGAATGTTTAATTGCAAGTGTTGTTAAAGTTGCTGTTTGGCCTGGAGACATCAAGATCTTGTTGAAAACTGTTAGGGGTTCGAAAAAAGAGTACTGATCGATCTCCTGAAATGATCCAGGTCCTATGAGCTGTCTTGTAACCATGCCAGTCAGTGCAAGAACAGGTGAATGATCAAGAGCTGCATCATGGAGTCCAGTTGCAAGGTTGGTTGCTCCTGGACCTGCAATGGTCAAACATGCTGCAACGTGTCCTGTGAGCTTTCCATATGCAGATGCCATGAATGCAGCTGTCTGTTCATGTCTCACCTGCACGTATTTTATATCCTTGTTCTTTCGGATGGCCTCAACCACTCCAAGGGATGAGCTACCAGGTATGCCAAACACGTAGTTCACTCCCCATTCAACCATCTGCCGAACCAGAACATCGGAAACTGTTGATTCTTCTTCTTTCACTTCAACTTTTTCACATAACTCACCTTCACATAAAAATACATAAGTACTTTTTGGAGAGTTGCAGACAGGACATCTCCAATTTTCAGGTAGATCACGGAATTTAACACCCTCAACTTCCTCATCGTAAACATAGTTGCAGACTGTACATCTATACTTTGCCATTCAAGTCCCCCAGGAGATTTATTTTCATTGATATCTAACGTTATTTATAAACTTGAAAATTAATAAAATCATATGCTGCTGAAATTTATTAATAAATGATGTTTTGGAATTGGAGATATAAGTTAAGGGGACAATCCATGATAAAGACCCTTATAAAATCCACGAGAATAACATGGGCTTCTAAAACTGTTAACATGTATTTTTTAGCCCTTACCTATGCTTATTTTGCCCATATAACCATCAAAAATTCTTACGAAATACTTGAGGGACTTATCATGGTTTGTGTATTGTGGGGCGCTCTCTACAGTTTAAACGACCTCACAGATATTGAGGCTGACATTAAAGACCACAGAAAAATGGGAAGAGCCTTTGTTCAGGACAGTGTTGAAAAAAGATGGATACTTCTCTTTTCCATGATTCTAATCTTCACTGTTTTTTTAATTTCATTTACAACCATGAAACCAGCTTTCACGTTTCTGCTGGCGTTGATGCTTTTAAACCAGGTTGTGTACACGGTGCCACCTGTAAGACTTAAAAATACTTTGTTGGCCCCTTTCACGAGCACAGCCACAAATACAGTGTTGAGGCTTGCATCATGCTCAGTCCTCCTTGGCAACGTTCTTCTGGTACCTTTAAGCGTTTATTTTTTCATGTACGTAGCTGGGATGGGAACCTATTTAATGTACAAATCCAAGGTGGGCCAGGCAAGCGTTGCAGGCATAATTGGGTGTTTAAGTTTGGTCTACATTTTTTACTGGGGAGATATGAACTGGATACAGTTTTCAGTGGCTGTATTACCTGCATTTGTGGCAGCGGTACCACTCTACCTCTCTTTATTCTTTGAGAAAGATAAGCTGGTTTGGTTAGCTGACGTGCTCTATCACCAGGTTGCAATGATATTCTTCCTCATATGCATAATTTATATTCTAGTTTGAATTTTTTTTCTAAAAATTGTTTTATGAAGAGATGCTAATACATCAATATATGACCTAGAAACGGTATAAAGCTGAAATTTAAAAGTAAAGTTTCTTAATTTAAGAATTAGAACTTTTTAATTTAAAAACTAGAACTTGGCAGGCGTGAAAATTCATCAGTTCATTAGAAATTGAAAAATAGATTAGGGAATAATTGATATTAAAAAAATCGTTTTTAATTAAAATATTTTCCCTAACTTCACTAAAGCCTTTGGCGAAACTTTCACAAGCAATTTTATTAGTTCTTTAGTGTTTATATTGTCAAGTTTCACGTTCTGGAATGCTTTGGCCACTTCGTCAAGTTCCTCATCTGAAAGGCTTAGAAGGTACTCCTTGGCTTTGAGGTACTTGTCAAAGGATTTACCTATGTTCTCTTCACACAGCTTCTGGTATTCTTCAAGCCGTTTTTTGGAGAAATCTCCCTCTTTAACTGCTGCAGCTGCAACTTCACCGGCATACAATCCAGCTTCCAGTGCAGTGTTTATTCCACCGCCTGTTAATGGGTTAACATGGCCTGCTGCATCTCCAACTACCAGGAGGTTGTCTGTAACCAGTTTTTTGTTCATTCCACCCACTGGGTCTCCCCCAACGTTCAGTTCAACTGCCTGGGCATTTCGGGTTGCAGGACAGTTCTCAACGAACTCCATAAGGTGCTGGTATGCACTTTTATCGGTTTCAGTTGCCAAAACTCCGAGGCCAACGTTTGCTATGTCTTCACCCTTGGGGAAGATCCATGCGTACCCTCCAGGGGCAACGCTTCCAAAGTAGAATTCAAGGGAGTTGGGGTCTTCAAGTTCCACGCCTCCCATTTCAAACTGTGCTGCTGATTCCATATTTTTGGGTTTGGCTGCAGTTTTAAGTCCTGCAAATCTTCCAATTCTTGATTCAGGGCCGTCTGCTCCGATGACGATCTTGGCTTTGATCTGGAAGGTTTCACCCATGCGTTCAGCTGTTACAACGAGGGAATCATCTTCCCTTTTAAGGTCTTTGGCCAGGGTTTTCACCATTATTTTGGCCCCTTCCCTTGCAGCGTCCATTGCCATGTGTTTGTCAAAGACTTTCCTCTCAAGGATGTATCCTGCCTCTGGCAGTTTAACAGTTTCCTCGTTGAGTTTAACATCGGTTCCATCTGGTGCCACAAGGCGCACGTTGCTAAGTTCCTTGGCGATCCATCTTGGTGATGGTTCAATGCCAAGTTTTTTCAGCCCTTCCTTGGAAACGCCTTCTGCGCATCGTTTAGGTGATCCTATCTCTGATTTTCTGTCTATCATGAGCACGTCTGCACCGCCCCGGGCTGCATGTTTTGCAGCGGACGAACCGGCTGGACCTGCACCTATTACAAGAACATCAGTTTCGATTAATTTCATGATATCTATCTCCTTAATCATTCCTCTTTGATTAAAGCGTGTACTGGGCACACTTGTATGCATAATTTGCAGTCTTTACAGTTTTCTTCGTTGAATATTAAATCTGTCTCGTGGACTTCAATTAAAGAACGGGGACATACTCCTGCGCATTCCCCGCAGTACATGCACCATTCACTGATCTTCTTCATGTTATCAACCTTCATATTCTTTCAGATTACCTTCTTTAAACTTTCTTAGTATTTATAAGTTGGTTGTAGATAAAAACTTTCCCGTGATAAATGGCTTTTCAGCGATTTAACTATTTTCTACCGAATAAATGATTTATTAACTTTCTAACGTTTGTTAACTTTTTGAACTTAACTTAATAATTAAATTTGTATTAAATGAAAATCAGATCTTTTCTTTTAAATTGAATAGAATATAGAGTTTTAATCACTATTTAAAACGATGTTGGCTACAAAATCAGAAAAAATTTAAGATATCTCAAACTTTAAGATATTTTAAACTCTAAGAAAGCCTTGGAATTATTTTAATTTTTTAAGGTTGAGTTTCTTTAAGGTTAAGTTTCTTTAAGGTTGAGTTTCTTTAAGGTTGAGTTTCTTTAAGGTTGAGTTTCTTTAAGGTTGAGTTTCT
>ENA-UOOK01000915-UOOK01000915.1-fermentation-metagenome-genome-assembly--contig:-NODE-915-length-39609-cov-3.874678_pt1 | contig 39609 bp, 37 predicted proteins | sample MGYA00245777_ERZ724023 | MGnify/ENA primary metagenome ERZ724023 (study PRJEB28704, sample SAMN03018312) | fermentation metagenome | biome: anthropogenic terrestrial biome; feature: soil; material...
AATGGCGTTTCTGATTAAATGCACCTTCCCGGCATCAAAAGTCTTATCGCCAAAAAGCCACCGCCCAGCTAATTCGGAACAGGCACAGTAATGATTGGCAAACACTTTGGCAAAAGGACGCAGGATATTCTTCATCAGCGTTCTCCTGCCTTCTCCTTTGGCCGCCGTGCTGTGATTATGGGCAATCCGGATCTTGACGCCCGCCAGCCATGCCGCGCAAAGGGGAAAAATGCTCAGAGTATTCAGGTGCGAATGTACAATCGTATACTTATTTTCTTTAAAAATATGGCAGCACTGGCGCATGTTTTTCAGCATATTCCGCTCATACGGCTCCAGCTTATAAACCCGTCCGCCCATGCGCTTGATTTCTTCATCCACAGGAGTAGCATGATAGCCGTCCATTAAGAAATCAAACTGGACTTTCGTGCGGTCAATATTCCGGTAATAATTCATGACCACAGCGTCCACTCCGCCGGTGACCACCTTTCCAACCACATGGGCAATCCGTATCGGCTGTTCATTCATGCAAGACAGACACCTTTCCGGTTCATATTTTAAAGACAAAACCAATGCATACAAACAAAGACTCAGAGCCGTCGAAAGACAGCTCTGAGTCTTCAGCCGCATGCTGCTAGCAAAATGCGTGGAGACAAATCAACTGTCCACAGACAAATGCAAGGTTATTTCGCCTTCACCTGCTTTTTAGCAAGCGCGAAAGCAGCAATAGTACCAGCCGCAATCAGGATTTCCCATACGAGAGCGGTGTTGCCGCTGCCGGTATTCGGAATGCTTTCAGCAGAAGAACTGCTGGATTCCGACGAAGACGCCTCGCTGCTTGCCGTTACAGCAGCCGGCGCAGTCTCAGCAATTACATACTGAGAAGCATGGCTGATGGTAATGGAAGCAGAACCGTCCGCAGCCACAGACAACGCACCAAGCTCCGTAACTTCGCCGCTGTCGGAAATGTAGTAAACCTTTGCTTTTGTCACATCCACATTTGCCAAAGTAGCCTTAGGAATGGTAACGGTCAGTGAAAGGCCGAAATCACCCGACATAGCCGGTTCGATCACTACGGAATTTTCCGGAACGGTAACGCCGGAAACCTTAGATTCAGCTGTGTTGGCGCTGATATCCATGCTGACATCGATACTCTTTACTTTTTTGATCGTTGTAGGATCAATTGTTACAGAATAGGACGAAGCGACAAAAGTAACCGGTTTATCCGATTTCTTGAGCTCCGCGACAGCACTCTTTTTCAGCTCTGCCTGAGTATCCTTTACGTAAACCGTAGGGTTATCCTTTTTGACGATACTCTGCACAAAATCAGCTGTAACTAGCGCCGCCGGCTCATCAGCCGATTTTCCTACGCCGGATGTTCCGGTCGCCACCTGACTGGTTGGAACGCCGTAGTCCGGATCTTCCGCGTAGTCCGCAGCAAATGCCGTAACGGTCATGGACATCGCAACCGCAGCCGCAATCAAAATGTTTAACAGCTTTTTCATCAATTTTTCCTCCTTTTCTTAAAAATTTTATAATCAGCATTTAAAATGCGGATTACCCTTCTTTTTCGTCAAGCTGTTTCTTTACGGCATATCCGATCAGGTACATTGCCAGGCAAACGATCAGATAGCCGGCCAAAATAAGTGCCGGCGGCAGCTTACCCGCGGGCAGCTCATACCATTTTACAAAAGGATAATAAACAAGGAATTTGGAAAATTGGGATAGAACATCTACCGCCGCCAGGTAATCTGCCGTGCTGTCCAGATAATTCTGCCAGCCGATAAACAGCTGAGGAAGCAGCCAGTAGCAAAACAGAAAGATAAGAAACCCGTATCTTTTCCGAACCCCGTTTATAAAGGAAACGGAAAACCAGACATAGAAAAACAGCACCGCGAGCAGGCTTCTCACCAGGTCCATATAGGGGTGATAATATTCAAAATGATAAAAGGAGCAAGCTAAGGCAGCGGCAATACAGACAAAGGCATCCTGTCCCAGTGTTGTCTTCTGCTTTTCCATCTGAGCTGCCAGAAAGGCTTTTGGCTTCTCAAAAGACAGGGCGATATTCTTAAACATCGTTCTCGCCGTTCCTTCTTTCCATACTGACAGAACTGGTAAACATACTTTGGTACGGAACAACGCCGTTATAATTTCTGATCAGGTAAAAGCTGAAAAAACCAAACAGACAGATGACCACCGCCCCATAAGCTCCCACCGTACCCGCCCGGTAATGCTTACACTGGGTAAGCTTATGAATCTTATGGGCAAGGATTCGGGCGATATCGGGTGTCAGCAGCAAGACCGGAGCTATGTAAAACAGCAAGGCAAACCGCGATACAATGGTATGCCTGGTGCCGTAAAACTCAAAGAGCATGGTGAAAAAAGCGCAGTTCACGGTAATCTTATGAAAAGGATTTTGCTGGATCAGCTTTTTCCGAAACAGAAAAGCCAATACAAACAAAACGGAAAAAATCAGCACATAGCCAACAGGCAACCCTTTGGTCACCTCGATATTGGAGGTCGGATCATACCCTTTATACACATACCGTGTCACAAAACTCAGAATGTCATAGGATTTCCAGTAGGTGATCCCACCAACCACAGTGTAGATACCCAGGGTAATCCAATTTAGGGGAATCATCAGGATAAAATAAAAGGGGATCATCAGCAGCGCCGAAAAATGGAAGCAGGAGGCAAACAGCACAATGGTAAAGTAACGGACAAACTGTTTGGTTTCGATATACCGCAAGACATAGGTGACAATCAGTGCCGCGATCATCTGCCGCATAAAATTCATGGAATTGAAGTACAGGCCGAAACCCAGAAAAGCCGTTACGCTTACCCAGACGTTGGAAGAGTATTTATAAATATAAACCATCACCAGAACGGCAATCACAAGGGCAATGACAACAAACATCGCCTGATATTCATAAAAAACATCGGATAACACTTTCAGCGGAAGGGAAAAACCTTTTTCTACCTTTTGGGCAGACAGTTCCTCCGCCGACTGCAGCATGTAGTTGTAATACCAGCCGCCGTAAAGGTTATAGTCGTAGCCGGTATCATATCGGATGGCAGACAGGATAAAGAAAATAAAACCCATTACCAGCACATAGGCAATCTTAAAGTATTGGTTGTATCGCGTCAAAAGGCCAAGAACAATGGCCAATATAAAAAGCATATAGTAAACAGCCACAGCCCGGCCTCCTTTCAGCAGCTACAGAATATTGCCGATCTCCTCGTTTTGCAGCACTTTCTTTTCGTTTTCACAAAAGATGCCATACACGGCGGGCGGCATCTTTTTGTTGACGACCTGTACGGCCTCACCATACAGAGGCGGGCGCTTGTCCATGTTATGCGCGTCGGTTCCAAGCAAATGAACATACCCTTTCTGAATCAAATTCATGGTGTCTTTTCTGGTAAACAAGTTCACTAACGAGCTGCAGTTTATCTGTCCCAAAACCTCCTGCGACATAAGCTGATGGACGCCGTCGAAGCCGGTCATTTCCAGATAGCGCTCTATATGCGCCATAATATACTTCAGTTTTCGCGTCATCAGCAGGTTTTCCACACTGTCGAGCAGATAAGAGGTGAATTTCTGATAGGGCATTTCCAACAGGAGATATTCCGTTCCTTCGATGCAAAGCTTTTCGAGATCGGGAAGCTCCGTCAGAGAAGGAGTATAATATACCTCCGCGCCAAGCAGAATACGGGGGATTTTCAGCCCGTTTGCCGCGGCGAGAAGACTTCGATAAGCTTTCTCCCTTCGGGAAAGAAACTGTGGCACGCTGTTTTCACTCAGATAAAAATGAGGAGTGGCTACCACGATCTCCACGCCATCCCGCTTTTCCTTCAGCAGCATGGCGATCGACTCCTCGACGGTTTTCGCTCCGTCATCCATTCCCGGGAGAATATGTGAATGAAAATCAGTCATAGCGGCTCCTTTTTATAGGGGATCTATTTGTATTCGTACCGATAATTATACTGGTAGTACCCTTTTCCCTGGGGCTTGCAGCCTACCTTCATAAATCCCAGAACCTTGCCCTCCGCCAGCGAAATGCTCTGCAAAGCCTGCTCAATCGCCCCATGGGTGGTATACCCTTCCCGGACGATAAACACATACCCGGCGATCAATCTGCTTAACAGCAGAGTATCGCTGACCACAGAAACCGGCGGGGAATCGATGAGGATAAAGTCGTAATGGCTTTCCAGCACGGAAAGCAGTTCTCCCATCTGAGAAGACGCCAGAAGCTCGGCAGGGTTTGGCGGGATCGTCCCGGCTATCATGACATCCAGATTGGGATAAACATCCTTTTCCAGGGCCTTTTCCAGGCCGCAGAACTTTCCCAAAACAGTGGAGAGCCCCTTGGAGGAGGTAATGCGCAGCAGGGAATGAATCGTCGGCTTGCGCATATCGGCGTCGATCACCAGCACATTTGATCCGGTCTGGGCAAGGGCAAGCGCCATATTGACGCAGGTCATGCTTTTTCCCTCAACCGGGGCGCAACTGGTAAACACGACTACCTTGCTTGAAGCAGCCGCCAGCGAAAACATCATGTTGGTTCGTGCTGTTTTATAGGCTTCCACAAGGGCAAAATCAGAATTTTCACTGATCAGGTTTTTCCGTTTGGTATGCACGGCAGCTCTTGTAAGCTTCTTGGGCCCCATTATGAATGCTCCCCCTTCCCCTTACTGTCAAAATCCATTACTTCAGCAAAAACCGGAATATTGTAAATCTTATACAAGTCATCTTCCGGCTTTACAGTGGTATCCAGCATTTCCATCACTAGGACAAACAAAAAGGAGAGAACAAGGCCGGCAATAAGACCGATTGCCAGGTTCAGCTTCAGGTTGGGAGAAGACGGCTTGTCTGCGGCTGTGGCCGGACTGACCAGCTCAATGGAACCCGATTTCACAATTCTCAAAAACTCGCTGCTTCCAACATCCGACAAAAGATTGGCGATATCGGCCGCTTCCTGGGGGTCGGTGCTGGTCACTTCTATCTTCAGAACCTCGGTGGAATTCACCGAGGAAAGCGAGATCATCTTTTTAAAGTCGTCCATTTCATAATACAATTCCAACGAATCCATTACCTTCTGAAGCACCACGTCGTTCTGGAAGATAATCACGCTGGTGTTGACCAGCTTCTGGGCGGCTGTAATATCGTTGATATTCAAGGACTCCGAGTCGCTTTGCTTGTTTTCCACATAAAGCAGAACGTCCGATTTATATTTTGGTGTCATAAACAACACCGTTGCCAGAACAGTAACCAGTGTACACCCCACCGTGATGCCCGCAATCAGCTTATAGTGCTTGATCATGATATGCCACAGCATTTTCAAATCTATTTCTTTTTCCATTCGTATCCTCCAGGATTAATAAATCTGCTGTATTATCAAATAGATAAATTTTCAGTCATAAAAACAGGAGTCTTCATCACGGGTTTTCTTTTCCTTTTTTGGGGTGGAACAGAAACAACGCCAGCCTGCAAAGCCCCATTCCGGCCATACACCCGCCAAAGTCGATCAGGACATCGATAACGCTACTGGTTCTTCCCTGTGAAAAAAGCTGGATGGTTTCATCCAGCACGGGAACTGCCAAAAACAGAAATAGCTCAAAAAAGAAAAACTGGTTCCATCGCTTTCCAAAGACAGGAAGAACAGCTGTCAAAAATACTCCAAAAACCAAGTACTCGATAAAATGCGCCAGTTTTCTGACAAGAACCTGTGTAAACGTTATTCCAATACCCAGAACCGAAAAAATCCTGTTAATCAGTTGGAGAACGGCTTCGCTTTGAAGACTGGATTGGTACAGGGAATACATGGAATTATGCAGGATGAAAAAAAGGAGCGTTGCTGTAACAAGAATTGCTATGATTTTATAGAGCGTTTTTCTGTTCATATCATTTCCTTATTTCCCGCCAACGTCCGCCATAATGGATAGGTACGGAAATAAGAGTGAAAATACTGGTTAGGCAGCACCTTTCCGGCTTAAAACCACTGATACCGTCTTAAACATTATTTTTACATCCATCCACAGGGAACAATGAGCGACGTAATAGAGCTCCAGGCGAATTCGGTCTTCATATGTTACAGCGCTTCTTCCATTAACCTGCCAGTAACCTGTCAGCCCCGGCTTAATACTCAAAAACAACGGCTTGAGAACTCCGTACTTTTCCAACTCCTGCTTTATAACAGGCCGAGGCCCTACGATGCTTAAATCCCCTCTTAATATATTGATTAGTTGCGGCAGTTCATCTATGCTGGCTTTCCGTATGAAGTTTCCTACCCTTGTAATTCTGTTATCATGATCCAGCTTGTAGTTTTTTATATATTCCAAGTATTGCTTAGGAGTTAAAGCTTTCAGCTTTTCTTCCGCGTCTACACACATACTGCGAAACTTATACATCTTAAAAAGCTTCCCGTTTTTTCCAACACGTTGCTGCGTAAAAATCACCGGGCCTTTGGAATCAATTTTGATAGCAGCTGCAACAATCAGGAACAAAGGACTCAGTACAATCAGCGCCATAACAGACAAAACAATATCACCCAAACGCTTCAGAAAGCCATACAGCCGCTTACCAGCGGGGTAGACAAGAATATCCTCCTTTGACGCCATATGCGGATACGCCGTTTGTATAAAATGTTCATAAGCCAGATTGTTTTGTACATTGTTTGCCATGTCTGTTTCCCCTTTAACTATTGTATATTGCTTACACAAAAAAAGAAATTCTACACTTTTTAACATGATATCACTAAAAGAAACATAAAGTCAATAAATCGGACATAATTTGGTATCAATTTTAGTATAATTATTAAGTTTTAAATCAAAATGTTACCATCAGCCTGTTGAAAGTGCCTTTTTCTGACATGCTGCACAGCAGTCTGGAGTAGATTGATACTTATCTGAAAGCATGTCCATCTCCATAGCCTACTATCAACAGAAAACAGTTTGAAATCAAACTTTGACTCATGATGTCACAGAATTCCGACTCCAAAGGCCGCGACCCGAATTCTGCCGGACGCACCACACCCCCGCATGAACCTGGTGCTCATACGGGGGTGTGGTTTTGTGTTCTATCTGATTTTTTGGCTACTATTGCCCCTTTTTGCAAACTTATGAGCTAAAACCAAAAAAGAGCAGGAAGCGATTGCCGACAACGTGCAAAAAGAAATCGTTGAGAAACACCAGAGTAACCCAATGCCACCATTTATCGTGATCACGGTGTCAGGCTGCAGGAGGCGATATGGTCGTACAGGTGGTGGCGATATAAAACCCAAGACAGCATTCATATTTTTTCAATAATCAGCCGGTCAAAAAGCGGCAGGTCAACATAATGAAGCAGCAAACGAGGAATATCGTTTCCTGTCACAACAGCAGATTTTTCCTCCATAATCATTTGCAGTTCCCCAATCAGCCGCATCTGTACTGCTCCTCTATGAATATAGCAAGGCGTGGGGTCTGAGAAAAACAGTTGGCTTTTTTCTAAAATGACAGTTTCTTTAAAGGGAAGCTGTGTCCAATCCCCATAAAAAATTCGGACGGGACCATTATAGAAAGATAAAACCTCTCTTTTTTGTGTTTGTTTTTTTCTAAACATTACAAACTCCTATCCTCTTCTGAATTCTGTAAAGGGTTAAGAATGTTTTCTGCCTTTTTTCGATTTATAACGCTTCCTACGATTACCAAAAAATCATATTTGCCAAAATAAAGGCAAAAACTAAAAACAACAGACCGTTTATTAATTTTATTAAGGGCAATTTCTGTCTGGCCAGTTCAGAAACCGAAAAAGCGTTTCGTCCACTGGAAATAGCAAAAACTACAGCCAGAGCAGGCAAAAGCATGGCAAACACATAGATAAGAAAGGCAGGAAGAGCCTGTATCGTTTGAGAAAAACCTTGCCTTGCCAATAACAGAATCGTTGCTATATAGATTTGCCCCGTACAAAAAAATTCTCCTGATGATATTATGATTCCCAGCAAAAAAACAGCAGCAGGAAAATAGCGGTGTTCTGTTTTTATCCATTTCTGAATTGTATTCTGATTAAAGGCCCGAAGCGCTTTAGGAAGCTGCAAACGAATTTTTCCGTACTGTTGTTTTTTGCTGTACCAATAATCCAGAAAATTCAGCGCAGCAAGTAAAACGGCCCCAATTAATAAGATCCCGTTCACGATTATACTGATTCGGGATAAAAACCCGAATTCTAAAAAGTTTGCAAGAAAAAATGCAAGCAATCCCAGAATAAGATAAGCAACGGCTTTTCCAAGCAAAAAACTGATTCCAATAGAAAGCACTCTCTTTTTAGAAACGGTCAAAAGCGATAAAAGTAAAAGCAGCATGGAAATAGAACAGGGATTAAAGCCGTTTATAAACCCGGTAACAAACAGATTCCCAAGATCCTTCCAGCCGAAAGACTTTTCCGAAGAACCGGAAGAAGAAACCTCAAAGCGCAGCCCGCCGCCCTGGGCCAAAGCGTCAGACAAAGACGATTCGATTGCTTCATATCCGGAAAAGTAGGTGTCCCGCAAAAAGATTATGGGAACTCGCTGTTCTTCATTCGGAACGTTGTATTTCTCAAAAAACGACTGAATCAAGGCGGCATTTTCTTCTTCAAGAATGTTTCTTTTAATAATTTTTACCTGAGAAAGCTGCCCGTTGATCAAAATACTTTCAGGCAGCTCTTCCAGCATCTCCTGAATTTGTTGACAATCGTGACAGGAAGGCGTAAAAAAATAAAAAACACAGGAATCTTCCGGTAAAACGGCTTCGGAAATTAGCCCGGATAAATCTTGCTTCGAAGAGACAGAAGGTATATCGGAAGAAACAGCAGTGTTCTCTTCACTTAATGCCTGGTACAGCATTTGGGAAAGACTTTCTTCTATCTCGTCATATCCGCTGGCCCAGGAATCTCCTATCATAACACAGGGAAGGGAAAGATCATCAGATGTAAGCCCCAGCCGATTGGCAGCCTGTTCAAAAAGTTTCTTTCCATTCAAGGTGAAAGCGTTCGTTTCATTTATCTGCCAAAGAGGAAGAGAAGGGTCCTTTTCAGCTAAACGGGCAAGAATTTCTTTCAGCACCTCTCGTTCATCACAGGAATCACAAGGGTTATCGTGATAAAAATTGATCGTTACCATGGGTTCCGAAGAAGCATCCAATGCGAAAGCATCAAAAGAGCTCCCTGTCAGGAATACCAAAACGCCCAGAAGGCAAATTAAAACTTTGAACGCCGCTTTTTGCGGGCTTCTGTATCTACATTTCATAATTTATCCCCCAAATGTCCTGCCAGCAGAGTATTGCAGCTTTTCAGGAACGCGGCAGGCAATACAATGACCTGTATCGCTTAAAATACGGTCTGTTGCTGCTGATCCGTCCACTTTTAAAAATATTGCCTGTCCTGAAGCGGGAGTACGACGCATATTCCGATTCATTGAGAGTCCTCCTGTGTTTTTTATAATAAGCGAACGGTAGTACATAAAAATCTGTTAGAATAAACAAGCGATAATGACTAATAGTTTGATATATTCTTAATTTTATTATAATTATTATTTGAAAAATGTAAATACAAATATTTATTTTTTAGAAGGAAATCAACATACATTAATGTATGCATTGTTTTCTGAAAAAGCCATTTTATTTATATCGGGTTACAGTTAAAACTACTATTATCTGGATGTAAAGACATTGGTAGTTCAATAATAATTTATAGAAACAAAACAATTAATTGGCAAGAATCAGAAAATATGTATGACTCAGGCATTGATCCTATCGTTTCCTCCGGGTGTCGCTTTAATTGGCTTAGGGTTTACGATTCTTATGACGCACCGTCTTCTTTACACCAAAACACCGCCCTGGAAACTCCGGGCGGTGTTTTGGTGTTTTGCCGTTTCTTATTTGAGCCATAGAAACCTGTCTTTTACAGCGCATATTAGGGAAAACTGATTTTCCCTAAAACAGCCCGGCTTTCAGCTCCCGTCGCCCGGGGCAAATTGCCGAACAATCCCTGCATGGTTCTGTCCGCCAGCAGGGCAAAGGCCACAGCCTCCTTGGCATCGCTGTGAAAGCCTTTTTCCTCCTGAGTTTTCACCGAAACAGACAGCTTTTCCATCTCTTTTTTCAAAAATCCCATCAATACCGGATTGTAGCTCCCGCCGCCGCCCACCAGCATTTCTCCGGCCCTGCAGAAAGGCAGGACAAAACGCCTGCAGCTTTCCGTGACAGACCAGGCCGTCAGACAGGTGACGGTTGCTATGGTATCCTCATCGCTTATCGCCATTCCTGCTTGATAAGACAGTATTCTCTGAACGTACCCGCTCCCAAAATATTCCCGGCCGGTGGTTTTGGGTGGCTCCCTCCGGTAGTAAGGGTCTTCCGCAAGCATTTGCAGCAGCTTTGGGTTTACCCTTCCCCGGCCGGCCATCTGCCCGCCGGCATCCATAGTCAGCCTGCCTCCGGAATAATGAAAGGCAAGGCAGTCTATCAGCATATTGCCCGGACCGGTGTCAAAGGCTGTGACCTCTTCGGGCTTCGCACCGGGGGGAATCGCGGTAATGTTGCCGATCCCGCCGATGTTCTGCAACAGCACGCCGTCGTCCTGACGGCGGTAAAGCAGATATTCCGTCAGGGGGACCAGCGGCGCCCCCTGACCTCCGGCGGCAATATCCGCCGTGCGAAAATCACTGACACAGGGAACTCCCAGCCTTTGGGCAATGACGGCCCCCTCCCCGATCTGCATGGTGCACCCGCTTTCCCGGCTATACAGCAGTTCTTTGACGGGCTGGTGATAAATCGTCTGCCCGTGAGATCCCACGCAGTCGATTTCTTCCGGAGTCAAGCCTGCTGCCCGGATGACCTTCAGCGCCCGTTCGGCATAGATTTCTCCCAGCAGAAAATTAAGCCGTGCCAGCCGGTCCGCCGTGGCGACCGGCGTATCAAACATCTCAAATATCTCCTGCCTTACCGGCCCGGGATAGGGCGTATTCTCAAAAGCCAGCAGCGCCGTTCCCGGCGCATCCGGCTCTCCTCTGATCTCCACCAGCGCCGCGTCCACCCCGTCCGCGGAAGTGCCCGACATCAGTCCAACCACACGGCGCACTGTCCTTTTTGCATACGGCAGCTTTTCCATTCTTTTCTCCTTAAGGGTACAGCCCGGTGACCTTCACGGGCATGCGGGTTTTCGCCGATTCCATAATGGCCAGAAGCGTCAGGGTGGTATTGGCCGCGTCATACAGGCCGACATGAAAATCCTCGCCGGTATAAAGACACTGCACGAAACTGCGTACGCTTTCATAGGCAAAGCCCTTGGGCTCCCCGAAAATATGGTTTTTTACAAAGAAGTCCGGATTTTCGGCCCTGCTGTCGGTATATTTCTGTACCAGATTATAATTGGAAGCGTCAATGGAGACCATGCCCTTATCTCCCAGCAGGTTAAACTTGATATCGTTGACACAGGGATTGGCGTTGGGGGTAATCCAGCCGTTTTCCATCTGGGCAATTCCGCCGTTTTTGAATTCCAGGGTGGTCAGGTACTGGTCTGCGGTATCCACGCCCAGCCTTTCCAAAACACCTCTGGTGGAAACACTGTAGACCCTGTCCACCTCGCTGCCAAAAAACCAGCGAAGAGCGTCCAGACTGTGACTGCCCAGGAACCACAGAATAGAGGACTTTTCCGCCCACGGCAGCATGTCGGTGGCCACCCACTTCACGTCGTTCAGGCGGAAATAGGCGCTTTGCGGCGTTCCCAGCTCCCCGGCCTGCAGAGCCTGATAAGCCGCCTGAAAAGGAGGACTCCACCGGTTATGGAAATCCACCATAGCCCGAACGCCGTTTTCCTCAATAGCCTTCACCAGTCGCTGCACATCCCGCTCGGCGGTGGCCAGCGGCTTTTCGATCAGTAAATGCTTTTTAGCGCTGGCGCAGTCTACGCCCACGTCCGCGTGAAGGAAATCCGGGGTGACCACCGCTACGGCGTCGCAGTTCGATTTCTCCAGCATTTCCCGGTGATCCTCATACACCTGTGGAATGGAAAGCTCCTGAGCCACAGCCTCTGCTTTTTCCCGGTTTTTGTCGCAGACGGCGACCACCTGGGAATAGGGGCTTGCTTTGTAAAGCCGGGCGTGAACCCTGCCCCAGGTTCCCGCGCCTACAATTGCCATTTTTACCGGACGATCCACAATCTCTCTTCCTTTCCTTGTAAAAAACCTGCCTGAAACAGCAAGGCAGGTTTTTTACTACTGAATTTGCAACGCCGCGTTGTGAAAATCCCGTCTCAGCCTGAAAACAGAGGGATTGTTGCGGCTGGGGCAGACGCGGTTTGTCAGCAGGACAAAGACCCGCCTCAGCTCCGGCTCCATCCATAGGGAGGTGCCGGTAAAGCCGGTATGGCCAAAAGCGTTTTCGCTCATGCTTTCTCCGGCGCCATTTGACTCCGGCGGCATTTCCCCCGATTTCGGATAATTTACCTGAAATCCCACAGCTCTTCCCTGACCGGGCAGACCGCCTGTTCCGGACAGTCCTATGGTAAAGCTGGTCCTCATCACAAAACGGGAGGAAACCGACAGAAATTTCCCGCCTGACGGCGTTTTCCCGGTCACAAGGGCCTGCCCATAGCGGCAAATGTCTTCCGCCGTGCCGAACAGACCGGCATGCCCGCTGACGCCGCCGAAGGCCCGGGTATTCTCATCGTGCACCATACCGCAGAGGCAGTCTCCCAAATCAGGGAAAAACTCGGTGCAGGCAATGTTGCCGGGCTTCGGCAGATAGCCCGTCCGGGTCATGCCAAGCGGCCTGAAAATTTCTCTTTGCGCCAAATCGGGCAGGGTTTCTCCGTTTACCTTTTCCACTATGGCGCCCAGCAGGATAAATCCAAGATCGCTGTATTCCACCCGCCGTCGCCTGTCCTCCTTTACCGGCAGGTCACAGATGATTTTCACCGCGTCCTGCGTGCTCCTGCAGTCCTTTGTAAAATCATATATCCCCGGCAGGCCGGAAATGTGGACTGCCAGATCGAGAAGCGTGATTTCCCCCTTGCCATGGCAGACAAAACCGGGGAAATAACGGCAGACCCTGTCGGAAAGGGACAGCTTCCCCTTTTCCGACAGCCCCAGCAGCAAAGGGGTGGTTACCACTACCTTTGTCAGAGAAGCAAGGTCGAATCTTGTCTCCGTATCGGCCGCCTGCTTCAGCGACGGGCTTAAAACTCCGAAGGCGCCCTGCTCTATCCCATTTTCAGAATCCCACACAGCCGCCGAAGCGCAGATGATTTTTCCTTGCGCCACAGCCTGCCTTACAACCTCCATCGCCTTCTGATATTTCATCAAAAGCTCTCCCTCGTCAATTTCATGCTGTAAGGGCTGACCGCAAAGCACTCGGCCCTCTGCTTATGCACCAGCGCTCCTCTGGACCGGGAAAGGGCGTCGTAATATTCCAGATATTGAAACCAGGGAGAGTTGTTTGTAAGCCACAGCTTTTGAATGTGCTCGTGCCAGATACCGTAACCGGGAGTTACGTCGATAAAGAGATAAGGCTCAAAGCCGTGGGAATCTTCCCAGTTCTCGGCATAGTAGGGGCCTGCAGCCCAATGGGGCGGGTCCTTCCGCCGAAAGCCCCGCAGCGCAGCGTAATAAACTGCATCGTCCACCGCCCGGGAAGTGGTGCTGTGATCCTTGTGCATGCTGTGGTGCCAGTGGGTTAAAATCACGTCGGGCTTTTCCGCCCGGATTAGGTCGCACAGTTTGTAGCGCAGCTCGTCATTGTCCGGCGCTTCCCCGTCGCGGTAATCAAGGCAGAAGAAATTGCCGCCTAAAGCCCCGGCAAAATCGATGGCGCATTTGATGTTGTGAAGCCGGAATTCTTCGATATCGCCGTCGGGAGGGGCTCCCCTTTCTCCGGCGGTAACGGCGACGGTGGTAATCTTGTCGCCCAGTGTAAAATGGGTCGCCAGCGTTTTGCCGCAGGTCAGTTCCGCGTCACCGATGTGGGCACCGATGGCCATAATGTGCTTTTGCTTTTTTTCCATAACAAATCCTTTCCGGTATCAGCCTTTTACCGAACCGATCATGATACCTTTTACAAAATACTTCTGCAGAAAGGGGTACACCATAATAATAGGCAGAATGGTAATCATCATGGCAGCGGGCCGCAGGGTCTCGCCCACAATGGTGCTCTGCTTTACGCCGAGGGTGCCCACGCCCGTCTGGGCAAGCTGGGCGGCCGCCTCCGTCTGATTGATCAGATTGATTAAAACAAAGCTCAGAGTCTTCAGATTTTTATCGGTGATAAAGAAAGCCGCATCCGTCCATGCGTTCCAGTGGAACACACCGATAAACAGGGCCATGGTGGCCATCAGGGGCGCAGATATGGGCAGAATCACCTGAAAATAGATCCGCAGATACCCTGCTCCGTCAATTTTAGCGGCTTCCTCCAGCGACTCTGGGATTTCCCGGAAAAAGGAAATCATAATAATCACGTTAAAGGCGTTGACCAGATTGGGCAGAATATAGACCCAGAAGCTGTTCATCAAATGCAGGGAGCGGATGGTCATGTAATAAGGAATCAGACCTCCGCTGAAATACATGGGGATGATGAGCACGATCATATAAAATCTTTTAAAATAAAGATTTTTATGAGACAGGCTGTAGGCAAAAATTCCGGAAAAGCTCAAAGAAACCAGCGTACCCACCAGGGTACGCAGGACCGAAATAACGGCGGCATTATAAATATAATCGATCCGGAGAACCGCTTTGTAATTTTCCAGAGAAAATTTGCGCGGCCACAGATAAATTCCTCCCCTTAACGCATCCTGTCCGTCGCTGAACGAGATAATAATGGAATAGAAAAAGGGGTAAAAAGTAAGAACCAGCACAAGAACGCAAATCAGTATGACCAGGACATCCAGCACCCTATCCGACATGGCGGCGCGAATTTTATTTTTTCTTCGTTCCATGGGATCTTTCCTTTCTTCGCCGTATTTTTGGGGATAAGCAGGGCTTATACGATCCCCTCGCCCGTCAGCTTTTTGCTGGACCAGTTGGACAATCCCACCAGCGTGACCGAAATCACGCTCTGGAACAGTCCCACAGCCGTAGCATAGGAATACCGCTGGTTCAAAATGCCCGTCTGGTACGCGTAGTAGCCGATAGTCATGGATGTCGGATAGTTCACGTTATTTCCCATTAAATAGGTCTGGTCAAAGTTGGAACCGCCCATACCGCCCGAAAACAGGCCGCCCAGAGCAAGAATCAGCAGAACGACAACAGTGCCCTTAATGCCCGGCAGAGTAATATGCCACACACAGCGCCAGCGGCTTGCCCCATCCACTTTGGCCGCCTCATATAAGCCGGGGTCTATTCCGGTAATCGCGGCAAGGAAGATAATGGACCACCAGCCCAGTTCCTTCCATACGTCGGTGATAACGGCAAGGGTCCAGAAGGTGCTTTCATTGGCCAGAAAGTTATAAGGCTCGCTCCACAGGCCAAGGTCCACCATAATCCGGCTGACAAAACCGGTCTGGGTGTTTAAAAAGGTAAACACCAGCCCGTAAACCACCACCCACGATATAAAGTGGGGCAGATAACTTACCGTCTGCACCACGCGCTTAAACTTGCTTAAACGGAGCTCGTTTAAGGCAAGGGCAAAAATAATCGGCGCGGGAAAAGAAAACAAAAGCTTTAACACGCTGATTCCCAGAGTGTTTTTCAGCACCCGGCCGAACCATGGGTCGCTGAAAAAGGCAATAAAGTGTTTAAACCCGTTCTGCGAGGTCCACGGGCTGGTGAAAAAGCCCACAAAACCCGCGGCACTTTTATAGTCTTTGAAGGCAATGATAATACCGGACATGGGAATGTAGGCAAAAACGGCCAGAACAAAAAGACCGGCAATAGCAATCATCTGCAAGGCAAGCTGGCTCCTCAGCCCTTTCAGAAACTTGTTTTTCGATCTTGGCATGAGCATTATCATCCTTCCTTTCCATTGACACAGCACACAAGACAGGCTGCCTTGCCTGCTGTGTCACAGTGATGCTCAGGGCCAGCGCTCTGCTTTTTCTATTTGTCTTTGGCATTGTCATATATCTCCTGCGCCCAGGAAATATATCCGTCCAGATCCAGACGTTCCAGATCGTCATAAAAGGTTTTGAACCTCTGTTCGAACTCTGCGTCGTCCCGGGCGGTTACAATAATGTTGCAGTTGTTGGTCCAAAGGGTCTGAATAGAAGTTTTGGTCTCGCTTTCCTCTGTTTCGGGCAAGGGCTCGCACTTGCTTAGAGAGGTGTCACTGCTCCAGTACTTTTTAAAGGCATACATCAGGTTGGTGACCTGAGAAAACTCGGGGTTGGCGGGAACCATGGCCTTTTCAGTCTCTACCATAAAGGAAGCGCCAAAATACCATACATTGTCACCACGGACCTTCCACTCGATATCGTTGTTGATAACCGGCAGGTTGTCGGCATTCAAGGTGTAGTCAGCGCCCTCCACGCCCCACTGAGTCAGGCGGTCGCCTTCGGGGCTGCGCATAAATTCCATCAGACGAATCAGCCGCCCGGGTTCCTTGCAGGCCGTGGTGATATAAAGTCCGGCAAAACCGGCGCTTGCATAAACGGGAGCATACTGAACAGAGCCATCATAGGTAAGGGGGGTATCCAGAGCAGTATAGCGCAGGTCGCTGCCGGCATCGTTTAAGCCGCTGTTGAAAATATCAACGTCGTAAATCTGGGCGGCGGTGCTGAATACCTTGCCCGCGAGAACGGCCTGCTTCTGCTTCTCAAAGTCATAGGTGAGACCCTCTACGCTCATAAGGCCCTCTCTTACCAGCTTGTTTTTAAAAGAAAGATATTCCTTCATTTGCTCCTGATTGCGGAGAGGCATATACAGCTTGCCGTTTTCGTCCACTTTGAAATCGGAATACTCGAATTCAATCCCCATCCAGTTTTTCAGGGCGGAGTTGTTCAGGCTGGTTTCCAGATACGGGGTATAGTCAGCGTATTTTTCCTTGACCAGCTTTAAAGCGTTGTAAAAATCATCGATGCTTTCCATTTTGGGGCTGCCGATGGCTTCCATCACGTCGTCGCGGAACATCAGGTCCGGTTCGCCGTAGGATACGGGGAGATCGGGGTCCTCCCAATAGGACTCGTCGCGGAAATGGGTATACAGGGTATAGAAGTTGCCGTCGTCCTTGGTTGCGGCCTCGATAGCGCTGGGATCGATCAGGTCCGTAAATTCGGGAGCATATTCGGGAATGAGTTCGTTCCATGGCTGGGAAACGTTGGGGTTTTCATACTTATGTTTGTTCCTGTAAACAAAAATTGCGTCGGGATAGCTTCCGGAGGCCATCAGCATATCCAGATGACTGCTGTCCTGGGCCTTGGTGACATCAAAGCTTACGCCGGTAAGCTCGGTAACCTTCTGGGATACGTGGTCGGTCCCCCATACGTCCATGGGAGCCCAGGAAATGTCCAGAAACAGGCTGTAGGTAACAGGAGAGGTATCCTGCTTCCAGCTGAGGCTGTTGGAATCCCAGGTAACTTCCTCATCAGAGGAGCCGGACGTCGAAGCGGCGGCAGAACTGCTGCCGGAAGAGGTGGAAGAAGACGATGCCGGCTGCGATGAAGAGCAGCCAGAGACAAGTGCAGCGATCATGACCAGTGCTAAGATAAAACCAGTTAAGCGCTTCATAACAAATCTCCTTTTCATAGTATTTCTTAATGATATTTGTTGGTATTTTCAGCCTTTGCAGCAAACTGTCCGGACACTCACTGGAGTGTTAGGGTCTTGGAAAGCATCTCGTAGCTTCGGTAAATTTTCATGCCCCAGGTGCCGTAAATATCCAGATTGCGGCCGCCGGTCCATAAAAAGTAGGTGTAAAACAGCCGTGCTTTTACTAAGTTTTCCATCATTTCATGAAACAGAACGGTACCGATTCCCTTGCCCTGCATGGACGGAGAGGTTCCGAAGGGCCCAAAGCGCTCCGGCGTGCCGTCTAAAGCCCGCAGTACAAAGCCGATTACCTTTCCTTCAGGGGAATGGGCCAGAATCAGGGTCTTTTCCGCCCGGCCGGCCGTAATGGCGCCCCGGACATCCGGCAGCCACCAGGCAAAATCCCTATGCAGAAACTCGAAAAGAGGCAGCGCATCCTCGGAGCGGTAAGGAATAAACCGATACCCCTGCTCCTCCAGCCCTTTTTTCTTCGCCGCGTATTTTTCAGGCGTCCGGTATCCTCTCAAATGAGTGTCCATGGAGCAGCACTCTCCGGTTTTTTCATAGCCCATCGCCTTGAAAAAGCCGGTGCCCGACGCATAGGCGTCTTTGTCCACGCCGGGAAAAATGTAATTGGTGCTGTATGGTCCCGCGGCAATTTTGCAAACGCCTTCCTTTTTCAGAAGCTCCTCCGCTTTTAAAAGCAGCGTTTTGCCGATCTCCTTCCTTCTCATGGCCGGATGTACGCCCATGGCCACGATCCAGCCCTGCTCAGCCTGCAAGCCGGCGGCCTCGTCGGGAACCTTCCTGTTTGTGGCGTAAACAAAGCCTGCAGGAGTTTCCCCTTCAAAAGCAAGCAGAAACTTTTTCGGGTCGAAATTCACATCGTATATCACTCTGCGGTAAAAATTTTCTCTGTCCAGCATATCCTCCGGAAGACAAATGTTCCATAAGGCAAGAACCGTTTGCTCCAGTGCGGAACAATACCCTTTGATTTCCAAACCGAATCACTCCTCCTTCTTCTCGTTAAAGCTTATTCGCCTCATTGTAAGTGCGGCTGCGCTGCAGAATTCCCCACTGATCGTAGTTCCGGCCCGCCATACTGATAAAAAGTACATCAATCACGGTAAGCTACGTAATAAAGATTGTTTTAAGCGCCTATTCATATAGGAAGTAGGCTTTCCTTATTTTTTTAAACTCTTCGCTGTCGGATTTGCACTTCTTTAAATAACCGTCCACATCCATACTTTTTCTCAAAATGTCCGTACCAGCCAGCAGATCGATGAAATAATTGCCTTTTTCCTTGTTCGGGGGAAGCCACTGAAACTGTCCGCCGCTCATTTCCCGCATGACCGAAAGCATGGCAAGCCCCACGGCAACGGAATCAAGCTCTCTCCGGCTTACAATATGGGCCTGCACGCCCGCGCAAAGCTCGCCTTTATGCTTGGAAGCCGACGGACGGAAATAAACCGGCCTGAAAATGACTCCGGGAAGCTTTTTAAGATTCAGCTTCTCCGCCAGCTTCTCCGCATCAATCCAGGGGGCGCCAATCATTTCAAATGGTTTTGTGGTGCCTCTTCCCTCGGAAAGGCTGGTACCCTCAAAAAGACAGGTCCCGGAATACAGCAAAGCGGCGTCCATGCCGGGAATATTGGGACTGGGATTAATCCAGAGCAAATCGGTCTGGTCATAGTAAAGGCTTCTTTTCCAGCCTTCCATGGGAATCACCTTCAAATCGCATCCGATCCGGTATTCCCTGTTAAATAAAAGTGCCAGCTCGCCAATGGTAAGTCCGTACCGCTGGGGAATGGGGGCGATTCCCACAAAACTTGCAAACGCCGTATCCAGCCGGTTTCCCTCTACGGCAACGCCGCCGACGGGATTGGGTCTGTCCAGCACCACAAAGGTCTTTCCGGCCCTGGCACAGGCCTCCATGCAGTTTCGCATAGTGGAAATATAAGTGTAGTAACGGCTGCCAATATCCTGCACATCGATCAGCAGGGCGTCTATATCGTCCAGCATTCCTTCCTGAGGACGGTTTTCACCGCCATAAAGGCTGTATACCGGAAGTCCCGTACGCCGGTCGATATAGGTATCCACTCTTCCGCCGGCGGCGATATCGCCTCTCACGCCGTGCTCCGGAGAATACAGGGCCTTCAGCATATAGCTCTCATACAGCATATCAATACTGGAAGAAAGATCTCTGCATACCCCTGTCGGAGAGGTAATCAGTCCAAGCCTTGTCTCCTTCAAGCCAAAGTTTTCCTTTTTCAGCCTGTCAATTCCATTTAAAACCATATTCATCACCCACCATACTTTATACTCATAAATAGGGTTCCGTCTGTCCTATCCTCTGTTTTTTGTTTCCTGACTTCAGCGTATTTTTAATCAGGCCGCCGTGTTCGGCCAGCAATTGCTCGGCCTCTTCGCGCGAAACCGCCAGCTTGATCATCACAATGGCCGTTTTTACGCTGAATCCGGCTTTCTTCAGAGTTTTTTCAGCTTCTTCGTAAGGACACCCGGTGGTATCGACAATAATGCGCTTGGCCCGGTCCATCAGTTTTTCGTTGGAGGGCCAAACGTCCACCATCAGGTTACCGAACACCTTTCCCAGCCGGATCATCACGCCGGTGGAAATCATATTTAAAATCATTTTTTGGGCTGTGCCGGCCTTCATGCGGGTGGAACCGGTTACGACCTCCGGGCCTGTATCAACGGCAATTACAATGTCCGCTGCACCCGGGTCCAGCAGCTTCTTGGAGCAGGAAATCAGCGCGGTTTTTGCACCAATCTGCCGGGCGTATCGCAACCCGCTCAAAACATAGGGGGCTTTCCCGCTGGCCGAAATCCCGATAACAAAATCCTTTTCATTGACACCCGCTTTTTTAAGGTCTTCAGCGGAAGCTGCGGTGCTGTCCTCCGCACCCTCAATGCTCTTTCGCAGTGCGGTATCTCCCCCCGCGATAATGCCTATCACCAGGTCGGGACTCACGCCATAGGTAGGCGGGCACTCTGAAGCATCCAAAACACCTAGCCTCCCGGAGGTTCCGCATCCCATGTAAAGGATTCTCCCTCCGCCACGCAGCGCCGTTTCCCCCGCTTCCGCCGCCTCAGTGATCTGGCCCAGTTCCTTTTCTACGGCAAAAGCAACGGTTTTATCCTCATCGTTAATAACTTTCATAACATCCATAATCGGTAAAGCGTCAATTGCCTTTGACTTTGCGTTGCGTTTCTCCGTATCCGGTAAAAAGCTTTTCACAAATCAACACCCCTATTCTTCAAGCCCATTGTGCACAGCGAAATAAAATTTCAATAAAAGTTTCTAAAATCTAAATTTTTATTGCATTTTTATTTTGTTTACGTTAAAATGACCTTATTAACAATACTTAAAACAGGGTTGTTTTATGCCTGATATGCTTGCCTTTCTTCCAGATCTTTCTGATCCCGGACCTCTTACCGACTCCCTGGGGAAATTCGTCCATCGCCCCGGATCACAGGGTTGGTAAAGGAGCAAGGTCCGGGGATCGGCAAGGCGCTTTTGCCGAAGTGCTTGGAAACCATACGGGAAGAGGGCTATGTCTGTGCTGTTACCGGCGGCGCGGGGCCTCGGGAGTTTTACAAAAAATGCGTCGGCACCGGGGCGGTTCCCGGTTCGTCTCCGGGAATATGCCGGTATTTTATAGGAGGCATGAACACACGAAACTAAACAAAACGGAGGGAAAAGGCAATGGACATCCTGGTATGTATGAAGCAGGTGCCTGCGACCGGAGAAGTAAAAATTGACGAGGCTACTGGTTTGTTAAAAAGAGACAGCGCAGCGGCTAAAGTCAACCCCTACGACCTGTATGCGCTGGAACTTGCCCTTTCTTTAAAAGAAAAACTGGGCGGTACGGTCAGCGTGATCAGTATGGGGCCGCAGAGCGCCGGATCCGCTCTGCGGGAAGCCATGGAAATCGGTGCTGACAGGGGATTTCTGCTTTGCGACCGGCGTTTTGCCGGTGCTGACGTACTGGCTACCAGCCGCACCCTGGCGGCGGGGATTAAAAAAGCGGGGAGCTACGATCTGATTCTCTGCGGGAAGCAGACCACCGACGGCGATACCGCACAGGTGGGGCCGGAAATTGCTGAAATGCTGGGAATTCCCCATGCCTGCTATGTGCAGCGGCTTTCGGTGGAAGAGAACGGCATTACGGTAAAAATCAATCTGGGAATAGAGGAAATAACCCAAAAAATACCTTTGCCGTGCCTGCTCACCGTAGAAAAGGACATAAACACTCCCAGGCTGCCAAGCTACCGTCGTGGTCTTGCCATAAAGGAAGAGGAACTGACGGTATACAGCCTGGATGATTTTGAAAATCAGGATGAACGGTTTTACGGGCTGTCCGGTTCTCCCACGCAGGTAGAGCGCATTTTCCCTCCGGATAAAAACACCCGAAAACAGATTTTTAAAGGTACGGCTGAGGAATCTGCTTCCCGGATGTACAGCATTTTGTCAGACGAAAAATACCTGTAAGGAGGTGCGTTATGGCTGGTCTTAAAATCCATCAGGAGAAAATAGGCAGCGAAGAAGCAAAAGCGCTGCAGGCGCTTTGCCCGTTTGGCGCTCTGGAATATCATGAAAATACGCTTACGGTAAACTCCGCCTGCAGGCTTTGCCGGATCTGCGTAAGGCAGGGGCCGCCCGGCCTGATTGAATATGTGGAAGAGGAACATTCCGGGGTAAACAAAGACGACTGGAAGGGCGTTGCCGTTTTCTGCGAAACGGAGCAGGATGCCCCCGCGCCCGTATCCCTGGAACTGCTGGGCAAAGCGAGGGAATTGGCCGGCGTTATCTCGCAGCCGGTTTTTGCGTTGGTCATCGGACATAATACCCGCTGTACTGTTCAGAGCCTGCTGTGCCATGGAGCCGACAGGGTCTATACATACGATGCACCACGGCTTGCGGGTTTTCGTGTTCTTCCCTACGCCGCGGCTTTTGAGGACTTTATCAGAAAGGTCCGTCCCGGTTCCGTTCTGGTAGGAGCCACCGCGCTGGGCCGTAGCCTTGCGCCCCGCGTGGCCGCGAGATTCAATACCGGCCTGACCGCCGACTGCACCAGACTGGAAATGAAGCCCAATACCGATCTGGTGCAGATTCGTCCGGCCTTTGGCGGCAATATTATGGCACAGATTACCACGCCGAAGCACCGGCCCCAGTTTTGCACCGTGCGCTATAAGATTTTTTCGCCCCCCGCTCCCCATGAGCCTTCGGGTGAGGTTGTTTTCATGCCGGTAACAGAGGAAATGCTGCGGGATGCCACCGAGGTTCTGTCAGTACAACGGCAGGAAAAGCAGCCGGATATCAGTGAGGCCGAAGCGATTGTCGCCGTAGGCCGGGGCCTGAGATCACAAAAGGATCTGCAGCTGGCAAAAGAACTGGCTGGTGCTTTGGGAGCACAGCTCGCCTGCACCCGACCCCTGGTGGAAATCGGCTGGTTCGGGGCCAAAAAACAAATCGGACTTTCCGGCCGGACAGTCAAACCCAAGCTGATCGTCGCCCTGGGGATTTCCGGTTCAGTGCAGTTTGCCGCCGGAATGCAGAACAGCGGCTGCATCATTGCCGTAAACAGTGATGAAGCCGCTCCGATCTTCAACATTGCCCACTATGGAATTGTAGGAGACCTGTACTCCGTGGTTCCCTTGCTGCTCGATAAAATCAAAAGCGGGCGGGCCCTGCCCGGGGAGGATTGCTGAGATGACTGAAAACACATTGCGGCGGGCCGATATCGGTGATATTGCCGCTCTGCAAAAGCTGGTGGGAGAGCAAAAGGTGATCCCGGGCAGCCTGTTGAGCGAGGACTATGCCCACGACGAACTTTCCGGCACCTCTGGCATGCCGGACGTACTGGTCCGGCCGGAAGGCTCCGGCGATATTTCGGCGGTTCTGCGCTATGCCGATGAAAACCGGATTCCCGTGGTGGTAAGAGGCAGCGGCACCGGACTGGTGGGAGCGGCGGTCGCCGTAAATCACGGCATTATGCTGGAAACCACCGGCATGAACAAAATTCTTGAGCTGGATGAACGAAACCTGTGCGTAACCGTGGAGCCGGGCGTTCTTCTTATGGAACTGGCTGCTTTCTGCGAAAGCCACGGCTTCTTTTATCCGCCGGACCCCGGCGAAAAAAGCGCGACCATAGGAGGGAACATCTCCACCAACGCGGGCGGAATGAGAGCGCTGAAATACGGTGTTACCCGGGATTATGTCAGGGGATTGGAAGTGATCTTGCCTGGCGGAGAAATTTTAAGGCTGGGTGGAAAAACAGTAAAAAACTCCACCGGCTACTCCTTAAAGGACCTGATCGTGGGCAGCGAGGGTACGCTCGCCGTTATTTCCCAGGCCGTTTTAAAGGTTATCCCCCTCCCGGCCGCCTCGCTTTCCTTGCTGGTCCCCTTTGAGAGCATCGATTCCGCCATTGAAACGGTACCCGAACTGATCCGTTCCAAAATTGGATTTACGGCGGTGGAATTTATGGAAAGAGAAACGGTTTTGTTTTCAGAGGAATATCTCGGCAAGCGATTCCCAGACACCAAAAGCCCTGCCTATCTTCTGCTTACCGTGGATGGAAGCAGCCCCCAGCAGGTACAGTCTCTTTATCATGAGGCAGCCGGGCTTTGCCTGCAACTGGGAGCCAAAGACGTTTACCGGGTGGATACGGAAGAAAGAAAATCCGCCGTGTGGAGCGCACGGGGCGCATTTCTTGAGGCAATCAAAGCAAGCACCAGCGAAATGGACGAATGCGACGTCGTGGTTCCCCGTACCCGAGTAGCGGAATTTATCCGCTATACCCACTGTCTTTCCCAGGAGGCCGGCCTGCGCATTCCCAGTTTCGGCCATGCGGGAGACGGCAATCTGCATATTTATCTCTGCCGGGATGCTCTGGAAAAAGCGGAGTTTCAAAAACGGCTTGCACTGTGTTTCGACGCTTTATATAAAAAGGCCGCCCAAATGGGCGGTTTGGTTTCCGGCGAACACGGAATCGGCTTCGCCAAGCGAAAATATATGGAAGGGCAGCTTGGAAAAACCCAGCTGGAGCTGATGCGGGGCATAAAAAAGACATTTGACCCTAACGGCATTTTAAACCCGGAAAAGATAATTCCTTAGAAGGGGGTTTTCATATGGACGGATATTACGCCGGCTGGGATGGCGGCGGCACCGGCACAGTCGTTGAGTGTGCCTCTTCCGATGGACATATCCTTTTCCGCGGTAAGGCCGGGCCCCTTAACTTCAACGGAAGCACCCCGGAAAAAATCAAAGCTACCGTTCTTGACGCCATATCCCAGATGAATGCCCTGCCCGGAGGCCTTGAGGCTTGTCTTGGACTGTGCATTGCCTGTGCGGGCAGCAGCAGCCAAGCCAACCGCGATCTGATGGAGCGCTTTCTGAAGGAAGCCGGTTGCCACATTCCCCATCTTCTGGTGGGAGACCATGAAAGTGCCCTTTCGGGAGCGCTGGAAGGAAAGCCCGGTATGGTGCTGATCAGCGGAACCGGCTCGATCTGTCTCGGAAAAAACAGCCAGGGGCAGGTCCACCGCTGCGGGGGGCGGGGTCACCTGATCGACGACGGCGGCAGCGGTTATGCCATCGGGCGGGATATCTTATCGGCGGTGGTACAGGCCGAGGACGGGAGAATCCCGTTTACCCTTCTCACCGAAATGGTCTATTCCCATCTGGATATTTCCGGCGTGGAGGAGCTGATCGGTTTTCTTTACGCGCCGGATACCTCCAAGAAGGAGATTGCCTCTCTGGCTCCGTTGGCTGCCAAAGCCTGCGAACTTGGCGACAGTGCGGCGGTACGGGTTGAATCGCGGGCAGCAGAGGAGCTTTTTCTGCTTGCCGAAACAACCGCAAAACAGCTTTTGCTTACCCGGGCTCCCCTGGCTTTCAGCGGCAGCATCCTGAATAAGGACTCCGTCATCCGGGAACTGGTCGCCAAAAAGGCAAAGCAGTCTTCCTTCAGGCTGCTTCCCTGTCTGCCGTCCGGAGATGGCGCCCACGGAGCTGTCCTGATTGCCCGTTCTCATTTTCCAGCATGAAAGAGGATGCAGACAGCAAATTTGCTGTCTGCATCCTCAAACTGTTTATAAAGCCTTCTTTATGCCGCCATTTGTTATTTGGGACATGATCAATTTCAGCCTGTCACTGTGGTACCGCCTGATCCTGAAAGAAACGGATCATGACAGCCCATATCTGGTCAGGGCGTTCTGGTAGATTTCAAGGTAACGGTCAATCCTTAAAGCTTCAAAACCTTTTACATAGTTGTCCCATTCATCGAAGGATTTTTGGCCGGTAATAAAAAGGGCTCTGTTTTCATTCAAATAAGTTTCGATGTCCGTAGAGATAGTTGCCATATCGTCAACATCTTCCTCATTCCACATCAGAGCAGGCCAAATCGTTTCCGGAGCATATTCGTACAAAGCATCTGAACTGGCCTTGGTTATTGACTGCATTTCTCCACCTTTAAAATATTTTTCATTGGCAACAGAAGGATTCCCGCCGCCAGCCCATGGAACATAAGCGCCCAGTACCTGTTCGTAGTTAATTCCGTCCGGATTGTTCATAACGTAATCGGTGTACTGGTAATCGCCGTTTTCGTCGACGTAATAGGTCTCGCCCTCTACTCCCATAAAGTACTCACGGATTCCATCATCACTGTACCAGTAATTCTCCCATCGCATGGTTGCTTCCGGATAGGAATTGGAGCCGGTTATAATAAAGTTGCCGACACCTGAAAGGGAGGTGGACTGATTATTCCATAATTGGTCGCCGTTTGGTCCGACAAGCGGCTGAGAAAGCCCTACCGCTTTGTCTCCGTATTCCGAGCCGATGATGGCATGGTTCGCGGCCGAATAGCATAAAGCCCTGCCTTCTTCTCCCTTGGCAATCAGTTTGGACAGATCCGTAGAAAAGATCTCCTGATCCAGCAATCCCTCCGTATATAACTGATTTTCATACTGCAGCAGTTGCTTATAGGCGTCGCTGGTCTGCTGGAAACGAAGATTGCCGTCTTTGTCAACATCAACATAGGCATGTTTGCCTCCCCGTGTTCCAAGACCGAAGCTACCTTTCAGCCAGTTTTCCGCAAAAGCAACACTGAAAGAGGTATAGGGTATTTCATCCTCTATGCCATTTCCGTTATAGTCCAGGGTTTTAAAAGCGCGCAGCACTTCGGTAAATTCATCCAAAGTGGCGGGTACCTCTTTGCCTATCATTTCAAGTGCTTCCGAATTAAAAAACGGCTTTCCCCCTGAGGTAATCGCAGGGGCGGCAAGAATGTAGCTTAAAGAGTATACATTGCCATCCGGCATGGTCAGTCCGGTTTCGGCTTCGGGAAATTCTTCAAAAACAGCTTTCACGTCAGGCGCATATTTCTCAATCAGAGGAGACAGGTTTACAAAAGAGCCTTCTTTTGCGTATTTGTAAACATCGGTAGCGGAAAAACCCATTTTAAAGAAGGCGTCGGGAAGTTCATTGGACGCCATAATAATGTTCCTTTTTTCAGAAACAAATTCCGAGGCAATACAGGTCCAGTTTACATCAATGTTGGACTTTTCCTCATAGTTTTTCAGGATTACCATGTCATTGAAATCACTTTGTACCGTGGTCTGCTGGCAGGTGATGTTCAGGACGATTTTTTCATTCACTATGGGAAAGCCTTCCGTATTAAGGTTGGGGACTTCTTCAGAACTTTGCGCACCGGAACCTGCACTTGAAGCGGACAGCACCTCCGAACTGCCGGATGAAGGACCGCATGCGGTAAAGCAGCTGGTCAGAATCGCAACGCACAATAACAAAGCGGGGATTGATTTCCAATTTTTTACCATTTTGACGCCTCCAATAAAAATATATTGATATGTCGCTTAAGCAACATAAGGGTTACCATTTTATCCTTTTATAGCTCCGATCATAACGCCTTTTACAAAAAACTTCTGTATAAACGGATAAATCAGCAGCATAGGAGCGCTTGAAACCACCACAACGCTGTACTTAATCGTTTCTGCACGCATTACCCTTCTTGCCATTTCCTCGGCGGAGGAATCCATAAGATTCTGAGCCTGATTCATGACCAATATTTCTCTTAAGAACATCTGTAAAGGATATAACACACGTTTATCGATATAAAGCATCGCGCTGAAATAGGAATTCCAATGATCTACCGCATAATACAAGGCAAGCACCGCTATAATCGGTTTCGATAAAGGTAAAATAATACGGATTAAAATTCCCGTATTGGAACAGCCGTCTATAAAAGCGGCTTCCTGCAATTCATAGGGAACCGAGCTTTGAAAGTAAGTCCTCATAATAATCAGGTTATAGGTGGAAATTACACCGGGTAAAAGCAGGGAAAGCCAGTTGTTGAGCAGATGCAGCTTTTGAACCACTAAATATATGGGAATGATTCCTCCGCTGAAAAACATGGTAAAGGTGAAAATCACCATGAGTACTTTTCTTCCATACAAGTCCCTGCGCGAAAGCGGGTAGGCGCCCAAAGTGGTCATCAGCAGATTCAGAGCCGTTCCGAGAACGGTAATAATGATGGTATTGCGATAGCCCAGCCAGATTTCAGCATTGTTAAAAACTTCCCGATATGCCTCCAAATTATATCCGACAGGCCATAAGATCAATTTTCCGGTAGTAACCATTTTGGGATCGGAAAATGAAGCGCTTAGCGTAAAAAGCAATGGATAAAGAACGATAGCGGTAATCACGATCAAAAGGACTCCGTTTACTGCTTCGAATACAATCTCACCTTTGGCTTTTCTGTTCACGGAAAAATTCATTACCTGCACTCCTTTCTACCATAAGCTGCTTTCGCTTACTTTCCTTGAGATGGAGTTAATCGTAAGCAGTAAGACACAATTCACCACGGAATTAAAAAGACCGATTGCCGTAGCATAGCTGTACTGGGCACCCTGGATACCAATGCGGTAAGAGTAAGTGGCAATAATGTCTGAGGCAGACAGATTCAAATCATTCTGCATTAAAAAGGCTTTTTCAAAGCCGACATTCATTAATTTGCCTACATTCAAAATCAGCAGAATAACAATAGTAGGAAGAATCCCCGGCAGATTAATATACCATATCCGCTGAAATCTGCCGGCTCCGTCTATTTTTGCAGATTCATGAAGCTGTATGTCGATTCCCGCCAGTGCGGCAATATAAATGATGGAACCCCAGCCTGCGGACTGCCAGATCCCGGAAATAACGTACAGCGGCCTGAACCATCCCGCCGACTGCATAAAGTCAATCCGGGTGCCTCCCAGAACCTCAATCATATAGTTGATAAGGCCATAATCGCGGTTTGTGAATATCTTAACCATTCCGACCAAGACCACCAGGGAAAGAAAATGAGGCGCATATGTAATATTCTGTACCAGTTTTTTAAAGAACGTGTTTTGTACCTCATTGATCATCAACGCCAATATTATGGGAACAGGAAAACCAAATACCAGTTGGGCGACACTGATTCCCAGAGTATTTCCAATCAGCCTTAAAAAATAAGGAGACCCCATAAAACGGCTTAAGTGCTTGAACCCTACCCAGGGACTCCCGGTTATTCCCTTCGTCGCAACAAAATCTTTGAAGGCAAGCTGCAGGCCATACATAGGTCCATAGCAAAAAATAATATAAAATGCGATCACGGGAATCAGAAGCAGATATAAGTCATAATTTCGTATAATGTTTTTCGAATATAAAAAGGCTTTTACCTTCCCTTTTTTCGAAGTACCAACTGCCTGTCCAGCCGTTTTCAGTTTTGTTATTTCCATAAGCGTTCTCCTTGCCATCAGTTATAGATAAGCCCTTCCGCCTGCTCACGCAAGGCAGATATGCCGCACCGTCTGCAAACGGTGCGTCCGCGAAGATTCATAGGCGGCAAGTGCCACCTCCAGCGCTTTTGCGCCGTCCTCTCCGCTTGCCACAGGTGCTTTTCCGGTGGAACATACCTCTGCAAATTCCGCAATCATCCCCTCATCGCCGCTGCCGCTCCAAACAGCATCTTCAATGATCCCTGCTTCCGTGTCATAGATTCGCTCTACTTGTCCGAAGGCTTTCAGATTTAAAACTCCTTTCGTTCCTACAATCTCCACGTCTACCTGAGGCCATATGGGATAATTCCTGTGATGGGCCCAGCTGCAGTCAATCGTGGCAAACACCCCGTTTTCAAACTGCACATTTACAATCCCGCAGTCCTCGATTCCTTTATTGTGAATCAGCTCTCCGCTTTCACAATATACCGAGCGATACTCGCTTCCGGTGAACCATCTCATCACATCGGCCAGATGCACGGTGTGGTCCATAATGGCTCCGCCTCCGGAAAGACTGGGGTCCAAAAACCAGCCGGACGGGATTTTCCCATGATTAATTCCTGTCATACACAGGATTTCTCCAATGGAGCCTTCCTCAATCAGCCGTTTTGCTTCCAAAACATTTTGATTGAAACGCATGGGGAAAGCGTTCATCAGCCGGATATGGTGTACTGTCGCTGCTTTCACCATCTCATACGCGTCAGCAGCGCTGACGGCAAAGGGCTTTTCCACCAGGACATGCTTGCCGCATGAGGCGGCAGCCACCGCAACTTCCCGGTGCTGCTTGTTATTAGTGCAGATAATGACACCCTCTGCCTCCGTATCCAACAGGTCATGATAATCCCGATAATATTCCGTGTTAAATACGGCCGCCATTCTTCGGCCGCGATCTTCATCGGCATCCGCAATTCCGGCTAGCTCTGCACCTTCTATGGACGAAAGGGCCCGTGCATAGCTCAGTCCATGCATATGTTCAAAGCTGATAACGCCGATTTTAACCTTACGACTTCTTAACATATCCCAGCCTCCGAAGCACCGATGCTTTCTCCCGTTTGCACAGACCTTACTGCAGCCAACGCTATTTTAAGCGCCGCCAGAGCTTCCTCTCCCGTAACCTTAAGAGCGGTATCCTGCTCAACACAATCTATAAACTCCCTGATTTCGGTGGTATAAGGGTCTAATGACGGACAAAGGGGAGAAGAAAATACCGTTTTATAGCTTCCGGTATTTTCATACCGTTCAATGCCTGTATTTTTAATGCTGTCAAATTCAATCTGACCCGAGGTGCCCACCACCTCAAAGGTTGTCCGGAAAGGGGATCCGTCCGGATAAGCCCAGCTGCCTTCCACATGAGCAATTGCCCCGTTCTGCATGCGCAGCGTCACCATGCAGTGGTCTTTGTCCAAAACCTTTCCCTTCAGGCTCAGGGCATAAACCCGTTCTATCTTCCCAAACGAATGGCAGATCCAGTCAAAATCATGAATAATCAGATCCAGCATCAGTCCGCCGCTTCTGCTTTCATCCGCATACCAGTTCTGCCAGCTCCACCGGGGAAAGCCCTGATTGCGGGTGGTACGAATCAGCCTCGGAGTCCCGATACGTCCGCTGTTTACGGCCGCTACCGCATTGGCATAGGCCGGAAAATACCGGACCACATGCCCTACCGATAATTTAAGATGCTTCTGCTGCGCCATCCCGATCATTTCTTCTGCGTCCTTTACGCAGAGGGCAATCGGTTTCTCGCAGAATACGTGCTTTTTATGCTGAAAGCCCTTCACTGCATATTCTTTATGCAAATAGGTCGGCAGACAGATATCCAAAACGTCAAAATCCTCGTGAAGAAGCATTTCATAAAAATCCGAATAAGCACAAGAACCATTGATTTCCGCCGTTGCCTCTGCTTTCGCCTTGTCTATATCGCAGACAGAAACAAGAGATGCGTTCGGAATGTTCCGATAAGCGCGGGCATGAACATTTCCCATTGTTCCGCAGCCAAGCAATGCAATTTTTATCATGTATGCAACAACTCCTCCTATTTCTGCATTACCGGGGCAGAGATAATATTTTCAGTGAATATTTTTTAATCAGATAGCCGGCATATTCCGATTTTCCGAGGAGACTCACCGCATGCGCGTCACTGCCGACAGAAAAACTGACTCCCCGGCGCGCAAGACGGGCCACCACCCATTCTCTGGGAGTGGAAGTGGCTCCGTGCAGCTCACAGGCCTTTCCCGAACGCACCAGACGCCGTCCCAGCTCCTCTATGTAATCTTCCGTAAAAAAGCGGTCGCAGATTTCTTTGCAAAGACACTGCCGGGATTCATAGGTAGTCCCCTCAACCCCCATGGGTCCTATGGGGAGGTACCCTTCCGGATGTCCCAGAACATCGCCGCCGCCCAGAGCCATATTCAGCACCTTCTGCCTATAAGCCTCCCAATAGTCCCGGCAGAAATAGTCGCCTGCTTTCAGCGGCTTGCCGTATTCCACATAATGAGGGCTGGTAATGATCATGTCACACATGCTTTTTACCCGGTCAGATAAAACGAGACAGCCGTCAAAGCCCGTGCAGGTCTCTATTCCGCACCATACCCTCAAGCGCTTTCTTTCCGAATATTTCCGTATCGCTTCAAAATGAAGGGCAAGCTCGTTTTCGGTGGTGAAGCGGTTTAGAAGATGGACGTCATTGGGATCAAAATGGTCTGTAATGGCGATCTGTTCCAGACCCTGCTTTTCAGCAAGATCGATCACTGTACGAAAATCCGCTTCCCCGTCTGAAAAACAGGTATGGATATGGTAATCTACCATCATGTTTCCTCCCTCATATCTGAACCAGTTTGAAAAATTCCGTCTGAAAAACATAAGAGGCCATTCCCAGCAAACAGGCGCTCAGGCTGAAACTGGAGGCGTAAATGTTTAATCCGGCCGCAAATGGCTTTAAAACCTGCAATTTAACGTCAGCGGATACCTGCTCTATGCATTCCGGCAATCTTGCAAGAGAGCCGCCGATAATCACGGTGTCCGGATTAAAAAGATTCACTACATTCACGATTGCTATGGTTAAATAGCGGAACTGCTCTGAAAGCACTTGCCGGGCGATCCCGTCCTTTTCAATATACAGGTTGACAATATCATTGTAGTCCAGCATATAGGGATCAATAAAATCCGAATGGCTTTGTTCATACAAATCCAAATAGCGCCGCACGGCAGGCATCTCGGAAAGCAGTGCGCCAAGAGCGCCGGGAATATGATTGGGGCGGGTTTGTTTTCCGTTCATATCAATGGTGGTATGCCCAAGCTCCAGACTTGATCCGTCGTGACGAAACAATTCCCCCTTCAGAATTAATGACATTCCGACCCCATATTCGCATAAAATATACGCCATGCTTTGCCTGGGGGGAAAAGACGAAAAATTATATTCTCCAAGAATTAGAGCGTCTGTATCCTTAAAAATATAGGTTCGAACCGTGAATGGAAAAATTTCATTTACCATTTCTGCTATGTTGAAATTTTCCAGTCCCAATGGTGCGGAATACAGCACAGCGTTTTTGGTATAATTGAGAATTCCCGGTATGCTGAATGCAACCGCGCGAATTTTCACAAACAGATCGTTATGTTCTTCCTGCAGACTTTTTACCAAAAGCCCCATCAACTCCCTTACCCTTGCAAAGCCGTAAATAATCTGCGCCGCCGTCTTGCTGTAAACAATGCTGCAGTTGAAATTTACAATTGCAACTGTTGCACCCTTAGGCGTAATGCGGACAGATAAAGCATAAGCCCGTTCTCCGTTCAGGCAGTAGAGCATCGGCCTGCGTCCCCCGCACGATTTACCCGTGCTTTTTTCTAAAATCAGTCCTTCCTTCATAAGCTCTGAAATCTGCTTGGAAACGGTAGCGGCACAGAGATTGGTTTTCCTTACGATTTCGGATATATCCAGGCTTTCCTTACCGATAAACAGGTTTAAAATTGCCTGCTTATTAAACGATCTCATAATCTGTTTTGTTGCTTTCATGCCGTGCTCCTCCGGAGACTACCCGATTAAAATTTCATTTAAAATCCTGCCGGTTGCCTCTTTCATGACCGGGATCCCGGTCGCTTTGCATAGGGTGGGCATCAGGTCGATTACCTGTGCTTCCCCGCGCATCGTATAATTCTTCTTAATGCGGGGGCCTTTCATCACGGCGAACACCCTGCTGCATTTGGGATGCAGACTGTCATGGGAAGCGGCAAGCACCGGAATATCCCTGTGCTCAATATTAAAATGCATTCCCTCTGGGGGAGAGATCAGGAGATCTGCGTAAAGAGGAGTACCCCCTCTTTCCATCAATTCCTGTTTTGTAAGTACCTGGTCTGCAAAATAAAGCGGCTCCAGCTGTCTTTTCAGCATATTCAGATCGGTTCTGCCGTCTTTTACGTAAAGCTGACACTGAATTCCATGGGAAGTAAGCAAAACATCCCAATCTTCAGAAACCTGTTCCCCTGCAGAGCAAACCGATACTCTGGCAAACCCCAGAAGGTGAAGCTCCCGTATAAGATCATCGATCCTGCTTTCTCCCGTAAAGGGAATCATTCCATGATCCGTAGTCAGCAAAATCGTCATACGGTCATATAATCCCTTCTGCTTCAGCAGACTCAAAGTATGGAACAGTCTTGTATCTATTTTTTTCAGCCTGTCGATCACATTCTGTACCCGCCCGCTTTCAGTACCGGCTCTATACGGAGCAGGATTATGTCCAATCGTGTCCAAGTCATCCAAATAAAGAAACAGGGCGCCGGGCAGCATGTCGAAACGATAGCAGCTACCGTTGCATGTTATTCTGTTCTCTTCAATTAATCGGTCAAGAAGATCAAAACGCACTGCATAATCTCCCCCGGGCTGTACATACAAATACTGCGGGTCATCCAGAGAGCACCCTTTACCCTCGAGTGCAAACTGCTGGATAGACAAGCAGGGAATCTGCTGTTCTTTTAATACCTGTGCAACCGTTTGGGCCCGATTCAGCCTTTTACACAAAATAACAGTGTTGTTTTCCCTGTTAAGATATTGATAGCAATTTCCCGTTTTGCCGGAATAGGCTCCGCTGACGATGGCGCTTTGCATAGGAAATGTTATGGACGGAATCCCCGTATGGATGTTTTCGAAATACGTCCCCTCCTGAATCAGAAAAGACAGGGCGGGCAAGACCCTCTGTCTTTCCTGAATCAAATCAAAATAGTATCCTGCAAATCCATCCAGATTAATGTATAAAAACGGAAAATCCATATTTATATTAGCGCCACCTTTTTTTAATATATAAAATATTGCAACTAAAAATTAAATCAAAATTTATGCATTGTCAATATAAATCATCATTATAATCTCATGTTTTATGTATATTATAAATCATATTTAAAATATCTGTTGAAATTAGGCAATGAACTTGTGCAACTTTTTTTATTCTGTAAAAAAACTAAAATTAGTATGGCAACCGTCCGCGGCACAAAAAAAGTCCTCTGTTTTTTTAAACAGAGGACTTTTTTGACCTGGATCAATCGGAAAGCTGCGTGATATCCGCGTCTTCTCCCGACAGAAGTTCCGGAAGAATATCTTCAAAAGTTTTTCCTGCCTGATTAAAGGTCTGATTATGGATCATCGAATTGGACTGCTTTTCAGGGCTGTTTTTCAGTATCTTTTTATAAATTGACATTTCATGCCGCTCCTTTTCGTATTATACCTCGTCATTATTGTGCGGCATTTTCAGAAACTTATTGCTAGTAAACCCTGTTAATTACAAAAGCATATCGTTTACGTTGTTTATAATAACTGCTTACCGTTCACTTTTCATTTTTTATTTCTAATAATAATCGCGTAATCTCAGCCAGAGAGCCGCAAACCAAACATGGCTTTGCCGCGTTTTTAGAAATATCCTCCATAGAGCATTCGCCGGTTAAAACCAAAATGGAGGTTGCCTTGGTCTGGTATGCCAGAGCAATATCGGTATAAATCCTGTCCCCTACCACAGCAACCTCTTCTTCCTTACAGTCCGTTTTTTCCAGAATATAGTCCAGCGTATGGCGGGACGGCTTGCCGAAAAATTCCGGCGTCACTCCCGTGGATGCCCGGATCAGCGCGGCCATGGAACCACAGTCCGGAATAAAGCCGTTTTCCACCGGGCAGTTAAAGTCCGGATTTACTCCCAGAAGCGGCTTTCCGCTCCGCACCAGATTACAAGCCATCACCAACTTTTCATAGGTCAGGGTCGTATCAAAGCCTAAAACCACAAGATCGGCGTCCTCCTTTGCCAGACGGATACCCGAAAGCCGGAAATCTTCCTCCAGCAAAGGCGTACCAACCACGTATGCGCTTTTACCAGGATAGTTTTCCTTTATATGTTTAATAATCACGTGATTGGAGATCAGCATCTTATCGGCAGAAACAAAAATCCCCATTTTCTTTAGCTTTTCCAAATAAGCTTTGGCATTTTTGGAAGAATTATTAGTAAAAAAAATAAAATCCTTACCGCAGGACTTTACAGTGTCTAAAAAATCCGGAGTAAAATCAAACAGCTTGTCCCCCAAATAAATGGTGCCGTCCATATCCAGCACAAAGCACCTTATCTGCTTCAGCCGTTCCTTTTTATAGTCGGAATCCAGCATTCTTTCCAGGTTCAATTTGTCCCGCACTCCCTCGTTTTCGATTTCGGCGCCATGATTCTGCAAAACCTGCCGCCGCATTGTCTGTGCATATCGCTATTATACCAAAGTTCTCAGTCTATTCAAATAGGGGAAAGATTGAAAAATGGATTTTTCGACCAGAGTTTTTTTCCTCTCGCGCCAAAAAGCGAAATGCGGACTTGGCTTTGCCGGGCGGTCAAAACATTTCGGCTTTGCAAAAAGAAGGTCAAGGACATGATTTGATAAAAAATTCATTTGTTATTTTTCTGCTGCTGTGTTACACTATAGTGTATATAACAAATCTCGGAGATGGACTATGCAGGCAAAATATATACAGGCGAAATCTACCCCTATTGTTTCCTCTGATCTTTTTGAACTGCTGCCCCGTTTCCTTTTACAGTGGTATGAAGTCAATGCCAGAACCCTTCCCTGGAGAGAAAATACCGACCCATACCGGGTTTGGGTTTCGGAAATAATGCTCCAACAAACCAGAGTATCCGCCGTAATCCCCTACTATAACCGATTTATGGAGCGTCTTCCTTCTATCGCCGATCTGGCGGCAGCAGAGGAGGCCGGGCTTTTGAAGCTCTGGGAAGGATTAGGCTATTACAGCCGTGCAAAAAATCTGCAGAAAGCAGCAAAAATTATCTGTGCCGAATATGATGGAAAAATGCCGGCAGACTTTGAATTGCTTAAAAAACTGCCCGGCATCGGTGAATATACCGCCGGCGCCATCGCCTCCATCGCGTTCTCCCTGCCTGTTCCGGCGGTAGACGGCAACGTCCTGCGCATTATGTCCCGCCTGAAAGCGGATTCGCAGGACATGACGACTGTCAAGGCAAAAAAAGAGTACGGCCAAGTGATTCAAGGCATCATTCCCAAAGACAGGACCGGTGATTTTAACCAGGCTTTGATGGAATTAGGCGCTCTGATCTGTCTGCCAAACGCCGCCCCTCTGTGCGAACAGTGTCCGGCAGCTTCTGTCTGCGCCGCTCACCTGCAGGGAAATGAAACCGATTATCCCGTTATGCCCGCTAAAAAAGCACGCAGACAGGAAAAAATTACGGTTTTGCTGGTTGAGCAGAACCAGCGGATTTTGCTGTGCAAACGGGAAAACAAGGGCCTTTTGGCCGGACTATGGCAGTACCTGGTTCTGCCCGAAGCGTTGGAACAGCCGGAAATTTCAAAGTGGTGTGAAGAAAACAAGATTATTTTGCAAAGCATTCAGCCGCTGCCGCAGGCCAGACACATCTTTACTCACGTCCAGTGGAATATGCAGGGTTATTACCTGAAGGCGGCAGGCTGTCCGGATGAATCCTTCGGCGATCATGTGTGGGCGGACAAAAATTCGCTGCTTGTCCAGTATGCCGTTCCTTCGGCGTTTAAAACCTACACCGAATTTTGGCTGAAGCATCTTTCATAAAAAGAGATACTGAATAAAAAATAACAGGATTTGTTATAGAATTTTGCAAAGGCGCATAAAAGCGCTTTAAGTATTGAAAAGAGGAAATGAATGAATCAGATACCCTTCCAGGAACTTGAACTGACCCCCGAGCTTTCCCGCGCCGTGGCGGAGCTTGGGTTTGAAACCGCCACGGACATCCAGGCTCAGACCATCCCCCTGATTAAAGCCGGTTACGATGTTATCGGCCGCTCCCAGACGGGCACCGGAAAGACCCTGGCGTTCGGCATTCCCGCCGTGGAAAGCATCGACACCCAGGAGCAGAAAAACAGCATCCAGGTACTCATTTTATGTCCTACCCGGGAACTGGCCATGCAGGCCTGTGTGGAGCTGAAAAAGCTGGCGAAATACCGCCCAGGCGTAAAAATTGCCGATATTTACGGCGGCGCTCCTATGGAGCGGCAGATCATAAAGCTGAAAAGCGGCGTGAATATCGTCGTGGGAACTCCCGGCCGGGTCATGGACCATATGCGCCGCAAAACCATCCGGCTGAACAACCTGAAAATGATGATTTTGGACGAAGCCGACGAAATGCTCAGCATGGGCTTCAGAGAAGATATTGAGACTATTCTGCAGGATGCGCCGGAAGAACGGCAGACCATCCTGTTTTCGGCTACCATGCCCCCCGCCATTCTGGAAATTACCAATCAGTATCAAAAAGATCCGCAGATCATTGAAATCAACAAAAACCAGGCAAGAAAATACTTACTAATCAATATCAGAAGGACCCGCAAATCATTGAAATCAACAAAAAGCAGGTCACAGTGGAAAATATCTCCCAGTATTACTGCGAGGTCCCCATGGGGCGCAAAAAAGACGCTCTCAATCTTCTGCTCCGGTATTACGCTCCGAAACGCACCTTGATCTTCTGCAACACCAAAAGCATGGTGGAGGAAATTCAGGAATATCTGGCCGATGCCGGCTACGACGCCGAGGGCCTTCACGGCGATATGAAGCAGCAGCAGCGCACCAAGGTGATGGACGCCTTCAAAGCGGGGCGCGTCTCTATCCTGATTGCAACCGACGTGGCTGCCAGAGGCATCCATGTGGACGATATCAACTATGTGTTCAACTACGATATTCCCCAAAACCCCGAATATTATGTTCATCGGATCGGACGGGCGGGACGCGCCGGAAAATCCGGCAAGGCCGTCACCATCTGCAGCGGCAGGCGGCAGGCGGTGGAAATAAAAATGCTGGCGCGGCTGACCAAATCCACTATCGAGTTTCAGAAGCTTCCCACCGTTGAGCAGGCCGTTGTCAGCGCTCTGGAAGCCAACCTGCAAAAAGCCGCAGAATATATCGACAGCCATTCCGAGCTGGTTTACGAGGAAAAGCTTTCACAGCTTACGGAAAAAGGCTATTCCCTCGAGAAAATTGCGGCGGCCGCCTTAGAGCTGCATTTCGGCCAGCCTCAGCTGGATATGGGAGATATCAAATCCGCCTACGGCCAGTCCGTGTCCGGGTTTGAAAAAGCCCCGTCAGGCGGCGGACGGCACGGCTATTCTTCCATGGCGAAAATCTCTTTAAACATTGGCAGAAACCAGCATGTCGCCCCTAACCACATTGTCGCCGCCATGGCGGAGCAGACACCTCTAAGCGGCGGAGATATCGGCAAAATCGAAATCTACGATAACAAAACCATTGTAGGCGTGCCGGAAAGCGAACTGGAAAACGTGCTGAACGCTTTAAAAGGCGCGTCTGTCTGTGGCCAGAAAATTACCGCCGCCCCCTACGGCGGGCTGAAATCTCCTTTTGAGAGGGACGCTTCTGCCCCCGATTTTGAGCCGAAGGATTATCGCAAACTGCTGCGACCAGCACGCCCTCCACGAGCGGCTGCTGTTTGAGCAATTGCAAAAAGCCTACGATACCGGCAGCGTCACCCAGATGATGCTGACCCCCAGGGCCATTCAGCTAAGCTTCCGGGAGTACGGCACATTCCTGGAGCATCAGGCGCTGCTGGCC
>ENA-UOOK01000917-UOOK01000917.1-fermentation-metagenome-genome-assembly--contig:-NODE-917-length-39571-cov-3.992940_pt1 | contig 39571 bp, 35 predicted proteins | sample MGYA00245777_ERZ724023 | MGnify/ENA primary metagenome ERZ724023 (study PRJEB28704, sample SAMN03018312) | fermentation metagenome | biome: anthropogenic terrestrial biome; feature: soil; material...
ATAATTATGTGCATCTACTAAATTTTTAAATACATGTTCATCAACTAAATATATACAATCTTTATCATTCTTTTCTAATGCTTGTTTTAATACTTCATGTATTCTATCATAGAATATATTTGTATTCTGATACTTATGGATTAAATCATATTTGTTATGTAAAGTATGATAAATTAACTTCTCATCATATCCCATTTTAATAAATGGTTGAATTATTCTATTATAATTTTCCTTATTATATTCAATATCATATAACGCAAATACTTCTTGGATATCTTTGCCATAATATATTTTATTATCTGTCATTTATTCCATTTCTTCTTTCTTTACATTTCCTTTGCTTAAACTATTTAACCATTCTTGTAATAGAGTTCTCATGCGTTTACTTGGTATATAAATCCAAATTTCCTTGCCATCACGAATAGCTGATCTCCATATCCACTGAATAAGTTCTGATAATGCGAATTTATCTTCTTTTACTTCTACACCATGGTCTAAAAAGTAATTTTTTAGATAGGGATTAAAATAAATATTCGCACAGTAAGCAAGATGTGTTTTAATTCTATATTCATTTGTCGATCTAGTATTATAAGAAAGAAATCCAGAAGTATACCCCTTGCCAGATAACAAACCTTTATAATCTTTATATGTAGTCCACATATTATATTGTGATGCAGATTTGAATTTATTTGTAAATACATTTTGAATATTGTTCTTTAATTTTTTTATTAATGGCTTTTGTCTTATCTTTTTTACGGCAGTCTCTCGGATTCATATGTTTTTGTAAAGAATCACAGGCCGTACAGCCTTGGCAACCGTGTTTACGTTTCAATGATTTACGAAAATAATGGATGGAAATGACAATGGATATAAAAAGTATAAGTACAACGGCAACTTCTTGAACGGCATGATGGGCTATGCTTTGATATACAGCAAAAGAAACCATCCATGCCAAAACAATGGTATAGAAAACGGCAAACAAAGCCCAGCGCCAGCTTCCTGTTTCATGTTTGATGGTGGCAATGGTAGCAATACAGGGAAAATATATCAATACAAACAACATCAAACTCAAGGCAATGGCTGAAGTAAATGCCGGAGTTCCATCGGGGCGTTTCTCGGAACGCAGGCGTTCGGTGAGTGAATGATCGCCCGATGCCACGTCGGCATTATACAATACCCCTAATGTACTTACCACTATCTCCTTCGATGCTACTCCTGTAAGTAGAGCGATGCTGATTTTCCAATCAAAACCCAAAGGCTCGAGTGCCGGAGAAATGAATTTACCGATATGACCCAGATAAGAATTTTCTTGTTGTTCTATTTTCATTTCAGCGGTGAGTTCATGACCGGCAATCGTTTGTTCATGACGAGGGAAAAAACTTAAAGCCCAGATAATGATTGATCCCAAAAGAATAACCGTTCCGATTTTTTTTAGGTATTGATAAGCTTTATCCCAGGTGTCGCGCAAAATGGATTTTACCCCTGGAATACGATAGGGAGGCAGTTCCATCACAGCCGGTACTTCATCTTTAGAGAATAAAAACCTTTTGAATATCAAAGCTAAAATTGCCGCCAAAATGATACCGAAAAAATAAATGGAAAACAATACCCAACCGGCATGAGCAGGAAAAAAAGCCCCTGCGAGCAATAGATAAATGGGCAAACGGGCACTACACGACATCAAAGGATTTATTAAAATGGTAATCATTCGGCTGTTGGGATTTCTGATGCTACGTGTAGCCATAATAGCCGGCACATTGCATCCAAAACCCATGATAAGCGGAATAAAGGAACGTCCGTGTAAGCCGATACGATGCATAACCGCATCCATGATAAAAGCAGCTCTTGCCATATAACCGCTGGTTTCCATAAAGGTAAGAAAAAAGTAAAGGATCAATATATTAGGAAGAAATACTAACACCCCTCCTACTCCTCCGATGATACCGTCAACCAACAAATCTTTAAGCATGCCATTCTGCATGGTAGCATCCAAACCATTGCCGGCCCAATTCACCAACGTTTCTATCCATTCCATGGGATAAGCACCCAATAAAAAGGTAGCTTGAAAGGTAATGAAAATGGCCATGACAAACACAAAGTAACCCCACACTTTATGGGTAAACATATGATCTAATTTATCTTGAAAACTTATTTCCTTAGGCTTGGCTGAACTATGGAAAGTCTCTTTCAAGGCTCCTTGTATAAACCCCTTACGAGCCCCGTCGATAGCATTGGAAGCATCATCAAGTAAATCATTTTCGATTTCCTTTACGGCGGCATCTCTTACCTTGATAATATCTTGATAATTGGGGAACTGTATTACAAAATTTTCAATCTGTTTATTATGTTCTAATAATTTGACTGCCAAATAACGCGGGGCAAACTCATCGCGGGCGCTTTCATTTTTCATTAATACCGTTTTAAGTTTTTCTATGCCTCTTTCTATACCGGCACCATAGTAAATATGTATGTGTCGAATGATAGTGTGAAGATTGATATTGTCTTCGAGATCAGATGGGGAAAATAAGCCAGACTTTTTAGCTCGACCTGCTTGCTTGCGATGACGATGGGAAAGATTGATTTGATGATAATGCTCATCCAACAATTCATCATCTTGTAAAAAAGGTAACAGATTTCCTTCTTTATCAAGAATATCGCTTCCTTCATACAATTTACTTACCACTTCCCATAAATCATCCATTCCTTGATTAGTCTCTATATTAACTGCTACAATGGGAAGTCCCAACAACCTACTCAACCAATCAATACTCAGTCTGCTTTCGTTTTTTGTTAATGTTTCATGATTATACAGGGCAATAACCACTCGTATATTCATATCAATCAAATGAGTAGTATACATCAACTGTTCTTTGAGTTTGCAGGCATCTATTTGTTGAATGATCACATCCGGAAACGCATGCATGCTTTCATCTTCTACTGTTTGTAAGATGGCATCCGTTAAAGGTAAGCCATACACCGAAGGCATGGCAACCGTATGAAAAATATAGGACTGATAGCTAAAGTTTGCCTCCGGTTTTTGTTTTTGTCCTATCCACGTAATGTGAATATGTTTACTCCTATCTAAGGCCAAGCGACGGATATGTTCATCCCTTAGCGTTTGATCATCTTCCCTTAGATATTGTTTGACGATTTCGAATTCGAGCACTTGTACAAAAGCAGCTTCGCTTCGTCTTAAAGAAATTTCTTTTGCATTGATGCGAAACGACATAAGGTTTGTAAGCTGTTTATTCAATATCACTTCCACAACCACTCCTTTCACAAATCCATTTTTGATGAGGTTTTTGCGTAAACCGCCGTGACCGTTTATCTTAATAATCACACATTTCTTCCCCGACGGAACATCCGAAAGCCTTGTATGTATATCGTGTATCATTGCTTTGTGTCTTTTATATTGAACTTACAAAAGTAATCTCAATATAACAAAGAAAGTATCCTTATAAATAAGGATTAATGTATAATCTTATTCATTAATAATAGGGATAGTTTATCATTCCATGTCTACATCAATTTTCAAGTCAAAACCACCTTAGACTTTCACTGCTCGTATAAACACATAATCGATTAAACCTCTCCGATGAACATATCCTAAGAGCCATGAGATAAAGGTAAGAGCCAATCCGATACGATAACCCCGTATGCGAATGGCATTGATAACGGATTTCCATTTCAAATTATAACTTGAGAATCCGGGATACACTTTATTGCCTACGCTTTCGGCCGTATCGACACGGAACCCTATCCGTTCCAGTTGCAATTTCAGTTCCGGTATCGACATCCAATTGGCTTTGGGCATATACCAATGTTTGGCACAAAAATTACTAACCATGCGATTGAATCGGTTTTTCTTGGCAGCAATGCTATCCACCATAATATCAGATAGCAATAACACACCGTTTGGTTTTAAAACGCGAAAAGAATTTCGCAAAAAAGCCTCTCTAGTGTTAAAATGAGCCGGTCCTTCAATTCCTATAACATAATCAAAGCTGTTATCTTCGAAGGCTAATTTACAAGCATCCATTTTCTGATACAGTATAGGTTTCTCCAAATCATTGGATTGATTATGTTCTTTAGCAAAGGCAATATGAGTTTCGGTAATGTCGATGGCGACAATCTTTTCAGGTTGTATTTTCTCCATTATTTTAAGCGTTTCGGCACCATAACCGCAAGCTACATTTAATATTTTCCCCGTATTGATAGGTTTCTCAAATTGTAGCATACGATTAATCAGGGCTTCTACCGCCTCATGATAGTGTTTAATATTGTCTATCCAATAGCCGAACGACAAAAATCCACCTTCTTGAAAGCCTCTTTTATCCGAACCGTGAGAATAGAACTTCTCTACTTTGTTTTCATGTGATAGTTTCATGTTTTTAAGAGTAAATAGCAGATTCTAAAACTTAATAATTATAACATCAAACAAAAAGCAGAATCTGCCTTACCCTTTGCCCGGCATTTGCCGCAAAGATATATTTTATTATTATACAAAATGAAAATAAATTATTATTGTCCGATAAAATCCAACATATTCTTCGCTTCGCTCAGAAAAACAGTCTTATATTTAGTTTGTTAAGCCTACTTGAATAAGTATTTTTCTTATTCGGTCATCTTTCCTCAATTCAATGATAGGATTAATCAAAAATATTTTTTTATCGCAAGGCAACGAAAAACATGTTTTTTTCGACTGTTGTGATAAACGTAAAATAAAAATTAAAAATATTAAAACATTAGTAGTATGAAAAAAATAGTTTTAATCTTAGTAGCCATAGGCTTAAATTATGTCGTTATCGGACAAAACGCATACGAATTATCACAAACACATTCAAAACAAATCACTTCTCCCCATTCTTCAAACACAAAAGCCATTAAACAAAAATTAGATAGTGTGGTCTATGATGAAAATTCCAAGTATGAATACTTTTACGGTATGGATGGAAATAACACGCTTACTTTTGGTTATAATTGGAATGTAAATGATAATAATTGGGAATATTATCTAAAAGAAGAATATACATTCGATGTAAATACTAATGTAACATCTTATCAGCTTTCGTTCTGGAATTCAGAATCTAACAATTGGATTCCTTATAATAAAGAGGAGTATACTTATAACGCACATATGAAAACAACCTCACATCTTTCCCAAACATGGGACCAATACATTAATGATTGGATAAACGATTCAAGATATGATTTTATGTATGATGCCAACCAGAATCTAACACAAAGAATATTAATCGCATGGGATGCAATCGACAATCAATGGGACAATCAATATAGATATGACTACTTTTATGATCTCAACAACAATGATACTGCTTATATTTTCTATATATGGAATATAAATTCATCGGAATGGGAAGAAACAAGAAAAGAAGTGAATATTATGGGTGTTCATGGAAATATCGACACAACTTATAACTATACTTTCGACACGAATAATTTATGGATTTACAGTTATAAATATATATATGAATATGGTAATCATGATAAATTAGCCGGTTTTTTTGCATTTACTTGGAACAAAGAGGATCAAATATGGGTTGGAAATATTAAATACGATTACACTTACGATTCCGATGGAAATCAAAATTCCGAAATTTTCTATTCTTGGAATTTAACGGACTGGATACCCAACAGCAAAACTGAAAAAGAGTATGATTCAACTCAAAACAATACAATAACCATTCAATATATGTATAACGGAGGCTGGATTCCTTCCGTAAAAAGTGAGTCTGTTTATAATCCTGCATTTTTATCAAACGAAATACTTATTCCTCAATCCATTCAAAACGAATATTCTTATTATAACAACCAAATATCGTCTATGAAAACATTTATTTATCAAGTCGGTAATTGGGAACTTGCCAATGAAAAGCATTATTATTATTCAAATACATCGGTCTCCATTGCGGATCAACAATTAACAGGAATAAACCTATATCCTAATCCGGCTAAAAACACTATCAATGTTGACAAAGGGGAAAATAAGGATGTTTGCGTTTTTATTTATAATATGATGGGACAATTATTATTGCAAAAAACACTTAACAGAATAGATTCTCAAATAGACATAAGTAATTTGCAAAAAGGAATGTATATTATTAATATTAAAAACGAAAAAGGAAACTATCTAAAGAAGTTTGTGAAAAATTAAAAGTTTTTAAATTAGGATATAGATTCTCCTCTTTACTCCATTACGTTCAAAATGACAATAATTTTAATAATAAAGGGAATTAAAGACCTCCATACTCCTGACTTCGATACTTTTTTTGAATTTTACAAGCATTTACGAGTCATCTATCTATAAGATTACTTGTTTCACGGATTCAATAACATCAAGGAATTTTTCTTTTAATTCGGGATGAACGATACCCGATTCCCGATTGAAATTTTGTTCGAACGAAGGCAAGGAAAAATCGGCAATGATATCCGCACCATGTATAGGGAACCTGATTTTAGCGGCACTGATTGAACCGGCACCTCCTCTCGGACCGGGAGAGGTGGATATCAACAATACTTTTTTCTCTTGAAACAGTTTCATTTTCTTCCGTGAAGTCCAATCCAACAGATTTTTAAAAGCAGCGGTATAACTTCCATTATGTTCCGACATGGAAATAATGAGCAAATCTGCTTCGGCAATTTTGGCTAAAAAACGGTCGATAACTTGCGGATGACCCTTTTCCGCTTCTACGTCAACAGTGAAAAGTGGAAGCGGATAGTCGTTTAAATCTAATACTTCTATTTCGGCATGTGCAAAATGTTGCGTTGCATGGGCTGCAAATTGCTTATTGATAGATTGCTTACTGTAAGAAGCTCCAAAGGCTATTATTTTCATATGAAATACTTAGTTTTAATCGTGTTCTACCCAAACCAAATCAGAAATCTTATATCCCAATTCTTCGGCTATACCCAAATACTCTTGTTTAATGGCTTCGGGTATGGTTTTTTCACGGGAAAGTATCCACAAATAGTTCAAATTTTTACCGGCTACTAAAGCATAGGTATAGTCGCTATCTAAAGCTATGACATTATAACCTGAATAAAAAGAAGCGAAAAAAGACACTTTCAGCTGACCTACGGTTTCATCACCCACAAATTTAGCTTTACCAATGGCTTGATCCCATTCTTTTTTCACATAATTATAGCCTTGGTTATCCACTTTGATAGTACCATCATCATTGAGAGAGTAAGTTGCCGTAGTGTTATTCAAATCGCGTTCGTATTTGAAATCTAAACGGGCTATTTCATACCATTTTCCCAAATATTTTTCTTTTTGAAAGTTTTTTACCGGTTCAGCTCCTTTGGGCATTTTGGCACAGGATGTAAACATTAAAAAAGTCAATCCGGCTACACATACGTTTTGAATACATTTTTTTGTGTTCATAATATCTTTTAATTAATAAAAATAAGGTTCTTTTTTTTATCCATACAGTAATAGCAGAACCCATCACTATTACCGATTATATGTATTATTAATCATGTTCCACCCAAACCAAATCAGAAGTTTTACACCCCAAATCTTTGGCCATTTTCAAATATACTTGCTTTACCTCCTCGGGAATTGTTTTCTTACGGGAAAGCAACCATAAATAATGCGTATTTTTCCCTATAACCAATGCATAAGTATATGCCTCATCCAAGGCTATTACATTATAGGGGGTATGAAATAATCCTCCATAAGAAATTTCTAACATAGCTATATTCTTATTAATGTAGAAGGTAGCTTTTCCTTCCTTTTTCATCCACTCCTTATTTTCTACATTATACCCCTGACTCATTACCCTTATTGTTCCATCTTCATTTAATGAATAGTTTACAGATATGTTTGATGATTTTTTTTCGTACTTAGCCTCTAATCGAGCAATTTCATACCATGTGCCTAAAAACTTTTCAATTTCAAAAAAACGTACTACAACCACTCCCTTTGGTACATTCGAACAGGAGTATATACTTCCAACAGTAAACAAAAGTCCCATTAATAATATTTTTTTCATCAATTTCATAAATAAATCATACCCAACACCAACTCGTAAAAACTCTTCATCTTAGTTATACGCTACGTTTTCTTTATATCGTGTATAACAATCCAATTTAAACATTGTTTACATCTTCAATAATATTTTATGTTAATATTTTCAAATTGATGATTGCTTATGCAAATAACACATATTGATAAGACTCTAAAAAAAAGACATTACTTATTCAAAGCAAACTCTCATTATCGTTGCCGTAGCTCCATCTGCATAATACGCAGGTTTACTACCTGAAAAGCTAAATCCGTTTTTCTTATAAAATTGAATAGCAGAAAGGTTTGTATCTCTTACTTCTAAGTGCATCCCTTCTTTATGCAAGCTTTTAGCCAATTTGAAAGCATGGTCTAAGAGATGTTGCCCGATTTGCATACCTCGAGCGTGAGGATGTACGGCAATAGAATATAATCTAAGGCTTTTGGCGCGTTTTGAATCTAATAATATAATGTAAGCCAAAATTTCGTTTTTCAATTCGGCAACATAAAAATAATTGTGTGATAACAAATACAAAAATTGGCGTTTGTTAAAAGCATCTACATCAAAACAAAGCCTTTCTATGTGTATAATTTTTTCTATATCTTTTTTATCGGCTTTACGAAACAAAAGCTGGGAATGCATATGGTTTAATATTTATATTCCAAGGCGCGGGAGAAAAAATTTAAAATACGATAATACAATTCATCTCCTAAAATAGCATCTTCCACTTCATGGTCTATACTCGGGTTATCATTCACTTCAATCACTATGGCTTTACCATTGATAAGTTTGATATCCACTCCATACAAACCATTGCCGATACATGATGTTACCTTTAAGGCCGTTTTCAACACATTCTTAGGAACTTGATAAATCGGTATGGTTTCATAAGCACCACATTTAGCCTTTCCATTTCCTGCATGATTGTATATTTGCCAATGACCTTTTGCCATAAAATACTTACAAGCAAAAAGAGGTTCATTATCCAATACCCCTATTCGCCAATCAAAATCCGTTGGAATAAACTCTTGCGCCAACAGTATGGCTGATTTTTGAAACAAATCATGTAAGCTTGCATGCAAGTCTACTTCATTATTGATTTTATTGATATCATGCGAAAAGGAGCCATCGGGTATTTTTAAAATAAAAGGTTGCCCCAAATCTTCCGCTATAGAAGTAAATGTATTTTTATTATTTTTAAACAATAAGCGTGATTTGGGTTGTGGTATTTTTTCTTTTGTTAACAATTCGGCCAGATACACTTTATTTGTACATCGAATAATGGATAAAGGATCGTCAATAACCACCATATCGGCTTGTTTGGCTCGTTGCGCCAAATGATAGGTAATATGATTTAAAGCCGTTGTTGAACGAATAAACAAGGCATCAAATTCCATCAATCGAGTAACATCTTCTTCCGTAATAAGTTCTGCATGAATATTCATTTTTTTTGCAACCTCCAAAAATTTATATAAAGCCTTTTTATCACTGGGAGGTAAAATTTCGTCCGGATTATAAAAAATGGCCAGATTATACCTACACGATTTATGGGCACGAGGGGTTCGCCATATTTTGGTATGAAAGCTATCCAAGGATTCTGCAAAATAATCTTGTTCTTCATCACTCAATTGGTGAAGAGACAGCGCTTCTACACTCTCAATTTGATTGCGCGATTTATTATAAAAACCTACCTTTAATATCGGACAAGGATAATTATCAAAAATATAACGAGCTATTTTTTCCATGCCTTTTTCTTTACATGTTCCAAAATAAATGTTTATATAAAACACCGAATCGCTAATGTTATTTTTTTGCATCCATTGATAACATATTTTATGCAAGGTATTATCCATACGAATACCTGTTCCCGCTTCCAAACGATTAATGGTTTCAACACTGGGAATGATTTTATCCCCACGAGCTTGAGCCAATAAAGAACAATAATAACCTTCGGAATTATAAGTCAAACTGGAACTTAAATTAATAACCAAATTCGAACCATTATTTCTTGAATTATGTTGAAGATAGTCGGATACACTTAATAAACTCTTCGTTTTATAAAACGGATTCCATTCCGACAACTTATCTAATAAAATAATTACATTTTGCATAGCTGAAAAATTGCGCAAAAATACTCATTTTTGTCTATGATTTTACTATATAAAATTATTTTTATCCATTTATGCTTATAAATACATTTGTTTGATTTCATGATATTTAAAAACATATGCCTTGGTTTCATTGTACATAAAAAAAACATCCTCCCATTTCAGGAGGATGCTTTATCAATCATGACGTTCTTATTCTGCTTGTATAGTTTGCTCAAGCTTTTCAACTTCTTTCTTTTGTTTATCAACAGACATTTTCATTAATTTAACCTTCTCTTCTGCCGTGTTGACTTGTTCTCTTTTTTGAGCTGCTTCCGTTTTAGAGATTTCGCCGCTTTTTTCCTGATTTTCAATTTTCTCTTTCGCTTCTTTTATTTTTTTCTCGTTGGTTTTAATTTGTTCTTCTTGTTTTTTGATTTTTTCTTTGGCTTCATCTCTTTTTAATTGAGCAGCTGCCTTAGCATCTGTAGCACGTTGTTGTCCAAAGGCTTTTCCGGAAAGTTCACCTTTATTTTTGCCATAGGCATTTCCCTTAGCCTGATTATCGTTCGCTTTGTCGGCTTTTTGTGCTTGTGATGTATCTACCTTATGCTCTTGCTTTTGATCTTGTTTTTGATCTTTCTGACCTTGTTTATGTTCCATTTTTTCTACCTTAGCTTCTGCTTTGGCTTTTTGTTGTCCTTTCCCTTGTCCTTGGGCAATACCCACGGAATAAGCCATTATGATGGCTACGACTAATGCAAATGATTTTTTCATCTCTTTTAAATATTATTTAATAATTGATCAACTTCTTGTTGCAATGTATCCATTTCCTCTTCAGATGATTGAATGACATTGTCTAAATTTTGATTCGATTCTTCAATGGCTTCAATTTGTTCTTCGGTAACTTCTGTGGTGTCGCTTGAACCTCCGCAAGCATAAAACATCAATCCTAATACAGGGATTATTAACAACTTTTTAATCATTTTGAATAGTGTTTAAATTACAAGCTCCTCTATATTAATTTAATTTTTTATTGTTTATTCAAGATGATTGAGGTGCCATAGCTCATCTTGTTTTTTTGCAAAAGTATATATTTTTTATTTGCACACTTAAAATATTTTATGTGAAAATTTATTTTTTTTACACATTGAATATTAAACAAATTACCATCAGAGAAGACTAGTGTTTGTGTGTTTTTTATAAATGACTCTTATTCTTTTAATGTTTTAATGTTAAAACTAAATAACAACATTTTGATTTGACTCGCAGGAAAATAAAAATTGCTTATTGTGACGAGTCAATAATATTCCATTCATAAATCCCGGCCAAGGATATTCGTGTTTCATTACATCATAATATAAACTAGATAACAGTGCAATGTTCCAATCGTGGGTTACATAGATATCTAAATAATTCTCATTATAATTATGTTTAAAAGCATCTAACATTTTTTGCCGGGCTGTATAAGGATTCATGATTTGTGTTTCCGAATATAAACCTTTAAACCAATTGGCAATAAATTGAAAATTTCCACATTTGTTCACATCTCCTAAAATAGGTTCTGGATCAAACACATAAAAGCCTGTTAAGAGATCATGACAAGTCAGGGAATGTACTTGTCCTTTATAAGATTCTTGAATGCATTCAGCGGTTTCCTTGCATCTTTCCACATGACTGTGATATAATCGTATAGGCTTATTCGTAGGCAAGTTCGTTCCGAAATCGCGTGCCATTTCTTTGCCTTCGGATGTAAGCAACTGATAAAGCGATTGCCTCGCATCGGTAATAATTTCTCGTATAGAATGACGTATTACTATGGCAAAACATTCTTTTGCAAAACTCAATCGAACGATATCTTCTCTTTTCATGTAGTAAAAATATTATTTATTTTGGGTGCAAAAGTAGTTGTTTTTTATATACTGGCACAGTAAGTTTATCAAGTCTTTGCATTAGTAGGACTTATAGATTCACAAAAGTATAGTTCAACTCCTTTTCATCTATGTGTAAGAGCAAATAACCCGCTTGTTCATTTCCATCTAACAATGCATCCATCGTAAGGTATGTTGTATTACCGAGTACTTCCACACTTTTTATATGATCATGACCGGTGATAATCATATTTACCTGATATTCATGAAACATATGCATCAAAGTGTGCAATTCTTCCACCAAAAGATTTGTGCTTCCCGTATGCCGTGTTCGAAAAAAGTTTACATGGGTAAACACAACACAATGACGGTATTCTTTTCGTTTGTTTTCCAGTATCCTTTTTAACCATTGCATTTGTTTTTCGCCTAAAGTACCGCTACCACTATCCAAACAGATAAACAAATCGGAAGCAAGAGGTGATTTTACGGTAAAATAATATACGGAAGCTCCGAATCGCGCATAAAATTCCTCCCATCCGTTGAAATACAAATCATGATTTCCTACCGTCAAAAACGATTCTATATCATTTTTATCGGGACGTATGGCCGACAAAGTATTGTAATCTTCCGAACGACCGGTTGTGATATCACCGTTCATGACCACTGCCAATGATTTTTTCTGTAGGACATCCTTAATAAACAAATCATAATTCTCGGTTGACCCAATATGACTATCGGCCATTACCATGATTTTATACGCATCATCAGAAGTAACAATCTTCGGATATCCCTGCCGAGTGTTCCACTCCATGGATTGATCAAAACGCTCGCTTACTTTTTCATAGGACATCAAAGCACTGCGTAAGTCAATCTTTTCACAGGAAGAAAAGACAAGACAGGAAAGGAGGCATATCGTTTTAATTATTGAATTTTGCATACACAACCGCTTCTTATAAAAAAACCGAAAGGATTTACACTTAAATTAAAGGCGCCCGCACTTTTATACCATCCTTCTAAAAACAGTTTAAAAGTCGGAACTATATCATAACTCATTTGTAGGTTAAAAACCGGATTGGTTTCTTGATTGATCATAAAATGATCTATATTCGTAAGACTGAAACCTACATTCCAGCGTTTGTCGGGACGATTTATATAATACGTGACAAGATACATCATATTAAAATATTCAAATATGTTTCGTTTGTGATGAAGTACATTTTCTTCGAAAGCTGTACGGGAAATCCTATACATTCTGAAATGAGTCCCAAGCTTAAACCGAAATCTTTGTAAGCTGTAGGCGGCAAGCACTCCCCAATCCAGTTCATACAATGGCGGAGTAAACGGAATATATAATAAAAATGCTTGCACATCAATAGCTTGTTTAAAAACGACAAACTTATGAGTATAATTAATGAATAAATCCGGAACGGAAATAAGATCTTTCTTGCTAACATTCCATTGATTGCCTATCGAAACAACATATTCATCGCATTGAAAACTTACCATGGCTGCAGTTTTAAAAAAAGGCGATGCAACGGAATTATATCGTCCAATATCTTCATAAAGTTCAATCTGAAATTGAGATTTTACACTTTTTGACATACAAATCAATAATAAAATAAGCATTATTAGTATGATTCGTACGGATAGAAACATTCGATGATACGGAATTAGTAATTGTCGGGACAAAAATATACAAATAGACGATATAAATCACGATTTTATAATAAAATATGTGATTTATATCAACAATCCACATTCCAAGAATAATTCTCCGTAGGCTTTACTCTTTTCTATCAAGGATTTGGAAATAAACACGCGAAGACAAAGGGATACAATATAAACGCATAATTTTTCCTTTATAGGCAAATTCCGGCCAAGATTCCAACTTGGGCTCTTACAGGCATTGATTCTTATTCCTTCACTATTTCTTTCCTGTAGACTATCCTCTTATTAGGCATATCATAAATTTCGGTGATGGGACCTTGTTCACTGTAACCGTTTTCTTTTACAAAAGTATTAATAGCCGGATATACTTTCATTATGCCTAAGAAAACCGACATTTTCCCTTTGAAAGGAAATTGAGCTACAATATAATCTCCTTGAGCCAAGGTTTTAATGTTATATTTGGCTTCTAACATCGTCACCTTATTTGAATCTTTCGCTTCCAAAAGACAACCTACATCGGATCGCAAATCCGCCACATCAGTAGTTTGAGGATTGTTATAATACATTCCACATCCTTTGAAAGTTTCCAATTTGTAATTATCAAGCAGATCGTAATAAATCTTATCCATCACAAGCGCACTTTGCGAATAATCGCCTTTTAATTCTTCATACACAAAAACTTCACCTCCGGTTTGGACTACACTACATTCAACTTTCTTAAATCCGCCAAAGAAGGCATAAGCTATCACAAGGATAATCACCAAGACAAGAATAATACCTAAAATCACTTTTAATGCTTTCATTTTAACTCACTTTAAATTAATTATTAATTATTTAAAAAAAAAGTTGCTTGTTTCATTAAAAAACAAACAACTTTATATATGTATTCATCGAAATATTATTTTAATTCATGAACTACTAAGCCTGAGCGTAATTTAGGCTCAAACCACGTTGTTTTAGGAGGCATAATATTACCGGTATCGGCAATAGTGATTAATTGATTCATGGAAACAGGATACAAGGCAAATGCAGCCACCATCTCACCGGAATCCACCCGACGTTTCAACTCTCCTAATCCACGTATTCCTCCTACAAAATCAATTTGTTTTGATGTACGAAGATCTTTTATATCCAAAATTTGATCCAATACTAAATTGGATAATATGGTAACATCCAAAACACCGATGGGATCTTGATCATTATAAGTTCCCGGTTTGGCCGTCAAGCGATACCATTTACCATCTATATACATACTAAATTCATGTAATTTAGCCGGTTTATAGATTTCTGCTCCCATTTCTTCTAGGGTAAACGATTGTTGAAGTTTTGCCATAAATTGCTCTTTCGACAAACCATTCAAATTTTTGATAACGCGGTTATAATCAATTATTTTCAATTGGTTATCGGGGAATATAACCGTCATAAAATAATTATATTCTTCATTTCCGGTATGATTCGGATTCTTGGATTTTTGTTCTTGACCCACCAAAGCAGCGGCAGCCGTGCGATGATGTCCGTCAGCTACATATAAATAAGGTATGTCGTTTTTAAAGATTTCAACGATTCGGTTGATAGTTGCTTTATCATCGATCACCCAAAAGGTATGACCAAAACCTTCGTCGGCCACAAAATCGTATTCGGGCTTTTGGTTTTTAACAATATTCGAAACAATAGCATCGATTTCTTTGTGTGCAGGATAGGTAAAAAACACCGGTTCCACATTGGCATTGGTAATGCGAACATGGATCATACGATCTTCTTCCTTATCTTTGCGTGTAAGCTCATGTTTTTTAATAAATCCTTTGGTGTAATCATCGGTATGAGAACAAGCTACAATACCGTATTGTGTGCGACCGTCCATGGTTTGCGCATAAATATACAATTTTTCTTCCTTGTCTTGCACCAACCATCCTTTGGTTTTAAACATATTAAAATTCTCAACCACTTTATCATAGACTTCTTTGCTATGTTCGTCGGTTCCTTCGGGTAGATCTATTTCCGCTTTGGTTACGTGTAATAAAGAATAAGGATTGTTAGCAGCCTCAATGCGCGCTTCGGCCGAATTCAATACATCATAGGGTCGGGATGCTAATTGTTTTACTATGTCTTTGGGAGGACGTAATCCTTTAAAAGCTTTTATGATTGCCATATTGTATAAGTTTATATTTTAATGATTATAATTATTTAAAAATCGCTTTAATTTCGCCTGCAAAAGTACTAAAATATGAATTATAAAATATGAATTATGAAAATTGTTTTACTCCTTATGACAAGGTAAATTTCTTTCCTACTCCGCCAACTTTCGCAAAGCGGTAAGATTTTTAATTTTTACCATTTTATTTTCAATTTCAAGGATATTTTCTTGTTGCATTTCCAGCAGTGTACGACTGAGAGAAGGACGTGCCACCCCGAATAAATTGGCCAAACGTTGATGCGACCACATCTTTATTTCGTTATTTCCCGATTTATCCCTTTGTTGTAAAATAAAATTGGCTATCTTGCCTTTCAAACTTAATTTATACAAAGCTAATTTCTTCGTTAAAAAATAGGCTTGATCAGAAATAATTTCCAAAAAATTAAATAATATTTGTTTGTTTTTCTGAAGTATACGGAGAAACTCATCACGAGGTATAAGAATCACCTCACAGGCTTCAACCGCATACACACTCACCGGATAGCGATTATCTTTTATATATAAAATGGCCGGAGCCAGTACACGGGGAGCCTGCAACTCTTCCACAACAATTACTTTTCCGGCATAATTTATTTTTTCTCCTATCGCCCTACCTTGATATAATAATATCATATTTATACATCTATCATTTTGAAAAACAATGATTGAGTCTTTACTATACGATTTCTTAACATAATGCGTTTGCTTTAATAATCCCCGCAATTCTTCCATGGAAATCCCTTTAAACAAACGACTTGCCACTATGTGTTCTTCCATCTTAATTTATTTATTGATTTTGTAACGTATGTTACAAAAAATATGCCTTATATGTTTTACATTTGCATAAAAAATCATTACGTAATTTTCAATTAAAATTAAAAAAAATGAATGCAATGTTTTGTTCTCAATGTCAAGAAACCGCTCAAAACACCGGATGTGTGGTCAGAGGTGTATGCGGTAAAAGTCCTGAAGTTGCCAACTATCAAGATTTATTAATCTATGTCATGAAAGGTTTGGCAAAAGTGAATCAATGTCTACGTTCCTGTGGTAAAGGTTCCGATCAAGTAGACCTGTTTATTATGAACGGCTTGTTTATGACCATCACCAATGCCAATTTCGACAAAAAACGTTTTAGCCAAGAAATTAAAGCCGGTTTAGCCCTTCGCGATGCCTTGAAAAAAGAAGCCGTTAACTGTAAAACAAGTTGCGACTTTTTAAGCCACGATGCTATGACCTGGACAGCATCGACCGAAGAGGAAATGGAAACCAAAGCCAAATCTGTCGGTATTCTTTCCACTCCTGATGAAGACATCCGTGCCCTGCGTCAATTGCTGGTATTAGGTATTAAAGGGATGGCTGCTTATACTGAGCATGCCTACAATTTAAAACATGTCGATAAAGACATTTTTGACTTTATGCAAATGGCATTAGCCAGCACACTTTCTCCCAATCAATCCAAAGACGAATTGCTCGGTTTGGTTATGAAATGCGGTGAATATGGAGTAAAAACCATGGCCTTATTAGACAAAGCCAACACTTCTACTTACGGCAATCCCGAAATCACCAAAGTAAATATAGGTGTTAAAAATCGTCCGGCCATTTTAATTAGCGGTCATGATTTAAAAGATTTGGATGAATTATTGGCACAGGCCGAACCCGAAGGAGTAGATGTGTATACCCACTCCGAAATGTTACCGGCACACTATTATCCGTATTTCAAAAAATACAAGAATTTGGCAGGCAACTATGGCAATGCATGGCATCGTCAAACCAAAGAATTCGAAACCTTTAACGGACCTATTTTATTCACCACCAACTGTATCGTACCCCCACGCCCCGATAGTACTTACAGTGATAGAATCTATACCACCGGAAGCACCGGATTTGACGGATTCCCTCACATCGCCGACCGCCTGAACGATAAACCTAAAGACTTTTCACAAATCATTGCCCATGCCAAACGTTGCAAAGCACCCGAAGCCATCGAAAACGGTGAAATCATAGGCGGATTTGCTCATAACCAAGTCATCGCCTTAGCCGACAAAGTGGTTGAAGCCGTAAAAAGCGGTGCCATCCGTAAATTTGTCGTCATGGCCGGTTGCGACGGACGCATGAAAAGTCGTGAATACTATACCGAATTTGCACAAAACCTTCCGAAAGACACCATTATCCTGACAGCCGGTTGTGCGAAATACCGTTACAACAAATTACAATTAGGCGATATAGGCGGTATTCCCAGAGTACTCGATGCCGGTCAATGCAACGACAGTTATTCCTTGGCCGTTATTGCTCTGAAACTAAAAGAAGTGTTTGGCTTGGACGACGTAAATAAACTGCCCATAGTGTATAACATCGCCTGGTACGAACAAAAAGCCGTACTCGTATTGTTGGCACTGCTCAGCCTCGGTGTTAAAAACATTCACCTCGGACCAACCCTTCCCGGTTTCCTTTCCCCCAATGTAGCTAAAATTTTGGTTGAAAGCTTCGGAATCGGAAGCATTTCAACCGTCGACGAAGACCTTAAAAGTATGATAGGTTAAACACTACATATACTTAATTAATTGAAGAGGGTGTTATCAAACATCCTCTTTTTTTACAAAGATTTCACAACTTCGCTGCTAATTTTTAAACAGTCGATTTTATATATCGTGTAGCTCCGTAGGAGTGGCATCTTTGTATCATCATAAAAAATATTATAGGGGATCACACATTTATATTTAAAAAATATATATCTTTGCAATCCAAAAAAAATAATTTATAATAATAATTAATTAAAACATTATCAGAGATATGGTAAATCATTACGAAACCGTTTTCATTATGACTCCCGTTTTGTCTGAAGAACAGATGAAGGAAACGGTAAGCAAATTTGAAAAAATTTTGCTCGACAATCAATGTAAAATTGTTCACCAAGAAAATTGGGGCATGCGTAAACTAGCTTATCCTATCGACAAAAAATCATCCGGTTTTTATCATTTATTTGAATTTAAAGCCGAAGGTTCTTTTGTAAAAGAATGGGAAGTCCAATTCAAACGCGATGAGAAAATATTACGTTTTTTAACGGTAGCCCTCGACAAACACGGCATTCAATTCAATGAAAAAAGACGTGAAAACAAGAAAAAAGCTACGGAATCCGCAACAATAACAAATAACGAATAAAACATAACGCTATGGCACAATCAAATACAGATATTAAATATTTAACACCCATTGCGGTTGATGTTAAAAAGAAGAAATTTTGTCGTTTCAAAAAACACGGCATTAAATATATTGATTACAAAGACGCTCAATATTTAATCCGTTTCATCAACGACCAAGGTAAAATACTACCCCGCCGTTTAACCGGTACCTCTTTGAAATACCAAAAAAAGGTGGCACAAGCTATTAAAAGAGCTCGTCACATTGCCATTTTACCTTATGTTGCCGATAACTTAAAAGAAAAATAGGAGAACTTACCATGGAAATTATTTTAAAAGAAGATATAGTTAACCTGGGATTTACCAATGACATCGTAACCGTTAAAAACGGATACGCTCGTAATTATTTATTCCCTAAAAAATTAGCCATCCCCGCCACCGAATCTAGCAAAAAAATATTGGCTGAAACCATCAAACAACGTAGCCGTAAGTTAGAAAAAATGCGCACCGACGCCCTTAGTATAGGCGAACGACTTGATAATATAACTGTTAACATGAGCGTTAAAGCTACCGACGAAGGCAAAATCTACGGTTCCGTTACCAACATCAATGTGGCCGAAGCACTCAAAGCACAACACGATATTGACATCGACCGTAAAAAAATCCAAATCCAAGGCGATCACATCAAGGAATTAGGACAATACAAAGCTACCGTTGCCTTACACAAAGATGTTAAAGTTGAATTCAACATCAACGTAATAAACGAAGCATAATACATATATCTATTTAAGAAAACCTTACAAAGATGCCTTCGCAGGTATCTTTTTTTATTATTTGGATGTGCTCCTTCGGGTCGGATTTTTCGGCACATGGTATACGTTTTGTATGTTATCGTAGAGACGTTGCATGCAACGTCTCTACGATATATAATGTTTATTTTCATTGTTTTACGAAATATTTTTCCATTAATCGTTTTGTATTAAAAAAAATTATATATTTGCTCTGATTTAAAATGGATGGAATATGAAAAAAAACACTACTTTCTCCTTCATTTTGAACAAACTCATTTATAAATAATTAAAAAATTAAACCATGGAATTCAAAATTCGTAAATACACCGAAGTGGGAGGAAAAGGCGGGGAAAAAGTAAAATATTGCACAACCATAAACCACAAAGGAACCAAAACAACAAGATTAACAAATCATTGATGGTGAATCATTCAATCGATAATTGTCCATTAACTATTAACACACTAGTTATTAACACAAATTGGCGCCAACTCAGCCTCCGATTGGCGCCCGTTCATACACCATTAGGCGCCTAATGGAACCAATGAAACAGTATCGAATTTTCAATCTTACCTTATACAATTTTAAGCGACATACTATTTGTTTTGTGATAAAACTGTATGCATCATATTCAGACCACAATTTTCATGTTTTCTTTTATGCTACAAATATTTTTAGTACTTTTGTTCAAATTTTTAAAGCACAAGAGAAATATATCAAATGGTTTATCTAAAAAAGAGCCTCTGGATTGTATGTATTGTTTGCTTTTACGTTTTTATGTCAAAAACCGTAAAAGCACAAGACATTCATTTCTCACAATTTTGGATGAATCCCATAGCTATTAATCCGGCCGCTACAGCCTTTTACGATGGTGATTTACGTGCCGGCATTTACAATCGTTCTCAATGGTATACAGTTTCAAAAGCCTATCAAACCAACGGTTTATGGTTCGACATGCCGCTCATCAAACGACCATCGCATCAAGACATCTTTGGCTTTGGCATGAGCTTCGACTTCGACCGTGCCGGCGATTCTAAATATACCAGCATGCAATCCAACCTATTCTTGTCTTATTCACGAGCCTTGAACCGCAAAAACAACCACTTTATCTCTATAGGCATTTCAGGGGGCATGGCCCAACGTACCATAAATTATGCCGCATTATCTTTCGACGAACAATTTCAAAACGACATCTATAATCAAAATATTCCGATTACAGAAAACTTACATACAAGTAAATTTATGTTTGCCGATTGTGCCGCAGGCATACAATGGTTTTATCAATCGGGTGAACTGAATTACTATCAAGCCGGATTCAGTATTTTTCACCTCAACCGTCCTAAACAATCTTTATTGAAAGACAACAGTATACGTTTACCTATCAAATATAATTTCACCTTGACTACGAGTATAGCCCTAAACGCCGACATGGGCATCACTCCTTCAATTGCCTATTCCAACCAAGACCCATATCAAGAGTTTTTACTAGGTATGATGTATACCTATTTAATTAGTTTCGACCAATATGGAAATTATAATAAATTTGAAATCGGCTTGGATTATCGATGGAATGATGCCATTTATGTAGTATTAGGTGCCGAAATTAATCGTCTTCGTTTCAATTTTAGCTATGACTTTAATATTTCAAAACTCTTGCCGGCCACTAATGCACAAGGAGGAGTTGAACTGAGTGTGTATTACATCTTAAAAAAGAAAAAGAAATTCAAACCGCAGACGATTCCTTGTCCCATTTTTTAAACGATACACGAATGAAAGGTAGATTGTTTGTAATTTTCAGCTTATTATTCCCATTGTTGTCGAATGCACAACAATCCCATGAGCTATTGCAAGCCGCCACCATAGCCGCCGAAAAAAACGAAATACAAAGTGCCGTGTATTTTTACAGAGCATACATAGAAAACGAACATCCTACAGATCCACGCCTGTTTTTAAATTATGCCCATGCCCTACGTTTGAGTTATTTATACGTAGAAGCTGACAATGCTTACGAAAAAGTCATGTTCCTCGATACCGCATCAGCATTTCCCGAAGCGGTATTTTACAGGGCTATGACTAAAAAAAATCTGGGTAAATATACCCAAGCTTCCGATTTGTTTAAACAGTATATTTCCCTGCAAAACAACGACACCACTCTCTTAGTGAAGCGTGCTTTGCTCGAATTGGAAGCCTGTCGCTTGGCACCGCTTTGGATATCCGACACGCTAACGGTATATATCGAAGCATTAGATACGATCATCAATAGCCCGCATTCCGAATTTAATGCCATACAGTTAAGCGATACCGCTTTGTATTTTTCGGCCTTACGTCCAATTACCTCCAATGCACACACCTATATCATCGATGATTTCTATTTGTCGAAAATATATTCGGCTCGCTTTGGAGTCAATGGATTAGAGGATATAAAACCTCTCCACCGACGCATTAACAATCCAAACTACCACAATGCTAATCTTTTTTTCAATAGCGATAAAACAAAATTGTTTTTTAGTCGTACACCGGTTACACATCACATACAGAATAATGCCAGCCTGTGGGTTTCGGAATTAAAAAAAGGGAAATGGCAAAAACCTAAGAAACTGCCCGATCATATCAACGCCCCGGGGAGCAATACCACACAAGCTTGCATCACTCCATTAAACGACAGTTGCGACATCCTCTATTTTGTTTCTAACCGTCCCAAGGGTATGGGAGGACAAGACATATGGTATAGCATAGTGAATAACGGTACTTACGGCGAAGCCATTAATGCCGGAAGCAACATCAATACACCGGGTAACGAAATCACTCCTTTTTATCATAACGAAACCAGAACCTTATATTTCAGCTCTGATTGGCATGCCGGACTGGGAGGCTACGATATTTTTAAAGCCGAAGGTGCCCTCAGTGCATGGAAAAATCCTGTCAATATGGGCTTCCCTATCAACAGTGCAGCAAACGACATCTACTTCACTATCAACGAAGTTGATAATGACGGTTACTTCTCTTCCAACCGTTTCTCCCCCTACAGCCTCACAGAAGCCGGCTGTTGTAACGATATTTTCCTCTATGAATGGCAGGATTTCAAACCAAAGACTCAAATCGACACCTTATGGGCGGCCGACTCTATAGATATACCCTCCTACCTAAACAATATCTTACCCATCAACCTCTATTTTCACAACGACGAACCCGACCCAAAAACCATGGCTACCACTACCGATAAAAACTACAAACAAACCCTCGACGCATATGTTGCCATGAAAGATCTCTATAAAGAAGAATATGCCAAAGGATTGGATGGCGAAGAAAAATTAAAAGCAGAAAACGAGATCGAAGATTTTTTTACCGATTACGTGCAAAAAGGCTATGAACTCCTTGAAGAACTAACTTCCCTGCTCCTACGCGATTTACAGAGAGGAAAGGCGGTAAACATCACTGTCAGTGGGTTTTCCAGTCCACTATTTTCAGAAGAATACAACATCAATCTTTCCTTGCGACGAATCGAAAGCCTGAAAAATTATTTAAAAGCCTATCGCAACGGATTATTTCTTGATTATATGGACAGTACTAAAATAAACAGTCTACACATCCTCAATGCTCCCAAAGGAAAAACCATGGCCAATCCCTATGTAAGCGACAATCCCAACGACAAACGCAACTCTATCTACAGCATGGCTGCCGCTTTGGAACGACGCATACAAGTAGTAGGATATGATGAGGATACGATTTATTCACAAAAAAACCTTCTCCATATTTCCACGCCCGATTCCCTCTTAATTTTTACCCCAACAAAAGGAATCACTAACTATGTTAAATACATAGAAATTAAAAACCTTAGTGCTGACAGTCTACATATTACACAATTTGGCTGGGACACAACATGTCATGTCCCGACAAAAACCTTTGATATAAACATCGAAAAACAAACATTAGCCCCCAATGAGAGTACATTTATCGTAATAAAATTCACTTTCCGTAATTTTATCTACAATCATTCCCTATGTATCCAAATGCAAACCATGACGGCAAACGCACAAAAAACAATCCACCTAAAATATTTGTTAAAACAATAAGGATCATTTATGTAGGGACACGACATGTCGTGTCCCCTCATGAAAACGTGTTTAAAACACAAAGGGTTATATTTACATATGGCAAAAATTGTAACCGATTATTCAAAATAATTCTTTTATTATTTTTGTATCTTTCCTCTATAAATTTAGCGATAAATTTTTATCTGTCTGTGTGTAATTAGCCAATTTTATGTACATTTGCAAATCTTTAATTAAACATTAAACACCATGGGATTGATGAAGAAATTTAGCATACTGGCGATTATAGTATTGTTTTTACTGCCTGTCAAGGCAGATGAGGGCATGTGGTTGCCTTATTTATTGCAGCAAATGAATGAGAAAGACATGCAGGCTAAAGGCATGAAAATTACAGCCGAAGACATCTACAGTATAAATCAAGGAAGTTTAAAAGATGCCATCGTATTGTTCGGGGGAGGATGTACGGGTGAAATTGTATCCGATCAAGGATTATTGCTCACCAACCACCATTGCGGATACGGCAGCATACAATCTCACAGTAGTTTGGAAAACGATTATCTCACCAACGGATTCTGGGCCATGAAAATGGAAGAAGAACTGCCCACTCCGGGATTGAGCGTTACCATATTAAAATACATGAAAGATGTAAGCGATGAAGTCTTACGTTTTGTCAGCTCCGACCATATGACCGAAGTTCAAAGAGAACAAACCATCCAAAAAAGAATACAAAACATCATCAAAGAAGCTACCGCAGGCACGCATTATTCGGCCGTCGTAAAACCTATTTACGGAGGAAATCAATATTTATTAATTGTAAATGAAATCTTTACTGATATCCGTTTAGTGGGAGCCCCTCCTTCCAACATTGGAAAATTCGGCGGAGATACTGACAATTGGATGTGGCCTCGCCATACCGGCGATTTTTCCGTTTTCCGTATCTATATGGGAAAAGACGGAAAACCGGCTCCTTACTCCAAAGATAATATCCCCTATAAACCGAAAAAACACCTCAGCATATCCCTAAAAGGAGCTGAAAAAGGTGACTTTACCTTTGTATTCGGATATCCGGGAACCACTCAACAATTCATCCCTTCCTGGGAAGTGGATATGATACAAAATCATATTAATCCCATTGCCATTGATTTACGCACCCAACGATTGAATATCATTAATCGATATATGAACAGCGACCGCCTGATTCGCATCCAATATTCAGCCAAAGCTGCCGGTATTGCCAACGGGTGGAAAAAATGGATAGGCGAAAACAAAGGTCTTAAACGATTGGATGTTATCAATAAAAAGAAAGCCCTCGAAGCTCAATTTACGGAATGGATAAAGCAAGACGAAAACCGCTATAAACAATACCAAGGTTTATTGCCGGCATTTGAAAATTTCTATGCTTCTTATACGCCTATTTACACTCAAGCTCGTTTCTTTTTGGAAAGTGTAGTCAACATTGAACTGCTTTCATTTGCTATGAATTTCACCTCCTTAATCAACGAATGCAAGCAAAATCCGAACATGAACCAAGAGGCATTAGATAAACTAAAGGAAAGATACACCAAGACAAGCAAGGGTTTTTATAAAAACTACAACCCGTCCTTAGACAAAGAAATATTTGTCCTGCTAATGCAAGCATACTATAACCAGGTAGATAAAACCGAACTGCCGGATGAATTCAAGCAATGGATGAAAAAATACAAAGGAGATATCCATAAAATGGCCGAAGATGTGTACAAACGTTCCCTTTTCGCCCATCAAGATAAATTAAACAATTTTCTTAGCGGACTTAAGCCATCGCAATACAAAACTTTAGAAAACGACATTGCATTTCGTTTAATTTATCCTTTGCGTTCACAATATGCCGACGAAACCTATCCCCGTTTAATCCGTTTACGCGAAAGCATGGACAGTTTGGAAAGAGTATGGATAGCCGCTTTGAGGGAAATGCAGCCTGAAAAGACGTTCTATCCCGATGCCAATATGACCTTGAGAGTAAGCTATGGTAAAGTGGATGGCTACTACCCTTCCGATGCCGTCGAATATCTCCATTACACTACCATGGAAGGAATTATGGAAAAAGAAAATCCGGACATTTATGATTATGTAGTCGAAAACAAACTCAAAGAGCTTTATCAAAAGAAAGACTATGGCATCTATGCCAATACCAAAGGCGAAATGCCGGTTGCATTTATCGCCACCAACCACACCACAGGTGGCAATTCGGGCAGCCCGATACTCAATGCCGAAGGACATTTACTGGGTCTGAACTTCGATCGTTGCTGGGAAGGCACCATGAGCGACATCCAATACGACCCCGACCAATGCCGTAACATCTCCGTCGATATCCGTTATGTGCTGTTTATCATCGATAAATTTGCCGGTGCCAAACATCTCGTTGAGGAAATGACGTTGATGAGGTAATACTGATTCTTTTGCTTACTTACTTTATCCGATAAGAAGCCCTTATTTCAATTCCTGCGTTCATGTATTTTTCTGTGGACGAAGCTTGTTTACCAAAGAAAAAACGATAGGAATAAAAAGGTAGTAAGGATAGTTTGATATGATTGGCAAAGGTATAGTTCACTTGAAAACCGGCCATGGCATCTATTTCTAGTTTATCGTCAAAATCATATTTTGATAACATAGCCTTCACACCGATATTTGTCGGGAAATCAAATCCTTCCATAATGTCATCTTTATAAACATATATGGTTTCAAAACTAATCAAATATCCCAAATTGCAACCAACAACAGCACCGATTTTCAATTTATTCATTTCAAAAAAATCATAACTTATTCTTAGTGGTATTAGCAAATATTGTTTTTCTATGATCGCTTCTTTGGCATAATAGGGAGTAAAGTTATAATCTTCATTAAAATAAAACGGATAATATGTATCTGTAAATGTATTATTTACTAGTTCATATGCTATCCCTACATTCGCTCCCCAACGATGGTAATTAATTGCATATTGCAAACCTTCTGTAATAGCAAAGCCGCTTGATTTATTTTCAGTATAAAATCCTAATTGAGGAGTAACAAACAAACCTAAGTCATGGCGTTGAGCTTTTAATTGAACAGCACACATCGTAAGGATTAGTAGCGCATAAGCTATCTTTTGCTTCATGATTATCATTTTTTATTTATGATTTTTTTTGATTTGTAAACACATAACTAATTCCTAATTCCAATCCTACGGTCATATATTTTTTATTTTTGCGTATTTCGTTTCCAAGACCAAAACTACATGAATAAAAAGGGCTGAAAGATAATCCTATGTTATTCGGAAACCTATAATTTAAATAAACACCGCCCACAAGATCAACATAAGTTCTGTTCATGAAATCTGATTCGGACAAGTTACTTTTTATACCATGATAATAATCACCCCCAAAAGAAAAAAACAACTCTTCTCTTGCTAAATACCTCATATTTACTCCCAGCATAACACCAATGTCGAAATCTGATTTTTGTAAATAATCGTATGTTACACGTATGGGGATGGTCATATAATCTTGTTTTTTAAGAGCTCGCTGTACATATAAATGAGTTATCAAATAATAATCCGTAATCTCAAACAAAGATAAATTTTCCATTCGAATATTAGTTTCATTAAAAGCAATTCCCGCTTTTAGTATGAAATGATTTACTTCTAAGTTGTAATACACACCTTGAGTGTTGGAAAATCCCGTACAATAAACATCTGGATAAAAACCATATTGAGGTGAGGAAAAAAGTTCAAAACCATGATTTTGCGCTTGTATTTGTCGGGAAATTCCTATGCATACAAGCCATATACTCATTAAAACTACTTTCTTTTTCATATATGTAACTAATTTTTTTACAATCTACAATTTTGTTTTTTTACTTATCAATGTATAAATATTTTGCAAATATACATGAAATTATCTAATTACACACAAACGGATAAAAATTTATCGCAAAATTTATTGAGGAAATATACATATTTTTCATTAAATCTGCAAAAGGAGAAAAAATCATTGGTTTACAGTTTCACGGTACCGTAAGCCAAGTGGAGTGAGGATTTTCTTTATCCGATAGACCTTTTGTTATGCTTTACTTTTCAAAGCAGCAATGGAAAGAATCACACCCAAGGCAACACCCAACAAGGCAGCAAACAGCACTTGCATATGGGTAGGCAAGATAAAGGTAAGGGTATGTGCCGGTATCCAGAAAAAAGGAATGGTCTTCTTAAACACAAAATTCCATTGCACATCCCAATTTAAGGAAATGATCGTTTTACGTATGGGAATAGGTTTAAGCAAACAGCCGATTTTACCACCATTGTTTGTAATATGTGTATCGGTAATTTTATGCAAAGTCATAAATACGGGAGCGAAGCTGGTATTCATCATTACACTGATAAAGAAAGCGCCTAACAATTTCATAGCGGTAAAATCGCCGGACATAGCGACCAACATGCCGTTAAAAACGGTAAATTTATCCATAAATGCCGGTACGCCACTGCGGAACACTCCCATGGCAGCGGCAATCCACATACCGAGAAAACCCCAGATGACCGCTCGAGGGAACAATCCAAAGCCGGGAGCACTGTATTTTCCGGTTTTAATACGCAAACCCAAGACCTCGCCGAAAGTGGCCAGTATGGCAAACTTTAGAAATGCCATCGACATGGGATTGGATCGATTCCAATCATTATAGAACTCATACACACTATCAAAAATAAAAAAGGGTGATAAGAAAACTATCACTCCCACAATGGTAAAAATATCTGAACGTTTCATATAGTTAATATTAAATCTTTAGGCGATCTTTGAAAGGCAGAAAAGTCATAAAATCAGCATGATGAACAATATAGGCTTCTGTGCTACGCTTCACCAAATCGCCTTCCCCGGCATGAGCAGCAATGATATGGCACACTTCGGCCGGGATACCACATTGCTCTGCCAAGGAAACTCCCGAAAAAGGATGACGAAGGTATTTGCCATAATTTCCCACACAGGATTTACCGTCTTTTATTTCATATTCTAACAACTTTCCCACATCAGCCAAAATAGCTCCGGCTATGACATGATCCATGTTTATAGGCAATTCATCCTTAAAAAACATCCGCATTTTCTTAGCCGACTCATAGGCCACTTGTACTACACAACGTTTGTGTGCCATAAAGCTCACTTGCAAATCGGGACCACACAATAAGGTAAATGGTATCTTTTGTAAATCTTCTATGGTTAATACGCTTTTCGACAAAGCCAACTTCCATGTTTCAGCGGTTTTGGTTCTAAGGCTTTCATCATTGATCCATAAAAGTTCAGGCCATAATCCAAATATCTTCTTCATCATATCATCAATATTTTTAATAAATTCCATTAAAGTCCTATGCCATAATATTGAAATCCTTGTTTTTCCATTTCTTTGGGATCGTATATATTTCTTCCGTCAAATATCAGTGCTTTATTCATCACCTTTTGTATAATAGTCCAAGTAGGCATACGGAATTCTTTCCATTCGGTTACGAGAAACAAAGCATCCGCTTCGTTCACGGCATCATAAATATCATTTGCATATACTATACTATTCCCTAAAATGCGTTTGGCTTCGGCCATAGCTACCGGGTCGAAAGCTTTGACTACACATCCGGCTTCCAGCAGTTGATGAATCAACACCACCGAAGGAGCTTCGCGCATATCGTCGGTTTCGGGTTTAAAGGATAAGCCCCACATAGCTATGGTTTTTCCTTTTAAATCGCCTTTGTAATAACGATGCAATTTCTCAAAAAGAACGGATTTTTGGCGATGATTCACTTCCTCCACCGCTTTTAGAATTTGCATGCTATGTCCGGCTTTTTCGCCAATCTGAATCAAGGCTTTGACATCTTTCGGAAAACAAGAGCCCCCATAACCCACTCCGGCATACAAGAATTTATTTCCAATGCGGGTATCGGTACCTATCCCTTTACGTACCATATTTATATTAGCTCCTACCCTTTCGCACAAATTGGCAATGTCGTTCATAAAGCTGATACGGGTTGCCAACATGGCATTGGCGGCATATTTAGTCATCTCTGCCGAGGCAATATCCATGAATATTACACGGAAGTTATTCAGTAAAAAGGGACGATACAGCTTTGTCATAATGTCTTCAGCCTTTTGAGATTCCACCCCTACCACCACACGATCGGGATGCATAAAATCGTTAACGGCATCGCCTTCTTTCAGAAATTCGGGATTAGAGGCTACATCAAACGCTATGTTTACATTTCGTTTATTTAATTCCGCTTGAATGGCTTTTCGCACCAAAGCGGCGGTGCCCACAGGAACCGTGCTCTTAGTTACTACCAGCTTGTAATCCTTCATATGTCGGCCAACCGTATGAGCCACGTCCAACACATACTGTAAATCGGCACTACCGTCTTCATCGGGAGGAGTCCCAACGGCTGAAAAGATAACTTGTACGTCGTCAATATTATCAGCCAATGATGTAGAAAAACTCAAACGACCGGCTTTGACATTTTTATCGACAATAAACTCCAAGCCGGGTTCGTAGATAGGTATAACCCCTTGTTTTAATTTATTAATTTTATCTTCATCTATATCTATACATATCACCGGAATACCCATCTCGGCAAAACAGGCTCCCGTTACCAATCCCACATAGCCGGTGCCAACAACTAAAACTTTCATATACACAATTGTTTTTGTTTTTTATTGCTTAATTATAATTTCGCAAAGGTAAAAAAAAAATATATATGAATCCTTATTATTCACGGATAAAACTTAAAGGATTCTCACTTTACTCAGGCCAACACACATTCATCTTGTATAGAAAAAATCATGATTCTTAACTATAAATTTTATAAATCGTTGGTTACAGATTAAAACTCATGACCTCTACACTGGGACACCCAAAAATTATCATCGAATAATTTTTCAATCATTTTGTAATTTTTTGAAATTCCCGAAACTTTGTCTGATTCGTTATACAGGTTGCTTACAGGACAAATGCTTGTTGTATGTTTTTCGGTGTACCATCTATTACGCAGAAACTCCTGAGGGAAAACAGGATGTGGAAAAATTAAAATGGTGGAATTGGAAACAGGACACTCTATGTTTTTTATTTTCGGATGATTATTTTCCGTCTAGCAGTTCCTTCATTAGATTTAATTTCAAGCATATACATACCATTACACAAATCCGAAATGTCTATTTGTTTACGAATAAGTCTTTCTGATTTGACAAGTTTACCAAACATATTATAGATAGTAAATATAATGTCAGGATTGTTTGTGTTTTCAATATCCAAATTGACAATGTCATGTGCCGGATTAGGAAACAGACTAAAGGAAAACATGCATTTTCAGTTCCGTTTTCTGTAAATGCAAATCCATAAGAAGAGCCATTAGTTAAAGGAAGTTTATTCTCTAATCGTATAGAGTAATTACCTAAAGAAGCTGGATAATGGTCTGTGGATTTTTTAACAGGGTAAAAAACTCCTGAAGAACTTGAATTACCACATGTCCAAAATGTAGGAGTTTCATAATCAACGGTTGTTGTCCAGTTTTCAAATCCGTTGTTTGGAATCTGTGCATTTATCTTAAAAGCTAATGCAAGTAAAATAAATAATATTATACATTGTTTTTTCATAATCCTTCAGAAAGGAGATCAATATCCAATGAATGATGATTTGAATGGAGGTTGGAATGACATAAAACTCTTTTTCCTGTCATATCATATATGTTGATATCAACAATATCAATATTTGATTGAATATTAATTTGTGTTTCTGCCGGATTTGGAAAAATAGAAACGTTTTGAAGAATATTTGGTTCCTGTATATCCGTTTTAGGACACGTAAAGTTGACTTGTCCTGAAAATCACAAGTCAATTCATATCACATTTTAATTTATAATTGTTTAACCTTCGCAACTCCTTTTGATAATTTTTGTAAATTTGCACACTTATTAAATTTCCATATTATAAACAGAAACAATGTATAGAACACATACATGCGGAGAATTAAGCCTAAAAGATTTACACAAAAGTGTAAGTTTAAGCGGATGGGTACAGCGGATTCGAAATTTAGGCGGGATGACCTTTATTGACTTACGCGATCGCTACGGCATTACACAATTAGCCTTTAACATGGAAACAAATGCCGGATTATGCGAACAAGCACGTAAGCTGGGTAGAGAATTTGTGATTCAGGTCAAAGGCGAAGTGGTGGAACGCTACAGCAAAAACAAAGCCATGCCTACCGGCGATATTGAAATCAATGTAACGGAAATACAGATACTTAATCCTTCTAAGCTTCCTCCTTTCACCATTGAAGACCACAGTGACGGAGGCGACGAACTACGGATGCAATATCGATATTTAGACCTAAGGCGCAATCCGCTACAACAGAATTTACGATTTCGACATACTTTATCTATTGAAGTTAGGAATTACTTGCATAAGGAAGGCTTCCTTGAAATAGAAACCCCTTTCTTAATCCGTTCCACCCCCGAAGGAGCCAGGGATTTTGTGGTTCCCTCCCGTACTAACGAGGGTCAGTTTTACGCCCTACCGCAATCACCCCAACAATTCAAGCAATTGTTGATGATAGCAGGCATGGATAAATACTTTCAAATTGTACGATGTTTCCGCGATGAGGACCTTCGCTCCGACCGACAACCGGAATTCACACAAATAGACTGCGAAATGTCGTTCGTAAAGCAGGATGACATCTTACCCCTTTTTGAAGGTTTGTTTAAACATCTATTGCATGTTACGAAAAACGTTGATGTTGATGACTTTGAACGTTTGAGCTACGACGAGGCCATGAAATATTACGGCTCCGACAAGCCCGACTTACGCTTTGACATGAAATTCGTTGAATTGAACGAACTTTTGCAACACAAAGATTTTAAGGTGTTCAACGATGCCGAGTTAATACTGGGTATCTGTGCCGAAGGATGCGGTTCTTATACACGTAAACAATTAGACGAACTCACCGATTTCGTGAAACGTCCGCAAATAGGTGCTACAGGATTAGTTTATATCTTGTGTTTGGAAGATGGAACCTATAAATCGTCGGTAGATAAATTCTATACACATGATGATTTGAAAGCCGTTGCCGTCAAGTGCCAAGCCAAAACCGGCGATTTGATTTTAATCGTAAGCGGAAAACAAGAAAAAACACAAAAAGTAATGGGCGAATTACGACTGGAAATGGGACAACGTCTCGGATTACGCAAACCTAATGTATTCAAACCCTTATGGGTTGTCGACTTTCCTCTCTTGGAATGGGACGAAGAAACACAACGTTATTATGCCAAACATCATCCTTTTACCTCTCCCAAACTGGAAGACATTCCTTTGTTAGAAACACATCCCGAAAAAGTACGTGCCAATGCCTATGATTTGGTAATCAACGGCACTGAAATAGGTGGCGGTTCCATACGTATCCATGACCATCAATTACAAAAGAAAATATTTTATACGTTGGGCTTTACCGACGAAGAAGCCGAACGTCAGTTCGGATTTCTAATGAATGCCTTTCAATATGGGGCACCTCCTCACGGCGGCATTGCCTTCGGGTTTGACCGTATGTGTTCCGTTTTTAATGGGATGGATTCCATACGCGACTTTATCGCTTTCCCAAAAAACAATGCCGGACGCGATGTAATGGTCGACGCTCCCGCCCCTATCAGCCCCCAACAACTGGACGAACTCAATCTTAAAGCCATAACTAAAAAGTAAGCTATGCATATCCGATACGTTGACAGGAAATTATATTTTTATGAACAAACATTCACTACCAACAAATATGTGATTCCCTATATTCAACAGTTTTTTCCCATCAACGAAAACACCAAAGTATTGGAAATCGGTTGTGGCGAAGGAGGTAATTTAAAACCCTTTTTAGATAAAAATTGCCTATGCACAGGCATCGACATCAATGAAGCACAAATCGAAAATGCCAAAACTTTCTATGAAGATCATCCGAATAAACAGAATATAGAATTTATAGCCTCCGATATTTATAAAGTCGACAGCAAAGACCGAACCTATGACCTTATCATGCTTAGGGATGTCATCGAACACATTCCACACCAAGAAGTATTTATGCAATACGTCAAGCATTTTCTTGCTCCCGGTGGCGTACTTTTTTTCGGATTTCCTCCCTGGCAAAATCCTTTTGGCGGACATCAACAAGTATGTCAAAGCAAACTGTCGAAAATGCCTTACATCCATCTATTGCCCGCTACATCTTACCGTAAACTTTTGATTAAACATGGTGAAGACCCTACATCACTCCTCGAAGTGAAAGAAACAGGCATATCCATCGAACGCTTTGAATGTATTGTTCACAAGGAAAACTACCACATCCTCGACAAACAATTTTACTTTATCAATCCGAATTACGAAATCAAATTCAACCTCAAACCCCGTAAAGTATCTACCTTCTTTGGGAAACTACCCTATATTCGAAACTTTTATACCACTGCTGCTTATTATATCTTACAATTGAAAACATAGTATTAATCTCTAAAAACCTTTCGATAGATGAAAAAAATATTAGGAATGGGAAATGCTTTGGTCGACATTCTCATTGAATTGGAACACGACAACCTACTTACCACCTTCCAACTACCCAAAGGGAGTATGCAGTTAATTGATCATCCACAAGCTTTAACGATAGATAAGTATACCTCCGAACTACCCAAAACCTTGGCTACGGGAGGTTCTGCTTCCAATACCATACACGGCATACGTAAACTCGGAACAAGCGCCGGATTCATAGGCAAAGTCGGGAAAGATGAAAAAGGAAAACTATTTTACAACGACATACAAAACAGCGGCATTAAACCTTTGCTTATTGACAGTAATTCCATGACCGGTTTTGCCACCGCTTTTGTTTCAAAGGACGGGGAACGAACTTTTGCCACCTTTTTAGGAGCTGCCGCCGAATTGACTCCCGATGATATTACGCCCGAACTTTTCAATGGATACGATATCTTCCACATTGAAGGCTATCTGGTGCAAAACCACGATTTGATTACCAAAGCCATCCGTTTAGCCAAAGAAAAAAAAATAATGGTATCCTTAGATTTAGCCAGCTATAATGTGATAGAAGACAACTTAGACTTTTTACAACATTTAGTCCGGAATCAAGTAGACATCGTTTTCGCCAATGAAGAAGAAGCCAAAGCCTTTACGGGGAAAAAACCCGTAGAAGCCCTCCAAGCTATATCAAGCATGTGCGAGATTGCGGTTGTAAAGATTGGCGCCAAAGGCTCCTTGATACAAAAAGGAGAACATAGCTATCGTTTGGAGGCTTATCCTGCTACACGTCGCGATACAACAGGTGCCGGCGACATCTACGCCTCCGGATTCCTACACGGTTTAGCCAAAAACTATTCCATAGAAACCTGCGGTAAACTAGGGTCCTTCCTCTCCTCTAACATCATTTCGGTGATCGGTCCTAAATTCAGCGACAAAGAATGGGAAAATCTATCTTCCGACATTCGAAACATCGAAAGTAAAGGGTAAATAACATTCATACACTAACATGAAATCCTTACACATAGCCCCTTGCGGTATTATCTGTACTATTTGCTATGGATTTCAACGTAACAAAAACACCTGTGCGGGATGTCTGGCTGATGGAAATAAAGCGTATCGTTGTGAAATGTGCAGTTTTAAAATGTGTCCCGAAAAAAAAGGCAATATACATTCCTTTTGTTTCGACTGTGAAAAATTTCCCTGCCGTAGATTGAAGAACCTTGAAAAACGCTATGCAACAAATTATAGTGAAAGTCCCATACAAAACTTAATTCTCATACGGGAAATCGGATTAGAGGCTTTTATAAAACAAGAAACCATAAAATGGCAATGTCCTGTATGCGAACAACTCTTATGTGTACATAGGAACAAATGCCTGCACTGCGGAAATGAAAATATTTTTTATAAAAGAAAACAAAAAAAAATAACAACTTGTTAACACTGTCTTAAACGCTCAAATAAAAATAATACATCCATAAAACATCTTATTCAATAAAATTTTATACTTTTGCCTTGAGAAAAGGGGATAAAACCAAAACCATTATAGATAAATAATAGTTAAAACATTTTAATTTATTACATTATGACAAAAAGAATTTTAATGATTAGTATTTTATTTTTAGCATGCATCAGCTTGCATGCACAAGAATTCGTAGTTCCAAAGAATTATGTTTTGAAACGTGCAAGCGATTTCAAAAAATACGAAGCGGATGTGATAGCTTGCATAAATTGGCTTGAAAACACTCCTTTAAATGAAGAAGTAAAGAAAAGAAAAGAGGCCAATGCTTTTTTTCTGGAATGGATAGTAGGCACCAAATCTGTTTCAATTTCTATTGATGCTGACATACTTTCAAAATATACGGATAAAAATTCCGATTTTTTGACTTTTTTCATGGGTGGATGGACACGTTATTCACTTGAAAATAATTACAGCAAGGACAAACAACAAGGGTATTACGAAGGCCTGAAAAGCATTGTTAACATATATAAAAAAGGAATTGGAGTAAAAAAAGATGAAGATGTGGATGAGTTAGTAGAGATGTATGAAAATGGAGAACTTGAAGAGTGGATAAAAGATAACGTAAAATAACTGTTTGTTGGTGTAACAGTGTTAATCTGTTGATTAAATAAATAATATATCATTTGTTCATCGACAGTAGAAAATTTAATACTTATAGCTACACATGGTATAGTTGGTGTTGAAGCTGTATTTGCATATGAAAATCCTTAACACTTTAAATACAAAAATATCTTATTATTACAAAAAAAAGAAGAAGCTGCTTTTACACAGCTTCTCCCTTATTAATAACAATGTACAATGAAACTTCTTATTGCTGTATAGTCATCTTCTTTATGATGCGTTGGCCTTGGTATTCCATGCTATAGTAGTAAATACCTCCTGCCAGATGTTGGGTGTCGAATTCCATGGAATGAGATCCGGCAGCGGATGGAATGTCTCGACTATAGAGTATTTGTCCTGTAATCGTTGTTAGCGTGAAATGAATTACCCCTTCTTGCGGAATACTATACGGTATGCGTGTAATGGCCGAAGCCGGGTTGGGGATGTTTTGTTCCATGGTCCAGTTGAATGCAGAGGTTTCATTTATGCTTACATCGTTAAAGATCGCACAGGGATGTATGATTAATGTGTCGTTCAGTGTATTGGTATCTTCTTCGGTAAAGTCTACAAATACTTTTACTTGATACTGTCCATCTATGTTTGGAATGCTATAGGTTTCGGTGAATGTATGCTCTAAGATGGATCTGGCATAAATGGCCTCGGTGGTTTCAGAGAAAGAGGCATGCAATGTGCCTGCACTATCTACTTCAACATATACTGTAGCTTCTTCAATATCTACATTCCCTTGGTTGGATAAAGTGATTGCCACTTGAGCAAGATACAATCCTTTTTCACAGGGAGTTTCCAAGGGTTGATCAATGGAAAGAACAGTTAAGTCAATGATTTCTTCCACATCCACACAGGCCATAATATCTTTGATGTTATTGCTTGTCTGTGCATCACAGGGAAGTTCTGTTTGGATTTTCACAAAATAGTAAGGCTGAACATCCGATACTACCGGAACTACAAAGGATTCAGCAAAGGCATATTGTATATAATCGCCCGGTTCCATCTGTTGATAAACGGTATCTTTTAATACATTCACTCCATTTATTTGTAGGGAAAGAGGAAATTCATCGACTGTTAAATTACCCATATTCACAATTTTAAAACTGACATATACACTATCTCCACTTCGTTTACAATTTTCTTCATCGATTCCGACCACATCCTGAATGATCAAATCCGGATTAATTAACAAACGTTTTCTAAGCGTATCGTTCATGGAATTATTATCGATAGCATCTATATATGCGATGATATCATATACTCCGTTACGCGACAAATCCAATGTTTGGTTGAATGTAATGGTATCTTTTCCCAAACCACGAAGTAGACCACTCAAAGGATAGTTAATGTATAAACTATCCATGCCGCTGATAAAGAAATGAATATTGCACGTATCCGAATCAAAATCCATTTTTTGAGCGGTAAGATTAGAAAGGATGACTTTAGCGCTTATGTTATTTAAATTACAGGCTACTAAATCCGTAAGTTGAGGCGAAAGATAAGTGAGTGATATATCGGGCGAAGAAGACAAACGGATACGATCAATGTTTTGATTTCCTCCACCAAAACTATTTCCTTCGAAAATTAAACTCACGCAGGGTTCATTGGCATAGGCTGATAAATCAATGCTGTAATAAGCCCATCCGGGATTTGTAAAGCTTTGTTCATAGCGATATACCGCATCTAAGAGTTCTGTATGCATACCATCTGTAGAAATCTTAATTGAAATAAAGTCTCTCTTTGTAGGATTAGCGTTATCGTGTGCATACCAAAATTCGAGCTTGGGTAGATAGGTTCCTATTAAGTGAATGCCATTAAATATAACTTGTGCTATAGATCCCGGATTGTCTTCGGAATGGAAGGTCAAACGTCCGCTGCCGAATACGGGAGCAATCACAGGTGTGTTGCCTGTACCGACTTCCACTTCCCAGGATGCATTTCCTACCACTTGTTTTTGAATAAAATCAACATAAGAAGTGCTGAAATCGATATCATAAGGCAATTCTATTCTATGAATAGGATATGCAATATGTACGGTATCATTGTTATGTATTGTGTCGACCGGGGAAGTAAGATAGGTGGTAATATAGTATATGCCCGAAGCTGTTATCGGTAATACATTCGTAATGTCGAAGGTATCGGTTTGTGCTACGCTTAAACTCCCGGTATTTATTAATGTATCTGTTTTAAAGTTTGTCGCACCGCTTACTTCTACCGTTAAACGTATACTATCCACTTTAAAATCGTACGATTCTGTTCCTTCATTTTTAAGTACCACTTGTAGGTTCGTGTAGTCGCCATAACAAAGGATGTCATTAAAATCGTCTTGACTAAGAATAGCTGTCATGGCTAAATTATATCCACTAAAAATATTCACAGAATAGGCTCCCATGCTTGTATAGGCTGTTCTGGCATCACCTCGGATGTCTTCCGTAACACTATTGAGTCTTTTAACAACGAAAGGACTGTAATCCGATAATTCCAGGCTAGTGCTTACATCTACAAAAGAGGGACTCAGACTCACGGAATTGGCGTCTTGTGTGGTAGCGTTTTGCCAATCAAGCAAAGTAGCTTGTGCTGATCCGAAATATCCTATATTTCCAGGGCTATACAAACAGTTAGAATCGGAAGTGAAAGGAGTGGTGGTTCCTAAAAAATAGATAACATATCCGGATGAACTGGTATTTAATAAAATATTGTTTTTGAAGTCATAGGATGAAGTTGTAGAGCTCGTTATATATATAGTTCTGGATCCTGCAGTTGCATCTAGATAAATAGAATTATTATAAATGTTTAATGTGTTACTACTTCCTAAATACATGCCATAATACGTTGTGGAACAATATCCGATAATTTCATTGTTGGTAAAAACAGAAGGGGCAACTGCATTATAATAAGAAGCATAATATACATAAACTAAGTAGGGAGAACTAATAGCTGTTGACCTTTGAATAATTTTATTTCCATCGGCAATGAAATTACAATAATAACAACGTATACCATACCAATAGGTAGTGGTATGGGTGGTTCTGGAAAGTATGGTATTATGCGAAATGCTGGTAAAATCGGTATAATAGAAATAATTAGCATAATAATATTGATTTTTG